>Ga0302308_10004676_pt1 | contig 10732 bp, 10 predicted proteins | sample III_Palsa_E3_3_FD_200531 | JGI IMG/M metagenome (GOLD analysis project Ga0302308, IMG submission 200531) | Peat permafrost microbial communities from Stordalen Mire near Abisko, Sweden - III_Palsa_E3_3 | ecosystem: Environmental > Terrestrial > Soil > Palsa > Peat permafrost | place: Sweden... | reverse complement strand
GAATTGCACGCCTACGAGTCGTCGATCCCGACGGAAGAAAAAACCGCCAATGGTGGCGCGTGGCTGGAAGCCCCGACAATTACCGGCACGGAAGAATTCAAGGTGACGGCGGTGGCGGCGCACACGGGCGACAAGTTCAGCATCCTCCGTAAGGCCAACGGTGAAGTCGAACGTAAATGTGTGGCGGTGGCAGAAAAAGCCACAAGCGGTTGTCCGACCAAAGCCGCAACCTGGTAAGTGTCGCACCCGGAGCATTGCTTCTCGGTATGACCGCAGAATCGCAAGAAGGGCGGCCCGTACGCTCCCTGTGTAAAGCTGTGAGCGCGTCGTGCCGATAGGCTTCTAAATGGCGCGTCGACGTTTGCGATCCGTGCGAGACGATCAGGGCTTCACGCTGATCGAGCTCCTGGTCGTGATCCTGATCATCGGCATCCTCGCGGCGATCGCGATTCCGTCCTTCCTCAGTCAGCGGGCCAAGGCCTATGACGCCCTCGCGAAGGAAATGGCACGCACGGGACTGGAGGCGGCCGAAACGTACTCGACCGACCACAACAGCGAATACACGGGCATGAGCGGGAAAGCGCTTCATGAATACGAGCCGGCGATCCAGACCGCGGCCGCGAACAACAATGCCTACCTCAGCGTGGCCGAAGAAAAGGAAGGCGGCAAGGGCTACGTCATCACAGCGGTCGCACCGGGGCCCAACGCCGACACGTTCACGGTCACGCGCAAGGAAAACGGCGAAGTGCTCCGCACCTGCAAAGCCGTGGGCACGAACAAAAGCGGCTGTCCGAACAACACCTGGTAGCCGTTCCGCGCTCGGTATCGTCGCCGACGCTCGCAGCGGGCCGCTCCGCCGAGCGCCGCGGCTCAAGCGCCACGCAGCGACTGTCGATTAGCTGAGCATGGAGGCCATCACCTTCGCGGGTGTTCTTGGCGCGATCGTCGGCTCGTTCCTGAACGTGGTCGCCTATCGGCTGCCCCGCCACGAGTCGCTGATCACCCCGGCCTCGCACTGCCCGCGATGCGGGACGCCGGTCAAGCCCTACGACAACATCCCGATTCTCTCCTGGCTATTGCTGCGTGGACACTGCCGCAGTTGCGCGGCGCCGATCTCGCCTCGCTACCCGCTCGTGGAGGCGCTCACAGCCGCACTGTGCGTGGGTGCGGTGCTGGTGCACCACTCGGCGGTGTCGGTTGCGCTGAGCGTCGTGCTGATCGTGCTCGTCGTGCCCGCTGCTCTGATCGATCTTGAGTACCGCATCATCCCCAACCGCATCACTGCCCTGGGCGCTGTGCTGGCGGTGCTGATCGGCTTGGCGCTCGACCCTGCTGGGGAGCCCGAACGGCTTATCGCTGGCGCCGGCGCCGGTGGTTTTCTGCTGTTGGCCGCGCTTGCCTATCCCGGTGGGATGGGCATGGGGGACGTGAAGCTGGCGGGCATGATGGGGCTGTTTCTCGGCTCCGCGGTCGCGCCGGCGCTTCTGATCGCGCTACTTGCGGGTGTGGGGCTGGGCGCGATCATCATCGCCCGCAAGGGCGCTCAGGCTGGACGCAAGACCGCGGTTCCGTTCGGTCCGTTCCTGGCGCTTGGGGCACTGCTCGGCGTTTTCGTCGGGCACCCACTAGTCAATGTCTACGTCAATCACTTCCTTCACTAAAGCGCTCCGGGGTTGACGCCGATACCCCCCGTGCGGGCGATCCGCCCCCTTCTCTGAAGCGGCTCACGCCAGATGCGAATCCCCTCACAAATCCCCTCACTCAACATGAAGCTTCCTCTGAAGCTGGGCCGTCGCTCAGGTGAGGATCTCATCGGACTGGACATCCAGCCGGGCTTCGTGGCGGCGGTGCAGGCGCGCGTCAACGGCTCAATCGTCGCCGAACGCGCAGCATCCCTGCCGCTGCCGGCTGATTCGGTGCGCGACGGCGAAGTGATGGACGAGGACGCGCTCAGCGATGTGCTGCGTGAGTTGTTCGGGAAGAGCGGAATGAGCAAGCGTGTGCGTGTTGGCGTTGCCAACCAACGCACGGTTCTGCGAACGCTCGAGCTACCTCCGGTAACCGATCACAAGGAGCTAGCGGCTGCGGTCCGCTTCCAGGCACAGGACCAGGTCCCGATGCCCCTAAGCAACGCGGTCTTGGACTTCCACCCGCTCGGCATCGTCGACACGCCCGCTGGACCGCGCCAGCGCGTCGTGCTTGTGGCCGCTCAGCGCGACATGATCGAACGACTGCTGACAGCCGTGCGCCGCGCGGGCCTGACCCCGGCGGGGGTCGATCTGTCGGCCTTCGCGCTGATCCGCTCGCTCTACCGCCCAGAACCAGAGCAGGCCGGTCGTGTGCTGTATCTAAATGTGGACGGGTTGACCAACCTGGCGATAGCCGAGGGCAAGATCTGTCGCTTCACCCGCGTTGTGGGCAGCGGCCTGGAGGGGATGGCCAGCGAGCTCGCAGAGCGCCGCAGCATCGCTCTCACCGAGGCGCGCGCACTGCTAGCTGCCGTCGATCTCACCGCGCCCACCCCAGTTGAGCAGGACCTCAGCGTGCCTGAGGAGAGCGCGGTCGAGCCCGCCGAGGATGTGGCGGGCGAGCAAGCGCCTGACGCGAGCGAGGAGCCGCAGGGTCACGAGGAGGCCGAAGACAGCGAGCGCGCGATGAGCTATGAGGAGATGACAGCCGTCGAGATGGCACCAGCGCCTCAGGGCCCCTCGTCTGATCGGGACTTGTGGATGGTGCTCGAGAACGGTATTCGTGACATCTCCGGCGAGGTTCGCAACTCGCTTGACTTTCATCGCTCCCAGGACGGTGGCGGCGAGGTCTCACACGTCGTGCTGAGCGGCTCCGCACAGGATATTCCCGGCTTCGCTGAGGCGTTGCAGGCTTCGCTGCGAGTCGACGTGCGCTGCGAGGAGCTCTCGCTCGATGGGAGCCTCTCCGAAAGCGTCTCGCCACACAGGCTGGCCGTTGCCACCGGATTGGCAGCCGCGGAGGCTCCGCAATGAGAGCCGTCAACCTGATCCCCGCCGAGCAGCGAAGCGGCGCATCGGTCGGTGTTGGGCGCTCGCAGGGCGGCGCATACGCTGTGCTCGCGTTGGCCGCTGGCCTGGCGGTGCTCGCCCTGCTCTATGGCTCAGCTGATCGCCAGATCGCGAGTCGCCGCTCGCAGGTCGCCACGGTCACCGCCAAGGCGCAGCAGGCCGAGACGCAGGCGGAACGGCTTGCGCCGTACACGAGCTTCATCGCACTGCGCCAGCAGCGCACGCAGGCCGTCAACACGCTTGTTGACTCGCGCTTTGACTGGGCTCACGTGTTCCACGAATTCGGTCGCGTGCTCCCATTCGAGACCTCGATCTCCTCGCTCAGCGGCACGGTTGGCTCAGCCACCTCAACGGGCGCTGTTGCCTCGAGCTCGGGCACGCCGACCTCGGCGACACCGCCCGGCAGCGTGCCGACGTTCACTCTCGCCGGCTGCGCGACGAGCCAGTCCGCGGTTGCGCTAACGCTCGAGCGCCTGCGCCTGATCGACGGCGTCAACGAAGTCACGCTGCAGAGCTCCACATCCTCGTCGTCCTCCGGCGCAGGAGGGGCAGGCGGTGGATGTGCATCGCATGACCCGACCTTCACTGCGCTCGTGACCTTCGATCCGTTGCCGAGTGCCGCTGCGGTGGCTAGCGCGGCGAAGACCGTCTCGGATTCAGCGACTACCTCAGGGGTGAGCTCAAAATGACCGGCCGCGATCGCATCGTCGTAATCGCTGTCGCCGTGCTGGTGGTCCTTGGCGCCGCGTGGGTCATGGTTGTCTCACCAAAGCGCAGCCAGGCGAGCAAACTTAACGCTCAGATCACGGCCGCCCAGACATCGCTTTCAGAAGCCGAAGGCAAGCTGGCTAGCGCGCGCACCGCGCAGTCGCAGTACGCGACCGCGTACTCCTCGGTTGTGGGCCTGGGCAAAGCGGTCCCACCGACCGAGGAAGTGCCGTCGCTGATCTACCAGCTCGCGCACGCCTCAAACCAGAAGAACGTCCAGTTCGCGTCGATCGTCAACAGCACGACCTCCACCTCCTCGGCGAGCAGCACAGCTGCTGCCGCGGTGACGGCCGCCTTCACGCAGTTGCCCTTCACGTTTGTCTTCGAAGGCAGCTTCTTCGATCTTGAACACCTGTTCCGTCAGCTCACCGACTTTACGACTACCACCAGCACCGGGGATCTTCAGGTCAGCGGTCGCCTGCTGACCATCCAGAGCGTCAAGCTCGCGCCGGCGCCATCCAATGAAGCTGGCAAGGGCGTAGCGGCGGGCCTCACGGGCACGATCACGGCAACCGCGTATGTGCTGCCGGCGAGCCAGGGGCTTACGGGAGCGGCAACGGCCACGTCACCGACGGGTGTCGGTGCAAGTCCCGCCTCGAGCACCGCACCGGCGAGCTCCCCGACGCCGCCCGCGATCGTGAAGGTGAACCCATGACCGAGTTCTTGAACTCCCTGAAGGCAGACCTGCTCGACCGTCGCCTGTTGCCGCTGGTGGCGCTCGTGACGGTGGTGCTGGTCGCTGCGATCGCTTACGCCGCGCTCGGTGGTGGCTCAGGCTCGGCCACTCCGACTGCCGCGGTTCCGAGCGAGCCCGCCACGGCTTCGTCGGGACTGGGCATCAGCCAGAAGACATCGGAAACGGCGGTGGCTGAGACGACCGGCGGTGGCTCCACACAGCATCGGGGAGTGGCGCACAACCCGTTCACGCCGCTTCCGCAGGCGGCGGTCAAGACCGCCTCCAGCACCGCCCCCAGCTCAACCCCGAGCTCCTCTAGCTCGTCGAGTGCGACATCTGGGTCGGGCTCCTCCTCGTCGAGCTCCAGCGAAGCGACTTCGACGACGCCGTCCACGCCTGCAAAGCCCTCAACGCCGGCCAAGCCGAAGACCGTGTACCACGTGGCGGTGCTGTTCGGCACGCTCCCCTCGAGTGTGACGCCGCTGACTCCTTATGAGAACCTCAAGCTGCTGACCCCGCTCCCGTCGACGGGACAGGCGCTGCTCGTGTTCCGCGGCGTCACAGCGGGCGGTAAGAGCGCCACGTTCACGCTTGTCGGCGAAGCGCCGATCCTGCACGGCGAGGGCGCTTGCCTGCCCAGCGCGTCGCAGTGCGAAGCACTGGATCTGCAGCCGGGTAAGTCTGAGCAGCTCGAATACCTGTCGCCGCTGGGGCAGCCGGTCACTTATGAACTTAGCGTCGTGAGCATTGCCTCCAGCAAGGCGTCTAGCGCCGCTGTCAAGAACGCCCTGCGTGGCGAGTCAAAGGCTGGGCGCGCATTGCTCGGTCACGATGGTCTGATGAGCATTCCCTACCTGCACTATTCGGCTGCGAAGGGCGTGCTCGTGTTCTCCGGGCACGGCGCATTTGCCGCGCGCGCTCGCGGTGCCAGGCACAGCCGCTAAACAGCGACTGATCCCTCAGCAAATAAGCTAGGGGCAGTGGCGCTCCGTCTCATAACCGCCGGCGAGTCGCATGGCCCGGGTCTTACGTGCATCGTCGAGGGCCTGCCTGCGGGCCTCGAGCTGGCTCGGGAGGATCTCAACCGTGACATGGCGCGTCGCCAGCTCGGCCACGGTCGCGGCGGGCGCATGAAGATCGAGCGCGATAGCGCTGAGCTCACGGGTGGCGTGCGTCACGGTCGCACTTTGGGGGGTCCGATCGCGCTGCAGGTGGCCAACCGCGACTACGCCAACTGGGAGGAGCGGATGAACCCGTGGCCCGTATCGGACCCCGCCCACCCCGTCGCGGAGGTGCATCTGCCGCGTCCTGGGCACGCCGATCTGGTCGGCACGAGCAAGTACAAGCAGAGCGATGTGCGCAACATCCTCGAGCGCGCCTCCGCGCGTGAGACGGCTGCGCGCGTGGCCGGTGGGGGCGTGTGCAGGGCGTTCCTGCGCGCGCTGGGCGTGAGCGTTCGCTCGCACGTGATCCAGATCGCCTCGGTCCATGCGCCCGAGCGGGAGCGCCAGCTCACGCTGGCGGACTTCGAGGAGGTCGATAGCTCGCCGGTGCGCTGCCTGGACGGCGATTCCTCGAAGGCGATGGTGCGCGAGATCGACAAGCTGCGCAAGGCCAACGAGTCGCTGGGCGGCGTGTTCGAGGTGCAGGCATTCGGGCTGGTGCCTGGCCTCGGCTCGCACGTCTCTTGGGAGGAGCGCCTGGACGGTCGTCTGGCGATGGCGATCTGCTCGATCCAGGCGATCAAGGGCGCGTCCATTGGCGATGCGTTCACCGTCGCCGGGGTGCCGGGCTCGGAGGCTCACGATGAGATCTTCTTCGCGCCTGAGCGGGGCTACTATCGCGAGACCAACCGCGCGGGCGGCCTGGAGGGAGGCATGACGAATGGCTTGCCGTTGATCGTTCGCGGCGCGATGAAGCCGCTGCCGACGCTGACCAAGCCCTTGCGCTCGGTCGACACCGAGACCCATGAGCCGGCGCAGGCGCTGCGCGAGCGCACCGACTCGTGCACGGTGCCCGCGGCGGGCGTGGTGGGGGAGGCGATGGTGGCGTTCGTGCTGGCTGACGCCTACCGGCAGAAGTTCGGCGGCGATCACATCGACGACGTCCGCCAGGCCGTGGGCGCTTACACAGACCGGATCGGATGGCATTCGTCCTGATCGGCTTCATGGGCGCCGGCAAGTCGACCGTCGCTGGTGAGCTTGCAGGGGCGCTCGGTGGCGAGGCGTTCGACAGCGACGCGCTGCTGGCTGCGCGCTTCGGCCACTCGGTTGCGCAGGAGTTCGAGCTGCGCGGCGAGGCTGCGTTTCGCGTGAGCGAGGCGGAGCTCGTATGCGCGCTGCTGAGCGATGCGGGGTCCGATGATGTGATCGCGCTGGGCGGCGGTAGCGTCACCTCTGAGCCAGTACGCGCGGCGCTTGGCGGACATGTGACGGTGCTGCTCGACATCGAGGCGGATCGGGCGTGGGCGCGTGTGCAGGCGCAGCAGGACGCGTCTGAGCGGCCCCTGGCACGGGTGCGCGAGCAGTTCGTCGCGCTGCACGCAAGTCGCAGGGAGCTTTATCAGCAGCTGGCCGATGCGATCTTCACTGAGCTTGCGCCCGGCGGGTCCGTGCGCACTGTGGCTGCTCTGCGTGCGCTGTCTGCGGCGCCACGTGGCACGCGCCTGCTGTGGGCGAGCGCCGCGTCGGGTGAATATCCGGTGCTTGTGGGTCGCGGGCTGCTGGGCGGCGAGAGTCGATCTGAGCTCGGCCGGATCTGGCCATTGGATCGTTCGCGTTCGCGCCCGTTCTGTGTCAGCGATGAGGCCGTGAGCGAGCTCTATGGCAAGCGTCTGGGGGAGCTGGCGGGAACGGTTGCGATCGCTCCTGGAGAGACGCAGAAGACGCTTGCTAGCGCTGAACGCGTGTGGCAGGCGCTGGTCGCGGCGGGCATGACGCGCGCCGATCACGTGGTGGCGCTTGGCGGCGGCGTGGTTGGTGATCTGGCGGGCTTCTGTGCTGGCACCTACCAGCGCGGCGTGCCTGTGGTGCAAGTGCCCACGACGCTCGTCGCGCAGGTCGATTCGGCGTATGGCGGCAAGACGGGGGTGGATTTGCCAGCGGCCAAGAACTATGTGGGCGTCTATCACCAGCCAGCGGGTGTGCTCGTCGATCCCGACACGCTTGCAACGCTCCCAGCGGCGGAGCTGGCGGCGGGCTGGGTGGAGGTGGCGAAGACGGCGCTGATCGCGGGCGGAGGGCTGTGGGAGCGCGTGGCCGCGGGCGAGGAGGTCGATCAGGAGATGATCCTGGCGTGCGCGCGCACGAAGCTTGCGGTGGTGGCCGCGGACGAGCGTGACGCGGGCCGCCGTCAGGTGCTGAACCTAGGGCACACGGTTGGGCACGCGATCGAGACGGTCACGGGTTACGCCCGCTACCGTCACGGCGAAGCGGTGGGGCTGGGGCTGCTGGCGGCGCTGGAGCTCTCCGGGCAGGCACAGCTGCGCGAGCAAATGCGAGAGCTGATGCGCGAGCATGACCTGCCGGTGAGGCTTGAGGATGATGTGTCGGTGGATGACGTCCTTGCGGCCCTTGCCAGGGACAAGAAGCGCGTTGGCGGCGATGTGCCGTTTGTGCTGGTGCGGGCGCCGGGCGATGTGGAGTTCGGCTGCGCGCTGGCCGCGGGAGATGTTCGCGCGGCGGTAATGGGGCTTGCGCGATGACTGTGCCTGTAGGCCGCATCGAGGTCATGCACGGCGTCAACCTGGATCAGCTGGGTCGCCGCGATCCACTCCTCTATGGGACGCTGACGCTGGCGGAGCTCGAGCGGCGCATCGAGCATCAGGCACGTGCGCTGGGTCTGGCGACGCGCTTCTTTCACACGAACCACGAGGGTGAGTTTGTCGAGCACCTGCACTCGCTGCGCGCGGATGCGGACGCGATCCTGCTGAACCCCGGTGCGTGGACCCACTACGCGTGGGCGATTCGCGACGCGCTGGAGATCGCGAGCCTGCCAGCGCTCGAGATTCACCTTTCCGATGTCGATCAGCGTGAGCCATGGCGGCGGGTGTCGGTGATCAGGGACCTGTGCTTCGCGACGATCTCCGGTCGCGGCCCGGATGGCTATGGCGAGGCGCTCGTGCGTCTGCGCGACGAGCTCGCGCGCCCCGACGGGGATACCCCGTCGCAGCCAGCCGGCCGGGGTGAGGCGTGAGCGCGGCGCCCACCGGGGCCGAGCAGGACTCCAGCCGGGGGCAGCGGCTGGCGGGCGAGCTAGTCGAGCTGGAGCTCGACGCGCTGCTCGTGCAGACGCTCATCGATGTGCGCTACCTGACGGGCTTTACTGGCAGTCATGGGCTGGCGCTGATGGTTAGCGACCCAGCAGGCGCGAAGCTCGGTCCGCACCGCTTCATCACTGACTTCCGCTACGAGACGCAGTCGGCCGAACAGGTGCCCGACGTGTTCGAGCGCGCGATCGTCAGCGGTGATCCGTTCGAGGCGCTTGCCAGCGCACTTGAGTCACAGACGGGGCGCCTTGGCTTCGAGGAGGCCAGCGTGACGGTCAAGGAGCACAGGCGACTGGTGGAGCTGCTGGGGCCCGGATGGCAGCTGGTGCCGTGCGCGGGTGTTGTGCAGCGCCTGCGCGCCGTTAAGGACCCTGGCGAGATTGCGCGCATTCGCGCCGCCACCGAGCTAGCGGACGACGCGCTTCGCACGGTCTTGGAAGGCGGTCTGGTGGGTCGCAGCGAGCGCGACGTTGCGATCGAGCTCGAGCTCACGATGCGCCGCCTGGGCGCACATGCGCCCAGCTTCCCCTCGATCGTCGCAGCCGGTGCCCATGCGGCGCTCCCGCACGCCGAGCCGCGCGATCAGGCGATTCCGCGGGATGTACTGGTGACGATCGACTGGGGCGCGCTACACGAGGGCTACTGCTCGGACTGCACGCGCACGTATGCCACAGGCGAGGCGATCTCCGCACACGCGCGCGAGATCTACGAGCTCGTGTTGCGCGCCGAGGAGCAGGGGCTGGCGGCCGTCAAAGCGGGGCCCAGTGGCAAGGAGGTGGACGCGTTGGCACGCGAGCTGATCGAGCAGGCCGGCCACGGCGAGCACTTCGGCCACGGCCTTGGCCATGGCGTGGGCATGGAGGTTCACGAGGGACCGCGCCTGTCACGGACCGCGACTGATGAGCCGCTGCGGGCTGGCAATGTGGTCACGGTCGAGCCCGGCGTCTACCTACCGGGCGAGCTCGGCGTGCGGATCGAGGATCTGGTGGTCGTGGGGGAGGACTCTCAGGAGGTCCTGACGAGCCTCTCCAAGGCGCTCACGGTGGTCTCTTGAGCGCGTTTCGCTCATCAGTAGCGCGACGGCCACGAACGGGAACACCCACGGCAGGTAGGACCATGTCCAGTAGTTCGCAGCGAGCTGCACGCCGAGCAGCAGCGCGCCCGCGATCGCGCTCAAACGGACGAGGTCGTGCCGGGCGGCAGGTTCAGCCCGCAAGCACAGGATCGACGCGAGCAGCGCCGCGATCACGCCGGCCTGTGCCAGCGGCTGCAGCCATTGCAGTTCAAACGTGTACCAGGGGGCGAAGAAGGAGCCGCGCTGAAACTGGAAGGCGAGTGCGTGCACCATTGCCGATACGCCGCCAGTGCCGCCCAAGCTGAGCAGCACCCCCGTCAACGCGATCGACAGCACCACAGCGGGGATCGCTGAGCGCGTCAGCCCACGGCGACGGTAGGGGACCCACACGGCCACCAGGATCAACGGCACGAGCTTGACCCACACGGCCATCGCCAGCAGCAGCAGCGAGTTGCCAGTGCGCGTGCGAAGCGCGAGCATCCATGCCAGGCATGCTGCCAGCAGCAGGTCGTTCGAACCCCCCGAGGCCGCCAGCAGCACGGGCGGAAAGGCAAACCACGCGAGCATCGCGCGCAGCCGCCGGTCGCTGCGTTGTGCATCATCGTCTGTTGGGAGCTCGTGGCTGCCGGCTATCCGGTACAGGGCCAAGCCGACGAGCAGACTCGCGAGCGCGGTTGTGGGCAATGAGCCGGACAGGTCGCTGAAGGCGTTGCTCACGGGCAGCCACAGCGCGCCAGGGACGTAGAGCAAGTAGTTGAGCAGGGGATAGGTGTCGCCGTGCAGCGCCAGCTGGACGTGCCCATATGGCAGCACGCCGTGAAGCAGGTCGGTTGCGCCCTCCAGTGAGGCTGTGGCCACGTCGGTGTAGCCGCTGGAGGTAAGCGTGATCATCGCGAATGCCAGCATCA
>Ga0302308_10004671_pt1 | contig 10744 bp, 8 predicted proteins | sample III_Palsa_E3_3_FD_200531 | JGI IMG/M metagenome (GOLD analysis project Ga0302308, IMG submission 200531) | Peat permafrost microbial communities from Stordalen Mire near Abisko, Sweden - III_Palsa_E3_3 | ecosystem: Environmental > Terrestrial > Soil > Palsa > Peat permafrost | place: Sweden... | reverse complement strand
CTGGCCAATGGCATTGGACGGCCCGCGCCAGCTTTGCCCTCACGGCGGTGGCCGCGGCCGGCGCCAGGGATAACCGGGGCAACGGGCCGGGCGGTCATGGCTGCCTCCCGGAGGGGAGGCGGCTGCGCGGCCGGGGGCCGGGGCGGCCGTGATGACCGGCCGCCCGGCGCGTGTTCAAGCGATGTCTGTTTTGGGGAAATCGCACCGGTTTGTGTGTCCGAGGACCGACACGCACCTTACGTACATGATCGATATCGCCCTGACCGCGCAGTTCGATGTTGATCGAGACGCCCGGTGACGACCGGTTGCGCAGTTGGGAGCATAAGGGGGCGACCGCCAAATCCTGCGCCAAGGTCGCCAACTGCACCATGGAGATCGTCGGGCGTCTGCGGCGCCGCTGTTCTCGGCATCTTGCTCATGATCTGTCTCACCTCTATCTCTTCGTGCCATTCACGGATCACTTGTGCTCAGTGGCGACGGTCGCTGGTGAGGCTGTCGGATCGGCCGGCCGCCAGCCGGGGCCACTGGGCAATAGGGCGTCCCTGCGGCCACGCGGGAACCGGGGTCCAGTCCGGCGGCCCGGTCATAGTGCGGGTGTTGGTGCAGTCCTGAGGGCCGCCGGCCGGGGAGTCCTCCCATGATTCCTGCCGGCCGTAGGCGGTCAGGTCCATCAGCGCGTAGCTGTAATCGGTCACCTCTACGCCGCGACCGGTTGTCCAGTACGTTTCGAAAACCCGGTCGCCGTCCCGGACGTAGCAGACGATGTGCATCGTGCCGATCACGCGCCCGGCGAGGAGTGTCTCGAGGGATTGCTCGGCGGAGTACCAGGGCAGCTGCCAGCCCATGAAGTCGCGGTAGCGGGCACTGTCTTTGTAGGGACCCTGGCACAAGACCGCGTAGGTGATACTTCGCGAGTGCAGGTAGGACAGTTCCGTGATCTGCGTGTTGTTCCAGGTACAGCCCTCGCACTGGTCAGCGGCGGGCGCGCCAGGATGCCACATGAAGTAGTAGGCGATCAGCTGCCGGCGCCCCTCGAATGCCTCGAGCAGCGTGACCGGACCGTCCAGCCCGGTGAGCGGCGTGGCCGCGTCGACCTCGACCATGGGCAGCCGCCGCCGCACCGCAGCGATCTCGTCTCCCTCCCGGGTGTGCGCCTTCTCCCTCACCCGCAGGGCCGCCACGTCCGCCTCGAATACGGCCCGTCCGGTCACGGCCGGTAGGCCGCGCGCATTGCCGGCGCCAGCCGCATGCGGGGCGGCGTTCCCTGTTTCCTTCGTCATGATGATCTCCTCCGGTATCACGGGCCCGGCCTCTTGCGGCCAGGATGGTCTTAACGGTAGGTGCTCTCTTCGCGTACGCGGCGCCCTGTGCCGATGGCCGATGGCTCTTGGCGTTGCGCGCCGGTGCGCGCCTGGCTATCGGCGCGGTGGCGGGCGGCGGTGACGGTCGGCTGCGGCCGGGGGCGCAGTCCGGTCCAGATGAACGCCGCGATGATGACGATCGCCGCGACGCTGATGATGACGGCCAGGTGGAGGCCGGGGAGCAGGATCGGCCGGCTCGCTGCAATCGCGCTCAGGATCGGAGCACCGATGGTGCTACTGACCTGCAGCGTCATGGTGGTGAGGCCGGTGGCCAGGCCCTGGTCGAAATCCGGTAGCCCCGAGGTGGCGGCGACCGTGTAAGCCACGATCGACGTCACGTGGCCGAAGAATCCGAAGAACAGAACCGGAACCAGTACCGCAAGCCACATCCTGCCGGTGCCCAGGAGCGCCAGGGGAGCGGTGAAAGCGGCCTGCGTCACCAGGCCGGCTGCCAGCACCTTCCGCGCGCCGTGCCGCCCGATCAGGCGGCCGGCGATGACACCTGCGACTACCGAAGCCAGGCCAGGCACACCGAAGACCAGCCCGGTGGTGAGCGGGGCGAGATGCAGTACATCCTGCAGGTACAGCGTCATCAGGAAGATGAGCCCGCTTTCCACCGACAGGGTGACCAGGCCGCCGAGGTTGCCCCACTTCACGGTGGGCCGGGCCAGGATTCTCGCTGCGGCGAGGGGAGCTTGCGCCCGCCGTTCGATCAGCAGGAACACCACCAGCATCGCCAGGCCGGCGAGCAGGACAGCCGGGTTGCGGTTGATGACACCGAAAGCGAAGGTCAGCAGACCGGCGGTAACGGTTACCGCGCCGGGCACGTCCAGCCTGACTCCGCCCGGGGCCCGGCTGGCGGGCACCAAGAACGGCGTGGCCGTGAGGATCACCACCGCCACCGGGACGTTGATCAGGAAAGCCCAGCGCCAGCCCAGTCCGCCCACCAGGGCTCCGCCGGCCAGCGCGCCGACGGTGAACCCGCTAGCCAGCAGCGTGCCGTTGAGGCCCAGCACCCTGGCCCGCCGCCTCTCGTCGTCGAAAGAGGTGATCAGCAAGGACAGGGCGGCCGGGCTGGCGATTGCCGTGGCGAAACCGTGCAAGGTTCGGGCCGACAGCAGCAGCCCGGCGTCCGGGGCGAATCCGCCGGCCAGTGACGCCGCGATCAGCAGGGCCACTCCGGTCAGGAACATCCGCCGCCGGCCGAACAGGTCCGCGAGGCGGCCGAAGAGCAGGCTGAACCCGGCGGCCGGCAGCGCGTACGCCGATATCACCCACGGCAGCTCAGACGCTTTCAGGCCGACGCTCACGCCCAGCGCTGGCAGCGCGACGTTCATGATCGAAAAGTCGATGGAGAGCATGAAGCTCGTGCCGAGCAGCAAGACGACCGCCAGTCGTTGCCGGCTAGCCATCCGCGCCTGGTGGACCCGGCCCGTGAGCACGGCCATGACGATGGCCTCCCTTGTCTGTTTAACCTCTGCCGCCGGATGCGCAACGGCGCTTGTCCGGATGATGCTGAGGCGCCGCTGAAACTGGCTTGTGTCACCAAGGCTGCCGACACCTGCACCCGTGCCGCATCGGGTGCCAGCCCTATTTCGGCCGCCAGCGGTACGCATGACGAGATAAGAAAACGCCTAGCGGCTCGTCCAGGGCGCTCTGTAGCTAGCCACCTGCGCGACGGAACTCGGCTTGCCAGCGCAGGTCAGGCGGGCCGGCCGGGCCTGCGCACAACCTCAAGCCGACCAGTGCCAGCCCATCGTTCCCGAAGGCGCTTATGTCCGCTCGGCTCAGCGCCCATGGCCCCAGTTGCGGGGTGCTGTCCCGCTCGCCTCTGAAGGCCTCGACGGCAAAGAGGGTCCCGCCTGCCCTAACCATCCGGCCGACGTTGGTCATGGCCTGCCGCTGAGGCGGATCCGGGAGCGCCTGCACCGTGGCGATCTCCACTACCAGGTCGAAGGCATGTCTCCACTGGCCGGGAGGATGCAGCACGTCGGCTGCCTGGTAGTGGACGGCCGAGTCCGGGTAACGCTCCCTGGCGAGCCTGACGGCCGTCTCGGCGACGTCGAAGGCTATGACCTGGAACCCGAGCCGGGCGAGATACTCGGCGTCGGCCCCCTGGCCGCAGCCGACGACGACAGCGCGCCGCCCGGATCCATCGAGTCCCCGTTTCGCCGCCCACAGGGTGAGGAGCCGGTGCGGCTCATCGCGCTTCCACGGCAGCTCGACTTCCCCCGCCGCACTGGCGCGGTAAAAGTGCTCGAACCAGCCAGCCGGATCGCCGTCCGCCAGTGCCTGAGCAACCAGCTGGTCCTCCAGTTCGGTTGTCCCGCCGGGAACGATCCGCTCGTCTTTCATCGCATCTCTCCTTAACCGTGGCCGCCATTTCAGCACCGGGCTGCGCTACCGAAGCGCGTTGGCTAACACGATTAAGGCTCGCGGAATGGGCTTCGCTGCGCATCGGGCGCCAGCCGTATGGCAGCGGTGCAGCTCGGCGTGCCTCGCTAGGAAAGCGCCTAGATCAGGCGCGGCCTGCGTATGTCTCAGTCAGTGAGGTGCAGGCGATGGGCGGCGGACGCGGCCTCGACCCTGTTGCTGACCCCGAGCTTCCCGAGAATGTTGGACACGTGCACGCTCGCGGTCTTGGGGGAGATGAACAGCTCTGCAGCGATCTGCTGATTGCTCCGGCCAGCCGTTACCAAACGGAGCACTTCCAGCTCGCGGGAGGTCAGGCCAAACGGCACCGGCGAGGCGGCCGCAGGGCTGGTGGCCAGGAATCCGTGCGCGCCGAGCCAGCCGGGTGATCTCACTCAGCAGCGGCCTGGCGCCCAGCCGATGGGCTATCTCTGCGGCCCGGTGCAGCTGCGCCGCGGCAGCATCCTTGTCATGCTCGGCGGCCGCGTCGTTGGCTGCTCGCAGCAGCGCCCAGGCCAGCTCATATGGCTGCCCGAGTTTTTCCCAGGCCGCGACGGCCGCGTTCCAGGCCGCCCGACCGCGCTGACCGTTAGCGCGGGCGTTCTCGCCGGTGAAGACGGCCGCGTGCGCGCGTTTCACCGGGCCTGGCTGAGGGCTGTTGTCCGCCACGTGAACCAGGGCATCGCGCACACCGGATCTTGCGCCAGAGCTGGACGCTGCGGCGCAGGCGGACATGGCGGCGGTGAGCAGCGGCCATAGGTATCGAGGATCGCCGGCCGGCATGCCGGGTATCGCGCCCGCAATGGAGAGGGCCCCGTCGAGATCGTCTTGCGCGAGCCGGAGCCGGATGGCCAGCCGGGCCAGCGGTAGCACGCGATGCGTCTCGGCTTCCGCGCCGGGTAGCGAGCAGAGATCTTGCAGAATCTGTGCTGCCGTTTCCTGCTCGCCCCGCGCGACGGCAATGTCTGCGCGGCACGACAGCAGGAACCAGCGCACGAACGGCGCCGGATCCACGGCGAGCCCTTCCTCAATCACCTCGATCGCCTCATCCCAGCGTCCTACCGAGATCAGCGGCTCGGCCAGGTTGCTCGCGAACGGCGCCGTGCCGTACCGGGACAGGCCGACCTGCTCGGCCCTGGTCATGTCGTCGCGACTGGCGCGGATCGCTGCCTCGTGTTCACCGCGTGCTTCCAGTGTGAACGCGATGCCATCGCGGGCCAGAACCTCGAGCCGTCCCGAGCCAATCCGCCGAGCCGCCGTGACCGCCTCCGCCAGGACAGGGACAATGTCAGTGCTGTGCGCATCCAGCTGGGCCAGCCGGATCCGGGCCTCGATCTCGTATTCCTCGTCGCCGATCCGCTGCGCCAGCGTCCGCAGCTCTTCGGCCAGCGGCCGGGCCTCCTCATTCCGGTCCCGCAGCCACAACGCCGCGGCGAGCTGAGCGAGCACCGCCGCCCTGACGCGCGTGGGGCGCACTGCCTGGCTTAGCGCCGCTTGCAAGTCGTCGAGCTGGCCTGGCAGCAGCATCTGCGCTCGCAGCGCAGCGCGCAGCCGCAGCAATGAAGCAGTCCGCTCCGCGTCGCGAGCCCGATCAACGCCGCCAATTGCCGCGTCGACCAGCGCCAGGCCGCGTTCTGGCTCGCCGGCCAGCCGCGCGGCGGCAGCCGCCATCTCCTCGACGTCGGCACGATCCATGCCTGTACCCGCGACCGCGTCCGGTGCCCGTTCCCACAGCTGGAGCACCAGCTCCAGCACCTGCAACTGCTCGGCATAAGCCAGCGCCTGGCCCGCCGCCGCCGCAGTCCAGGCTGCCCGCAGCGCCCGCTCGTCTTCGCCTGCGTCCTGCCAGTGCACGGCCAGTTGCAGCGAGGACCACTGCCCGGATCTCAGATCCGAGTCAGCCTCAAGGGCCTCGGCGAACGCCCGGTGGGCCCGGGCCCGCTCCGCTGGGAGGAGATCTGCCAGCAGGGCCTCGCGGAACAAATCATGCCGGAACGCGTAGTCACCCTCGGGATCTGTCACCAGCACCCCGGCTGCCAGAGCCGACCGCAGTGCTGACAGCAGGGCGTCGTTCCCCAATCCGGTCCCCGCAGCCAGCAGGTCATGGGCCATGGAGCCACCGCTCACCGCGGCGATCCTGAGCAGTTGCCGGGCGTCGTCCGGCAGTTCGCCGACCCGGCTCGACATCAGTTCCCGCAGCGTCCAGGGCAGCCCGTCGGCGGCAGTTCCGTCAGGTTCGAGGAGCGCCTCGGTGAACAGCGGGTTGCCTCCGCCGCGCTCGTAGATGCCCGTTACCGCCGCAGGCTCGGGTGGGCGGCCCAGAATTCCCTCTATCTGCGCGGCGACACCCCGGCGAGACAGCGGCGGGAGTTCGAGCCGCAGCACGCCGTCCGCACGAGTCAGGTCGGCCACGAGCCGTCGCAGTTCTGGGACGCGGCCTAGGTCCTCAGTTCGGAAGGTGAGCATGAGCAGGACTGGGTGGTGCCGGAGCGTACGGAACAGGAAGGCCAGCAGATCGGCGGTACCGTGGTCAGCCCAGTGGATGTCCTCAATCACCAGCACCAGGGGCCGCTCCCCGGCAAGCTGCTCCAGCAAGAGCAGCACCGACCCGAACAGTCGGCCCCGTGCTGTCTCCGGGTCACCTGCGGCCGGACTGCCGAGCTGTGGCAGCAACCGGGCCAGCTCTCCCGGGCCAGCGCCGGGCAGCATCCCCGCCACGTCTGCGGCGCCACGCTGGCGGACCAGTTCCAGCAAGGCCCCTATGAACGGGGCATAGGGCAGGCGCGTCCCGCCCAGGTCTATGCATTCTCCAGCCAGCACCTGCGCCCGGTCCTGTACCTGGGCCGAGAACTCAGATGCCAGCCGCGATTTCCCGGCTCCCGCCTCTCCGCCGAGCAGCACCACTCGCAGCGCGCCATCAGCCGCCTCGGCGAACGCGTCCGCCAAAGCCTGCATCTCGGCCTCCCGGCCGACCACGACCGGGCTCGTCCTGCGGCTGATCATGACCCAGGATCTCACGGGCGTCCGACAGCCGTCGGGCAGCGGCGCAGACCTCCGCCAGGCGCGCTAGCCGGTGATGACCTGCGGCACGGACACGGCCTTGAGTCCCTCGACGCCGAACTCCAGGCCGTAACCGGAGTGCTTCGCGCCGCCGAATGGACCAGAGGGTCGATGCCGCCATGGCTGTTGATCCAGACGGTGCCCGCCTGAATGCGGGCCGCGATCGCCCGCGCCTTGTCCCGATCCGCTGACCAGACCGAGGCTCCCAGTCCGACCTCAACGCTGTTGGCCCACTCCACGGCCTGGACTGCCCGATGCCAGCATCGACGCGGTGCTCTGCACCGACGCCATCCAGTTCCCCGACGAGCCCGCCAGCGCCTATGAAGAGATCCGGAGGGTCCTCAAGTCCGGCGGCCGGGTGGCGCTGACCTGCTGGGAACCGCTGGACCGCAACGATGAGCGGCTCAGTCCCCGGATACGCAGGGCAAACCTCGGCGCCGGCCTGCGCCAGGCGGGCTTCCCGGCAGCAGGCAGAAACGCTACCAGCCCCCGGACCCGCTCCTGGAATTCCTCGAGAACCCCTACCGTAACCCCCCGGATTATGCCGTCCGTGACGGCCCCGGCACACCCGTGACCAGGGAAGTCACGGCATCATCGGCATAACCGGCGGATCGGCATAATCGCGCTGGATGCGACCACGGTGGCCGCGCTGCGCGGCCGCGCAGCGCGGCCCGCCCCAGACCTCGCCCCTGTTCGAGGAGGCAGGCCTAAGCGCGGCTAACGACGGGTGAACGTGACGTGGGTGACGCCGCTGGGGGAGCTCACCGACTCGATGGCGAAGCGCTCCTGCAGGCCCTCCAGGCCGTCCCAGAGGGACTCACCGCGGCCGAGGAGGATGGGCACGAGCGCGATGTGCATGTGGTCGATCAGGCCGGCGGCGAGGAACTGGCGGATGGTGGCCGGGCCGCCGCCGATGCGGACGTCGAGGCCGCCCGCGGCCTCCTTGGCCGCCGCAAGCGCCTGCGCCGGGCTGGCGTCGATGAAGTGGAAGGTGGTGCCGCCCTTCATCTCGATCGAGGGCCTGAGGTGATGGGTGAGCACGAAGACGGGGGTATGGAACGGCGGCTCCTCGCCCCACCAGCCCTCCCATTCCTGGTCGGTCCACGGTCCGCGCTGCGGGCCGAACTTGTTGCGCCCCATGATCTCCACGCCGATGCCCGGCCCCCAGTTGCTCGCGAAGGCGTCGTCGATGCCGGTGCTCCCGCCTTGCTGGACCTGCATGACGTGAAATGAACGGGTGCCGGTGAACCATCGCACCAGCCGGTCGCCGGCATGCCCGAAGGGTGCCTCCGGGCTCTGGTCAGCACCGGTGCTGAAGCCATCGAGCGAGACGGACAGGTTGTGAACACGAACAAGTGACATGACGGGCAGGCCTCTCTGGTCGAAGCTGAGTTCATCAGTACTCATGGTGTGGTCGTAGCCAGGATCGCTTTCTCGACACCTGAGCACCCTTGACACCTGAGCACCTGCGAACGGCTGGCAGCCTGGCCTAAGCGGCGCATGACACGTCCCGATCGTCCGATTCGCGCGTGTCGGCAGCAGGCATCGGACAGTTCTGATATCCGACTGTGCCATTAGAAGGCGCAGCCAGGGCGCCCCGCTGGCCATCCAGGCCGCCGACCGGTGGCACTTGTGGCACGACCTGACGGTCCGCCGCTACGCCGCGGCCGCCGGCCAGCTGATCCCCGGCGCCCGCCTGATCCGGCCGGGCCTGCTCGGCCCGCACCAGGACTGGCTGCGGCAGCGATGGGACGAAGGGGTCCGCAGCACCGAACGGCTGCATGCCGACCTGCGCGACCGCGGCTACCGGGGCCTGCGCACGCTGCGCTGGCTCACCGCGCTGCTGCGCCGACACCGCCGTCCCCGAGCCCCCGCCAGCAGCGGTGATAAGCGCTGCTGCCTGCGGGTGAAGTCCGTGCACGCGCGGCTCGGTAGCGAGCCGCCGCGGTCCTGCCCGAATATCCGGCCGCCATATCAGGCGCGGCCACGGCCGACATAGCCGACCTGATGGGAGCGAGCTAACAGGACCGACTTCCGTGATGTGTGTCCCCAGGGACTTGAACCCCCATGGTGTCCGAGGGGGGACTTGAACCCCCATGCCCTATACGGGCACTAGCACCTCAAGCTAGCGCGTCTGCCTATTCCGCCACCCGGACATGCGATGCACGTAGGCATCGGCTGGCTTACCTTAGCAAAACGAGCGGCGTCAGGCGAGCGCGGAGCACACGAAACCGCGCCCCGGCCACCTTCGCGACAACCCCGACCCGTCGGGCCCCGCGACCACCCCGTAGCACCGCTGCACGCCCGCGACCACGAGCCGGCCGGCACCCTCGACTGCCCATGATGCCCAGATGCGACGATAGTCCTGTGACAGCGAACCAAGGGACCGCGCAAGCCGCTCAGGACGAGGTCGTGACCATCTGCCGCGACCTGATCAGGATCGACACCTCCAATCCGGGCGACCACTCCGGTCCCGGCGAGCGGCAAGCCGCCCAACACGTCGCCGCGCTCCTGTCCGAGGTCGGCCTCGAGCCCGTCGTCCTGGAATCTCACCCCAAGCGCGCCAGCGTCGTCGCCCGGATCGCCGGCCGGGACAGCACAAGACCCGCCCTGCTGGTGCACGGTCACCTCGACGTGGTGCCGGCCAGCGCGCCGGACTGGCGGCACGACCCCTTCTCCGGGGAGATCGCCGACGGCTGCGTGTGGGGCCGCGGCGCGATCGACATGAAGGACATGGACGCGATGATGCTCGCCGTGGTGCGGCAGCGGCTGCGCGAGGGCCGCCCGCCCGCCCGCGACGTCGTGCTCACGTTCACCGCCGATGAGGAGGCGGGGGGCGCCTGGGGCGCCCGCTGGCTGGTGGACAACCACCCGGGCTTGTTCGAGGGCGTCACCGAGGCGGTCGGGGAGGTCGGCGGCTTCAGCCTGACCCTCGGCGGCCGGCGACTCTATCTGCTTCAGACCGCGGAGAAGGGCATGGCCTGGCTGCGGCTGACCGCGCGCGGCACGGCCGGCCATGGCTCGATGATCCAGCCGGACAACGCGGTGACGGAGCTGGCGGAGGCGATCGGGAGGCTGGGGCGCCATGAGTGGCCGACCCGCCTCATCCCGTCGGTCCAGGCTTTCCTGGCGGGCGTATGCACGGCTCTTGACATCGAATTTATCCCGAACGACCCTACTCAAGCACTCGGCAAGATCGGCGCCATATCACGCGTTATCGGAGCAACACTAAGGAACACGGTAAATCCGACAGTTCTCCGCGCCGGGTACAAGGTAAATGTCGTGCCGCAAACCGCGACCGCCGAAATCGACGGCCGGTTCCTGCCCGGCTATGAGGAAGAGTTCTTCGCCGAACTCGACCGGGTGCTCGGGCCGGGTGTGACCCGCGAATTCATCCATAACGACATCGCCGTGGAGACTACCCCGGACGGGGACCTGTACGACGCGATGACCAGCGCCCTCGTCACGGAGGACCCGGGCGCGCGGGTGATTCCCTACTGCCTGTCCGCGGGCACCGACGCCAAGTCCTTTAGCCGGCTTGGCATGCGTTGCTTCGGCTTCACCCCGCTGCGGCTGCCGCCAGATCTGGACTTTTCCGGAATGTTTCACGGTGTTGATGAGCGGGTGCCCGTCGACGGACTCCGCTTCGGAGTTCGTGTCCTCGACGGGTTCCTCGACCGCTGTTAGCCCCGGACGCTGGCGTCCCGGGCGGCGGCGGCATCCCCTCCCGAGGGCCGACCGCACCGGCTGCCTGGCCGCCGGGTGCTTACGTCCGAGTCGCGAGATGAGTTCAGAATGTGCGGACTGGGCGTATGATTCGCCTTCGGAGGGTAGCCTTCCTGCTGCCGTCCGCGCTGAGCAAGAGTCTGGACAGTTCCCAGCCTCCGTATTCGGCGTGGTCGGTCAGGACC
>Ga0302308_10004670_pt1 | contig 10745 bp, 4 predicted proteins | sample III_Palsa_E3_3_FD_200531 | JGI IMG/M metagenome (GOLD analysis project Ga0302308, IMG submission 200531) | Peat permafrost microbial communities from Stordalen Mire near Abisko, Sweden - III_Palsa_E3_3 | ecosystem: Environmental > Terrestrial > Soil > Palsa > Peat permafrost | place: Sweden... | reverse complement strand
TCGCCCAAGGCGTGGAATGCATAGTGCTTGACATTTTTCTTTCGCTGTCTGTAGGATGTCCGTCGTTAAGTTGACATCGTTGTCATGAAGTTCTTATGAGGGCTATGCATCCCTCATAAGCTGTACTGACCGACACGCTCCAATCGCTTCGTGTCGCCAGTGATAGCGATGGTTCGGAAGTTGTGATCAGCCGTTCGGAACAGAGCAGAGCCGCTCAATTCACAGTCAAGCGAAGCGAAAGTATGGATATCGGAGAAAACCTATGGAAAGCGTAGTAGCCGTTCTCGGGAGCCTTATAAAGAAACCATTTGCGAACGCATTGTCGTCCGGCGCTCTTATCGCCGTAGTGTTGTGCCTGGCTGCGGACAGCAGGCCAGCAGCGGCCCAAACAGGCCAGCAATTCGTAGGCCATGTTGAAGATACTTCTCACGCTTCGATCACGGGAGCGACAGTGACCATCCACAATGAGGATACCGGGGAAGACATCGTTGCCAAAACGACCGGAGCCGGCGATTACACAGTTCCGTATCTCAAGGCTGGAACGTATACGATCACCGCTGTAAAGGATGGCTTCAAGGAGTTCAGCAGGACTCACATCAGCCTGCGCGTGGACCAGACCTCGAAGATGGACTTTACCTTGCCGGTTGGAAACGTTAGCGAGACCGTGACAGTCGCCAGCGAGGGAGCGCAGATTGAGCTATCGAAGGCTGACCGCGGCGAGATCATCGGCAACGAGCGAATTGAGGAGATGCCGAGCGACGGACGCAACTATCAAGTGTTGTTCGGGCTCAGCCCGGGTACCAACAACCAGAGCAATCCGCAGTATCCGCGGCAGCAGGACAACGTGAGCAGCAACCTGCACCTGACGGGTGTTCCCCAGGCTACCGTGCAGCAGAACCTCGATGGCGGTACGAACGATGCCGGCGCGAACGGCTGGTCGGCTTCGAACGTGCCGCTCGATACCATCTCCGAGTTCAAGGTGGTGTTGAATGCCTACGACGCGTCCTACGGGCGCGCAGGCGGAGGCGCGTTGGACGCCTTGTTGAAGACCGGAAGCAACAAGATCCACGGCTCCCTCTACGAGTTTGCACGCCGCCCTTGGCTTGATGCTCAAAGTTATTCATACGATTACGTGAAGAGCCAGCCGGGACAAACTGCCCCTTTCCCGACCCAACATAAGCGCGATCAGTTCGGCCTGGAAGTCGACGGGCCGGTGTACATCCCTCACCTTTACAATGGCAGGGACAAGACCTTCTTCACTGCGCAATGGGAGCAGGCCTATGAGAACCTGCCCGGCACAGCCGCTAACTTCGCTTCGATTCCCAACCCGCAATGGCTCACGGGAAATTTCGCCGGCGCACAGTACTACGACACCGTGACGAGTTCACTCAAGCCGCTCATCATCTACGACCCGCTGTCGCCTCTGGTTACCACGGTGGATCCCGCCGACGGCAAGACGAAGCAGACTCGCAGCCCGTTTCCCGGCAATGTCATTCCATCAAACCGACTGGACCCGGTAGGCTCCGCAATCGCGCAATACTACAATCAGATTGCGCCGAACTACAATCCAGGAGCGGGGCAAGCCCCCTTCTCGCGCAACCACTACTACCTACCCATCGAAACAGACATCAGCCGCAATGGCCTCTTTAAGATTGACCAGAAATTCGGGTCGAAGGATCGCGGAACCCTTCGCTGGACAGGGTTCGAGCGCTACGACAGCAGCAGTCCCGATGGGCAGCCGACCAGCAGTCCAACCAATGCGGAACTTGTCCAGTTTCAGCCGAGGGAGCAGCAATACGCCGTCGAGGAGATCCATACCTTCTCGCCCAACCTGATCCTCGACAACAAGCTCACCGTCGGAACCCAGGCGCAGGGCATCACCTCTGGATCCACAGGGTTCAACCTAACCCAGTTGGGCTTCTCCCAGCATTACATCTCCAATATCCTCATCAATAACCAATTCCCGAACATCACTGCGACTGGCGTCCAGGGTAGCAGCACGACTGATTTCCTGGGCCTTGCTCCGGGGGGGACCGGAGGCTACTCGGCCGTGCACAACCTCGGATATCAACCCAGCGCCACCTTCAGCCGCGGTCGCCATACGTTTCGCGCTGGACTTGACATGCGCCTCTACCAGTACGCCAACGTCGACAACGCCCAAAATAACCAATTTAAGTTCCAGAACTACTTCACCACGCACTTTTACAACTCGCCCGACGCGCCCGGCATGAGCTCCGGCAACTCCATCGCGGAGCTGCTCCTCGGCGCCCCCTACAGCGGGAGTCTGATCATCCAGAGCAGCCCTTTCTATTCCCAGCACTACTATGCCATCTGGGCTCAGGACGACTGGAAGATTACGCCCAAGCTGACCCTCAACATCGGCATCCGCTACGACCTACAAGGAGCCCGCGTCGAGCGCCACAACGAACTTAATTACGGTTTCAACACGACGGAGATTAACCCGCTCGACGCCCAGATCACCAATCGTACCGGGCTCAATGGCCCACTGATGGGCGGCACTGAATTCGCCGGCGTCAACGGCGCTCCGCGTGGCGCGTACGCAACCAACCTGCTCAACATCCAGCCTCGTTTCGGAGCTGCCTATGCCTTCACCAGCAGAACATCGCTGCGCGCCGGCTTCGGAGAGATGTTCATCCAGGATGAGGCGACCGACCACCAGAACGGCTTCCAGACCGTGACGAACTTCAACAACTCTCTGAATAATGGCATATCGCCGTCGCTCAACAATCCCTGCGTCCCAGGCAGCAGTGGCTGCGGCCCGGTCACTCCGGGTAGCACCCTCGCCGATCCCTATGCCACTACTGTCAAGCCGACCGGATCCTCCCTCGGCCTTGCGACCACTCCCGGCAGTTCGATCAACTTCACCAACCCGCACTTCCAGGTACCGTCCCTCTGGCAATTCAGTGTGTCAGTGGAGCAGCAGCTTACCAGCCGGGACGTGCTGGATATCAGCTACTCGGGACTGAAGGGATACAATCTGGAAGGGAGTGACAATATCAATCATCCCTCGGCGGCCTCCTATGCGCAGTGCAACGTCGAACAGGGTGGGAACCGTCAGCTATGCGATGGCAACTCCTATCCAGCCGTAGTTTCCAATCCCTTCTACCAGGTTCCTGGGTTTGCGGGCAGCGGCGGTTACTACACCAACCCAACGATCCCGGCATACAACCTGACAAGGCCCTTCCCCGAGTTTACCGATGTCACCGAAGACCACCTGCCCCAGATTCACTCCTGGTACAACTCGCTCCAGGTAACTGCCTCCCACAACGTGTCCAAGAACCTCAGCCTGCACTTTGCCTACACCTGGTCCAAGAGCATGACGGCCGGCAACATCATCGATTACGTCTATCGCGTGTACGGGCGCAATATCGGCGCCAACGATATTCCCAACGCGATCACGTTCTCCGGTGTATTTTACTTTCCAGTCGGCCGCGGCAAGACGTTCCTTTCCAATACCAATCGGGTAGTGGATGCCGTGGTGGGGGGCTGGGAATTCAGCCCGCTGTATATCTACACGCAGTGGTATCCCTTCAGCCCAGGCACCAATTGGGAACAGATGAGCTCGATCTACGTGAAGCCCCACGACCTTCCCGCCGATGCGACGCACCCCTACAAACGCCTCCAGGGGGTCTCTCCCTGTGTGGCCTACCATGATACGGACACGGGAAAAATTATCGATGGGCCTTCCTACACCGAAGCGGGATGCACAGCCCCAGCTCTGATCGAGACGGCTAATCAGTACGTTCCGCAGCGCAACGTGGTGTACTGGGGTGTGCGTCTACCGGCCAACCATCAGTTCGACGTCAGCTTGTCCAAGCGATTCGCATGGAACGAGCGAGTCAACCTGCAGTTGCGCCTGGATGCGTTCAACGTGCTTAATCACCCGAACTGGACCTACGGCAATAACTACAGCACCGATCCCACCAATGACAACTTCGGGACCATTCAGAAGGGACCAGAATCCCCCTCCGGATCGCTTCCGCGCGACCTGCAGATCTCCGGCAAGATCAGCTTCTAACTGCATCAGCTGAGCAGGATGCCTGGAGCAATGTTAGGCCGCCCGGTTACGCATCGCGTGGTTTCATTTGAACCGCAGCAGTCCGAGGCCGGGCGGCACTTCTTGTGTTCGCAGTAGCGCACCTGCACGTAGGAGAGAGGCCGCTTGTTGATATCCATCGTGCCGTTTGTATTCGACCGTGCCAGTCTGCACCACACTGCTCCGCATCCTCTGGGATGTCAGTTGTATGGACTCCAGGCTAACGTCACGCATTAGATGGACGGCAGTTTTGCGTGGAATCTGAACATGGTCTCTGTTGAGCTCATTGACTCGTGCGACAAGATCGTATATTTTTCTACACGTTAGACAACGTTGTCACAGTCGTGCAAGTAGACGAGCGGAAACGGCGACTCGCCTTGTCGATTGCGCAACGGAGATGCACATCAGGCATGAGGGAGTTTATATGAGCGGGGCGTACTCCATTGGAGTTGATCTGGGCGGAACGAACCTAAGAATTGCCGCTTACGAAGGCGGGCGCAACTTCCTCGAGACAATCGTTCTTCCGACACGGCTCAGTTTGGGGCGAGATCAGGTGGTCCGGGATATGTGTGAAGCGGTGAGGTCCCTGATGACGCGCGACTTCGGGTGTCGTACGCTCGCAGGTATCGCGGTAGGCTCACCGGGACCGCTTGAACTGCCGGCGGGCATTCTGCGGAATTTGCCGAACTTCCCTGGATGGGACGGCTTTAACCTGAAGGCGGCGATAACGACAGGACTGGGCTGCGAGATTTTGCTTGAGAACGACGCGAACCTCGCCGCCCTCGCCGAACAGCGGCTTGGAGCCGGCAGCAGCTATGGTGTGGACGATCTCTGCGTGATCACGTTGGGAACTGGGGTAGGCAACGGTTTGGTCCTCAACGGAAAGATATGGGAAGGGGTGAACGGCATGGCCGGGGAGGCCGGCCATATGGTCGTCCGGGACGACGAGCAATTGCAATGTGGTTGCGGAGGTCGCGGGTGCCTGGAGCAGTATGCGTCTGCGACGGCGGTGATCCGGATGGCGCGCGAGCTATTCGGCGATGCAGGCCCCTCGACCGCGCACGAAGTCGCGCTGCTGGCCCAATCTGGTGACAAGTCGTCGCGCGCCGTCTTCGATTCGGTAGGACATGCGTTGGCGATTGCCCTAACCGGCCTCATCAATACGTTGAACTTGCCCTTATACCTGTTGGGAGGAGGCGTTTGCGAAGCTTGGAATTTGTTTTCACCTCCCATGTTCCGTGAACTGGAGCGCCGCAGTTACGTTTACCGGCTGACAAAACCGGAGGTACTCGAACCGGCACGCTTTGAAGCCGGTAAGACCCACATCCTCAAAGCCGAACTTGGGCCCTCAGCCGGATTGTTGGGAGCGTGCCTAGCTGCCCTTAAAGCTTCGACCTCGCTCTCCCGATACGGAAAGGAACTCCTTGCCCATTAATAGGAAGCGGAACTATGTTACGGGTACAAGAGTGAAACCTGTATTGTTATTTGCGCTGGCGTTGCTTTGCGGATGCGCCGTGTCACCGGCCAGGAATAGCCAGGGCGCGCCTGCCCTGGTAACTCCCTATCTGCAGAGCTCAGGGGATGCGGTGCGTACCCTGCAGACGTGGTACGAACCGTCAACTGGTTTGTACAAGACGACTGGGTGGTGGAATTCGGCGAATTCCATCACCGTACTGGTCGATTATGCGCGGGTGAGCAGATCGGCCGAATACAACGCTGTCCTCGCTAACACCTTCATTGCGGCTCAGAAGACACTCGAAGACAAGAAGCCGCATACGGGCTTCATCAACAAGTATCTGGACGACGAGGGTTGGTGGGCGCTGGCCTGGATCGACGCGTACGATCTGACCCGGAACAAAGAGTATCTCGCCATGGCCGAATCGATCTTCTCCGACATGTCCGGAGAGTGGGACGACACCTGCGGCGGCGGTATCTGGTGGAGCAAGGACAGAAAATACAAGAACGCGATTGCCAATGAATTGTTTCTCTCCGTAGCCGCTCATCTGGCGAATCGCTCATCGGGCCCCCTGCGAAAACAGTACCTGCGGTGGGGAAACCGGGAGTGGAAGTGGTTTGAGGCTACGGGCATGATCAATGCCAAAGGTCTGGTCAACGATGGGCTCGACAAAGCCAGGACAGTGGCCGGCCCGCGTAGCTGCACCAACAACGGCCGCACCACGTGGACCTACAATCAGGGTGTCGTCCTCGGCGGTCTCGTGGAACTGGCGGCGGCATCCCGCGACCAGGCCCTCATCCTGCCTGCCCAGAACATTGCATCCGCCGCAATCAGCCAACTCGTCGATGCGAACGGTATACTGCATGATCCCTGCGAACCCAAATGCGGCGGCGATGGGGTGCAGTTCAAGGGGATCTTCGTACGCAACCTGGTCCTGCTCGATAAAGCACACCCCAACATTGCATACGAGTCCTTTGTTGACAAGAACGCCGACACACTGTGGAGAGATGCCCGGGGAACGAACTTTCAGCTGGCGGAGCGCTGGTCGGGGCCGTTCGATACCGCCAATGCGGCAAGCGAGACCTCGGCGCTCGACACCCTGGTGGGGGCTGCGACACTTCATACGAAAGGAAAGCTCAAGGGCCTCTAGCGTTATGCGGTCTCAGGGCCAGCGCGCCTGTACGGGCCATTGATGGTTAGCCTGGAAACGCGAAAGCGCATCATCTGGCTCAGGAAACTCGAAGCTGCTTCCTTTCAAGGTGGCTCCTGCTGAAGAGCAATGCAAGCTTGCCATTGTTGACAACGCTGTCAACTCTGCGCAACAATCTCGGAGTTGCAGAATATGTCTAATCTCGTGAGGCAGTGCGCTTGTTCCCCCTTGGAACCTGCTGACTTCAGTGCCGCTCCCCCCTTGCCGCGTTCGCTCGCCTTTGCACTCCTGGAGAATGAAATGAGAACCATCCGAACTACGTTGAAGACCGGATCGCTCCTCGCTCTTGCACTCACCGGCCTGGTCCAGGCACAGACGACCGGAAAGCCGGATCTCAGCAAACAGCCAACGCTCTATGTTGTCGGCTATGCTCATCTGGACACGGAATGGCGCTGGGAATATCCGCAAGTGATCGACGAGTACCTCCGCAAAACCATGCAGGATAACTTCAAGTTATTCGAGAAGTATCCCCATTACGTCTTCAACTTCAGCGGGGCGAACCGTTACCGGCTGATGAAGGAGTATTACCCGGCAGACTTCGCGACCGTCAAGAGGTATGTGGACGCGGGACGCTGGTTCCCGGCCGGTTCCTCCATGGAAGAAGGCGACGTGAACAACCCCAGTGCGGAAGCAATTATCCGCCAGGTTCTCTACGGAAACAACTGGTTCCGGCACGAGTTTGGCAAAGCCAGCGCGGAATATATGTTGCCGGACTGCTTCGGGTTTCCGGCTTCGTTGCCAACAATACTGGCGCATTCCGGCGTCAAGGGGTTCTCGACGCAGAAGCTGGTGTGGGGCTCTTCGGCGGACGGCGGAGGTTTGCAGTCACTCGAGAAGACGCCTGAAGGTACGCCGTTCAATGTCGGGGTGTGGGTTGGTCCGGATGGGGAAAGTGTCCTCGCGGGCGTGAACCCGGGCAGCTACAACGGGAACATCGATACCGATCTCAGTGCGCCGCTGCCGCCCGCGCCGGCGAATGGGACATTGACGGATCTGGACAAGCAGATCGCGGAGCTCCGGGCTAAACAACAGGCAACGCGAGCGGCCGGTACAACGCCCAATGCGATCGACCTGGAGTCACTGAACGACCTGCGTGGGCAGCAAGCGGCGCTTGTGAAGGCGCAAAGGGAGAACGAACTACAGCGGTATCAGGGCGACTGGGCTAGCCGCGTGGAGCAGAACGGCAAAGTTACGGGCGTGTACACCGACTACCACTACTTCGGCACCGGCGATACGGGCGGGGCTCCGCGGGAGGATTCGGTCAAGCGACTGGAAGCGATCGTCACCAAGGGCAGCGTCAGTCTGCCGTCGCCCGGAGGGATGCGCGGCCAGCCCGGGCAGGCTCCAGTCAGCGTCGGCAACGGACCGGTTCATGTGATCTCCGCGACGGCCGACCAAATGTTTCTGGACATCACGCCAGCGGAAGAGGCGCGCCTGCCGCGCTATACCGGCGAGATGGAGCTGACCAATCACTCCGCGGGCTCGCTGACGTCGCAGGCTTACCAGAAGCGCTGGATCCGGCACCATGAGCTGCTGGCGGACGCGGCGGAGAAGTCGTCGATTGCGGCGCAATGGCTAGGCGCGCGGACGTACCCGCTGGAGCGGCTGAACGATGCCTGGACGCTGGCGATGGGCGCGCACTTTCACGATCTTGCAGCGGGGACGGCGACCCCGCGTTCGTACGAATTCGCCTGGAACGACGACGTGATCGCGCTGAACCAGTTTGCCGACGTTCTAAACAGCGCGGTCGAAGGCGTCTCCGCCGCTATGGACACTCAGACCAAGGGTATTCCGGTCGTGATCTTCAATCCCCTGAACATAGCGCGTGAAGATGTCGTCGAAGCCAGTGTCGAGTTCCCGAAGGGTATGCCGAAGGCAGTCCGGGTCACGGCACCGGACGGGAGGGATGTGGCGGCACAAGTCTCGGACGGAAAGGTCATCTTCGTGGCGAGCCTTCCCTCTGTCGGATATGCCGTCTATGATATTCAGACCGCGGACGCCTCCGCAGCTCCTTCATCGTCGCTGCAGGTCTCGAAAGATGGGCTGGAGAATGCCTATTATCGTGTCCGGCTCAATCAGGATGGAGATGTCGCGAGCATCTTTGACAAGGAGAACGGCAAAGAACTGCTCTCGGCGCCTGCCCGCCTCGCCATCTCCTATGACAATCCGGCTCAGTGGCCCGCCTGGAATATGGATTGGGACCAGGAACAGGCGCCACCCAAAGAATACGTTTCGGGACCGGCGCAGATCCGGGTGGTGGAAGATGGGCCGGTCCGCGTGGCTATTGAGGTGACGCGCGAAACTGCAGGTTCTCGCTTCGTTCAGAGAATCAGTCTATCGGCAGGCGATGGCGGCAAGCGGGTCGAGTTCGGCAATGTCATCGACTGGAGGACAAAGGAATCGAGTCTCAAGGCAACCTTCCCTCTCACCGCGACTAACCAGATGGCAACCTATAACTTGGATATCGGTACCATCGAGCGACCCACAGCAGAGCCGAAGAAGTTCGAGGTGCCGTCGCATCAATGGATCGATCTCACCGACATGAGCGGCAAATTCGGTGCGACCGTCCTGACCGACAGCAAGAACGGATCGGACAAGCCGAACGACAATACGTTGCGGTTGACGTTGCTCCTTACGCCCGGTACCTCGGCAGGCTATCCCGACCAGGCGACACAAGATATCGGACATCACGAATTTGTCTACGGCTTCGCCGGGCACTCCGCAGGCTGGCGCGATGCCCAGACGGACTGGCAGGGACAGCGGTTGAACGCGCCCATGTTTGCCTTCACGACCGCGAAGCACGACGGTGCGCTGGGACGCACCTTTTCCCTCCTGAAGGTCAGCAATCCTCGCATCCGTGTCCTCGCCGTGAAAAAGGCCGAACTCAGCGACGAAGTCATCGTGCGCCTGGTGGAACTGGACGGCAAACCCCAACCCGATGTCAAGCTTTCGTTCGCCGCGCCCATTACGTCGGCCCGTGAAGTCAATGGACAGGAACAGCCTGTCGGGTCCGCCGCGGTGGTCGACGGAGCGCTTGTAACCTCCTTCGGCGGATATCAGCCGCGGACCTTCGCCTTGCGATTGGCCGCTCCGGCCACGTCCATTGCAGCCGTGAAATCGGCTACCGTGCCCCTCACCTACACCGTAGCGACCGCAAGCAACGACGGAGATCGAGCCACCGCCGGATTCGATGGCAAAGGCGACGCCTTGCCGGCCGAGATGCTGCCGTCGCAGCTGCAGTTCAATGGCGTCGGGTTCCAACTGGCTCCGGCCAAGACCGGCAAGCCCAACGCAATCGTAGCGAAGGGTCAGACGATCAACCTTCCTTCCGGTCAGTACAACCGCATCTACCTGCTGGCGGCCTCGGCCAATGGCGATCAGCAGGCGGTCTTCGAGACCGGCGGCAGGAAGACCGAACTGAACATCGAGGACTGGGGCGGTTTCATCGGCCAATGGGACGACCGGCAGTGGTCTGGTCCAGTTGCCCGCGACAACTATGGCCAGATGACAGGTTTGACGCCCGGCTTCATCAAGCGGGCCGAGCTCGCCTGGTACGCGAGCCACCACCATGACGCGTCGGGCAAGAACGTCGCCTACTCTTATTCCTACTTGTTTGGGTACGCCATCGATCTTCCGCCTGGCGCGAAGACGGTCAAACTCCCGAATAACGAGAGTATCCGTATCCTGGCAATGTCGGTGGCTGATGAGAATCCTGAAGTGACGCCGGCTCGGCCGCTCTACGACGTGTTGCCGGCGTCGTCAAAGCAGTGAATGGGGTCGACCAGGACGCGCCAGCTGGCAGGGAGGCGAACGGTCCTCCTGGCCCTATGAAGAATCGGCTTAGACGCGTCATAGATTCTTACTATCAACGGAATTGCACACGTCGTCCGCGCGAGGATATATGACATCAATTCACCTTATCGTGTTGACACTTCCTGGAGGTAAGTGCGCTTCCCAGAACATGACGAATGTCGGACGGTATTACGTCGCGGCTGGAATGGATGCTTTTGATAGCGCACGTC
>Ga0302308_10004665_pt1 | contig 10751 bp, 5 predicted proteins | sample III_Palsa_E3_3_FD_200531 | JGI IMG/M metagenome (GOLD analysis project Ga0302308, IMG submission 200531) | Peat permafrost microbial communities from Stordalen Mire near Abisko, Sweden - III_Palsa_E3_3 | ecosystem: Environmental > Terrestrial > Soil > Palsa > Peat permafrost | place: Sweden... | reverse complement strand
TGCCATAGTGCGGATCGGCGGCGATCGCCTTCACGGCGGCCGAGCGATCGGGCGCGTCCGCGGGAGCTGTGTCCGCCTTGGCCGGCGCCAGCGCGTATACCTTGCCCTTCGGCCCCACTGCGGCGCTGAACAGCCGCGTGAAGTAGCCACCGCCGGGAAGGAAGTCGACCACCTTCGCGCCCGGCTTCACGCCGGCGAAGGCGAGCATGTCCGCGGGCTTGCGCTCCGCATCACGCGTGGTATCCGCCTCGGGGCGCGCACTGTCGGACACCGCCGCCGTGATGTACGCGGGTTGCGCGCCCTGCGCGCCGAGCGTTGCCAGCAGCATCAGGGCAGTGCCGCCTGCGAGTATCGATGTCTTGAACATGTCGTATCTCCGTGAGAATGCATGCCGCACTGTATCAGTCCTGAGGATAAGTAAGATGCAACGGGAACGGGAGCGCTGCCGTTTCTGTGTCAGAATTCCAAGCGTTCGTCGGGCCACTTATCCAAATGTAAACGAGCTCCCATGACACGCAGATTTCCGTATGCCGTCCTGTCGCTGTTTCTCCTGGCCGCGGCCACAAATGCCACCGCCGTGCGGGCCGCTACCGAGGAGACGATCAGTCACGCCGCCGAAGCGGCGGTGGTCAAGGTGTTCTCGACCATGCGGCGCCCGGACGTCGCGAAGCCCTGGTCAAAGCAGGCGCCGGCGGAGGCAACCGGCAGCGGCGTCATCATTGCCGGGCACCGCATTCTCACCAACGCCCACGTTGTCGGCTATGCCAGCCAGGTACAGGTGCAGGGCAACCAGTCGGGCGACAAGGTACCGGCCACGGTCGAATTCCTGGCACCGGGTATCGATCTTGCGGTGCTGAAGCTCGAGGACGAATCCTTCTTCACCGACCGCCCGGCGCTGCCACGCGCCAAGAGCCTGCCGCAGGTCAAAGATGCGGTGTACGCCTACGGCTTCCCGACCGGCGGTGCCTCGCTGTCGATCACCCGCGGTATCGTCTCGCGCATCGAGTTCGTGCCCTACAACTACCTGACCTCCGGGCTGCGCATCCAGATCGACGCGGCGCTCAACCCCGGCAACAGCGGGGGACCTGCGGTCGCGGACGGCAAGATGATCGGGCTCGCCTTCAGCCACCTGCAGGGCTCGGAGAACATCAGCTACATCATCCCGAACGAGGAGATCGACCTGTTCCTCGCCGACATCGCCGACGGCAACTACGACGGCAAACCGGCCATGTACGACACCCTGCAGACGCTCGAGAACCCCGCGCTGCGCGGCTACCTGAAACTCGACCCGGGGGTGAAAGGGATGATCGTCAGCCGTCCGGATCAGGGCGTCGCCGACAACCCGCTCAAGCAGTGGGATGTCATTACCCGCATCGGCGACACTGACATCGACGACGAAGGAATGGTGAAGGTCTCCAACAACCTGCGCGTGAACTTCTTTTACATGATCCAGAAGACGGCGCAGAACGGCACCGTGCCGCTCTCGGTGCTGCGTGCCGGCAAGAAAATGACCGTGGCGATGCCGGTGCCCACGCACCGCCCGCTCCTGGTCGAGGGCCTGCAGGGTCAGTATCCCTCCTACTTCATCTATGGGCCGCTGGTGTTCTCGCGCGCCTCGATCGAGTCGCTGGCGCTGACACGCCAGCGTGGCGGCTTCAGCCCCGTGCTGGCACGCCTGGCCGACCCGCCGACGGCGGAGCGGCCCGAACTCGTCATCATCGCCTCGCCGCTGTTCCCGCACGCGCTCTCCAAGGGCTACTCGAACCCGACCGGCCAGATCGTCGACGCGGTGAACGGCGTGCCGGTGAAGAGCCTGGCGCAGCTGGTCGCCTACCTGCGCGACCTCAAGGATGAGTATGTGGTCATCAACTTCGACGGCCTGGTGAGCGAGGGGCTGGTGTTTCCGCGCGCCAAGCTGGTCGCGGCCACCGAGGAGATCCTGACCGACAACGGCGTGCGCGAAGAGGGCTCGCCCGACATGATGAAGATCTGGCAGGCCGGCAAGTAACCCTCAGCCGCGCTTCACGAACAGGATCGCACCCAGGTGGCCGGCGTGGTCGGTGAAGCGGAAGGCACCGCAGCGCACCCCGTGGTGATGCAGCAGGTACAACACCCGATTCATGCTGTAGGCGTGCATCGGCATCTTGGGTTCGTCGCCGCGCAGGCGATGCACCAGGCGCCGCCAGGGCCGGCCGAGCTCGCGCGTGATGCGCCGCAGAGCCGGCTGCGTGCCGAGCGTTTCGGCGTATCTGCTGCGGGCGAAGGTCAGGTGCAATGCGGCCGCGCCCCCCGGGGCGAGTCGCGCCAGCAGTGCCGCGAGGATCCTCAGGCCGCGCTGCGGGGCGATGTGCTGCAGCACGATGTAGGAGTGGATGAAGGAGAAGTCGCCGGCAACCACCGGGACCTCCTCGATGCTGCGGATCAGCTGCACGTTTGCCCGTCCGAAGGCCGCGCAGTTGCGCGCAGCCTCGGCGCGCATCGCCTCCGAGACATCGACCCCGACGCAGGTGCCCGAGAGCTCCGCCAGCGGAATCAGCAGCCGTCCGGTGCCGCAGCCGAAGTCCAGGGTGCGCCGCAGCGAAAAATCGCCGACGTGGGCGCGGCACTCCGCGAGGATCTCCCCGAACTCTTGGCGGCCGCTGCGGAAGAACGCCTCGAGCTCCTGCGGCGTGAGCTGCGCACGCCGGAAGCGCTCATGGGTGAGCACGCCAAAGTATGGATCGCGCTCGCCCCATGCCTGCCACTCCTCGTCCGCGCTCATGGCACCTGTGCTGCCGCGGCGAGCCGGCGCTCGAGGCGTGTGCGCACCAGCGGCCACTCGCCGGCGAGGATCGAGTAACGCGCCGAGTCGCGCGGTTTCAGGTCCGCCGCCAGCCGGTGGGCGCGCAGCACCCCCTCGAAGCGCGCGCCGATGCGCAGGAGCGCGTTGCGCGAGCGCTCGTTGCGCGCATCGGTATGGAAGCACACGCGCTGCAGGCCCCAGGCCTCGAAGGCATGGCGCAGCATCAGAAGCTTCGCCTCGGTGTTGATGGGCGTGCGCACGGCGCTCGAGTTGAGCCAGGTATAGCCGATCTCGCAGCCATCAGGGCCGGGGTGCGCGGCCGCCACGTCCGCGGGCCACGGCCAGTGCTCGAGGAGGAAGAAGCGCGTTGCGCCCACCACCGTGGCGTCGCTCCTGCGTACGGTGGCGAAGGGTTGCGCGGTGCCCTCGGCACGCCAGCGCAGCGCCGTCTCCACGTACTGGGTCATCTGCGCGAGCGTCGTCGGCACGGTGGTCCAGCGGAACAGTTCCTCTTCCCCCTGCGCCGCGCTCAGCAGCGCCGGGATGTGCGCAGGCTCGAGCGGCTCCAGGCGGACGGCGGAACCTTCCAGCAGGGGTGCATCCGGCACCGGACAACCTCGGGTTATTCAAAAAAAACGGGCCGGGGGGATGCCCCCGGCCCGTTGCATGGTACCGCACCTTCAGGCCTGCAGCCTTTGCGAGTGCGTCGGCGCCTGTGGCCGATCTTTAGCTGGCAGCGCTCTCGGATTCCTCACCGACGCTCGTCTCCTCCGCATCCGGCAGCCCGCCGCCGACGTCCATGAAGCTGCGACGGTCGGAGTTCTCGAGCTTGCGGCGCCGCGAGGCATGGGCCGCGAAGCCCGTACCCGCCGGGATGAGCCGGCCGACGATGACGTTCTCCTTGAGCCCGCGCAGGTCGTCCTTCAACCCCCGCACCGCAGCTTCCGTCAGTACGCGGGTGGTCTCCTGGAAGGAGGCCGCGGAGATGAACGACTCGGTGGCGAGGGATGCTTTGGTGATGCCCAGCAGCACCGGCTGCAGGCGGGCGGCCGCCTTGCCATCGCTCGTGGCGCGATCGTTGATGTCGAGCGCACGTGCTCGGTCCAGCTGCTCACCGCGCAGCAGCGCCGTCTCACCAGCCTCCTGCACCTCGGTCTTGCGCAGCATCTGGCGGATGATCACCTCGATGTGCTTGTCGTTGATCTTCACGCCCTGCAGGCGGTAGACGTCCTGGATCTCGCGCACGAGGTAGTTCGCGAGCGCCTCGACGCCCTGCAGACGCAGGATGTCGTGCGGGTTCGGCTCGCCGTCGGCGATGACCTCGCCACGCTCCACGGTTTCGCCCTCGAAGACGTTGAGCTGGCGCCACTTCGGGATCAGCTCCTCGTACTTCTCGGCGTCGTCGGAGGTGATGATCAGGCGCCGCTTGCCCTTGGTCTCCTTACCGAAGCTCGCGGTGCCGGATTTCTCGGCGAGGATCGCCGGGTCCTTCGGCTTGCGTGCCTCGAACAGGTCCGCCACACGCGGCAGACCGCCGGTGATGTCGCGGGTCTTGGAGGATTCCTGCGGGATGCGGGCGATGACATCGCCGACCGACACGCGCGCGCCGTCCTCGAGCGACACCAGCGCGCCCGCGGGCAGGGTGTACACGGCCGGAATCTCGGTGTTGGCGAAGGTGACTTCCTTGCCCTTGCCGTTCACCAGCTTGATGGTGGCACGCACGTCCTTGCCGCCGCGCTGCTTGGTATCGAGCACCACGGTGGAGGACAGGCCGGTCACCTCATCAACCTGCGAAGTGACGGTCAGGCCATCGACGAAGTCCTGGAACTTCACGAAGCCGGCGACCTCGGTCACCACCGGGTGGGTGTGCGGGTCCCAGGTCGCGATCACCTGGCCCGAGCCCACGGTCGCGCCTTCCTTGACGCTGATCACGGCGCCATAGGGGATCTTGTAGCGCTCGCGCTCGCGGCCGAAGTCATCGACCACGCCGAGCTCACCGGAGCGCGAGGTCGCGACCAGGTGGCCCTTCTCGTGCTGCACGGTCTTGATGTGATGGAAGCGGATCACGCCCTTGTTGCGCACCTCGACGGAGCTCGCCGCCGCGGCCCGCGATGCGGCACCACCGATGTGGAAGGTACGCATCGTCAGCTGCGTGCCGGGCTCGCCAATCGACTGTGCCGCGATGACGCCGACGGCCTCGCCGATGGAGATCGGCCGGCCGCGCGCGAGATCACGCCCATAGCAGCGCGAGCACACGCCGTAGCGCGTCTTGCAGGTGATCGGGGAGCGTACGCTGATCTGGTCCACGCCCTCGGTCTCGAGCAGGCGCACCAGCTTCTCATCGAGCAGCGTTCCGACCTCGATCAGCACCTCTTTCGGGGCGCCCGGCTTCATGATGTCCTCGGCCAGCACGCGTCCCAGCACGCGTTCACCCAAGGCCTCGACCACGTCGCCACCCTCGACGAGCGGGGCCATGGCGAGCCCTGCGGTCGTGCCGCAGTCCTCTTCCGTGACCACGAGATCCTGGGCCACGTCGACCAGGCGGCGCGTCAGGTAGCCGGAGTTCGCGGTCTTCAGCGCCGTGTCCGCGAGTCCCTTGCGGGCACCGTGGGTGGAGATGAAGTACTGCAGAACGTTCAGGCCCTCACGGAAGTTCGCCGTGATCGGGGTCTCGATGATCGAGCCGTCGGGCTTGGCCATGAGGCCGCGCATGCCGGCGAGCTGGCGGATCTGGGCCGCGGAACCGCGGGCGCCGGAGTCGGCCATCATGAAGATCGAGTTGAAGGACTTCTGCTTGTGCTGCCTGCCACGCGTGTCGGTGGCGTCTTCCGAGCCGAGCTTCTCCATCATGGCCTTGGCCACCTGGTCATTCGCACGCGACCAGATGTCGACCACCTTGTTGTAGCGCTCGCCGTTGGTGACGAGACCGGAGGCGTACTGGTCCTGGATCTCCTTCACCTCGTTGTCGGCAGCCGTCACGATGCGCGTCTTCTGCTCCGGGATGACGATGTCGTCGATGCCGAAGGAGACACCCGCACGCGTGGCGTAGTGGAAGCCGGTGTACATGAGCTGGTCGGCGAACACGACCGTCTCCTTCAGACCGAGCGCGCGGTAACACGCGTTGATCGTCGCGGAGATCGCCTTCTTCGTCATGTCCTGGTTGATCAGGTCGAACGACAGGCCCCGGGGCAGTATCTCGAACAGCAGCGCGCGACCCACGGTGGTATCCACCACGCGGGTGCGCTCGGTGAGCGTGCCACCCTCGCCACGGATGCTCTCGCGCAGGCGCACCTTGCACTTGGCCTGCAGGTCGACGCCACGGCTCTCGTAGGCGCGGTGCACTTCGCCGACGTCGCTGAAGTGCATGCCCTCGCCCTTGGCGCCGATGCGCTCGCGGGTCATGTAGTACAGGCCGAGCACCACGTCCTGAGAGGGCACGATGATCGGGTCGCCGTTGGCCGGCGACAGGATGTTGTTGGAGGACATCATGAGCGCGCGCGCTTCCAGCTGCGCCTCCAGCGACAGCGGCACGTGCACGGCCATCTGATCACCGTCGAAGTCCGCGTTGAACGCGGTGCACACCAGCGGATGCAGCTGGATCGCCTTGCCCTCAACGAGCAGCGGCTCGAAGGCCTGGATGCCCAAACGGTGCAGGGTCGGCGCGCGGTTCAGGAGCACGGGATGCTCGCGGATGACTTCCTCGAGGATGTCCCAGACTTCCGGTCCCTCGCGCTCCACCAGGCGCTTGGCGGCCTTGATGGTCGAGGCTTCGCCGCGCAGCTGCAGCTTCTGGAAGATGAAGGGCTTGAAGAGCTCGAGCGCCATCTTCTTCGGCAGGCCGCACTGGTGCAGGCGCAGCTGCGGGCCGACCACGATGACCGAGCGGCCCGAGTAGTCGACGCGCTTGCCGAGCAGGTTCTGGCGGAAGCGCCCCTGCTTGCCCTTGATCATGTCGGCGAGTGACTTCAGGGGACGCTTGTTGGTGCCCGTGATGGCGCGGCCGCGGCGGCCGTTGTCGAGGAGCGCGTCGACCGCTTCCTGCAGCATGCGCTTCTCGTTGCGCACGATGATGTCGGGCGCATTGAGTTCGAGCAGGCGCCGCAGGCGGTTGTTGCGGTTGATGACGCGCCGGTACAGGTCGTTCAGGTCCGAGGTCGCAAAGCGGCCGCCATCCAGCGGCACCAGCGGTCGCAGGTCCGGCGGCAGCACGGGCAGTACGGTGAGCACCATCCACTCGGGCTTGTTGCCGGACTCGACGAACGACTCGATGAGCTTCAGGCGCTTGGAGAGGCGCTTCAACTTGGTCTCGGAAGAGGTGCCCGCCATCTCTTCGCGCACCTTGATGATTTCCGCCGGCAGCTCGATGGTGCGCATCAGCTCGTAGACGGCCTCCGCGCCCATGCGCGCGTCGAATTCATCGCCGTGCTCCTCGATCGCCTCGAGGTACATCTCATCGGTGAGCAGCTGGCCGCGCTGCATCGGCGTCATACCCGGGTCGATGACGACGAAAGCCTCGAAGTACAGCACGCGCTCGATCTCGCGCAGCGTCATGTCGAGCATGAGGCCGATGCGCGAGGGGAGCGACTTCAGGAACCAGATGTGGGCGGTCGGGCTCGCCAGCTCGATGTGGCCCATGCGCTCGCGGCGCACCTTGGACTGGGTCACTTCGACGCCGCACTTCTCGCACACCACGCCGCGGTGCTTCAGGCGCTTGTACTTGCCGCACAGGCACTCGTAGTCCTTCACCGGCCCGAAGATCTTGGCGCAGAACAGGCCGTCACGTTCGGGTTTGAAAGTGCGGTAGTTAATGGTCTCGGGCTTCTTGACCTCGCCATAGGACCAGGCCCGGATCATCTCCGGGGATGCCAGTCCGATCTTGATCGAGTCAAAATGTTCGACCGGAGCGTGCTGCTTGAACAGTTTCAGTAGGTCTTTCATGGGTTAGTCCTGCTCCAGTTCCATGTTGATGGCGAGCGAGCGGATCTCCTTCACCAAGACGTTGAAGGACTCCGGCATACCCGCATCCATCTGGTGGTTGCCGTCGACGATGTTCTTGTACATCTTGGTGCGACCGTTCACGTCATCGGACTTCACGGTCAGCATCTCCTGCAAGGTGTACGCCGCGCCGTAGGCCTCGAGCGCCCAGACTTCCATCTCGCCGAAGCGCTGGCCGCCGAACTGCGCCTTGCCGCCGAGCGGCTGCTGGGTGACGAGACTGTACGGGCCGGTCGAACGCGCGTGCATCTTGTCGTCGACCAGGTGGTTGAGCTTGAGCATGTACATGTAGCCGACCGTCACCTGGCGCTCGAAGCGCTCGCCGGTGCGGCCGTCGAACAGGTACGTCTGGCCGTTGAGCGGCAGGTCGGCAAGCTTCAGCATGCGCTTGATCTCCTGCTCGCTGGCGCCATCGAATACCGGCGTCGCCATCGGCACGCCGTTCGAGAGGTTCTTCGCCAGCTGCTTGAGATCGCTGTCGTTGAGGCTGTCGATGTCTTCCTTCTGGCCGCCGGTCTCGTTGTAGACCTGCTTGATGAAGGAGCGCATCTCCTGCAGCTGCCCCTGCTGCTCGAGCATGCGCCCGATCTTGAGCCCGACGCCCTTGGCCGCCCAGCCAAGGTGCGTCTCCAGCACCTGGCCGACGTTCATGCGCGAGGGCACGCCGAGGGGATTGAGCACCACGTCGACCGGGGTACCGTCTTCCAAGTAAGGCATGTCCTCGACGGGGACGATGGTGGAGATCACGCCCTTGTTGCCGTGACGGCCGGCCATCTTGTCGCCCGGCTGCACGCGGCGCTTAACGGCGAGATATACCTTCACCATCTTCAGCACGCCAGGAGCCAAGTCATCGCCGGCGGTGATCTTGGCCTTCTTGTCGTCGAGGCGCTTCTCGAACGCCTTGCGCTGCAGCTTCAGGCGCTCCGAGGCCTGTTCGAGCTGCGAGTTCGCGTCCTCATCCTCGAGGCGGATCTCGAACCACTCCTCGCGCGGCACCTCGTCCAGGTACTCGGCGGTGATCTTGGAGCCGCTCTTGAGCTTACGGGGACCGCCGGCGGCCGACTGGCCGAGCAGCATCCCCTGCACGCGCTGGAACAGATCGTCCTCGAGAATGCGCTGCTGGTCGGCGAAGTCCTTGCGGACGCGCTCGATCTCAGCCTTCTCGATCGACAGCGCGCGCGAGTCCTTGTCCACGCCATCGCGGGTGAAGACGCGCACGTCGATCACCGTGCCATCCATGCCCGGGGGCACGCGCAGACCGGTGTCCTTAACGTCGGAGGCCTTCTCGCCGAAGATGGCGCGCAGCAGCTTCTCTTCCGGCGTCAGCTGGGTCTCGCCCTTCGGCGTGACCTTGCCGACCAGGATGTCGCCGGCCTTCACTTCCGCGCCGATGAAGGCGATGCCGGCCTCATCGAGCTTGGCAAGCGCCGCATCGCCGACGTTCGGGATGTCGGCGGTGATTTCCTCAGGTCCGAGCTTGGTGTCGCGCGCGACGCAGGTGAGTTCCTCGATGTGGATGGTCGTGAAGCGGTCTTCCTGCACCACCCGCTCGGAGATCAGGATCGAGTCCTCGAAGTTGTAGCCGTTCCAGGGCATGAACGCCACCAGCAGGTTCTGGCCGAGCGCCAGCTCGCCCAGATGAGTCGAGGGGCCATCTGCCAGCACGTCCCCGCGCGCGATCACGTCGCCTGCGTTCACCAGCGGGCGCTGGTTGATGCAGGTGTTCTGGTTGGAGCGGGTGTACTTGGTGAGGTTGTAGATGTCCACGCCCGGCTCGCCGGCGATGGTCTCATCGTCATGCACGCGCACCACGATGCGCGAGGCATCCACCGAGTCGACCGCGCCACCACGGCGCGCCACCACGGTGACCCCCGAGTCGATGGCCACCGGGCGCTCCATGCCGGTACCCACCAGCGGGGTCTCGGAGCGCAGCGTCGGCACCGCCTGGCGCTGCATGTTCGAGCCCATGAGGGCGCGGTTGGCGTCGTCGTGCTCGAGGAACGGGATGAGCGATGCGGCCACCGAGACGATCTGCTTCGGCGACACGTCCATGTAGTTGATGCGCTCACGCTGCATGAGCGTGAACTCGTTCTGGAAGCGGCAGGACACCAGCTCATCGGTGAGCTCGCCCTGCGGCCCGAGCACCGCGTTCGCCTGCGCGATCGCATACTCGCCCTCCTCGATCGCTGCGGTCGGTGACGCGGCCGTTCTCGACGCGCCGGTACGGGGTCTCGAGGAAGCCGTAGTTATTGGTGCGCGCGTAGACCGAGAGCGAGTTGATCAGGCCGATGTTCGGGCCTTCCGGCGTCTCGATCGGGCACACACGCCCGTAGTGCGTCGGATGCACGTCACGCACCTCGAAGCCTGCGCGCTCGCGCGTGAGTCCGCCCGGGCCAAGTGCCGAGACGCGGCGCTTGTGGGTGACTTCCGAGAGCGGGTTGTTCTGGTCCATGAACTGCGACAGCTGCGAGGAGCCGAAGAACTCCTTCACCGCGGCCGCCACCGGCTTGGCGTTGATCATCTCCTGCGGCATGAGCGGCTCGGTCTCCGCGATCGTCAGGCGCTCCTTGACGGCGCGCTCGACGCGCACCAGACCGACGCGGAAGGCGTTCTCCGCCATCTCGCCCACCGACCGCACGCGGCGGTTGCCGAGGTGGTCGATATCGTCCACCTGGCCGTTGCCGTTGCGAATGTCGATCAGCACCTTCAGCACATCGATGATGTCCGACATGTCGCCGTATTCGGCGACCAGGCGCTTGGAGAGCTCATCGGTACGCGTGCCGGCGTACTTGAAGTCATAGAGGATGCCCGGGCCGAGGATTTCCTTGCGGCCCACGCGACGGTTGAACTTCATGCGGCCGACGCCGGAGAGGTCGTAGCGCTCGGGGTTGAAGAACAGGTTCGCGAACAGGTTCTCGGCCGCGTCCTTGGTGGGCGGCTCGCCGGGGCGCATCATGCGGTAGATCTCGACCAG
>Ga0302308_10004651_pt1 | contig 10770 bp, 12 predicted proteins | sample III_Palsa_E3_3_FD_200531 | JGI IMG/M metagenome (GOLD analysis project Ga0302308, IMG submission 200531) | Peat permafrost microbial communities from Stordalen Mire near Abisko, Sweden - III_Palsa_E3_3 | ecosystem: Environmental > Terrestrial > Soil > Palsa > Peat permafrost | place: Sweden... | reverse complement strand
TCTTTTTACCTCTTCGATCATTATTAGCAGCGCAGCAAGATAGACTATCGGCAACGTGACCATGGGCTTCTTGGCGTCGAGCATCCAATAGCCTACGTGCGGCACATGCCAGACAACCTGCCCCTCCACCGCACCGGCAGCGAATGGTATGTCGGGAAGTTTGTTAGCGTCACCCTTGGTTATGAATCCAGGTACGGTGCCATCAATCATTATCTTCTTAAGAATTCTATGTGACAGCGTAGTCTTTGGATCCAGCGGATTGATGTACGTGATGACGTCCCCAACCTTCAGCGAAGCTATGGGGACGCGGTGCACTAACACCATTGAACCAGGTGTGATGGTCGGGCGCATACTACCGGTTGGGACCGTTAGCGCTTTCCAGCCCGAGCCCGACCAACCAAACAGTAGGAACACACCGCAGCACACCGTGAAAACCACGATACTGATTCCTATATTGATGCGGTGCAAAATACTCATACTGCCACCCTGTTCCTATTACGCTTTATTACCCTAGACCGTTGTCGAGGTACCTGCGAAGTCAAGCTCAAACGGCGTCACCGAACCACCCGTTCCTGTGTAGCTACTATTGAGCGTCGCAGTAACCGTACACGTTTGGCCACTCGCGGCAGTCAACGGGTTATCGTCAACTACAGTTGCAGTACCCAAAGCACTCAACAGCACTGAGTCTGTGGTAGCACCACATGTGAAGTTTAGCGTGACATCAGCCGCTGGTATCGCTGATGTGCTGAAGTTTGTCGGACTTGTAACCGAGACGTCTAGGTCAGCAGTCCCTGCATTCCATAGACAGAACGTAAAGGGCGAACTTGTGCCACCCGGCGCAAGCGAATTAATACTCATGCCGGTAGCGGTTGTCGTACCCGGCGCCGTATCCCCACAGGCAGTATTAGCTATTTGTAGCGATGCAGTTGATGATGTGATCGTATTGTCTGTCAACATCACCGTGTTCGATGTCTGCTGTGCAAACGTAACGCCGCCCACGAGAGCGGCGACTGCACCCATTGTCCCAATAGCACGCACCATCGGGTTTATATGACGTAGTTTTAACATAAGCATTCCCCCCTTTACGTTATCTGACCGATTTGCATTGTAAGTAGACATCGGGAGCGATGCGATACAAATTCTTACCGTAACAGAGGAGTTAGACGATCTGTGAGTGGTCTTTAAACCATTGCAAGTAGAACTCAAGTTCGGCGATACTGGCCCGGATATCACCCATCGCCCGGTGCGAGTCGTCTTTCTCAAAATCTACCCCGTACTTACCACGCAGGAGCAGTTTCCAGGAACTAACATCAAGCATCCGGTAGTGCAGTAGCTCGTCTACTTCAGGCCACCATTTCTTAATAAACATACGGTCATTATGGATACTGTTGCCCGCGAGTACCGCCGGCTCAGCGCCAAACTGTCCATGAATTAGCGCGGCAAGTTCACGAACAACGTCCTGTTCTGGTTTCCCTTCATTGCGTACCCGATCGAGTAAGCCACTCTTCGTATGCTGGTCGAGTGCCCACGGGTTGGACCGTGTGATTACTGCCTCTGACTGGTGAATAACAGCGTCATAACTAGCGAGTGTCTTAAAGTTCCAGTCAGTCACGAGTGCCGCCACCTCGATAATGGTATGTTCCTCTACATCCAGCCCGGTCATTTCCAAATCTACCCACAATAGTTTCGTTGTAGGCGCATGTTTATCTATCTCAGGCATCGTGTACTCTCCTTAAACTGATCGGCCGCACAATACGGCCTCATCCATTGCCGCTTATTATACGCTGAAAGCTAAAACAAAATCTTGGCCGGTTCTCATTCGGAACACACATAATCTTGCCGCCATCATTGCAAGGTGCAATTTTAAGAAATAAAATTGACAAAATAGCGTTAATTTGCTAATGTATATTGAGCATCCTCAAAACAAAAAAATGAATGAAAGGTTATAGTATGTCCGGCGAGACTCTCTACAATGCACCCCCAGATCCTGATGAAAATGTCCCCGTGATCCACAGCATAGATGCTCAGCCTCCCACAGATCCTGATGATGCTCCCGGCCGATTTACGCTCACCGGAGACGAGCTAAGATCTCCCACTCTTGTAGGCGATCAACACGTAGTTATAGGGCCAGATGGGAGAGTAGAGAAGATCACAGCAGTTAATGCGGATGGACAGACAGTTACCGTCACTATTCCCGAGGGTCAAGGTCCCCAGTTAGGATCCGGCATACGTGACGCAGTATATCGCACTCAGCCATCCGGTCAGGAAGCCTCATATACCTCAGGCACCCGTTCAGAAAGCGCCGCTACGGTAGCTACAGAGCCCGAACGCCGAAAACCTGAGCTACTGTTAAGAGGAGGGGCTAGATCCGACGTAGATAGATGGGCGCGTGCCATGGGCGACAAACCACTTGAAACATTTGAGATCTCTACGCTAAAAGAGAACGCGAACCTAAAAGCACTACTCCCACAAGGCAACCAGGTATACCCGGTTGGGTATGTTGTACCTGGTAGTCGTGCAGAATTTGGCACTGCTGCTGAAAGCATAGAATGGCTTTCCAGGATAGTGAACCATCGGCATCCACAGGCTAACGGTGTTACGCTGCGTGCAGTCCCCTTTCCCCCTTCTAGAACATCTGATGGCGAACCAGGACCAGCCGGGCTTCTGTTCTTAGCTAATGACCTGACTAGTCGATTCTTGAGTAGCGCAAAGCTACAGGAGGGTGCGATCGAACTCCAAGCCAGGATAAATGAACAGCTTGTTCTCGCAGGTATTGATGCTCGGCTACCGGCCTTACCACCCGAGGAACAGTCCACCGCCTCATAAATAAGTGTTTGGGAGGCCGCGCCTTGGCAGTGATCTTACGGACAATAGCGGGTGCGCCGCAACCTAGGTGGCTAAAACGGGACCGACTTTAGCTACGAACAGCTTTGAGCGCGTCAGCGTACTTGACGACAGTAGCGGCAAGACCGGTCAGCTGTGCCTGCGGACTGCGGGGACCTTCTTGCAGCTCAGCCTTCAGAATGCCCTCTTCGTCGATAGCCCGCCCAACCATGTCGGTAAAGAAAAGCGCATTCGGGAGTGCCACCGCACCGTTGCCGGGTAGTGAAATACGTAAAGTCGCAACCGCCTGGGCACCACCGGTGCTACCGTGAGCTACTAAGGCAACCGGCTTATCCACCATCTCGTTACCAAGGGTGTCAAGCGCGTTCTTAAGCGCACCCGGCATAGCACGGTTGTACTCGGGAGTAACAATGACGTAGCCATCGAATTCACCCATTTTATCAAGCCACTTCTTAACTTCCGGCGTCGGCGTACGACTCGGGTTGTAGCGTGGAGATACAGATTCAGCAAAAAGCGGCAGCGGATAGTCCTTTAGATCCACTGTCTCTGCATCAGCCTGCTTACTGACTTCTTCGGCAACCCATCTTGCTAACTTGTCACTTACACGACCCTCGCGTACGCTTCCTACGATAATTGCTATTTTGGTCATAATTATTCCCTTTGTGCTATACTTTATATAGTTAACTAGCGTAGTATAGTTCCAACACTATACAAAGTAAAGTATGAATATATCAGATACACCAGCTAAATTGGAGCCGAAGACCGGCTGCATTGCGAGCGCCATGGAAATCATTGGCAGCAAGTGGACAGCCCTCATTTTGCGTGACTTAAGCGAAGGACCGAAACGTTTCAGCGAACTCGAACGTTCCGTCGGTAGTATCAACCCGCGTACACTCAGCCAACGTCTCGACGACCTCGAGCACCATAGCATCATCACCAAGAAAAGCTACGCCGAAGTCCCACCACGTACTGAGTACACTCTCACTCCAAAGGGTGAAGACCTCTTGCCCGTTCTCCGCGCTATGTCTAACTGGGGCGACAAGTACTACAACGCCGGTTGTTAAGGTTCAGTAGCGCGCCGAAAAGGAGTACCCCCCACTACTGTGGTTGTCGGTATTATGACTGCGTATATACCGTATTTTCTCTACACTATGCATGACTTTTCGTGAGATTACTCCGGACAAGTCATACCGAGTACGGAAAGACAGTACGTACTCACCATCCTAAGGAGAGGCGCCATGCCTGACACTCCCAAAGATTCGAGCGGTAACGTATCCCTTACAACCGAAACCAACCCGGCGGCCCGAACCCTACGATCAGCCCCAGGGGCCGACGCAGCAGTTCTGGCAGCAATGGAACGCCTAAGGCGACAAGCAAATGACGCTGGCGATACCGTTAACTTCATGCGCGGCTTCGCTGCCGGGATCCGCTACCTGCAAGCGCAAGGTGAAGCGGTTCTTCAATACCGGCAATCAGATCAACGAGGAGGCTACGTTCCCGGTCCGCTACCTGGCGATGCACCTGAACCTACTACTAGTCAAGAAACACCCGCCACGGAGGCCCCGGCCTCTCAACCTGTCTTTGCGGACGAAGCAGCACTCCGTGCAGCCCTGAGAATCGTGTATGAGGATGAGTACACGGTCGGGTCTTCTGAAGGCTACTGGCGCGGCTTCATGGCAGCGCTGCAGGCAATAATCGACATAGCAAGGCAGGCACACCGGGCGTCGCGGGCCAGAAGTACCGTACCCGACTCGTCAGGTACCAGCTGATCGATTAGGGGATCGCACTACCAACAAGACCGGAAAGGGCCTAGGGTGTGGTCAAGACGACACATTAGGAAGCCCTTTCCGGTCACCGGCCGCGTTCTCTCCTTAGATTTTCCAGTGGTTCGTCAAACCCCGAGCGTTATACTGTAGCCGCTTCAGAGATAGCTTGCTTCTAGGTCTTATCAAACTCAAGCGCCGCCGAATTTATGCAGTAATGCTGTCCGTTCGGTGAGCTTGGGTCATCAAAGAGATGGCCTAAGTGGCTACCACAGGTTGCGCAGACTACCTCGGTGCGCCGCACACCCAGTGAGTCATCCGGAACCAATGTTAAGGCAGCGTTACTCGCCGCCTCACTAAAACTCGGCCAACCGATCAACCCCGGCGTGGTCGAGTCATATTTGGCGTCAGATGTGAACAGCAGCGCATGGCACACCGGACAGCGGTACTCACCCTTTTCTTCGTTGTATAGTAGCGCCCCTGTACCCGGCGTTTCAGTGCCGTGTTCTCGGAGCACGCGGTATTGTTCAGGTGTCAGTCGTTTGCGAAGTTCCTCGTCAGAAAACTGTTGCATGAATGCCCTCCCCTCTACTTCTTATCTAGCTTATCTAGCCGGAAGATTTTCACCACCAGATAGATGAACAACAAAACAACTACAAAGTCTGCCAGTGTGTACACAAATGAACCCCAGGCAAACACAACCGGGTCAGTACCACGGATAGTAATCTGGTCTTTCTGTAGGTTCTGGCCAACTATAAGCGTAAATAACGGCGTTACAAAACTGGCTACCAGCTGCTTTATCAGGGTCTGCGCCTGCAAACCGACGATAAAACCGATCGCTACCCCTACCACTGCGTGCTCACTCAAGAAATTAATAAAACCACCCAGCTGCTCACGCATCAAATCATCCGAGTCTCCAAAGAGGCCTCTCCTCGAAACGTGCCGCTTGTGCTTTACCGGTATACGTATCACGCCTTCTTTGGTCGCAACAATGGTATGCGTCACACTACGGCGCTGCTGCGCTACATCGCTCATGCTTATAGTGTACCTTACATTTTGTCTGGTGCAGTGATGCCAAGCAATGTCAGCCCGTGCTTCAGAGTGTCGGCGTAGTGTCCGACTAACGTAAGACGTTGCACCTCACGCACGTCGCCAATCACGCGGTTATGTTCATAGAAGCTATTGAACCGCTGTGCCAGTTCATACAAATAGGTACAAATGTGATGCGGCATGAGTTCTAGCGTAGCTTTCTCAACCACTTCCGAGTACTCGGTAATTTTACGGAGCAGGCTACGCTCATCACTAGTCAGGTCGGTAAGCTCACCATTATTTTGTTCGCTTTTAGCGAGAATGCTCCGTGCCCGGGCATGTGCATACTGTAAATATGGTCCGCTATTCCCCTCAAGCGCGATAGACTCTTTGGGATCATAGACAATGTCACCCCCAATACGGCTCTTGGCAAACGCGTATTTCACCGCCGCAAGGATAGTTTCCTCGGTCGGGTTTGTACCCGTTTCCTGTCCTGCCATGCGGGCAGCTTGGAGAATATCCAGGGCTGTCACCACATTGCCCTTACGACTGCTCATTTTAACCCCGCCCTGCAGCTTCACGACACCATGTGTCAGATGGCGGGTGCGGTCGGCCGGTTCGGGTGCGAACTGCCGGATTGCCATAAGCACCACCTGCATGTACTGCGCCTGCTCATTGGCTGTGATAATAATTGACTCATCAAAATGATAGTCGCCCCATTTCGTAAGCGAAAGCCCGACATCCTTGGCCTCGTAGGTCGGGATGCCATTGCTGTTTATAAAGACCCGGGTGTGTAAGCCAAATGACTCACCATTAAAGACAACAGCACCATCACTACGCGTAAACACGCCCTTTTCCAATTCCTCTTCTACCGTTTGTACGCCTAAAGGTGTCACTTCGCTTTCAGGAATGTAGCGTGCAAATGGTATCACTTGTAGCTGTTTGTACAGTTCAGCAAAATAATCGTAGCTCCACTGCCGCGTAGTCCAATAGATTTGTGCAAACGGACTATCATGGTCACCGTCGGCATGTAGCTGATACACGCGCTTGTTCGTTGCAACTATTTCGACCTTGGCTGTCTCGTCGTCTTCATATGCAGTATTGCCTTCCACATAGCGCGCACCAAGCCAGGCAGGCCTGTCCGCTTCAGCAATATCCGCTAGCTTCTCGGGATACTCGCCACCGAGTGTTCGCACAATACTCCACATACTCTTACCAACGTGCAGCCCCACATCACCACCGTAGTTAATACGTATAGTCTCAGCACCGGCGCATGCAACTAAGCGTGCGATAGTGTCACCAACAAGCGTGGTATACAGATGACCCGCGTGCAGGGGCTTAAACGGGTTCGGGTCGGAGTACTCCACAAGAACCTTACGTCCGACTAGCGTCTTAGCAGATTCGACATGTAGCGCATCCACGAGCGTCTTATCTGAGACTGTCAGGTTCAAAAAGCCAGGACCGGCAACAGATACGTTAGCTAACTCAGTAGCCGCACTACTCCGAAGTTGGACAGCCAGTGCATCAGCAATTTCCCGCGGATTTTTGCCAAGCTGGTTACCTAGCTTTAGTGCCACGTTCGTAGCATAGTCACCAAACTGTTCATCAGGCCGTGCCAGCTCTACCGCCACGTCCGTGTCGAACACATCTTTCACGGCTGCGACAACTGCCTGCTCTAATTCCTGTTTCATCAGAGATGATTATAACAGATGTGCACCGATGCCTGACGCAGGCGCACTACAGCATACCGAGAGGTCTAGAGGCTTTACTCAGCTAGTCCCTTGGTCTTCGAATGCCCAGAGCCGTCATAGCTGCTCGACCGGCGCGTTTTCCGAACTTGGGCATATGTGGCTCAGCTATAAAGTCGCCCAGCTTAATCTCCATGTCGAACATATAGTCGCCAGCTTTCTCCAGCATACCCAGTAATCGGCGGGTGGCTGTCATTCGGGGAGGCGCTTCTGGCAGCCAGTTCCCCTCAGCGTCAAAGAAACGCTCAGGATTGAGTACAACGTTTCGGGCGTAGTCTCGCAGGCCGGGTACAGTTTTATAGCCTCCTTCAGGAGTCCTGCGCTCATATCCCTGCCACATGTTTGGCTCTCTAAGTCCCGCAAGGGCTATTTGTTGTATAGAGGAATCGCTGGGATTGATACCCATGCGCGTGTTAGCACCCCAAGTCCTGCTTTGGGCTGCATTGCGCCATGTGTCTTCACCATGTACCAAACTGCCGGGATGGGGTGTTGAAGCCCGAGATGAAGCGAGATTCGAATGCGTATCATCTATTAGCTCAGCCAAAGACTGTCTTGTTTCCGAATCCTGGCTGAGCAAAGCCTGTCGGAATCCACCGCTGGTCAAGCCCCTTAGGCTGTAGTACTCCATTGGATACACTGGTCTTTGAGCTTCTGCAGAGTGTTCGTGGTCGGCCGATGGGTTCATATCGGCATTATACTAACATAAGCTTGATAAATAGTCAATTAACGGGTAGACGAGCTACCCTCATGCAGTACGTTTATCTAAGGCTTAACTAGATCGTCGACTACTGTACCGCTACGCCAAAGCAGCTCAAAAAACTGCCGTTGTACTTGTGCGACGGCGGGATTATGTATTTCAATGCCGAACATTCGCTCATCGTTCCAGTTGTAATGGACCACTACGTCATCGTACGTAGCTACGGTGTACGGAATAGAAAACGTACTATCGGTGACGTACCGTGCTTGCCAATGCTCTAGCCGCTCGTTAGTATGCTCCGCGTACCAGTCTTGTTGTGTCTGAATAAAATGATCACCAATGATGCTCCTGAAGTGCATCCCCCGCTCATTGCATCTGTGCGCCCATCGTTCAAAAAAGCTAAGGTTCGTTTTGTGTTGTATGTTGTCATACAGTATGGCCAAATTCTCGCCACGAGCTTTCGTCTGATTCCAAAGCAGCTGTTTTATACCATCCATGCCTTCATAGAACTGTACCCGCGTAGTGGCCGACTCCATAGTCTGGGTGCTTAGCGCAGCCGTTAGACTAGAGTACTCCTGTTGCAAGTCCTTAAGCTCCTGCTCTCGTTTTGCTAACAGGATTTGTAGCGTTGTAATGGGGGCTGCATGCAGCACGCTCCGTTTGTACTGCACCTCGATCTCAACTAAGCCTGACGCCTTGAGCTCATCAAGCAAACGATAGATCTGTATCCGCTCAACGCCAGAAGTCCGAGCCAGCTCAGATATGGTCTGTGGCCCATACGCTTGCAGCGCGTGGTAAATCTCTGCAATTTTGGGACTCAAGCCCAGGTGCGCTAAGTAAGAGCGAAGCGGCTCAATGTTGTTTGCCATAGGCTTATCGTAGCAAGTTGTACAGTATCTGTACAACAAATTTATGCATTCATATCTTATACGTATCCTTATCTCGTACTAATTGTACGCATATAAGAATAAGAAGATGAGATGAGTAACAACACGGTGCCACCAACGTTAGCAGCACTTGAGACAGACATACACCAGTTCGGAGAAAGAATAGTAAGCGACGCTGTAGCCATCGGTAATGCAGCGGTCGCACTTACACTCGGGCAGGAGGCCTGGCGAAAACATGATGTCGACCTGTCCGTTACCGAAGATGCCTACCGCTACCTGCGTGCACAGCCCGGCTGGGTTGAAGAGCAGCAGCCTGATGGTAGCTTTCGTAGCACAAACGGCTACTACGATGCCCACATAGGCTGGGACGCTGCCAGGCACGACGACCTTGAGAGTCGTGCCTGGCGTACGGAAAGCGACGTACAAGTTGCAGGCCTACCTGATATCTATGCCCAGAAGCAGGAGCGAGGTACGGCCCTCGACGACATAGACACTTCCCTTATTCGTACCCGACTGCAAGATCCGGGGTCAGCACCCGTGCCTATGCATATGATGCGAGACGTTGAGAAAATTGTCCGCGCATCCCTACCTGAACACTTGCAAGATGACCCCATCGCTATCCGTCTCATCACTGAAAATGTATTGACGGATTGCACGCTATACGGTGACCCGAGAATTGGCCGTACCAATCAGATCATAGGAGACTTGGAACTGCCCGAGTACGGCGTACCGGCTACCTACCACAATGGCTTTGGTCTTGTACAAGAAATTAGGGGTATGGGTGAGCGATTTACCGCGCTAGAGCGAGCCGACCGAGCAGCAGGAAGAGCGCCTACTTTTACCCGGAAAGATCAGTATGACGCTATTATTGCCCACACAGGATCAGATACCGTATACGGCAACGGCCGTGAGAGTGACAGCGAGGCTAATGGTGGCCGGTACGACGAGCTACGGTCGGCTGACCGGTTGTGGTCACGGGCGGCACAACTTGGATATAGCCACTCTCGAGCTACCCGGTTACATACTGCCGTGGACATGACCGGCTTTAACGAGAAGACCGGTAAACAAAAAGGTCAACACCACCCTGATCCAACCGTACGGGAGGTTCCTGGCACCGATCTACGCGTGCTCTCCGAACCGGAGGCGATCGAAGAAGTGGTCGATGGCCTAGCAATAGAGGACGGCTTTTCGGCACGGTTCTCTCCTAGCCGTGTACTAGGCAAAGTTGCCGCCGAGTATGGTATACGAATCTGCTCGAAGGAAGACGGCATAGCATTCGTTGATGCCTACCGAGATTACCGGCCGACAGATGCCCCCGATGGACCGACAGTGATGGAAACGTGGGCTGGCCGCATTAAGGGCAACGCCGGCTTCAGTGATCCGGGTACAGCAAAGGCGTATCAGGCACCCGATGGGTACCCTAGTGATCCAGAAATGCGCCGACTGCATGCTGCCAAGTCTCGTGAGCTTGGAGAACGACTGCTTGCCGGGACACTAGACGCAGCCGGGGCAAGCGAGGAGGCAAAAGTGCATACCAGTGAAATGCGCGAACGGTTTGGGATTGAGTAGCTGCTCCCATCCCAGGAGCTAGTCAGCAAGTAACGTGGCGACCGCGATATCTGGCTGTGCATCTCTCACACGAACCCACGAACCGTCGGTGAGCTTTGCGGCAAAACAGGAGTTAATCACCGGTATTACGTTCATGGGTTCGGCGAAGCAGCTTTCTACGACAGAAAGTGGGAGTGGCTCTTTGGCTGGATCATCAATATGTATACGACAAATGAGCTCTGGGTCATGAGCGG
>Ga0302308_10004649_pt1 | contig 10772 bp, 7 predicted proteins | sample III_Palsa_E3_3_FD_200531 | JGI IMG/M metagenome (GOLD analysis project Ga0302308, IMG submission 200531) | Peat permafrost microbial communities from Stordalen Mire near Abisko, Sweden - III_Palsa_E3_3 | ecosystem: Environmental > Terrestrial > Soil > Palsa > Peat permafrost | place: Sweden... | reverse complement strand
CCCCGCAAATTTGTCATCCTGAGCGGAGCGCAGCGCAGTCGAAGGACCTGCCACAACGCCAACACACGCACATAGCTCGGACCTTTCAACCACGACCCAGCTATTGCCTGCTCTCGTCAGTTCCGTGCATTCCCCCCTACCGCCCCGGCAACACCATCCCAAAACTCCCCAACCACCCCGACAACCCACCCACCAACTCCCTGGACCCTGGGCCCTGAACCCTAACCCCTGCACTCTGCATCCGCCCCGACCCCTGCACGCTATCGATCGTATCCCGCAGCTTCCGCGCCAGCGCCACGTCGAACCCCTCGCTCACCCACACGCGGTTATTCTCCAGCGTCAGCAGCACATCTCCCTCACGAGTCGTATAAACCCTCTCCGACCCATCCACCTCATCCTTCTCACGCCGCACCAGCCCGTCATACTGCCTCGGCAGCTCCTCTTCAAACACCGTAAAGAAGCTCTGCGCCGAGTCCTCATTCTTCCACTGCGAGCTATACAGCAACGCCAGCGAAGCCGTAGTCTCCTTCTCCGCCTCCGTCGCGCTCTTCCGCTGCGCCGCGTAGTAAATCCCACCATCCCAGTTCGGAGCCAGCGCCTCCGCCAGCGGCCTCCCGCCAAACAACTCAGCGGTAATCCTCACATCCAGCTCACCCATCACGCCAATGTCATAAGGCTCATACCCCGCCTCCGTCAGCATCGGATGAATATCGGGCATCCGCATCACCGGCACCGGCGTGTTCGCCAGGTACCTGTCCGGATGCATGATCTCAAAGCTCGAGCTCGGCGGATTATCCAGCACCCCCGCAAACGCCCGGTCCGTCCCCTTCTTCACCAGCACATACTGTTCAAAATCCAACCCTGCCGTATAAGGAAACAGCAACGCCTGCTGTAGCAGCAGCGGAGCCCGCGCCAGCACCGGAGAATCGCTCATGTCCCCCGCCCCGTTCCGTAGTTGATCTCCCACCTGCGGCATATCCTTCAGCGTCTTTCCCGTCGGCTTCAGCATGTAGTCGGCAAAGCTCACCATCGCCTGCCCTTCCAACACCGCCTCCCGCGCCGTGTCGGTCTCATCGACCTGTATGTGCCGGTTATCCTCCGCCACATCCTTCGCAACTCCCTCCGGTTCCTGGTCTCCCCACTTCGTCAAACCCACCCGCTGGTCCTGCAGCGCATGGGTCAGCTCATGCGCCATCACCGGCTCCTGCTGGTCCATAGGGACCCAGTTCAACAGCGTCATCTCCTGCGTCTTGTTGTCATAAAAGCCCGCAATCTGCTCCGTCAACAGGCTCAGCAGAAACTGCCGCATGTGGAAGTCGCGATCGATCAGCCCAAACTTCTTCAGCACCAGTTCATCCCGCTGCATCCGCTTGGCGTCCTTGTCCTCATCGAACTTCTTCCGCAGCATCTTGCTCACGTCATCGCGCGTCTCGAACCGGCCCTTGATCGGCCGCTTGATCCCCAGCCCCGTATCTTTGCTCACCCACTGAAACGTCGAGCTCATATCGGCCAACAACTGTGTCTCCTGCTGCTTGGTCAGCAGCGTATCCACAGTCACCGTAGTCTGCCCCGACTGCAACACCGGCGGCGTAGTCTCGCCCTTTGCCGGAGCATTCTTCGCCGGAGCACTCTGCGCCCACACCCCCGCACCACCACCCACCAACACAGCCGCCACCCACAACCCACGCCGTAAGCTCAATCTGCCTCCCAATGCACTCATTCTTCTAAGTGTATCCACCACTGAGACTTCTCCCACCAAAATCTGTCATTTCGCGACCCCACCCCAACTTTGTCATTTCGGCCGGAGGCGCTTTTGCGCCGTAGTGGAGAAACCCCCGTATCGGCACTTGCACTTGCTCTTGTCGTTGCCCTGGGGTACCCCAACCCTCTTTCGTTAAGGGCACAGCTTCAGCTGTGCCGTAGGTGCTTCAACTGCAATACGGCTTTAGCCGCCGAAATACGGTTTTCAAAACGCAAGCACGCAAAATTTCACTGCGAAACACCGCGTACTCTGCGAACTCCGCGTTTGCAGTTTCCTCATACTTATCCCGCAGCACTCCCCTCACAGGAAAATCCCAAGTCTTCAGCAATCTGAAAATTCATCGTTCTCACCTCTTTCGAGGCATGCACCACACCCTCCATCGCGCTACAGTGAAATCTCACTTCGATCTGCCACTGCCCGGGTATTTCTCACCGAGCCACAACCCGCAGCCTAAGGAGCACATCATGCCCTACCTCACACTCAAAGACTCAACCTCTCTCTTCTACAAAGACTGGGGCACCGGCCAGCCCATCGTCTTCTCTCACGGCTGGCCCCTCAACGCCGACGCATGGGACGCCCAGATGCTCTTCCTCGGACAGCAAGGCTACCGCGTCATCGCCCACGACCGCCGCTCCCACGGCCGCTCCGGCCAAACCTGGGACGGCAACGAGATGGACACCTACGCCGACGATCTCTCCCAGCTCTTCGAGCACCTCGACCTCACCAACGCCGTCATGATCGGCCACTCCACCGGCGGCGGCGAAGTCGCCCGTTACCTCGGACGCCACGGCACCAGGCGAGTCTCAAAGGCCGTCCTCATCGGCGCCATCCCTCCCATCATGCTAAAAACCGAAGCCAACCCCGGCGGTCTTCCCATCGAAGTCTTCGACGGCCTCCGCGCCAGTCAGGTCGCCGACCGCTCCCAGTTCTTCAAAGACCTCTCGATGCCCTTCTACAGCTACAACCGCACCGGCGCAAAGATCTCCGAAGGTGTCCGCGAGAACTTCTGGCTCCAGGGCATGATGGGCGGCCATAAAGGCGAGTACGACTGCATCAAGGCCTTCTCCGAAACCGACTTCACCGAAGACCTCAAAAAAATCGACATCCCCGTCCTCGTGCTGGCCGGCGACGACGACCAGATCGTCCCCTACCAGGACGCCGCCGTCCTCTCCGCAAAAATCCTCCCCAAAGCCACGCTGAAAATCTACCCCGGCTTCCCCCACGGCATGTGTACCACCGAAGCCGACACCATCAACGCCGACCTCTTGGCTTTTCTCAAATCCTAACTAAATCTCGGGTGGCCCATTCATCACGCGTTCTTTGCGTGATGAGTGGGGAACTCCAACGTCCATCCCGCTAACTCTGTCATCCTGTCCTGAGCTTGTAGAAGGGAAGGATCTGCTTCTCACTCGCGGTCGCACAACTGCGGGTGCCCTACCCCTTTCCGCTCTTTGGAAAGGGTGGGTATCGCGAAGCGACCGCTCTCCCCCATGATTTACCAACTAATAAACTAATAACTAACCACTCATCACGGTAAAATTCCCACCGTAAAACACGTCTGTGCCACCGTAAAATCTCTCACACCGACCGTGCCCTTCACCGTCAATATCACCGTAAATCTGTCTCTTTATTGGCGATCTTGTATCCTCAAACCAGCCCGTGAATCTAACCAACAGAATGTCCCTGGAAACCGAACTCGAAGCCATCCGCACCGGCGCAGCCATCTACCCGCTCACCGACCGCGCCTTCCTCCGCATCACCGGCTCCGACGCCACCCGCTGGCTAAACGGCATGGTCACCAACAATATCAAGGACTTAGCCCCCGGCGAAGGCAACTACAACTTCCTCCTAAACGCCCAGGGCCGCATCCAGGCCGACTGCACCATCTACCGCACCCCCCCCGCCGAACCCATCGAATACCTTTTGGAATCAGATACATCGCAGATCCCCACCATCCAGCAACTCCTCGACCATTTCATCATCATGGACGACGTCGAACTCACCCCAGCACTGGCAGACGAGCAAAGTATTCTCATCCTCGGCCCCAACGCCCGGGCACTCCTCGAATCACTCGCCCTTCCAGCCATCGCCTCCTTCAACCTCGCTCACGCCGACACACCACACGGTCCTGTCCTGCTCCTCAGTGCCACTGCAAACCACTACGAACTCCGCGCAGCCACGGCCACAATCACCGCACTAACAGCCATCACCAACCTAACGCCCGTCTCCCACGAAGCCCTCGAAGCCCACCGCATCCTATCGGCAATCCCAAAGTTCGGCCAGGACATCCGCGACCGTGACCTTCCACAAGAGACCGCCCAAACCCACGCCCTCCACTTCGCCAAGGGCTGCTACCTCGGCCAGGAGATCGTAGAGCGCATCCGATCCCGCGGTCAGGTCCACCGCACCTTCACCGCCTTCACCCTCACCGGCCAGCTCCCCGAGCTGCCCGCAGCCCTCGAAGCCAACGGCAAACCCGCAGGCGAGCTGACCTCCGCTATCCAGATCGGCGACACCCTCCACGCCCTAGGCTACCTCCGCCGCGAAGCCGCCACCCAGCCGCTCACCTACCCCGGCGGCATCGCCACACCGCGCCAAGCATCATAGACTCTAAGAACTAACATCGAAGAACTGAGAACAACATGGCAGAGATCAAAGAATTCGTCGTCAACGACCGTCGCAAGTTCACCCCCGAAGGCGACGTCCGCCCGGACGCTCCTCCCTCCGAGCCCAAGGCTCCGCGCCCTGAGACCCTTCAGCCGGTCGCGCCGCCACCCGACCAGTACAACTCCTCAGCCAAGCTCAACGGCCCACAAGCTGTCCCTGACAAGCCCGCCGCCGAGCCCGAGGCCGAAGCCAACCCAGAGCTTCCGCCCCCGCCAACCGAAGAGCAGACCGGCCAGGCCAAGAACGCCTACGACGCCACAGTCGACCGTCTCGACACCGCCATTCGCGCCAGCAATCCCGGCATGGAGCGCATGCCCGAGATGACCTTCGACCGCCTCATCCAGTCCGTCTACATGCAGGCCATCCTCCAGCTAGGCGGCGGTGCCGAACCCGGCCAAACACCCCAGATCGACCTCCTCGGCGCCCGCCAGTCCATCGACATGCTCGCCGTCCTCGCCGACAAGACCAAGGGCAATCTCTCCACCCAGGAAGACCAGCTCCTCCAGTCCGCCCTCTTCGAAGCCCGCATGGGCTTCCTGGAGATGACCCAGCTCCTCGCCCGCCAAGCCGCCGCCAAACAAGGCCCTCCACCACCCCCCGGCGGCCCCAGCATAGTCCGCTAACTAAAACCCCTGCTCAATGGACGCAACTCTAACCTTCCTCGGCTCCGGCACCAGCATGGGAGTTCCCACGCTCGGCTGCACCTGCGCCGTCTGTACCTCAGCCTACCTTCCCGGCTCCAGGAACCGCCGCACTCGCCCTTCCGTCCTCATCTCCTACAACGACCACAACGTCCTCATTGACACTGGCCCAGATTTCCACGCCCAGGCCATCCGCGAGCGCCTCAACCAGGTCGACGCCGTCCTCTACACCCACTCCCACGCCGACCACATCCTCGGCATGGACGACCTCCGCCCCCTCAGCTTCCGCACTCCTGAAGGCATCAACCTCTACGCCGACGACGAAACCGCCCAGACCATTGAACGCGTCTTCGAGTACACCTTCCGCACCATCGACCGCTATCCCACCAGCGCCCGCGTTCACATGCACCGCACCTCCACCGCCGCCGGCACCGTGATTCCTCTCTTCGGCGCCGATTTTATACGCATCCCAGTCACCCATGGTCGCAACACCATCGCCGGCTATCGCTTCGGCTCCGCCGCCTATCTTACGGATATGTCGGATATCCCTGCCGAAAGTCTTCCGCTTTTGAAAGACCTGGATCTCCTCATTCTCGACGCCTTACGCCGGGAACCTCATCCATCACATTCACATTTGGCGAACTCCATAGCCCTAGTCGAAAAGATCGCCCCAAAGCGTGCCTTCTTCACCCATATTAGCCACGATCTGGACCACGAAACCACCAACGCCGAGCTGCCAAAGAATATGCAACTTGCTCACGATGGAATGAAGTTGAGGTTCAATATCTTCCCGCAAACAACAGATAGCAAAGCCTAATGCAGATAACCCATTCACTCGCCGAACTAGGCGCCACAGCTGGCCCATCTGTCGTCACAATCGGCAACTTCGACGGTGTTCACTGCGGTCACCGCATGGTGATTGCCTCGGTCATCACACAAGCAAAAGCGGTCAACGCACGGTCCGTAGCAGTCACCTTCTACCCGCACCCGGCCCACATCCTCCATGACGGCCCACGGCTCCCCCTCATCACCCCGCTCGCCGAAAAACTTGCTCTCCTTGCCGAGACCGGCCTCGACCTCGCGCTCGTCCTTCCCTTCGACGCCGACCTCCGCCTCTGGAGCGCCGAGCAGTTCGCCCAGCGCGTCCTCGCAGAGGGCCTTCACGCCATCGAGGTCCACGAAGGTGAAACCTTCCGCTTCGGCCACAACGCTCAGGCCGACATCACCGACCTCGAACGCCTCGGGCGCGACCTTGGCTTCGCCGTCCACGCCTTTCAGCCATGCGTCGTGCGCGGAGCGGCGGTCTCCTCCAGCCGCATCCGCAAGCTCATCGCCGCAGGCGCTCTCAGCGAAGCCCGTGCACTCCTCGGCCGCTCGTTCAGCATTCTCAGCACCCCAGCCTCAGGGCGAGGCTATGGCACCCGCTACGCCGTCCCCACCATCAACCTCGCGCCCTACGCCGAACTCCTACCCGCAAACGGCGTCTACATCACCACCCTGAAGGTCGGCGACCGACTCTTCCGCGGCGTCACCAATGTCGGCAATCGTCCCACCTTCGGCGCCGATTCATTCGCCGTCGAGACCCACCTCCTCGACTTCGAGCCCATCGACCTGACCGAGTCCACCCCGCTGGAGCTCACCTTTCTCCACCGCCTCCGCGCCGAACAGCGCTTCCCCACCCCCGACGCCCTCCGCGCACAGATCGGCAAGGACGTCCATCGCACGCAGCGCTACTTCGCCCTCTGCGACGCGAGACACATCTGACAACCTAGAGGTGAGGAGTAACCGGCTTCGGGGGTCCTGCCACAACTGCCGGCGCAGGCTTCGCACTCGTAGCTGGAGCAGTCTTCGGCGCTGCTTCATCGTTCGGTAGCGCATCCGACGCCGGAGGCGCCGGGGCGGGTGTAGGAGCCGGTGCAGCCGGCTTATCGGAATCATCGTCGGAGTTGGAGTCCGAATCATCGCTCTTCGCGGGCTTCGGAGCCGCCTGATTTTCTCCCTCAGGCGCAACCGGAACATCCAGTTGCTTCTTCGGCGCATTGGCCTTGGAGAACTGCTCATTCGGCTTGTCCGCGATGGCGACCTTCATAAAGTCCATCCACATCGGCAGCGCGGCTTTGGCGCCCGTCTCCTTATCGCCCAGCGACTGCGACGGGTTATCGAACCCAATCCACGTGCCGCAGGTGATTGACGGCGAAAACCCAATAAACCAAGCGTCGGTAAAGCCGTTCGTGGTCCCAGTCTTCCCGCCAAACGCATGCTTCATCGACGACGCCGCAGCACCCGTCCCATGCTGCACCACCGCCTGCAGCAAAACCATCATCTCGCGCGCGATATCCAGCGAGATCACCTCGCGCACCTCGGGCGTCTTCTGCTCCAGCGGCAACCCATCCGCCTGTGCCACCTTGCGGATGTAGTGCGGTGCGATGCGTATGCCATCGTTCGGGAAGACGCTGTACGACGCCACCTGCTCCTCCAACGTGATGCCAGCAGCGCCAATAGCCACCGGCAGAAACGACGGCAGCGGGCTCGTCACGCCAAACCGCCGAGCCACCGCGATCACCTTGTTGATGCCTACCTTGTCCGCCAGCCGCAACGCCGGTATATTCCGGGACTCCGCAAAGGCATCGATCAACGTCATCGATCCCTTCCAGTCGGCCTCATAGTTGTGCGGCGTGTACGGACCATTCGGCGTAAAGAAGCTCGCCGGCGCATCCAGCACCGTATCGGTCGGCTTCATCCCTGCTTCAAACGCCGCTGTATAGTCGTACGGCTTGAACGACGATCCCGTCTGCCGTTGCGATTGCGTAGCGCGGTTGAACTGACTCAGCGCAAAGTCGCGCCCCCCAACCATCGCCAGCACCTCGCCGTTGGAGTTATCCACCGCCATCATCGATGCCTGTGCGCCGCTATCCTGCTCCAGAATCACATGCAGGCTCGGGCTGGCCGTCACCACCTTCACATAGACCACATCCCCAACCTGCGCCAGATCGGTCGCCTTGAAGTGCGTCGTCCACGCCCAGTCGGCGGGTTCCATCGTTACCTGCTGGCCGCCGATCTTCACCACCATCTTTGCTGCCGTCACCTCGGTCACCAGCGCATGGAAGTACGCATTGGCAACCAGTGGCTGCGTCCAGTCAGGATGCCTGTAGGAGTCGAGATCCGCGGCGCCCACATTCTGCAGATGCCCCTTCCATCCATGCCGCCGCTCATACGTCGCCGTACCATCCAGAACCGCCTGATTGGCCACGCGCTGCAGATCGAGATCGAGCGTCGTATACACCCGCAGCCCAGCGCCATGCACCTCATCCACGCCATACTCATGCTCCAACTGCCGCCGCACCTCTTCCACAAAGTAGGGCGCCTCACTGTTGGCCGGAGCCTCAAGGTGTAGCCCCAGCGGAGCAGCCTTGGCCCCTTCCGCCTGGCTCTCCGTAATCTTGTGGTTGTTCACCATCTCGCTCAGCACGAGATTCCGCCGCTTCAGTGCCCTATCCGGATGCCGCACCGGCGAAAACTCCTCCGGCCCCTTGGGCAACGCCGCCAGCAGCGCGGCCTCAGGCAGTGTTAGGTCCCGCGCATGCTTGCTGAAGTAGTACTCCGACCCCGCCTCAAACCCATACGTCCCGCGCCCGAGATAGATCTGGTTGGCATACAGCGTAAAGATCTGCTGCTTTGTAAAGTGACGCTCAATCTGCAGCGTCAGGAATATCTCCTGGATCTTCCGCCCGTAGGTCTTCTCCGAAGACAGAAACAGGTTCCGCGCCAACTGCATCGTCAGCGTAGAGGCGCCCTGCGACTTCCCATGCGAGTGGACATCCTGATACGCGGCCTCGACCATGCGCACCAGGTTCAAGCCGCCATTGGTAAAGAAATCCTTATCCTCGATCGAAACAATCGCGTCCTGCAGCACCGGCGGCAGTTCTGAGTACGGCACCACCACCCGCCGCTCCAGTGCGAACGACCCGAAGACCTTGCCATGAATGTCGAGCAGTTCAGTCGTCGTGCTCGGACGATACCGCTCCAGTTCATCCATCTGCGGCATATTGACCGAGTACACCAGCAACAGCCCGACCATCACCCCAAAGATGGCCGAAGCGCCCAGCAGCAGATAAAACGCCGCGCGCGCAGCCAGTCTTCGGCTGCGAAACTCCGGCTCGCGGAACGGAAAAAGCCACATCGCTCGCCATAAAGGCGAACGGTTGGACGCTTTCTCCTGTCCTTCATCCGGCTGTTGATTTTTGGGATTCAGCAGGCTCTGCACGGCACTTCAACCTTACCACGCAGCGCCCGCCGCTAGGCCTGTTTCGCCTTCAGCATATCCAGCGCCTTGTTCAACTGGTCATCCGGCGGTGTCGTCTTCTGCGGTGCTGTCTTCTTCGGCTGACCGGGATTGGCTGCCACAGCCGTATCGTCGGTATCGGTATCGGCGTTCAGATTGTCCTTTGCCGAAGCCACCAGCGTTCCCGGCGTCACCGCGTCGTCCTCAAACTTCTTGCCATCCGGCGCGGCATACTTGGCCACCGAAAGAATCAGCGCTCCGCCATCCGGCAAGTCGAAAGTCTTCTGCTGCGAACCCTCGCCGAACGTCTTCTCGCCGACCAAATCGGCGCGTTTGTTGTCACCCAGCGCCGCGGCCACAACCTCAGCCGGCCCGGAGGTCCCGCGATTCACCAGCACCACCATCGGAGCCGTGGTGTTGATCGCCTTCGCAGCATCGGCCGTAAACGTCACGGTCTGAACCTTCTGGCCCTCAAGCGTCGCAATTGTGCCCGACTTCAGGAAGAGATTCGCCAACCGCATCGCCTCAGGCATATCGCCCGCCGAAACATCCCGCAGATCGAGCAGAATCTTCTTGTTCCCCGACTTGCCCATGCTCTTCAGCTTGGCTTCCACCTGCTGCACATGGTCGTGGTCCACGATCATCGGCTTCAGTTCGAGAATGGTCGAGTTCTCATACATCGTCTCTGCAACGGCAGGCTCCGAAACCACCACGCGATTCAGCGTGATCTTGTCCGGCTCAACCTTTTGCGGACGGATGACGCCAATCTCCAGCGTGCTTCCTGGCTGGCCTTCCAGCAGAAGCTGGATCATTGCCAGCGAAAGATCGCGCGTATCCTTGCCTGCAATCGACTCAATAATGTCGCCGTCGCTCAGATTCGCCTTGTCCGCCGGGCTCCCGGGAACGATGGAGATTATCGTCGCGTAACCGTAACGCTTTGAAACCGCAAGCCCAACCTGCGCCTTGCCGCCCTTATCTTCCTTGTAAGCCTTGTAATCCGCGGGCGTCAGGTAGCTCGAATCCGCATCCAGCGACTCCAGCAACCCACGCAGCGCCCCATTGGTCACAGCCGGAATATTCGGCTCGACCACGTATTCGCTCTGCACATGCTGCAATACCTCGCCATAGACGTTGATCTGGCGATACGCGCCATCCTGCGGCGAATCGTCAGCCGCGCGAACACCATAGGCATTTACGCCCAGAAAGATACACAGAACAACAGTCACCGACGCGACGAGAAGCGAAATCTTGAGGCTCTTGGGCATAAATCGAAAATCCCCCTCCATGGGGGTCTGCACTACCTGCAGGTTTAGACGCTCGCACGCCATCACCCGATAGCGAAATGATACCCTGACTGGGATTTTCTTGCGATTTGGAGCAGAAATGGGAAGGAATTGGTGGCGGTGAGTGGGATCGAACC
>Ga0302308_10004642_pt1 | contig 10782 bp, 11 predicted proteins | sample III_Palsa_E3_3_FD_200531 | JGI IMG/M metagenome (GOLD analysis project Ga0302308, IMG submission 200531) | Peat permafrost microbial communities from Stordalen Mire near Abisko, Sweden - III_Palsa_E3_3 | ecosystem: Environmental > Terrestrial > Soil > Palsa > Peat permafrost | place: Sweden... | reverse complement strand
GAGGCGGTTTCGTTAGCCAGAGTCACCTCCGAAGGGGGTCCGAATCCCAGGCAATCCCCGGCGCTCAGAGCGTTGCGCTCGCCGCCTTCCAGGATCACGAGATCGCCCACTAACACCCACACAACCTGACGGATATGGGCATAAGACGACGGCGGTAACACCACTTGTCGTCCCGCGGGCAGGTCGACCTGAACGATCTCCACCGGGTGGTCCGGACTGTTGAATACCTGCTTCCGAAGATAGCCGGTCTTGGGATCGCGCCAGAGCGGTTGATCGACGGCCCTTGACAAGCGCTCTCCATTGCCTTCTGCCCTCACCAAAAGGCCCGCGAGCGTCAAGTCAAAGGCCGCGGCCAGTCGCACCAGCGTAACCGCGGTAGGGCTTATTTCCTCGCGTTCAATCTTGCTGATCGTCGCCTTGGCAACCCCCGATGATTCGGCCAGGTCCGCCAATGACCATCCGCGCGCGCTTCGCTCAAGCCGAATACGACTAGCGATTCGAGGTCCGGTGTCGTCTATTGATGATGTCATATCGTCTATCATAGTAGACGATAGGGTCGTGCGCAAGACGTGGACAATAGCCCTTTGACTGGCTTGGAGTTGGGATCAAGTACGACAACCGATTTCGAGAGACTATGTCAATTCCATCTAAACGTTCAGGATGACGAAGCAGGCGAAGCGGGCGGAGGACAGCTCATCTTGGCCGATACGGACCCGCCACCGCACGCCGATTGACTTGGGGAATCCAAAGTACCGCAGGCGGACAGCAACAGTCCGGGAAGTATCGACGCGACTATGAGCGCACAGAGTCGAATTTTCGACGTTTGCATGACTTTCTCAGGAAGGATCGAAGTGAGCGGATACGATCGGCGCGTACCAATCAAAGCGAGCCACCAAAGCGATGGCGCTGACCGATCGTTGATGACAGGCGGGTGGGAAGATTCGAAAAGATAAGACTAGGACGGTCGGGACGCGAATGTTTCGAATCAAATTCGATTCGGGGTGATCCCCGCTTGAGGTTCTGAGTTCATGATGGCTCCCGGAAAGGCTCACCGATAACGATACATGCTGTAAGAGCGACACTTCTGGCAAGCCGTTTTCGGACATGATGTCTCGAAGCGGTTTTGTCTTAGGTGAGCTGATACGGGAGCCAGCCTGAAGCGCGGTCAGCCAACGAGGTTGACGCCTTTTGAAGTACAGGTTTTTAGTCTGGAGTCCATATCAGAGAGGAATCAAGATATGGGCGGCGAAGCGGTGAACGTCGGCAGGTCGGGATCAGCGGAGTCTTGGAATACCTTGCGACGCTCGAGACCCTAGAGATGACCACACCTTCCCGTCTCCGATTCGCCTTTACTGTGCGATCTCAAGCGAGGCGCGAACCAGAGTCTGGACGCCCGTCCGGCGACGTCACCAAAATTTGACTCGCAGTTGAAAACCCAGCGTGAAAGGCAAGTCGCTAGAGGGGATCGGCGGAATCAGGATGATGTTCGCGCCAATACGACCGTACTCTGCCATGATGAGCGGCGCCAGGACCGGACCCAGTTTGTGATCGTGGCCGATACCCCACTTTCCGTAGTCATATCCCGATATCAATCCGCCCATTGCGGCCAGCCGGATGTAACCCCAATGCGCGAATTCGGGCGCCCAGACACCGCCGCCATAAAACGACGGCGCCGTAAGCGAGTTTCTGAAGTAACCACCTGCCAGCGCCCATTGCGGTGCGATCCAGCACTCAACGCCAACGCCCGGGTTGAATTGATCAAAGTGTTTTTTCGGATGGACGTGATATGAACCGATCATCGCGTCCGCCCACAAGCCGTCATTGCAAACCTCGGCTGCCGAGACATTCGATGCCGCACCTGATGCGATCAGCGCCGCCAGCGTGAGCGGGATACGGATCTTTTTTGAGACAGTTGCTGACGTTTTCATTCGGCTCAAACCTGTGCGTTCTGCCGTCGCGGTCTCGCCGACCACGCCTTTTATATGAAGTTCGAGCAGAACTTTACATGAACACTATGTGCATTGGTGTGAAATTGGGGAACGAGATCTCAGGAATTCAAATCGCGTGCGGGTTTGAAATTCAGCTGACGTCTTCAGGCTTTTTAATGGCTTGATGCTGGGCCCTATCTTCTTGTCGATATGTAGCGTGCTGCGATAAATAGGCCGCCGAATGTATGAGGATGAAAAGCAAAAGCTGGTCTTTTCGAGTGAGTGCAATCCGAACCTCATGGACTTGGCGCGGCAAGCGCCTGCGGTATCTGGAACTTGATGCGCATAAAGTTTTCCGACTGCGCGTCAAGTCAATGAGGAGACCAGCAGGGCGCCTGTCGATAACCGGTCAGCCCCGGCATAAGCAACGATCCTCGCGATGAAGTAAACGTAAAAAGCCGTTCCAAATCGCTTTGGAACGGCTAATCATCTTTAAAGGCTATTGCTAGTGCGGCGTGTAGCCAACTCCGCTCAGCCGCCCCGCGTGATCGATCAACTGACTAATCAACGTTTTTTGAGCGAGTCCTTTACGTCTTCGCGTGCATCGCCGACGCCTTTTTGCACCTTCCCGGCTGCCTGCTGCATATCACCCTTTGCTTCCTGGGTCTTGTTGCCGGTTACCTTGCCAACCGCCTCGTTGACTTTGCCCTTCGCTTGATTCACCACACCGTCTTTCTGATCCTTGTTCATCTTGATCTCCTTTCGTATCGAGGCGCGAAATCCCAGTCAGTTGGGATTCGCGGCGTCATGTCAGGGAAAGCGCCCTGAACGTGTAATCAGAATGGCGATTTCGAACGCCGCAGACCAGCCGCACACGTCTGATTCCCACGTAGGCGGAATCGCACATACGCGCGGAGCGCTCAGGGCGACGCTAGAGGAACATTGCGATAAACACTGTATGTTTGTACAGTACACATCTTGGCGCAATGGCTGAATGGAGGAGAAGACAATGGACTTCGACGACGATCGTATGGACACCCCCGAATTCGCACGCACGGTGCGTGACCTTGAGCGGATCACGCGCGATATAGCCGAGCGCTACATCGTGCAAGGTGTGCCTTTGACTTGGCGGTTGCTGCTCGCCATTGAGGCGGAAGCGCTCGCGGATCTCGGTTTTGCAGGGCGACATGAGTCGGCACTCCGCGCGCTGTTTGCGCGCCCGGACGACATGGCTTTTCCCGAAACCGATGATCTCGTCGATTTCGGGGCATCGAATGCCTTACCGCCAGTGTTTGTATTTGCCGTCGATGCCTACGATCGCGCTGCTCGCGCTGGACACCCTGAACTGGCAGTCGCCGTTGCGCATTGAGATATGGACTCGTGCTGGCGGGAAATCGAGCGAAGCCGCCGGGAAACCGGCGGCGGTTACTTTTTCAGCCGTGATTCAAGCTCTTAATCAGGCTGGAGCGCGTTAGCGTTGCATCGCATGTCATGCGCCGGGCAAGACAGAATGCCATCTGCCATTTCTTCTTATTGCTGGCGCTGGCCAATACGCCGTCATTTAAGATCGCACCAGAAGCGCCTGGAAATGCGACTTTCAGCCTGCAACAGCACTTAGATAAGAACTGAATCGCTATGAAATCACGATGTGTCGCAAAGCCGTCCATTAACCGAGGTACTCAAATGGATCGATAAGATCCGGCCGTAGACGTCGCCGTCAGCTTTCGCGTAATCTACTGCATACACGTTTACAACTAACGGATTATTGGGCCAATGACTGCTCCCGCGGAAACTCACGAGATTTTCGATCACGGGCGGGCCAATTGGTACGCCGATCCACGTAGCGCATTCGACTCCTGGATGGCGCATCAAGCGTTCAAAGCGTCTTCCGCAGACGTCTACAGAGCGCAATGGGGACTCTTCCTCGACTGGCTGATCGTTAAACGAAGCGATCTCCGAACGGTTGACCGACTTGCCATCGAACAGTTCGTCACCCAATTGGAGATTCGAAAACCACAGCGCGTTCGCTATCTGCGCCTTATCGAACGCGTACTCGACCATGTGCGCGAGATTGAAATGGCATCGACAAACCCAGCTCGCTTCATTGCCCAAGACGGCGAGGCGCCATGGCGAGATGCACGCGAAAACGAGCCAACGGGATTTCTCGCCCACGGTGAACGAGCGGCCCTGATCAAGTATCTCTTCTCTCCACTCGGCGATCTGCCGACTGGGCAGCGTTGGCGAGAGCGCCGCGATCGTGCGCTGGTCGGCGCGTTTTTGGGAGGCGGGGTAAAAACGGGTGAGGCAGCGGCGCTGACCGTTAGTAACTATTCATGGAATCAGCCATGGCTTGTGGTCGAGGCTGCAAACTCCGCAGTAAATCGAGAAACCCGGCTCGCACCATTTGCGATCGCGTTACTCGACCAGTGGATCAGCGAGCGCAAAACGGCACTTTTACTCGGCAATCTGCTGTTCCCTTCTACGCCATCGGGGCGTCCGATGCACAAGGCCACCATGCTGCGCGCGATCGATGGCGTGATCGAAGCCGCCGGCATTGCCAATTCACGAACGGCACGGGCCAGTCCGCAAACCTTGCGCAATACCTTCGCAGCCGACTTGTTCGAAAGTGGTACGGCGCCCGAGCGCGTCGGGCAATGGCTAGGGTTCCAGCAACAAATCTCGGCGCATCGGCTGTATCGAGCATGGCAAAACTGGATAGGTGAGGAAATACGGGAGCGGGATTTAGCGCAGGCGCAAGAAAGCGCCCGCGAAGAAAGCCACAAATTCGAATAGCGGCCGGCTCCCGAAAAAGCTCACCTCTCCGTCTGTTCACTGGGGGTGTCGGCGATCTCGGGGGAGTGAAATCGGGCGACCGCGAGCAACCGCGACGACGCAGTACCCGATGACCGATCGCAATCCGGACAGGACAACTCGAACTCATCATCGCGCTGCGCAAGTTCAGGCTCACCGGTGACGCAAGTGGGACAGCTGGGCGGCACTGCGACAAAACCATCGATGTCCGTTCCCAACGCCTGCATTTCCTGCACTGACAGCCGTCCTTCCTCGACCATCGTGCAGATCAGCCGCGCGACGTTTTCGCTCATTCCGCATTGTCCGAGCAACGCGTCACGTTCGAAGGCCAGCGCGTCGATCTCGTCCGATTGCTCACGAATTCGCAACTCCAGCCGATCCGTGCGTGCCTTGGCGATGCTAAGTTGTTGAATAAAATCGAATTCCTTCTGGCTTGCTTGACGCACGCCGGCCTGATAAGTCGCCGCCATGCCGCGCAGAGAATCAAGTTCCACGAGCATCGGCTTCACTCGCCGCTCAGCCTCGCTGATCGCATCCTTGATCTGTTGCGCATAGTGCTCGGTGTTGTGTCGCAGTTCACCGTTCAATGCGTCCAGACGATCGCGCAGCACGGCGTTAGCCGTTTGCTCGGTTTCGAGCCGTTGAGTCAACGCAGCATGTTCCCGTTCCAACCGATGAGTCGACGCCTGCAAACCGCTTTGTGCCTCCAGTTCGCGGCCACGAAGCGATGCCAATTCGACCTCGAGTGCGCAATTGCGTGCTAATGCAGTATCGGCGCGTGCCTCGCTGCGACGAAGCGCCTCGTCGACCGTCGCACAACGTACTTCTGCATCGCGAAGCCGGCTTAATGCAGCATCTACGTCATCTTTTGCAGCATGGCGCTCACCTTCGAGCGATCGAATCGCAAATTCCTGCGCTTCCAGGAAAAGCTGCCCGAGCAATTCGCCGGCTCGTTCTTGCAGTCCTTCTGGAATCGCTCCGCTTTCGATACGAACCTGGGACGCGGATCTGATCCGAGTCCAGAATGCGTCGATATCCTTCGGAATATCGCTCGCACTACCGGTTTGGGTGAGATCTCTGACGGTAGCCGTTGACGGGCGAATGCCGAAATCGAAGAAGAGCCGCTTGCAGGCGTGTTGCGATAGCTCTTGTCGACGCGCACCGCTGGTTCGCATCGTCGCAAGCTCAGTCCGCAGGGTAAGACGTTCTGCGTCGTTCATAGGAACTCCAAATAAAATTCGTTCGTATAATAATACTTTACGTATCAAACGCTACAAATTTTGGTTGGACGGACAGACCGGTGCTTGTGCGTACTCTCTTTTCACCTCAATCGTCTATATCACACATACATCGCAGTGGCATCCGTGAAACATGTCGAGGTTAATCCGTCAAGCCGTTGATTACTAGCATCTTTTTTCAGCTTGACCGTTTCTGCAGATGTTCCACGGAGTTTTTGTTTCACGGTTCTCTCTCTTGGATCTCTCCGCTGCTTGAGAGTATTAGAAGTAAACACCTTTGAAACCTAGTTAAAGACGTTAACGCCACGGCAAAGCCTTACGTGATAAGGCTTTCCGAGCATGTCGGTGAGGGTCTGCGGGATAGAAGGTGAGAGAACACGGGGGCGATCGGTGTATAGGTTCGGGGACTAGCGTGAGGAGTCACGGGAGCGAACGTGAGCGAGTTCGGGAAGCGGGTGTTTTGGGAAGGTGAGGAAATACAGGGGCCGCGTCGGCTATAGACCATATGTGGCGGTACAGCACACGCCGGCAGGCCAATTTCTGCAGTGAGCGTTTGCAGGATAAAGAAAACACGCCTATTTCAATTAAAAATAGGTAACTATTACCTATAGGTGAGGCTTTCCAGGGGTCAAGCCAATTCCAGGGTGAGACTATGCGGGTGTAAACACTCGGAAGCCCCGATCGGCGAGGCGCGCAAACCGCGACGGTGAGGAAATACGGGAGAGTTACGCGGCGGTCGTTGGACCTGACCAATTTCGACGATGCTGCTGGTTTTAAGGGGTATTTCTGCAAAATCGGGCTGAAGGTGAGGGTTTTCGGGAGTAGTTTGCAGTTCGTCTAAAGCCACATCGATAGCTTTGGTGAGCGTTAAAGGTGAGACTTTTCGGGACCGCATGCGCTTGATCTTAAGGCTTGGATATCGTGCTCGGCAGATACCTTATCAACGAATATTATATTAAGTACATGATTTAAAAAGACTTAAGCTGGATTGAATGGGCTCGCATCTCGACAAAGGTGAGGTTTTTCGGGAGTGCTATTCCGTTGTGCGCAGCGATCTTCTTGATGTGAAAAAGAGTCAAAGGTGAGCGTTTACGGGACTCGTTTTGACCGGATTGGGGTGCTGAGGAAGCTTCTGCAGTGCGGAAATCCTCAAAAACTTTCGTTTGTGTCTTTAAAGGTGAGTGTTTGCGGGGGCTGGTGAGGGGCATGTATCGATCTTGCCAATCATGGGGGAATCCAAAGGTGAGGTTATGCGGGACCCTGGATGCGACGCTCGATAGCCTATTTTTAGGCCTAAACGCGGAGGAATAGGGTTCCCCGGCGACTGAAAGGTGAGTGTTTGCGGGAGTAATTGCACGGTAACTAGCGTGCTATCGAGAGTTAAAGCTTTGATAACTCGACAAATACCGCAATTTCTCCACGTTTTCATGAATTTTCGCCTTCCGGGGGAATTTAAAAAAACCACAGGGACGCGTAAAAAAATTTCAGGTGAGGGAATACGGGACCAGGTTCGAGGCGACTCAATTCGTTTCCGCAAGCGCTCAATCCGTTTACCCGCATGGCACGGGGCATCAATGCGATGAGGCGTGACGGTGAAGGTGAGTGTTTTCAGGAGCGCACCTCAGTGAGTTTTGCGTGTGGCATCCCCTTCACCGATACAGGGTGAGTGCGCACCTGTAGACGAGCTTCACCGTCATGAGTATGCTTTCCCAAAATTCTCTTGACTCCAGCATGGCAACCAAACGCGCGAAGAAGACCGACATAGTGAGTCCGAGTTCGGCTGAGCTGCGAAAAGCCGTCGAAGCCATCGCTATCCAGCCAAAAAGCGGCAAGATCACGCTTTTGACTCGCAAGTTATTCAACGTTCTGCTGGCTGTCGCTCAGCAGGCGGATGAATCCGGGGATACTTATCGCGCGCTTTTATCGGACATTGTTGCGAATGCGGCGTTCGATTCCAACGATACCGCGCTGGTGAAAGAGCATTTGCGCCGCATGGTGTCGGTGCAGGTTGAGTGGAGTACAGGCACCTCGAGCCTGAAGCCTGGGCGCAAGTGGGGCATATCGACGTTGATCGCCGACGCGGAAATTCTCGAAGACCCTGCGACGCGCCGCGTGTGGGTCGAATTTTCCTTCGCCCCCAAGATCAAGAAAAAGCTGCTCGACCCAGTGCAATACGCGCGCTTGAGTCTGCAGTTTCAAAGTCAGCTCCGCAGCAGTGCTGGCCTCGCGCTGTACGAAATCTGCGTCCGCTATCTGACGAATCCGAGTCATCTCACCATGCGTGAGACTTGGGAATGGTGGCGGCCGATCCTCTCAGGAACGCCTGACACCGAAGCGGGCGACGAAGCCAAGCGCGAATACAAATATTTCAAGCGCGACTATCTTCGACCGGCAATTGCGGAAGTCAATGCCGTTACGAACATCTTTGTCGAATTGATCGAGCACAGGGAAGGCAGGCGGGTAGCTGAAATTCAGTTTCGCGTGACTGAGCGCAAGCAGCCTATGCTCGCACTCGATGAACATCCGAACGTGTTCGACAGTACGTTGGTCGATCGCATGGTGAAAATCGGGATTCCGCTGAAAGATGCGCAAACGCTTTATGCGGACAGCGAGGAAAACCGGATTCGTTCGGCGTTGCAAATGACCGAGCAGAGAATGCGAAGCACGTCTCTGCCCCCGGTGCGAAGTGCAGCGGCGCTTTTCAAGGATGCTTTGAAGAAGGGTTATGCGCCCCAGGTCGAAGCATTGCCGGCAGTAGCGGCTCCAGCGAAAACCAACGGAGCGCCAGCGGACGACCTGAAGGCGCGCTTGCTGAGCGAATATTCCGTGTTTCGCCGGAAGGAAGCGCGCTCGTTATACGAGGAACAAGGTGAGTCTGAACGGGAACTGGCCCGTCAGACCTTTGAGGAGGATGTGTTGCCGGAGCTCGGCACCCACATGCGCGACGACTGGCGCAAGCGGGGGCTCGATTCGAAAATGGGAGAAACCTCGTTTTTTGACTGGCTTGCGCGCAAGACATGGGGAGAGCCGACCGACGGCGACCTGCTGGCATTCACGCTGAATCAAAGCCGTACCGCGTAGGCTACGTTGGAGGGACAGCAGGTGAAGGCGTGCTTGCCCCGCCTTCCTCCCTCTATTCGTTTTGTCGTCTGCCGTTGCTCCGGTTGCTTCATCGTTTTACCGTATCGGCCTGCAGCATCTTCTCTATCTGTTGAAGAATTTCGTCGCGTTTGTCTTTCGACAAACCACGCAAGCGCAACTCAAGCCTGTCGTCTCCGTAAGTCTTGAGATCGCCTACTGCAAGCCCGTCCATCTTGATTTCTAACCGCTGCGCATAGCGTTGACGGCCTGCGGGTTTCGGCGTTTCTTGTGCGCTTGCACGGCCTTTCACAATATCGGCGACTTGGCGGGTGCTCAGATCATCCGATGCAATTTTGTTGATCAACCGCAGCGTGGCATCTGCGCCGCGCGCCGTATGAAAGCGTGAGACCTGATAACCCATGTTTGAACCAAATCGATCCGGCCGGGCGACCATTTCATGCATCACGTTCTCGGGTAGCTTCGCGATAGCCAAAGCAACGGCGATCGTGGATTCGTCGAGGCCCAGGTGATCGGCGAGTTCCCGCTGGCTTTGAAAGTGCTTTTCATCGAGGAAACGCTTCCAGACGATGGCGTTATCGAAAACAGTTTGCGAGTCCCGTTGTACGTTTAGGTCGTATCCCAGCTTGTAGCTTTCGATGCCAATGGGAAGGTCAATGACAATCGCCTTAACGGTTTCCTTGTTGGCTTCCCTCAACGCCCGCACTCGCCGGCCGCCGTCGCTAACAAAGAAAGTACCCGGGTTTTCGTGATCGGGAATTACGTGAATCGCTTGCTGCTGGCCCTGCTTCGCCAGATTGACGGCCAATTCTGCGATGGACGCCTTCAAATAAAAATGCCTGGGATTGAAGGGACTCGGCTTGATGGCCTTAAGCGGCAACTCAATGACCTGGCCCTGTACGTATCTGTTTTTCCGGCGCCACGCCTTGAAGTTTTCCGATTCCTGCGCCGCTGGGTCATCGTGAAACTCGTCTTCGGTGTAGGCGCTGGAGCGACCGGTGACTTGCTTATCATTCCCCGCCTCTTGATTGACGATTTCGTCGATTGCATTGATGCGATCAAGGGCCGTGCGCTTTTCGCTGCTGGTGGTATCTGGCCGGGCTTTAAAGCCTTTTGCGAACTGGGTAGGTTTCATTAGGATCCTTTATGCGCATAAAGTCAGGGAAGCATGGCGAGAACTTCGTCTGCACACGCACGTATTTCAATGGCCGCCAGCCGCGCCCCGCGGTCGCTCATCTGAAGTACGGTCTGGCCTAACGCCATCGCCTGCTTGTAGCACTCTCGAGTTGGAATCTGGGTTTTCAGCAAAGGGAAACCCAACTCTTCCAGCGCTCGCTTCAGTTCGCGGGTCAGCATGCGTTTCTCCTCGGTTTTGTTGAGCAGAAACACCGCGCGCAGATCTTCATTCATGACCTGTGCTTGCTGAATGAGTTTGACGAGGCCCACGCTGGACCAGTAGTCGGCAGGTGACGACGATGTCGGGACAATGGCAACCGTCGCAGCGAGAAGGACGACGCCCGATACCTTTTCCGTAATCGAGGGCGGGCAGTCGACGACGATGATGTCGTAGTCATTGACGAATTTCTTGATCTCTCGATGAATCTGGGCCCCTGCTTCGGACAGGTTCACGATAGGGAAAGGGATGCCGCTGGCCTCGTCGGCCGCAGCGCTAGCCCAGTGGACCAGGGTATTTTGCCCGTCCGCGT
>Ga0302308_10004639_pt1 | contig 10784 bp, 9 predicted proteins | sample III_Palsa_E3_3_FD_200531 | JGI IMG/M metagenome (GOLD analysis project Ga0302308, IMG submission 200531) | Peat permafrost microbial communities from Stordalen Mire near Abisko, Sweden - III_Palsa_E3_3 | ecosystem: Environmental > Terrestrial > Soil > Palsa > Peat permafrost | place: Sweden... | reverse complement strand
TACCTACAGCGCGCCCTCGGGGCTGCGCGCGAAGTCCTGGCCGGACGGCAACCAGGTCGCGACGCCCAGGCCCGCCGTGGTGCATCACGAGGCCGACACCTTCATCACCACCTACACGGCGATCGACCCGCTGCAGCCGGCTCACGCTAACGTGACCCTGGACGGCTTCTTCGGCTGGCCCCTGACGGCCGTCGCGAGTTAGCCCGCACGGCGATCCAGCCTGGCGCTCATCTATGATCCAGCTGGATAAGCCGAAGCCACCTGAAGTCAGCACCACCAGAAGGAGCGAGCAGTGGCCGACATGGAGAACTTCAACGACAAGGTCATCAAGGAATTCCGCGAGAACGACGGAAAAGTAGGCGGCATGTTCGAGGGAGCCCCGGTCCTGCTGCTGCACCACGCCGGGGCCAAGACCGGCACGCAGCGGGTGAACCCGCTTATGTACCAGCCGGTGGGCGACTCGTTCGCGATATTCGGCTCGAAGGGCGGCGCGCCGAGCAACCCGGACTGGGTGTACAACCTGGCCGCGCACCCGGACACGACGATCGAGCTGGGCAGCGGGACGGTCAAGGTCAGGGCGCGGGTCGCGGGCCCGGACGAGCGGGGCCCGATCTGGGAAAAGCAGAAGGAACTTGCCCCGGGCTTCGCCGAATACGAGACGAATGCCGCGCCGCGCCAGATTCCCGTCATCCTGCTCGATCCCGTAGCGTAGCCTCACTGCTGGCGGCCAGCCGGTCAGCATCCGGATATCCGCCGTGCGGCTTGGAGCGGCAGCGCTCAGGCCCACGCGGTCCGGCCATCAAGGCCCGTCGGAAAGGCCCGTCGGCAAGGGGTGCGCGCATGGACGAAACCGAACCCGTGGTCCGCACGGCCGGCGGCCAGGTCCGCGGACGGAAGGAAGATGACGTCGCCATCTTCCGCGGCATTCCGTTCGCCCGGCCGCCGGTAGGCGGCCTGCGGTTCGCGGCGCCCCGCCCGGCCGAGCCCTGGGACGGCGTCCGGGAGGCGGCCGCGTTCGGGCCGCCGCCACCGCAGTCCGGGTCTGTGCTCACTCTGCCGCCGTCCGCGCCCGGCGCCGATCCCGATGACTGGCTGACCGTCAACGTGTTCTCGCCGGACCTCGGCGCGGCCGGGCTCCCGGTCATGGTCTGGATCTACGGTGGCGCCTACCGCTCCGGCGCCGCCAGCAACCCGGGCTACGACGGGACGCTGCTCGCCAGGCAGAACGTGGTCGTGGTCACCTTCAACCACCGGGTCGGCGTCGAGGGATACGCCTACCTGCCCGGCGTTCCGGCCAACCGGGCCCTGCTGGACCAGGTCGCGGCGCTGGGCTGGGTGCGGGAGAACATCGCCGCGTTCGGCGGTGACCCGGACCGGGTGACCGTGTTCGGCGAATCGGCCGGGGCGGGCGCGATCGCGGCTCTTCTCGTCATGCCAGTTGCGGCGGGCCTGTTCCGCCGCGCAATCGCCCAGAGCGTTCCGGGTACCTTCTTCTCTCCCGCCCTGGCCGCCGACGTCACCGCCGCGATCGCCGCGGCGGCCGGGCTGCCCGCCACCGCCGAGGCCTTCGCGGCCGCCGACCCGGCCCGGCTTGCGACCGCGTCGGACGCGGTGCGGCCCGCCGACCACGCCGGCCGATGGGGCCGGGTTGCCCGCACCAACACGCCCTTTTCGCCGGTGGTGGACGGCGAGGTGCTGCCCGCCGCGCCGTGGCGGGCGCTGGCCATGGGCGCCGGCCGGAGCATCGACCTGATCGCCGGGCACAACCGCGATGAGTTCCGGCTGTTCACGGAGCTGCCACCGACCCGCGGGCAGATCACCGCCGAGGCGGCCAGTCACGCGCTGCGAGAACTCGCGCCCGGCGAGGACAGTGAGGACGGCGAGGACGGCGAGGACGGCGAGGACGGCGGGTCGGCCTACCGGCAGGCCTACCCGGACGCGGACCCCGGGACGCTGTTCGAGCTGGTCAACTCCGACTGGCTGTTCCGGATGCCGAGCCTGCACCTCGCCCAGGCGCACGCCGCGGCGGGCGGGCGGACGTTCCTCTACGAACTCAGCTACCCAGCCTCCGTCGCGCGGCTCGGCGCCTGCCACGCGATCGACGTCCCGCTGCTGTTCGGCGTCTACACCGGGATCGGGCGGATGTTCTTCGGCCCGGAGCCGCCGGCCAGCGCGGTCCGGCTCGGGGACCTGATGCGCTCGCACTGGGCGGCGTTCGCCGCGGACGGGGACCCCGGCTGGCCGCAATACTCCCTGGGCCACCGGATGACTCGCATCTTCGCTGACCCGCCGGACGTGACGCCGTACCCGGAAACGACGTCCATGCACCTCTGGGACCAGCACCGCTTCGGCGTCCTCGACCTGACCGCCGGCCCCGACCCCTTCCCCGACCCGCAGAAAGGGCCAGATGGTGCCGATATACGCGCTGGGCGATGATGAGCCTGAGATTCACGAGACCGCCTTCGTCCATCCCGACGCGGTCGTCATCGGCCGCGTGCGGATCGGCCCGGAGGCGTCCGTGTGGCCCTGCGCCGTGCTGCGCGGTGACCACGGCCGGATCGAGGTCGGGGCGCGGACCTCGGTCCAGGACGGAACCGTGGTCCATTGCACCCACGACTGGCCGACGCTGATCGGAGCCGACTGCGTGGTCGGCCATAACGCGCATCTGGAAGGCTGCGTGGTGGCGGACATGTGCCTGATTGGCTCGGGTTCGGTCACCCTCAACCGGGCCAAGGTGGGGACCGGCGCGATCGTGGCGGCTTCCTGCCTGGTGCCTGAGGGCTTCGAGGTGCCACCCGGCGCCCTGGCGGCGGGCGTTCCCGCGAAGATCAAGAAGACCGGGCTGACCGCCGACTGGGTCGAAGGCGCGGTGAAGACCTACATCGAGTCGGGCCGCGCCTACCGGACCGCGCTCCGCCGTCTCGAACCCCCGGGCCGGCCTTGATCCGGCGGGCCGGCCGGACTCCTGGCGCGCGCCGATGATCGACGGCAGGACGGTGATCGACGCCCACATGCATGTGCCCAGGCTAAGCACGGTGACGCCCGCCTGGCTGCAGTGGGCCTCCGACTTCGGCCAGGATGCCCCGTGGCGAGAGGTGTTCGGGGCCAACGGGGATCCGGTCCCGGCCCGGGTGGATGCGCTGCTGGCGGCCGAGGGCGTGGATCTGGCCCTGCTGTTCGCCGAGTACAGTCCGCGGGCGACCGGGATTCAGCCGGTCGAGGACCTGCTGCCGGTCATCGCACACAACCCAGGCCGGTTCCGCCTGGTGGCCAACGTCAACCCGGAGCTGCACCCGGTTCCGGTCGCCGAAGCCGAACGTCAGCTTGACCTGGACGCGGTCGCGGTCAAGGTCCATCCGGTGCACGGCGGCTTCCGCCCCGACACCGCTGACATGTACGCGGTCTACGAACTGTGCGCCGAGCGCGGCGTGCCGGTGATCGTGCATACCGGCGGGAGCATCTTCCCCGGCTCGCGTCCCGAAGCGGGAGACCCCGCTCTGATGAGCCGGCCCGTGGCCGACTTCCCCGGCGTCCAGTTCGTGCTGGCCCACGGCGGGCGGGGGCAGTGGTACTCCGGCGCCGCCCGGATGGCGCTTGACCGCGCCAACGTCTGGCTCGACCTGGCCGGGTTGCCGCCCAAGCGGCTGCCCGACTACTACGCCGGATTCGACCTGGCCGAGCTGGCCGCCAAATGGATCTTCGGGACCGACTGGCCAGGCGTCCCCGGAGTGGCGCGGAACGCGCGTGCGGTGGCAGCGCTCGGCCTGCCCGATGACGTCCTGGCCGGCGTCCTGTCCGGCCACGCGGCCCAGGTCTACCTCGCCGCCGGCTAACCCCGCTCCGGCTTCAGCCCAGCAACCGCTGCAGCACCACGACCTCGTCGCTGTCCAGGTCCGTGGTGATGGGCGCTCGGCCTGGCCGCCCGGCGCGCTCGGCGGCCAGCGCCAGCGCACGCTGCGCGGCCTTGAGCTCCTCCCGCAGCCTGACATTCTCCTCGGCCAGCTCGCCCTGCTTGGTCCACGCGCTGGCCAGTTCATATTCCAGGCCGGTGACCATGGCTCGCAGGACCGAAGGGTGAAGCTCGGAGGCTTCGGGCGCTTTCGTGGCGTCCGGCTCGGTCGCGGCCAGCCGCCGGACCAGCTGGACCAGCAACCGGCGGGCCAGCTCGTCGTAGTCGAAGCCGTCCGGGCCGCCCGCGCCGTTGATCACCGTGGTCCCGGCCAGCCCAGCCGTCCCGGCCCCCGCGTCCTCAGCGTCTCCCAGGCCAGTGTCTCCCAGGTCAGCGTGGGCCAGGTCAGCGTGGACCAGGTCAGCGTCGCCCAGGCTGATCCGGTACGTTCGCTTACCGCGCACGTCCCGCTGAATGAGTCCCGATCGCTCCATGCCCGACAGAAGCTGGGCGAACGCCACGCTCGAGCCCGGGTAGCCGACGGCGGCAGCCAGCTGCGTGCTGGCCATGCCGTGAGCGTCGAAGAGCTCCTGGACCTCTGCGAGATACGCGACGATATGCTCGCGCGTCCCCACGGCCCGTTTCCTGGCCGTCATTTTCCCGACCCCCACGTCAGCACCCTCTCCCGTGGCATCACGCCTGCCGACGAGTTCATGATAGTACGGCAGGATGTTGTCGGTATGGTGAGCTTTTGTACGGGTAGGCCCGGCAGATAACAGTTCGGCGCCAATCACGTTAACCGGAACGCTTTGAGGTTCAAGCGCCCGCAGCGGCGGCAGTAGGGAGGCGGGCAGCTAGCGTAGGATCGACCTGCGTACCCAGACACCCGTGCGTCACGCGCTGCGCCAGAAACTAGCCGCCGGCAGTGCACGTTGTTCCTGATACCTGCACCATCTGCACCTGATGAAGACAGAGCACCGTGAACCTGGATGTGGACTACGCGACTACCCTCGTGGCTGCCGTGCTGCTTGGGATCGGCTTCGTCCTGCAGCAGTGCGCCGCCGAGCAAGAGCCTGAGTCGCGTTTCCTGTCCTGGCGGATCCTGACCGACTTGCTGCGCAAGCCGAGATGGCTGTTCGGTGTCGGGTGCATGATCGGCGGCTACGGGCTGTCAGCGTGGTCGATCGGCCATCTGGAGCTGACGCTGGTGGAGCCCCTGCTGACCACCTACCTGGTGTTCGCCCTGGTGCTCGCGGTCCCGATGTCCAAGCAGTCGGTCCGGTGGACCGAGGTGGGCGGCGCGATCGTCTTGTGCGCGGGGGTGACCCTGCTGTCGGTTTCTCGTTCCACCAAGCCCATCGGCATGTCGTTCGGCTCGTTCTCGCACTGGTATGTGGCCGCGATCATCGCCGGTATCGCGTTCCTCGCGGTGCAGACCGGCCACCGACGGCGAGGGAACATCCGGGCTACCCTCACCGGCCTGGGGGCGGGGCTGGTCTTCGGTATCCAGGACGCGCTGACCAGGCAGACACTGGAGATTTTGCAGCGGCATCCGTTCTCCCACCTGTTCACCGTCTGGCCGCCCTACTGCCTGATCGGAGCCGGGATCGTGGGCATCTGGCTGATGCAGAACGCGTTCAGCTCGGGTCCGCTGCACGCCTCACTGCCCACCATCGCGGCAGGCGAGCCGGTCGCGGGCATCGCGCTCGGCATCGTGGTCTTCGGCGACAGGATCCAGATTTCACCGGGCCCGCTGGCCCTCGAGGCCGGCGGGATCGCCGCGCTGATCGTCGGGGTGGTCATGGTGGCGCGCTCCACGGCCTTCGGCGGGCTGCGCAAGATCGCAGAAACCATCAAGCCGGATCCCGGCGGCCCAGCCGACCGCCCGCAAGACACCGCCCTGCCGCGCCTGGCCCCAGTCGCCCTCCGCAAGGACCAGCTCCGCCCGCTCAAGGACCCGGCCCGGGCGCGCAAGGACCCGGCCGGCCCCCGCAAGGCGACCTAGAGCTGTCCCGCGTCCGGTGAGGAAGGCGGCTGGGCCCGCACGTCGGCCAGCGGGCCCGGTCGCCCGGCGCGGGCCCCGCCCCACCCGGCCAGCGCGTTTCCCCGGTGCAGCATCGCCTCAAGCGCCCCGCTCATGCTCCCGTCGGCCGCAATCATCTGCCTGATGATCGTGATCATGGTCGGCACGGCCCAGAAATCCCCGCACACCCACAAGATGGCCGCGCCGATCTGCTGGTCGGCGAACGGCGGCAGGGTGACTCCGGGAATGTGCGCGTAGACCGAGTACACCGAACCCGAGGCGAAGATGCTCAGCGCCATCGCCAGCCCGATCATGAGGACGTTGGTGACCAGCAGCGCGGCCGCCCGGCTGAGCAGCGGCATCCGGCGGCGGAACGGCGGCGACGGAATGAACTGCAGCCAGAACAGCACCCCGGCGGCGAAGAAGCTGCCGTGCATCAGCCAGATGTGGATGGCCTGGTTGCGTTCGGCCAGGTCGTAAGGACCTGGCAGGTGCCAGAAGATCATCACCGCGTCGAAGATCCCGACCGATACCCAGGGCCGCAGCACCAGTCCGCCCAGGGCCCGCAGCGGCCGGGACCAGGCACCGGCCAGCACCCCGCGGGTCACGCTGCGCCCGGACCGGCCCGGCAGCGCGGCGAGCAGCGGCTGCCACGGTGCGCCCGCGACCACCAGCGACGGCGCGGCGAACATCAGCAGCAGGTGCTGGATCATGTGCACCCAGAAGTAGTCGCCGGCCCAGTAGTCAATCGGCGAGGAGACCGCGAGCAGCAGCACCACCAGCCCGGCGTAGAACCACAGCGACCTCAGCCGCCGTTCCCGCGTTCGTTCCGGCCGGGACCGCCGGGCCATCCGCCACAGCCCGATCTCCTGCCACCCGGCCACGACGATGGCCAGCGCGAGGAAGGGGTCGAAGGACCAGTGGCCGGTGAGGTAGCTCATGCGCCGTCCTAGCTCGAAGAGCCGTACTCGATCGGCACCTTGATCAGCTGGGCCTGGACCCAGGCTGCCTTGGTCAGCCGCCAGACGGTGAGCTTGGACCCGGACACGGCCAGCGCGTCGTAGCCGCCCCCGGGCCCTGACGCCAGCGTCGCGGTCCCGGCCGGCGCCAGCGTCATGGTGCCTGGCGGCACGGTCGGCAGCTCCTGCCAGGCGGCGCCCGGCCCGCTGACGGTTTCCGCGCGGCCCCCGCTGAGCAGCAGCCACGCGCTCCCGCCGGGCCCGAAGCCGGACGCGCGCACCGAGCCGGCCCCGACGGACCCGACGCCCGTGACCGGGGCGGACACGGTCCAGTGCGTCCCGTTTGACCACGCGGCGAGCAGGCTGTGCCCGGCGAGCAGCAGCGCCACGTCGCCGCCGGAAGCAGCGGCCAGCCTGAGCACCCGCGCCCGATCGCCGCGGTACTGTTCGGGCAGCGTCAGCCCCGCCGACCGCCATGTACCACCGGTATCAATGAAAACCCCGGCCACACCCGGCCGCTCACAGCTTCCCACCGCCATCGGAGTTTTATCGACGCCGAACGAGACCGCATCCAGCCCTTGCAACCCGCAGTCGCGGCCCGGGGCCGACGCCGCCAGGGCTGGCCGCGTCGTCAGCTCCGACCACTGCCCGGCCGCCGCCGCGCTCGCCGTGGGCGCGGTCTGGATGGTGCCGTCTTGCAGCAGCGCGAGGGCCTGGCCCGACGGGTCGACGGCGATGGCTCCCGGGTCGTTGGCCAGGTCGGCGTCGAGCAGGCCAGGCGTCCAGTCCTTACCCGTGTCGGTGCTCGTCGCCAGCGGCGAGAAGGCCAGCTCCTGGCTCGGCCGGAAACCGATGACCAGGGACTTCCCGGTGCCCGCGGCGACCAGGCCGCCGTTGTCGGCCACGCCAGGGGGAGTGGCAAGCGACCACCGGCTGGCGCCCGCGGGCCTTACGAAGAGCTGCCAGAAGTTGTTCTCCGAGGCGGCCGACCCGCCCATGACCGTGATCGCCCAGGTGCCCTGCGCGGTGACCAGCGAGGTGCTGAGCGGCACCGTCACCGCCGGAGCGCTGGGGATGGCCGGCTCGCTGCGTGACCCGGACGCCCTCGGTGACCCGGACCCGCAGCCGGCCGCGAGGCCCGCGCAGGCCAGGGTACTGAGGACCAGGGCCGCCCGGGCCCACCCCGAGAACCCCGAGAACCCCGAGAACCCCGAGAACCCCGAGAACCCCGAGAACCCCGAGAACCCCGAGAACCCGGAGTTCATGACCGGCCCAGCGCCTGGCGGGCGTACTGGGTGAGCAGGACGGAGAACGAGGACTGGGTGCTCGTGGTGGCGGGCCCCGGGTCGGCGCCGACCTCCGCACGGATGTCACCTGACCCGTCGATGACGATGGCCAGGTCGTTGTGCGCGGACATCGCCCCGGCGGGCAGGTTCGTCACGCTGACGCCGTATTGGTTCCAGACCGCGCCCAGCGCTGCGACCGAGCCGGTCAGGTACAGCCAGTTGGGCACGCCGCTGAGCCCTTCCTGCCGGTCGAATGCCTGGGTGAACGTGGTCGACCGGTAGGTCGGGTTGGCCACGATGGCGACCAGTTCGACGTCCTTGTCCTTCGCGCCGAGCAGTTCCCCGGTCTGCTTGAACTCCTGGGCGATGATCGGGCAGTCGGTCGTGCACACCGGGTCGAGAAAGGTCATCAGCACGACCTTGCCGTGCAGGCTCGCCAGGGTGACCGCCTGACCGTCCTGGCCGGTGAGCGAGAAGCCCGGAGCGGGAAGGTCAAGGCTGGTGCTGCCACCCTCGATGGCCAGGGCCAGGATCGGATCCGCGCTGTGGTTCGCCGCCGCCGAGGCCATCGGCGCCGCCCCGAGCACGATCACCGCCACCGCGGCGACCGCCGCGACCGATCGAGCGCTCGCGCTCGCGACCACACCGCCCAGCGTCCGAGGCCCGAGGCTACGCACTCGCTGCCCCCGACCAGCTCCTGCCGCCGTCCCGCCCGCCGCCGTCCCGCCCGCAGCGACCCCACCGGCCACAACCGTCGTAGCCTGCCCAGCCGCCTCGTGCGGCAGCGGCGTAAGGGCCAGATAGCCCGTCAGGAACAGCAGCGCCATGGGGATCATGCTGTTCGGGTCGGTCCCGACCCCGCCGAGGAAGCCGAGGTCCTGGACGAGCACCCAGTCGGCGAGACAGAACGCGATGCCGAACCACACCGCGTACCTGACCAGACGGGCCCGGGCCGTCAGGAAGATCGCGCCGAGCACGGCGAGCGCGATCACCACGACCAGGTTGACCGCGAAGCCGTGGCTAGCGACGAAGGAGGCGAACGCCGACAGCAGGGCGGAGAGAAAGCGCGGCTGAGAGGTCGAGACCATCGACTGCACCATGTCGGTGAGGGATCCGGGCCGACCGCGCACCGTACCCTGCCAGAAGCCGCGGCCGGGCCAGGCCTGCAGGACCGCCATGCCGACGAAGAAGACCCCGAAACCGGCCAGCACTAGCCGGCCGAGCCTGGGGCTGCGCCAAGCACCTTCGGGCAGCGCGATGAGCGCGCCCGCGACCACGTAGAACAGCACGCCTCCGGGGGCACCGGTCAGCCAGCTCAGGCCGGGCGCGAATATCCCGCCGAACGACTCCCCGAACACCCAGACGATCAGTCCCCAGCCCACACTGGCGGCGCCGGCGAGCCTGGACCACCGCCCGCGTCTGGCCACGATGAGCCAGGCACCGATCCCGACCTGGATCCAGACGCTGGCCGCGCCGGCCTGGATGGGGTGGTAGGACCAGATGGTGCCGCCCCAGTTGACCAGGTGCTGTACCCATGCGGGTGAGCTAGCCGCGGTCGGCTCGATGACCAGCGACGGCAGCCCGGCCGCCATCTTCGGCTGCGCCTGCAAGATCCCGTCGAAGACCCAGAGCACCCCGAACCCGATCCGGAGCAGCCACCGCCCCCGGGCTTCTCCCGGGCCGCCCCGCTCACCGTTCGCGGCGTCACCTCTGGCAGCGTCACCTCTGGCAGCGTCACCCTCGACAGTGTCGGTTTTGCCCGCGTCGGTTTTGCCCGCGTCGGTTTTGGCAGCATCAGCCGTCTCTTCGGCCTCGCTGGCCGCACCAGCACCGCCGGTATCTGGTGTCGCGCTCGGCGTGGTGAGCCGCCAGGTACGTGCCGTCGCCCAGATAAGCCAGAGGAGCACGACGGCGATAAGGGCGATCGCGCCCTGGTGAAGCAGCGCCGACCTGAACGCGGCGACCAGGGTCGGGTCATCGGGGCTCAGGCCCGAATTCATGCCGGGCACGGAATCCGCTCCTCTCGTTCCGGGCGCGTCGGGTTCGCGTGCGGCCAGGCTCGGTGTGCCAAGGGTAGCTCGGTTACAGCACGGCGGGACCCAGCCCAGCGGCAACATGATGAATATGTAATGCCCGAGGCGGATCGCCGCCGGGTCGGACCGTTTCCGTGGTCTCCCACCGGGTGTCGTCAGGTGTGTCGCTGAGATCGAGTCCGGCCGCCGCCAGAGCGTGCCTGATGGCGTCGGCCGCGGCGAAATTGCCCTCGCCGCGCAACCTATTCCGCAGCGCGATGAGTGGCTCGACCGCAGGCCGCAGCCGGTCCCTGGGGTCGGCGAGCCCGTCCCGCGCCGTCCGCCCGAGCCGGCCGATCAGGCTGCGCAGGAGCGCGCGCGCCTGTTCGGTGCCCTGGTCCTCGTCGGTGTCGGCCTCCCACTGCTTGATCGCGGTCTCCAGGGCCAGGATCACCGCGGCCATCGCGTCGCCGTCCCGGGCGCCGGCCGCCACCCCGAACCCCCGTTCCGCCTCTGCCATGACCTCAGGCAGCGGGGCCGGCGGCACTGGCACCGCCTGCGCACCCGCGGCCTGCCCCGCCCGGGCCCCGACGCCACTTCCGCCCGCCTCCCCGC
>Ga0302308_10004632_pt1 | contig 10792 bp, 10 predicted proteins | sample III_Palsa_E3_3_FD_200531 | JGI IMG/M metagenome (GOLD analysis project Ga0302308, IMG submission 200531) | Peat permafrost microbial communities from Stordalen Mire near Abisko, Sweden - III_Palsa_E3_3 | ecosystem: Environmental > Terrestrial > Soil > Palsa > Peat permafrost | place: Sweden... | reverse complement strand
CCACGGCCTGCGCATAGTTCGTATGCACACGCCCCGTCTTGGCGTTGACCATGCGCGGCAGCTTGTCGGTGTAAGTCGACTTCAGCTTCGACAAGCCGCGATGTTCAAGCAAAATCTTCGGCAACGGATAGTCTTCAGCGAGCTTCTGCAGCACTTCTTCGTCGGTGGAAGGCGCGCCGCTTGGGGTCTTCTTGACCACCGGCAATTGCAGCTTCTCGAAGAAAATCTGGCCGATCTGTTTCGGCGAACCCAGGTTGAATTCGCCGCCCGCGAGCATGTAGGCCTCGGCTTCCAACTGAATCAGGCGCGTGGCGATCTGGCCGCTTTGCACGCGCAGCAATTCGCCGTCGATCAGTACGCCATTGCGCTCCATCTTGCGCAGTACGCGCGACGTCGGCATTTCAATATCGCGGTACACCTTCAGCAATTGCGCTTCATCGACGAGCTGCGGATAAAGCGCTTGATGCAACCGCAACGTGATGTCGGCGTCTTCCGCTGCGTAGGGCGCGGCCTGATCCAACGCGACTTCGTCGAAGCCGATCTGCGACGCGCCCTTGCCCGCCACCTCTTCATATTTGATGGTCTTCGCGCCCAGATGCCGCAGCGCGAGATTATCCATGTCGTGCGGCCGGTGCGATTCTAAAACATACGATTGCAACAACGTGTCGTGCTCGACACCATTCAGTTCGATACCGTAATTCGCCAGCACTTGTTCATCGTATTTCAGATGCTGCCCAACCTTCTTCTTCGACGGATCTTCAAGCCACGATTTAAGCTTTTGCAGGACTTCGTCGCGCGGCAATTGCAGCGGCGCATCCGGTCCGCGATGCGCGACCGGAATATAAGCCGCGCGGCCCGGCTCGACCGACACGGACAACCCGACGAGTTGCGCGAGCATGGGGTCGAGCGCAGTCGTTTCGGTATCGAAGGACGTCAGCTCGGCGGCGTTGATGCGCGCGAGCCATTCATCGAATTGTTCCCATGTCTGCACGGTGTCGTAATGCCGCTCCATTTCAGTGGCCGGCGCGGGTGGCGTGTCTACCGGACCTTCCACCGCATCCGCAATCTCCACTTCCCGCAGCCAGGTCTTGAAACCGTGGCGCGTGAACAGGTCGCGCAATTCGTCGCGAGCCTCGGGCCGCGCCGGAAGCGTTTCCTCGATCGACACGATCTGCTCCGTCAGGTCGCACTCCGTCTGTACGGTAACGAGCTGTTTCGCCATGGGAAGGAAGGTGAGAGCCTTGCGCAGATTGTCTCCCACCGCACCTTTGATTTCGTCCGCGTGTGCCACGATGCCATCAAGGGTTTCGTATTGCGCGAGCCATTTCAACGCCGTCTTCGGCCCGCACTTTTCGACACCCGGTACGTTATCGACCGTATCGCCGATGAGCGAGAGATAGTCGACGATCCGCTCCGGCGGCACGCCGAACTTATTCAGCACCCCGGCGCGATCGAGCGTCTCGTTGGACATCGTATTGATGAGGGTGACATGATCCGTCACAAGCTGCGCCAGATCCTTGTCCCCGGTCGACACGACCACTTTCATGCCGCGCTTTTCGGCGGCAACCGCAAGCGTGCCAATGACGTCGTCGGCCTCCACGCCTTCGATCATTACAAGCGGCCAGCCGAGCGCTCGCACGATCACGTGGATGGGCTCTATCTGTTTCGAGAGGTCCTCGGGCATCGACGCCCGGTTTGCCTTGTAATCTGGATACCAGTCGTCACGAAATGTCTTGCCTTTGGCGTCGAATACGCACGCGCTATACTCTGCGTTGATGTCTTTTCGCAACCGCCGCAGCATGTTGATCATTCCGTACAGCGCGCCGGTTGGACCGCCGTCAGGGCCGCGTAAATCCGGCATGGCGTGGTAGGCCCGATAGAGATAGCTGGATCCGTCGACCAATAGCAGGGTCTTACCTTCAAGATTAAGTTCTTCAGGCATTATGAACAAAAGAAAAGTGATTCCGAGTCTGCGATCGCTCGCAGATCAAGAGCGCGCGACGGCCAAGAAGGCCCGCGCATCGTGGCAGATGTTCACGATTATGGCAGAGTTTATCGAGGCGACCGAGTACCTGTCGGAGATCCGTCCTGCCATCAGCATCTATGGTTCGGCGCGCCTGAAACCGGAGTCGCCGTACTACAAGCTCACCATGGAAATCGCGCAGAAATTCTCTGACGCCGGCTTCGCCGTCATCTCCGGCGGCGGCCCCGGCATCATGGAGGCGGCCAACAAGGGCGCCCATGCGGGAAAGTCGCCGTCGGTGGGGCTGAACATCGAGTTGCCGCACGAGCAGTCGGGCAACCAGTGGCAGGATATCTCGCTGCGCTTCCGGCACTTCTTCACGCGCAAGGTCACGTTCGTGAAGAATTCGGATGCGGTGGTGGTCATGCCGGGCGGTTTCGGTACGCTGGATGAAATGGCGGAAGTGCTGACGCTGATCCAGACCAAGAAGTCGCGGCATGTGCCCATCGTGCTGGTCGGCGCCGAGTTCTGGGAAGGCTTGCTCTCGTGGTTCCGCAACACGCTGATCCCGACCGGCGTGATCAGCGCGAAGGATCTCGACCTGATGCAGGTGATCGACGATCCGGACCAGGTGCTGGAAGCGGTACTGCAGTTCTATGAAGACCGCGAGACAGCCGAAGAACAACCGGCCGAAGGCAAGTCGGACGAAGACCGGATGTTCTATCTTTGATGGTTTGATAGCGGATTCGATAACCTAAGCGCTCGATGAGCGGCTCCTTTCGGAGCCGCTTTTTGCGTTATGGGAATGCCCTATTGGAAAGCCCTATTGGAATGCAACTTCTGCAAACCCTCGCAACTTACGGCTATGCAGTTTCGATAGCCCGTTCATCCGCAGCAACTCCATCGCCTTGACGCCGATCTGCAAGTGCTGATCCACTTGCGCGCGATAAAACTGGTCCGCCATGCCCGGCAATTTCAATTCGCCGTGCAAAGGTTTATCGGAAACGCAAAGCAAGGTTCCGTAAGGCACGCGAAAACGGAATCCATTGGCAGCAATGGTTGCACTTTCCATATCGAGCGCAATGGCCCGGCTTTGCGACAAACGCTGTACCGGCTCACGGTGATCGCGTAACTCCCAGTTACGGTTATCCACGCTCGCCACGGTTCCCGTGCGCATGACGTGCTTCAGATCCACGCCTTCGAGTTTCGTCACTTGCGCAACCGCTTTCTCCAGCGCGACCTGGACTTCAGCCAAGGCGGGAATCGGAATCCAGAGCGGCAAATCGGCGTCGAGCACATGGTCCTCACGCACATAACCATGCGCCAATACATAGTCGCCCAGACGTTGCGTATTCCTCAATCCCGCGCAATGCCCGAGCATGATCCACGCATGCGGACGAAGTACCGCGATATGGTCCGTGATGGTCTTCGCATTCGATGGCCCCACGCCAATATTGACCATGGTGATGCCGCTGCCGTCCGCACGTTTCAGATGATAGGCGGGCATTTGCGGCAAGCGTGGAGGAGCAACGCCCTGTTGCTCCTCTTGCGAATCGCCCAGGTTCTCGTTGCCCGTAATCACGTCGCCGGGTTCCACGAACGACGTATATTCGCTTCTATACGCCCGTGTTTCTTCATCGTCCGCGCGTGACATGATCGTGCGTCCGAGCTTCACGAACTCATCGATATAAAACTGGTAATTCGTATAAAGCACATAGTTCTGGAAATGCGTAGGCGCGGTCGCGGTGTAATGCTTCAGCCGATGCAAAGAGAAATCCACCCGCGCCGCCGTGAACAAGGCGAGCGGATGCGGTTCGCCCGGACCCGGTTCATAGGTGCCGTTCACAATGCGGTCGTCGAGCAGCGCGAGATCGGGCATATCGAAGATATTGCGCATGGCGAGCAGCCGGTCGCGATCCAGGTCGCCTTCCAGGTGAATGCCTTCCGCAAATGCAAAGTGAATGGGCACGGGTTGCGCCGATACGCCCACCTCGATCCCGACATGATGATTCTTGGTCAGAAGCCGCAATTGCTCGCGATAATAATGGCCGAATAAATCCGGCCGTGTCAGCGTGGTTTCGAAAATCCCGGGGCCAGCGACAAAGCCATATGAACGGCGTGAATCGATTTGCGTATTCAACTCGGTACGCACACGCACGAACGGATAACACGCCCGCACGCGATGTGAAAAAGGTTCGTTCTTTCTATAGCGCGCGAAAGCGTCGCGCAGGAAAGAGGTGTTGGCTTCGTAGATTGCCGATACCCGCGCGACCGCGGCCACGGGGTCGTCGAAAGACTCCGTGGGAAAGTTGTTGGCAGGCGTGGAATGGCTTGCTTGAGTCCGGTCGTTTGTCATGATCTTCTGCGCTCTTGTGATGAATCGACATTAACACGGAAGAACCACGCGCCCATGAACAGCCCTCCCGGCGATGCGTTTCTTCAACACGTTCCATCGCGCCAGCACGCTTTCATTGAAACCAGCGCAAAATGAGGCTTTTGGGAGGGGCTCGACGTCCCTTTAGTGTCCCTTTAGCGAGTGCGTTTTGCTAAAATCCGGGCACTCATCTGGAGAAACATCATGAAGCCGCTTCAATCTGTCGCCATCGCTGCCATTCTCGCCGCGGCCAGCATGGGCGCCTATGCGCAATCGGCCCCCGCGACGGATGCTCCTCCGGCGCACGTCATGTCGCCTGAAGAGAATGCCGGGCTGCCGGACTTGAAGGCCATCAACCGGCCCGCCGCGCAAGTCACGTCGAAGGTCGAAATTTCGCCGCCGCGCCTGCCGAGTTACCACGAAACAAGCACGAACGGCACCGAAATCACCGAATACCGCGACAAAGGAAAACCGGTTGAAATCGACGTGCGCTCGAACTTTGGCACGCGTTATCAGATGAGCGCGCCCGCCGATACGTCGCCATCCGTGCGCGATAACGGCAAGCCCAGCACGCGCCTGCCTTCGTGGAACCTGACGTACTGAGCGTTTATTGAAGGCTTGTTGAACACTCGCCAAGCCTTCACCTCTGCCGGTTTCATCCGCTGAGCCCTGCGCCGCGCCGCCGTTTCCCGGCAACGCAACGCGTGACTGACGCGCCCGTCGGTCATCCTGCATGTTCAACCTCACCGACGCTCTCCCGCATGGCCGTATTCACCGCTGTCACCGATTCCCAGCTCACCGACTGGCTGCAACACTACGAACTCGGCGAAGCCGTCGATTTCCGTGGCATTGCATCCGGCATCGAGAACAGCAACTTTTTCCTGACGACCACGCGCGGCGCGTATGTGCTGACGATCTTCGAGAACCTCACGGCCACGCAATTGCCGTTTTATCTCGATTTGATGCGCCATCTGGCGTCGCACGCCGTGCCGGTACCTGACCCCATGCCGCGTCGCGACGGCACGCTTTTCGGCATGCTGAACGGCAAGCCGGCGGCGATCGTCACGAAACTGGACGGCGCGCCAGAACTGGCGCCAGGACCCCTGCATTGCATCGAAGTAGGACAGATGCTGGCGCGGCTTCATTTGGCGGGCCGGGATTTCCCTGCGTATCAGCCGAATTTGCGAAGTCTCGCATGGTGGCAGGAGAACGTGCCCGCCGTGCTATCGCATTTGAGCGACGCACAGCGCACGCTGATCACCAGCGAACTTGCCCATCAGGCGGCGTTTTTTGCATCGGAAGAGTATCGGGCGCTGCCCGAAGGCCCATGCCATTGCGACCTGTTTCGCGACAATGTGCTGTTCGCGCATCCAACAGCCGATGAAACGCGGCTCGGCGGGTTCTTCGACTTCTATTTCGCCGGCAACGACAAATGGCTCTTCGATGTCGCCGTGTGCGTGAACGACTGGTGCGTCAATTTGGCAAGCGGCGCGCTGGATATCGCGCGGGTCGACGCGTTGCTGCGCGCCTATCAGACAGTGCGGCCGTTCACCCCGGCCGAAGCGCATCACTGGAACGACATGCTGCGCGCGGGCGCGTTGCGCTTCTGGGTGTCGCGTCTTTATGATTTTTACCGGCCACGCGAAGCCGAGATGCTAAAACCGCACGATCCCGGCCATTTCGAACGCATTTTGCGCGAGCGCATCAAAGTTGCGCCTCCTCCCGTTCACGGTAATTAATCAATGCAATTGATCGAAGTCCCCGCTAAAACCGGTTATGTGTGGTTCCGCCAGGGTATCTGGCTGTTTCGCCGGAATCCGCTCGCGTTTCTCACGGTGTTCTTCGCCTATCTGTTTGCCATGACGCTGATCTCGCGGCTGCCGCTGATCGGTCCGGTGCTGCCGCTGCTGCTGATTCCGGGTGTGGCCGTAGGGTTCATGGCGGCTTGCCGCAATACTATCGCCAAGAAACCGGTCTGGCCGACGGTGCTCATCGACGGCTTTCGTGCCTATGGGCAGATCGTCGCGCGCCGCCTGCTCGTGCTCGGCGTGGTTTATGTCGTCGCGATGGGTCTGATCTTCGCCGCGTCCGCGCTGGTCGATGACGGCCTGCTGCTCAACATGATGCTCGGCAACGGCCCGGCCGGTGATCCGGAAACCGTGGCGGCAAGTTTCAACCCGCTCGCGGTGCTGGTCGCCATGGTCTGCTATCTGCCGGTCGCCATGCTGTTCTGGTTCGCGCCTATTTTGGTCGCTTGGCACGACGTGCCGCCGGTGAAGGCGCTGTTTTTCAGCTTTGTCAGTTGCTGGCGCAATCGCGGCGCGTTTGTCATCTACGGTGTGTTGTGGATTGGTATTGCGCTCGCCGTGTCCTTCGGACTCAGCGCGTTGATGCAAGTGCTCGGCGCTGCACAGGAAATGGCGCTCGCGGTGTTGATGCCGGCATCCATCCTTGTCACGGCCGCGTTGTATTGCTCGTTTTACGCGACATATCGCGGCTGTTTCGGCGTGCAATCGGAAGATTCGCCTGATATCCCGGATCCGTCCGAACCGCCGGTGTGAATCTCGTCCGGTGAGCGGGCCCAGATGATCGAACGCCGATGACTCTTTAGTCATCGGCGTTTTGTTTTGTGGCCTGTCGTAAAACCAGGACCCGTGGCTTCCTTAGTGCGCTAAATATTTGCGTACACTATCGCTATATCCGTTTTAGCGTACTCAGGCGCGACCGCCATGACCTCTTCCCCGCAATTCCCGCTCGAACTCGACGCCCAGCTTTGCTTCGCGCTGTACTCGACCTCGCTCGCGATGACCAAGACGTACAAACCGCTGCTGGACAAAGTCGGACTGACCTATCCGCAGTACCTGACCATGCTGGTGCTGTGGCAAAACGACGACCTGACCGTCAAGCAGATGGCCGAACGGCTAAGCCTCGATTCCGCAACCATGACCCCTCTGCTCAAGCGCCTTGAAGTGCAGGGGTACGTCAAGCGCGTACGCGGGATTGAAGACGAGCGGCAAGTGCATATCCACCTGACCGACGCCGGCCGTGAACTGAAAAAGGCTATCCGCGATATTCCCGGCGAGATCTACTGTGCAGCGGGATCAGACGCCGACCGGCTAATCAAGCTGCGCGATGACCTGGTACGACTGCGCGCATCGCTGACCGAACACAACCAAGCCTAAAAAACCCTGATAGTCACAATCAATCACTCAGACGCCAATTTAGTTTGCACACAAATGATTAGCGCGATATATTAATTCCTGTTGGCACCGCGAGACCAGACTTAAGCACCTGCAGTAACCCCTTTCTGCCGCCGAGCGGCAATCATTCAACAGGACAACATCATGAGCATCCTCTACACAGCAACCGCAACGAGCACGGGTGGCCGCGACGGCCGGGCAGTATCGTCGGATGAAAACCTGGATGTGAAATTGAGTGCGCCGAAAGAATTGGGCGGCTCGGGCGCAGCCGGCACGAACCCGGAACAACTGTTTGCCGCAGGCTATTCGGCCTGTTTCCTGAGCGCCATGAAGTTTGTCGCCGGTCAGCAAAAGAAGACCATTCCCGCCGACACGACGGTTACCGCCGACGTGGGCGTGGGTCCGAACGACAAGGGTGGCTTTGCACTGGACGTGGAATTGCGGGTTTCACTGCCGGGACTGGATGCGGCCGAAGCGCAAAAGCTGGTAGAGACGGCTCATCAAGTGTGCCCTTACTCCAATGCGACGCGCGGTAACGTCGACGTACGCGTCAAACTGGTCTAAGCCGAAGGCGTGGGGCGCTGGTGCGGTGGAAAAAGCCCGCGCCTGTCGCTCCAGCAAAGCGTCCAGCAATCGCCAGACGCAAAAATGCCGACCTTCGTGGCCGGCATTTTTTTGCTTCGACAACACCGTTTTCAGCGTGACGAATCCTGCTTGTCCTTCTGACTAACGAATTACTGTGCGAGCCACGAGGGATGACGCGACGTCGCGCGACGATCCAGCTTCTGCATGCGGTATTCGAGGTCGTAAATGTCAGTGGCTTCGGCCAGATAAGCGTCGTTGCGCTCCTTGTCACGCTGGTCGGCGGATTTGGTCAGGAACAGGAAGAGGCGGCTGAGCAGATACATGGTGAACCTCGCTTAAATGATTAGGGTAATTACCTAGTGCTTGGAACGAAGTATAGGGTAATCCCTAAGCAAATGCTAGCGCTCAAAAAAGAATCTCATTGATACGAAAGGCTTTTTTACAACACTCCGGGCTAAACCAGGGTCTCGTCACGCACGGCTGATTGCACGCGGCGCTGGTATTTGAAGAATTCCCAGAGCATGGCCGATGCATCCGGGCCTTTGGACGAATGGAACTGCACGGTGTCATCACCGCCGCTCCAGGCATGGCCCAACCCGCGCACGATACATGTCTTGATGACTCGTCGCCCGCCTTTGATGTAGTCCGTCACAGTGCCGTCGGCTTGAATTTCTTCGCGGCGTTCGCCGCTGCGCCAGGTGCCATTTGCGTCGATGAAACGGTTCAGGCGCAGGAATTCCGTTGTCAGTTGCTCAGCATTGGTCTTCGATACGACCGAATCCAGTTCACCGTGCACGATGATGGCAGGCATGCCGGGGTAATCAGCGACGTCGACTGCGGCGTCGATCAAGCCGACAGGGTCGCTGCGACTGCCGCGCCGCATGGCGTCCATTGCACCGATTGCCGAGTTTGCGTCGCCGAAAACCACGCCTGAATGCAATCCGACGGCTGCGAACAGCGACGGATATTTGACGGCAAGCATGGCTGCCAGCCCCGCGCCCGCCGACATACCGGCCAGATAGATACGTTCGGGATCGAAATGGTGAAGCGCAACAATCTCGCGCACCAGGGAGACCACCGCCGCCGCTTCACCTCCGCCGGAATTGGCGGAATCTTCGTACCAATGCCAGCAGCGGTGGACGTGCGCAGTTTTCGATTGCTCGGGGTACAGCACAGCAAATCCGAAACGGTCCGCGAGCAGATTGATACGCGTGCCCTGCGCAAACTCTTCAGCCGATTGCTGACAGCCGTGCATCATCACGACCAGCGGCATGTCCGTGAGAGATGCGCCTGTCGGTAGATACAACGCGTACGCCAAGTGATTGACGAAGCGGCCGGCTGTTGGCGGGGCCGAATGAAACGATCTGCTCCACTTCCCCGCCGCCCATGCTGAGGCGCGCGGCCTCACCCGCGACTCGCGGGTGAGGCGCGGTTTGGCCAATATTTTCGGTTTCGCCGCTGCCGGTTTAGCCGCCTTTGTCGCCTTGACGCGAACAGGCTTCGCCGGAGCGCGTGTCTTCGGCGCTCGGGGCGGAGCGATCTGAGTCGCTACAAGGCGTTTCAAGCCTCGTAGCCAGAGTTTTGTCAGGCTTTTTGGCATTAGATCAGGGTCCCGCACAGGAAAAATGGATCGCCAAATCCTTCGATAATGGCGAATGTTGTGCAGTGCACAATAGCATCTATTCCAGGACCGTGCGCGCAGCACAGAATTACACATTGCGTCACGTTATCGTCATGTAGCCAGTTGATACGGTACGTTGCAACAATTTTGATTCGCTTTGTTGTTATTTTTAGATTCCCTCTAAAAATATGAACGGACCGCTTGGCAGGTATACTGTCGGCTTTCCCCCGCTCTGCAGAATCAATCTTCATGCCTGACTTGCCGCTTTCGCTTTGGCTCTCCATTACTTCACTCGGTAGCGTTGGCGTCATGATTCCGCTCGCGCTCGCGGTGGCCGCATGGCTGGCGCTTGGGTATCCATGGCGCTACGCCGCGTGCTGGCTTGCTGTCCTCGCCGCTGCCAGTGGACTCGTGGCGTTGACGAAGATCGCGTTCATGGGATGGGGTGTCGGCCTCCGTGACCTGGATTTCACTGGAATCAGCGGTCATGCCATGGTGTCGTCGGCGGTATTGCCGGTGGCGTTATTTGTCGCGTGCTTGCCGGGGCGCCGGTGGGTGCGCGCGTTCGGGGTGTCGGCGGGGGTACTGATCGGAATCGTGGTCGGCGTGTCGCGGATCTTGCTGAATGCCCATTCGGTGTCTGAAGTGGTGACAGGATGCGGGCTCGGCGCGCTCGCCGCGCTGGTGTTCGTGGCGTTCGCCTGGCGCGCGGAACCCGGCAAGTTGTCGGGGGCACCGGTTGCAGTAAGTCTCGCAATGGTGGCTATCACGTTGCATGGAATTTCGGTGCCAACGCAGCGCTGGATCACGGATATCGCCCTGCATTTGTCAGGCCGCGAGCAACCTTATATTCGCGCTCGATGGAAAGCGGGACGCTATGACAAGCCCATTGCACCGCCGTCGCAACATATCGATGTGAGGTTTTCGGGGACGTCGGAATCGTAAGGGGCTTTGGCTCATGCCGTTCGGAGAGATCGTTGCCAGTGTTCGTTGCGGGTGTTCCTTGATTCGGTGCGAGGTTGATGCGGCTTCAGGGTCAGAGGTCAGGG
>Ga0302308_10004624_pt1 | contig 10802 bp, 6 predicted proteins | sample III_Palsa_E3_3_FD_200531 | JGI IMG/M metagenome (GOLD analysis project Ga0302308, IMG submission 200531) | Peat permafrost microbial communities from Stordalen Mire near Abisko, Sweden - III_Palsa_E3_3 | ecosystem: Environmental > Terrestrial > Soil > Palsa > Peat permafrost | place: Sweden... | reverse complement strand
CGGCAACGGCGCCAAGGTCGCGGTCTTGCGTGGTGGCGAAAATGTCGTACAGCGGTTCGATGTTGTAGTGCGAGACGATCGCGTTGCCCACACCGCGCTTGATGGTCGCGATGCCGCCGAGAATCTGCGCTTCGCCCGTCTTGCCGGTGACCATCAGGTTGCCGAGGTCGTTGAGCGACGTCATGCGGTACTGGGGCGTTTCCGCGACGACCGCATAGGACACCCCATTCTTCGGATTGAGCCAGTAAGTCGGGGCGACCTGGCTCGTGCCGGAGAGATTGGCCACCACGGAGTTCGTCACGTCGCTCTCGGTGATGCCTAGTTCATTGGCGCGGGTCCGGTCCACCGAGACGGTGAATTGCGGATAGGTGGTGGCCTGTTGAATACGCGTGTCGGCAATCCCTGGAATCATTTTCACCTTGCGCAGCAACTGCTGCGCATACGCATAGTTGCCGTCCTGGTTCGGACCGTTGACCTGGATGTCGATCGGCGCCGGTGAGCCGAAGTTGAGAATCTGAGAGATCATGTCAGCCGGCAGGAATGAGAACGTCACGCCCGGATAGTCGCGCGGCAGCAGTTGGCGCAGTTTCTTGACGTACTTGGCCGTTGGCGCGTGATCTTTACCCAGTGAGATCAGGATGTCGCCGTCGGATGGACCCATTGTGCCGCTGTTGTTGTAGGTCAGATTGATGCCGCTTTTTGGCAAGCCGATGTTGTCGATGATGGCACGTAACTGGTTCGGCGGAATGGTCCGGCGAACGGTGTTCTCGACGTGATCGAATAGGTTGGCGGTCTGTTCGATCCGTTGGCCGATCGGTGCGCGCACGTGCAGGGCGATCTCACCCGAGTCTATGCTCGGAAAGAAGTTGCGGCCAAGATACGGCGACAGCAAGAAGGAGCCCGCGACCACGGCGAGAAACCCGATGATGAACCGCTTGCGGTTGCTGAGCGCCATCCCGAGCAGGATGCGGTACACCCCTCGCAAGCGCCCGAACGAGTGCTCGAAGCTGCGCTGGAATCGCACCAGCGGATTCTGCGAAGGAGCGTGGTGGGTCGTGCCGTGCGGGTCCATGCTGGCGGCAAGCTCGCCCGACGCGTGACCGCCCGATGCATGCGGGCGCAGCAGGTATTGCGCCATCATCGGCACGAAGGTGCGAGAGAGCACGAATGAGGCGATCATTGCGAAGATCACGGCCTCGGCCATCGGCACGAACAGGAAACGCGCGATGCCGTTGAGCAGAAGCATCGGCACGAACACAATGCAGATACACAGCAGTGAGATCAGAGCGGGCCCCACGATCTGCGCGGCGCCGTCGAGAATCGCGTCCTTGACGGGCTTGCCCTGTTCCAGATGCCAGTTGATATTTTCAATGGTGACGGTTGCATCGTCGACGAGAATCCCGACCGCAAGCGCGAGTCCGCCAAGCGTCATCACGTTGAGCGTCTCGCCCAGGGCCGAGAGCGCGGCGATGGCGGCCAGCACCGCGAGCGGGATGGAAGAAGCGATGATCAGTGTGGAGCGCCAGCTTCCCAGGAACAACAGGATCATGAGCGACGTCAGCGCGGCGGCAATGATGCCTTCGCTCGCTACGCCGCTGACGGCGCCCTTCACGAACACGGACTGATCGCCCAGCGTTACGATCTTGAGACTGGACGGTAGGGTCTGCCGGATCAGCGGCAACTTCGCCTTGACGCCCGCGATGATGTCGAGCGTGGAGGCCGACCCGTTCTTCATGATACTCATCAGCACGGCGCGATGCCCGTCCAGGCGCACGATGTTCCCTTGCGGCGGATTGCCGTCGCGAACATGCGCTACGTCGCGGATATAGATCGTCGCGCCGTTGACCGTCTTGATAGGCAGGTTGTTGAGTTCGTCGAGCGCAAGCGGGCTGTTGTTCAGTTTGATGTTGTATTCGAAGTTGCCGATCTTCTCGGTCCCCGCCGGCACGATCTGATTTTGCTGCGCCAGCGCGTTCGCAACGTCTGTGGCGGACAGCCGGTCGGCCTGCAACGCGTGCGGGTCCAGGTCGATTTGCACTTCGCGTATCTTGCCGCCGGAAGGCGTCGGGATGGCCACGCCCGGTACGCTTACCAGTGCGGGACGGATGAAGTTGGTCGCGTAATCGTCGAGCTTCTGTTCGTCGATCGTATCGCTGGTGAGCGCGATCTGCAGGATCGGAACCGTCGATGCGTTGTAGTTCAGGATCTGCGGGGGCGTAATGCCAGGAGGCATCTGCTTGAGCACCGTTTGCGAAGCCGAGGTGACCTGCGCGGTTGCCGTCCTTATGTCGACGTTCGGCTGGAAGAATATCTTGACGATGCCGTAACCGCGAAACGACTGCGATTCAATATGCTGGACATCATTGACGGTCGTACCGAGCGTACGTTCGTAGTACGTGACAATCCGGCCCGACATGTCGTCCGGCTGAAGCCCTGCATAGTTCCAGATGACACTGATGACGGGAATGCGGATATCGGGGAAGATGTCCGTCGGCGTACGCAGTGCCGCGAGCGGACCGATCAACACGATCAGCATCGCCAGCACGATGAACGTATAGGGCCGAGTCAAAGCTAATCGGACAATTTTCAACATTGAGAACGGCTCCGTTCAGGGTGCGCATGGTTCGCGCTGACTTAATGATGTGAAGACATAGGGACATCGAGGCACCGGACCAAGCATCGGACTTATTGCGCAATGACAGCGCCGGTGTCAGTCATTCTGGAAGGATTGGGTTATCACCCACGCGCAGGAAAAATGAAACTAGTTTTAGTTTTCGGAGGGCAGGGGCATGACGAAAATCGAGCGTAGCCATAAGGCGTTCCGCACCTTGTGACTGCGCTCGATGATGAAGGTATTAGTCCAGCAAATAGCCGGAGCCGCGAATGGTGCGGATCGACGGCCGGCCACTGGAGTCATCCACTTTCTTTCTCAGGCGGCCAACATGGACGTCGATCAGGTTGGTGCCTGGATCGAAACGGCAGCCCCACACGCCTTCGAAAATCATCGTGCGCGTAAGCACCTGGCCCACATGACGCATCATGAATTCGAGCACGCGAAACTCGGTGGGCTGCAGGTCGAGCACGCGGCCGTGAAGCGTGGCGCGGCGGCGCACGAGATTGAGTTCGAGGCCATGCACGCGCAAGACCGTTTCGTCGGATGCTGGTCCGGCCTTGCGTCGAAGCAAGGCTTCCACGCGGGCGCGCATTTCATCGTGAGAGAAGGGCTTGGTGAGATAGTCGTCACCGCCGGCCCGCAGTCCGCGCACGCGGTCATCCACATGGCTCATTGAACTGACAATCAGCACGGGCGTGTCTATGCCGACGCCTCGCATGGTCGTCACAATGGTGAGGCCGTCCAGGTCCGGCAACATGCGGTCAAGCGTGACGATGTCATAACCGCCGCCAATCGCTTTCGCAATACCGTCGCGGCCAGTGCGGGCAACCTGGACCGTATAGCCCGGCGCGGACAATGCGCGCGACACTTCCTGCGCCATCAGTTCGTCGTCCTCTATGGCAAGTACTTTCGGCATTACAACGCACTCCAGAGTGGGGGATGCTCGGAATGCACGTTACGCCGCGGCACGAAGTCTTACCGCGTTGTCAGGGGCTCGGTACTGGCTCACCGAGAAGTCGATGAAATGCCGGACCTTCGCGGAGAGATAGTTGCGGCCCGTGTAGAGAATGGAAACCTGACGTACGCCACCCGCTATCTGGAACTGGCCGAGGATGGGAAGCAAGAAGCCTTTCGCCAGATCGTCTTTGACCAGCGGTGCCGGCAGCAACGCGATCCCCATGTCCGCCAGCGCCGCGGAACGAACCGTGGCGCTGCTGGTTGCATGCAGCGCGTTGCCGGTCGCCACGCGATACACGCCGTTCTGATCCGAGAATTCCCAATTGCGCGCGGAGCCGTCGGAGATCGAGAGCAGATGATGATGCGCGAGCGCCGCGGGATTCACGGGCGTGCCGTTCTGAGAGAGATAGCCGGGCGAGGCGACGGCGACCTCCTTGAACGCGGTCAGGTGACGGCACACCAGTGACGAGTTGGGCAGGTTGCGATCCGCAGAAAAACCAACATCGAAACCGCCTTCTATTAACTCTATCGGCGAGTCATAAGTCGTCACGTCAAAGCCGATGCGCGGATACGATGCACGATACGCCGCGAGCAGATTACTCAGGCCGCATGCGGCGTACGTGGTCGACGCCGCTACGCGCAGTGTTCCGCTGAGATCGCGGGTCGAGCGGACGAGACTCTCTTCAATCGTATCGAGTTGCTGGATGATCGTGCGGCAGCCATCCACGTAGGCTTGTCCTGCTTCGGTCAAGGAGAGCCGACGCGTGGAGCGATTCAGAAGGCGCATGTTCAGGTGCGCCTCCAGCATGCTGATGCTACGGGTGACTGCGGCGGCCGACATGCCGAGTTGCTTGGCGGCCAGGCTGAAGCTGGTGAGATCGACCACGCGGGTGAACACGCGCATTGCTTGTAGCTGATTCATGATGGGCAGCCCGTATCGATTTGACTGCCAGCATGATCTGCTACGTGACGTAACAAGGACGCGCCTGCTTTATTAAGTCTTTTTTAACTTTGTCGGCCGTTCTTAAGGCAACCATAAATCAACGGCGTGGCGCATTCGATACACGCAAACCCTTGATAATGAAAATGCCGCAGAACAAGAATATCGCTTAAACCTAGCGTACGTCTGGGCTCGCGCTGATCCTACTGGTCTCACTTGCAGAAATTGAAAATCTGTCATTCAGTTCGGCCACGCCCTTTGGAGCCACTCGCTCCGTAGACTTCGATGCTCTGAGGTCAAGGCCGCACTCAACGCTGCATGTCCTCCCGCTTGAAGCATTGTCCGCTTCGCTTGGGCGCACGCCCAAGTCACGCAGCGTTGCAAGCTGCCTCCTGACCCGGAACCCGTTATCTAAGTGGAGTTCATGATGAAGAAAGTTCTGTTGGCTGCAACCATTTCCAGCCTGTTCGCAGTAGCCGCCCACGCACAAAGCAGCGTCACGCTGTATGGCGTGATCGATGCCGGCGTGGTGTACGCGAACAACTCGCACACGCCGGGAACGGCCTCGTCGGGCCAATCGTGGGGTGTGGGTAGCGGCAACGTCAGCGACACGCTGTGGGGCTTGAAGGGCAGCGAAGACCTGGGTGGCGGCATGCACGCCATCTTCAAGTTGGAAGATGGATTTAATGTGAACAACGGTGCGTTCTCGCAGTCGAATGAGATCTTCGGCCGTCAGGCATACGTTGGTTTGCAATCGAACCAGTACGGTACGGTGACGCTCGGCAAGCAATACGATTCCACGGTTGATTATCTGGCGCCGCTGTCGGAAGCTGGCCAGGGCCTGGGCAACAACCTTGCCGCCCACCCGTTCGACAACGACAATCTGGACAACAGCTTCAGCATCAGCAACTCGGTGAAGTTCGCGAGCATTGATTACGCCGGTTTCAAGTTCGGCGGCTTGTACGGCTTTTCGAACAAGGCGGGCGCGTTCTCGGACAATCGTGCGTATAGCGCAGGCGCGTCTTACTCCAATGGCCCGTTGAGCTTCGCTGCGTCGTATTTGCAGATCAACAATCCCGGCCAGGGCGACAACGCCAATGGCGCATTGTCGGGAGCGAATAACACGGCAACGTTCGTCGCTGCGCGTCAACGCACGTTCGGTGGTGGTGTCAACTACGCTTTCGGCCCGGCCACGGTTGGATTCGTGTACACCCACACGAAACTCGACGGTCTCGATGCGATCAACATGAACGACGGTTATACGGCCTTGTCGGGTAACAGCCTGCGTCTGGATAACTACGAAGTGAATACGCGTTACGCGTTGACACCGGCGATGAGTCTCGAAGGCGCTTACACGTTCACGAACGGTTCGTTCAATACGGCCGCCGGCGATGCCAAGCCGAAGTATCACCAGTTCTCGCTGCTCGCTGACTATAGCCTGAGCAAACGCACGGACGTATATGCGGAAGGGGTGTTTCAACACGCGTCGGGCGGCGACGGTACGGTGTTCGGCGACGCAGCCATCAACGGCCTGAGCCCGTCAACGACGGACAAGCAAGTGGCTGTGACGGTTGGCATGCGTCACCGGTTCTAAGTTGCGGAGTTTGAGTTGGTAAATGATCGATGCCGCGGGTTTTCACGCGGCGTCGATTTTTTGCTTGCGAATGAGTGTGCGAGGCGGATAAAAAACCTTAAGGCCAGCCGACAAGGAAATCGGCTGGCCTTAAGGTTCCTGGCGGTTTGTCGTCTCGCGGTTTAAAGACGCAGCTTAAAGATTCGCGATCGTTCGGCCATGCAGCTAGCGATGTCTCGCCAATGCGGCATTCCCGGTTCAGCGGGAGTGATGAGCCTGGGGGCCTGAAGACTCAGGCACCTGCCTTGAAGGATGCGAACGAAAGGGCGCATTGCCCTGGAGCTTCGGCGCGCGCCCGTATCCATTTCTGTTCTTGATAGCAGCAGCGGGCTGGTTCGCGCCACATCACCATCAACGTGCCGGCAGTGGGGCGGCTCAGCACACGCACGACAAACGTGCCGGCGGCACGCATGTTCAACTCGGTATCTGGCTCACTTCAAACGACTGTGGCACAGGCTTGACAATAGCGTCCTGCAGGCGCTCGAGGCTTGATTGCGGAATCGCAAACCCGGCCCAACCCAGCCCGGTATGACGCAACAGCAGGACGACCCCGTTGAACAGCGGATTCTTGTCCAGATACCAGCACGGATCAATCTCGATCACATAGTTATGCGTGCGCGACGGTTCGTGCGGCAACGCTGGCGACAGCCCCGAACGGATCTGCCCGAGACGTTCAATCAACAGGTCGATGTCTTTGACATCGAGGATTGCCGCGTTCGATCCAATATCGAAGCGTACTGCCTGACGCCCGGAATCGTGGACCGCCTCGACCAATAGTGTTTGGTACATCGCGAAACTCCCAATGTGTAATCGGTCCATTCATTATGGAATTTCGTGACTTGCGAAATCTGAAACAACGCTATCGGAGAATGAAGTTTTTTTTAGATTTGACCGGATCGCGGGCTCTCCGGCCTTCGCTGCTGGCCGCTAGCCGGACACCGAATGGGTGAGTAGTTATCCGAAACCACTGACCGATGCTATCGATGCGTGCGCTGCCAATCTACTCAGGCAAGCTGATGAGTCGAAGCAACCGCACACCAATTATCTTCCCGGGCCAGACACCGGACCAGACACCGGACTGCACGCGTCGATTCACTCGCCGGCACCGCTTCAGGTTCGCGCAAAAGGGTTTTGGTGCTTGAGGAACGTGAGGCGCATCGCGCTGGATTCTGCGAAGGCCTCGCGTTGTTTGAAAGTACGGGATCACAAGTTTGCCCTCCCCCCGGACTTCGATACAACGCGGCGGTCCCGGGTCTACCCGGACCGCCGCATCATCTCCCGGTCGTCATCGTGGATCGCTGGCATAACCGCTTGCCGCGTGGCCGGTTTTTGCCGCGCTCGCCGGCTCTGCACGATCGGTCGTCAAACCGAGCGCCTGCCGTTCGAACAACCGCCGGTACAAGCCGTTGTGGAGCTGGATCAGGTTCTCGTGGCTGCCTTCCTCCGCAATCCTGCCTTTGTCGAGCACCAGCAGCCGATCCAGCGCCCGCACCGTCGAAAGCCGGTGAGCAACCACCAGCGTCGTGCGGCCGACCATCAGCCGTTCCATTGCCTGCTGGATCAGCACTTCGCTCTCGCTGTCGAGGCTCGACGTTGCTTCGTCCAGGATCAGGATGGGCGCGTCCGCGAGGAACGCCCGGGCAATCGCCACACGCTGGCGTTCGCCGCCTGACAACTTGATGCCGCGCTCACCCACGAGCGTTTCATAACCCTGGGGCAACGCCGCGATGAAATCGTGGGCGCTGGCCTGCCTTGCGGCCCGTTCGATTTCCGCACGGGTTGCGCCTGGCCGGGCGTACGCAATGTTCTCCGCGAGCGAGCGGTGAAACAGTACCGGCTCTTGCTGGACGATCGCGATCTGGCCGCGCAGCGACGCTTGGCGGACATCGGCAATATTCTGCCCGTCGATCGTGATCCTGCCGCCCGAGATGTCATACAGCCGCTGGATAAGCTTGATCAACGTCGTCAACCCTACGCGCTCTCCCGGCGCAATCCGCACCGAGAAGTCGTCATAGAGCGGCTTCGTGTGGCCGTCGTAGCTGAAGGTCACATGCTCGAAGCGGATCTCGCCTTCACGGATCGTGATCGGCCCGGCGTCGGGTTTATCTTCCACGCCGAGAGGCTGTGCTTCAAGCGATACCAGTTCTTCCATGTCGTTGACCGAGCGCTGCAGATTGCGCACGTGCATACCGACTTCGCGCAGATAACCCTGCAACATGAAGAACATGGTCAGCGTGAACGTGATGTCGCCAACACTGGCCTTGTCGGCTTCCCACAGCAACAGCGCCGCACCCAGGATTGCCGCCTGCATGACCACCAGCATGCCGCCCTGCACACCGCCGTTGATCGTGCCGCGTGCCCACGTGCGCCGCGTCCGGTGACGCCACTTGCCGATCACGCGGGCAAGCCGAGCTTCCTCGCGCGTTTCCGCACCGAATGCCTTGACCACGGTGTTGCAGCTCACCGCATCCGCCAGCGCACCGCCCATGCGGGTATCCCAGGCGTTGCCCAGGCGCGCAGCCGGCGCCACGAAGCCGAGTGACAGGGCGACCGTCACCCCGATATAGAGCAGCGACCCGAGGCCCACGACCACGCCCATGACGCTCCAGTGCATGCCGAGCAGCACGGTTGCGCCGACCAGCATCACCAGTGACGGGAGCAGGGCGATAAGCAACGTGTCGTTGAGCAGGTCGAGCGCCCACATGCCGCGCGTGATCTTGCGCACGGTCGAACCGGCGAAGCTGTTGCCGTGCCAGTCAGCCGAAAAACGTTGCACGCGATGAAATGCGTTGGCGGCAATTTCGCTCATCATCTTGAGTGTCAATACGATGATGTTCATGAACACGAGTTGACGCAGCAGCGTGCCTGCCAGCCCAAGGCACGCCAGGATGCTGAACGCGGTTGTGGCTGCACGCCACGCCAGCTCCTTGCCGGCCGCGCCGGCGGCGAGCGCATCCACGAGCCGGCCTGCGAAGAGCGGCGTGAGGACATCTGCCAGTGCCGACAGCAGCGCGAGCACAACAATGGCTACGATGCGCCACGGTTGTTTGCCCCAGTGAACCACAGTGAAACCGAGAACGTCTTTGAACGCCCGTCCGCCGAAGTCGAGTTTTTTTGTGTAAGCCATTTGCCACAGCCCGTAGCGCCAAGCGCGACGAGGCTTTTCCTGTCGAGAGATAATGAGAGCGACAGACGGAGCGCGCCTGCATGAGCGGGCGAACTAACAACGGACTGTCTGGAAATTGCGCGAGCTGCTGTGCCCGCGCTGGCGGCGACCTAAGTTGGCCGGCGCATCGGGCAAGGGACGGCGCTATTGGATGTGAGCATCTTTTCGCCTCCCTTTGAGAAATGAAACCTGAGTGACGTGGGGCCGGGCGGCTAACCACGTCTCAATATTATCAGGCACTTATAGCGCTTGCCAACCCCTTTCGGCCACGCACAGCCACGCACATGTTGTCCGGGCGATACAGCGCGAGCGACTGCTACATAACGCTTGATACCGCTGCACGATCGGCCCGCGATGCATGAATGTCCCCGCGCTACAGGGACATTGGTGAAAAGACCGGGCTCGCGCCGAGCGCTCAGGCTCAGGCGAATCCACCGAAGACATCGTTCAATTGCTTGCTTGGTGCGGCGCTGGCGAGGCCATCGAACGACCCCGCTTTCATTTGTTCGGCGGCCGTCAGCATGGCCTGCCACGCAACCCGCGCCAACCCTCCGCCAATACTGATTCGCCGCACGCCAAGGTCGGCCAGTTCGGCGACGCTCAGGCCGGGCCGCATCATCAATACGTTGAGCGGCTTGGGCTCCACGGCGCGAACCATGACCGCTATATCGGCTTTGTCGACGACGCCCGGCGCGTACAAACAGTCCGCACCCTCGGCGGCAAAGGCCACAAGTTTGTCGATGGACTGGCTGAGCGCACTCGGATCACTCAGCAGGATTTCGGTGCGCGCGACCAGGACGACGTCGTCGCCCGACCGGTCGATTGCTGCACGGGCCGCGCGTACGCGCTCGAGCGCAAGAGCGGTTTCGTAGAGACCGAACGGTGCTTGCACATCGCGATCTTCAATCGATAAACCCGCCACGCCCGTCTGGATCGCAAGGCTGACGTTCGCCGCGAGCGTGGCCGGGTCGGAAGCGAAACCGGACTCGAAATCGGCGTTCACCGGCAGGTCCACAGCCTCGCAGAGGGTGCCCAGATGTTGCAGGACATCCGAGCAGGTCACCGCATAGTCGGGGCGACCTGTGGACCATGCGAAGCCTGAACTGGTCGATGCGAGCGCGGCAAAGCCAAGATGCTGCAGCATCCGTGCGCTGCCTGCATCCCATGGGTTGGGCAGCACGAAACAACCTTGCTGGTGAAGCGCGCGAAAGGCAGCGCGTTTTTCGGCGACAGTACGGGTCATCGGAACCTCATCGTGTTTGGGCGAAATAGTGGGCGATCAGATCGGGTTGCAGATGCAAGTCCGCTCAAGCAGCTTTGGGTGCGGGTAGAGTCCTGATTCATCTACCGGGGACCGCGTCGTTGCGGACATGGTTACGGAAGCAAAAAGGTTGATAAGCAATCTCATAAGGGCGGGTCAGATCCAGCACGACGCTCGCTGCACTTGCCATGCTCGCACGTGATCCCAAACGCACCGCACTCTAAATTACCA
>Ga0302308_10004621_pt1 | contig 10808 bp, 9 predicted proteins | sample III_Palsa_E3_3_FD_200531 | JGI IMG/M metagenome (GOLD analysis project Ga0302308, IMG submission 200531) | Peat permafrost microbial communities from Stordalen Mire near Abisko, Sweden - III_Palsa_E3_3 | ecosystem: Environmental > Terrestrial > Soil > Palsa > Peat permafrost | place: Sweden... | reverse complement strand
AGGGGTACCCCCCAGGGGGGGTACCCCTGGAACAGCCCCAATGCGGAGGAACGGCATTCCCGCAACACAGCCTGTTTTAAGCCGAAAAGTACCACCCAAACACCACAACTTCACCACGAATTACCATCACGAATCACGACCGCTTCGCAGCCAGAAGAACCAGCACCCCGGCAGAGAGCGGCAGATCGCCCCGTATTGACTGAATTCTCCGGCCAAATGATTTGCTCCTGATATAAATGGCAAAACCCACCATTTTCCAGGAGCCCTACCGGAATGAAGACGCACGACCTGCTGCTGTCCCTTGCTGGCGTAACCCTGCTTGCAGTATTTCCCTCTTTCAGCCAGACCGCTGAAACTCCACGCAGGATTACAACGCCAAAGCAGGCATTCGGATTCAACATCGGGAATGACTACCAAATGGCGAACTACGTCCAGTTGACCTCCTACTGGCAAACCCTCGCCAAAGAGTCCGACCGCATGAAGCTGGTCGATATCGGGCCTTCCGCAGAAGGCCGCCGCCAGTACATGGCGATCATCTCCTCCCCGGAGAACATCGCCAGACTCGATCACTACAAGGAGATATCGGAGAAGCTGGCTCACGCAGAGGGTCTGACGGATGCAGAGGCGCACGCTCTGGCCGACGAAGGGCGCGCCATAGTCTGGATCGATGGCGGACTCCACGCCAGCGAAACAGTAGGCGCTCAGCAGCTGATTGAGACGGTCTATCAGCTGAACAGCCTCACTGATCCTGAGACGTTACGTATGCTTCATGACGATATCGTTCTGTGCGTTCTGGACAATCCGGACGGAATGGATCTGGTCGCGAACTGGTACATGCGGGAGCCGGTGCCGGAGAAGCGCGTCACCGAGGGCCCTGCAGGGGCGACGCCCCGTCTCTGGCACAAATACATCGGCCATGACAACAACCGCGACTTCTACATGAACAATATGCCTGAGACGACAAATATCAGTCGTGTGCTGTTTCGCGAGTGGTATCCGCAGATCATGTACAACCACCACCAGACCGGCCCTCTCGGAGCAGTCATCTTTATGCCCCCGTTTCGCGATCCCTTCAACTATCACTACGATCCGCTCATCCCCCTGAAGATTCAGGCGGTAGGAACCGCGATGCATGAGCGCCTGGTTGAAGAAGGCAAGCCTGGCTCAGGAATGCGCAGCACGGCAAGCTACTCCACCTGGTATAACGGCGGCCTGCGTACGGTGACCTACTTTCACAACATGACGGGCATTCTGACGGAGATCATCGGCAGCCCAACGCCAATGCAGCTCCCCCTTGTCCCGGAACGACAGCTGGCCTCCAACGACCTGCCCGACCCCGTGCCGCCGCAGACCTGGCACTATCGCCAGTCCATCGACTATGAAATAACGAACAACCGGGCAATTCTGGACTATGCTTCGCGTGAACGTGAGCACCTGCTGTACGACACCTACCGTATGGCAAAAAACTCAATCGACCGCGGCAATGAAGATTCCTGGACAATCACGCCGAAACGGATCGAAGCTCTCGATGCCGAAGCCGCAAAGATCAGGCCCAGCGACGGTGGAAGGCGAGGCGCTGCCGCCGCTTCACCCGATGGAGCAAGACCGGTTCCAACAGACTTATATGCTAAAGTCCTGCACGACCCTGCAAAGCGTGACCCGCGAGGTTACATTCTTTCTGCCGATCAGCCGGACTTCCCGACAGCGACGAAGTTCATCAACACCCTGATGAAGAGCGGCGTGACGATTGAAGAGTCCACTGCCGACTTCACGGTCGCGGGCAAGCACTATCCCAAAGGTTCGTACATCGTTATGGCCGCGCAGGCATATCGGCCGCAGGTACTGGATATGTTTGAGCCACAGGACCATCCGAATGACTTTGCTTATCCGGGGGGACCACCAAACCGACCATACGATGCGACGGGATGGACACTGGCTTACCAGATGGGAGTTCAATTCGACCGCGAACTCGAGCCGTTCACCGGACCGTTTGCCAGGATCACCACAGATTTAGCGACACCGTTGCCAGGAACGATTACAGGTCCAGTAAAACCTGCCGGGTACCTTGTGAGCCATGAGTATAATGATGCCTTTACGCTGACGAACCGGCTGCTCAAGGCGCAGCAGCCGGTGTACTGGCTCACATCGAAGACAACCATTGGCGGCAAGGAGCTCGGTGCCGGCACCCTCTGGCTTCCTTACTCAGCGGAGACGCAAAAGATCCTCGAGGTATCGGCGAAGCAGCTGGGGATCAATGCATTCGCCGTTGCAAAAAAACCTGCAGGAGAGGCGCTCCAGCTGCATCAGGAGAGGATTGCTCTCTATGACCGCTATGGCGGACTGATGCCGTCAGGCTGGATACGGTGGCTGCTGGAGCAGTTCGAGTTTCCATTCACCGTTGTTTATCCACAGACTCTGGATGCAGGAGATCTGAGGCAGAAGTACGATGACATTCTCTTCAGTGACGGGGCCATCCCGGCAGCGGGCAGAACTGCTCCGGCAGGTGAAGGAGGGCCATCGCGCCAGCCAAAGCCTGAGACGATTCCCGCCGAGTTCAGGCCCTGGCTGGGCACCATCACGACAGAGAAGACGATCCCCCAGTTACAAAAGTTTGTCGAGGAGGGTGGAACTCTGCTGGCCATTGGAAGTTCAACCAGCATTTATGAGTACTTCCATCTACCCCTGCAGGATGCAGTGACGGAGGTAGTGAAAGGCAAAGAGCAGCCGGTGCCGCCCGAGAAGTTCTACATTCCTGGATCGCTCATGCGGACGCAGGTTAACATCGAAAATCCGGTAGCGTACGGCATGCCAGCAAAGGTTGATGTCTTCTTCGATCGGAGCCCCGCCTTCAGGGCAGCGCCGGATGCTGGTCTGCGCGGTGTGCAGACGATCGCATGGTACGCCGATGGCGAACTGCTCGACAGTGGATGGGCCTGGGGACAGGAGTACCTGAAGAACAGCATCGCTGTGGCCCAGGCGCAGATGGGCAAAGGCAAGGTACTGCTCTATGGACCGGAGATTACGTTCCGAGGGCAGCCTCACGCTACGTTCAAATTCCTCTTCAACGGCTTGCTCTACGGGCCGTCTACACCCACCCTCCTCAAATAACTTCGGCGTCCTCGAAGAGGAGTCTACTGCAGTGTTTCTCCCGCTGCGTTAGGCTCCTCTTATCCATGAAACGCACTCTTTGCCTGCCACACCACTTCCTCTGGACACCTCTCTGATTTCTGCATCTAATCCCAGAGAAACTCAACTCACGAGTTCTATGGAGCGTTTATGCAAGACAGAACATCTGCCGGCAGGTTTCAGGCCAACTCTGCTTTCAAAGCAGCAATCATTTGCCTTACCGTTGTGCTGGGCACAGCGGGGTGCACTGGCGGCAAAGCAGCTCCTACAACGGCTAACTTTACTGAGGCACTCAACAAATACTTTCTCGATCATACTGATTGCCTCCTGACCGATGTCCGCTTTCCTTTCGAGACGTCTGATCGCGAAAAAACCAAACAGATGGATTCACTGATCAAAGCGCTGCTCCTCGAAAAATCCGAGGAGATGAGCATTCATGCCAGCCGCTACACCGTCACCACCAGTGGCACCCGTTTCGCGCCGAGGTTCTGCTATGGCCACCGGGAGATCACCAGCATCGACAGCTTCACCCCACCCGCCGTTGCCAACGGCTTCAATGAGACCACGGTTACCTACCACTACGCCATGAAAGAGATTCCTGTCTGGGCCAAAACTCCTGAGGTTCAGGCCGCCTTCCCCGACATGGCGCTTGCCACCAGTGGACAAGCCAGCGGCAAAGCTGCCCTGGCTCAGACACCGGCAGGCTGGCAGGTTCCCGAATAGCTCTCAGTCATTCCATAGCAGTCTTCTACTCAAGGCTGAATTATCCCTATGCAAGGAACAGCTCCGTATTCTCCTTGAGCCCTATCCCTGTGGCCTGAAGACGTTTTGCTTCATTCATGTAAAAGACAATTCGTTGCGCCGCAGCCTCATAACTCAAACCCTCATGACGGATATTGGAGATGCAGTTTCGTTCCGCGTCTGTTCTGCCTGGACGGGGGTTCCAGGTGATGTAGACGCCGAGTGAATCCGGCGCACTCAGTCCGGGACGCTCCCCGATCAGCAGGATGGTTAGTTTTGCCTGCAGGAGCTGTCCGATTTCATCTCCGATAGCAACACGGGCCTGGCTTACGACACACACCGGACCGACCCTCCACTGATCTGGCTCCATAGTGCGGATCGATGCGTCCAGCACGGGGAGCGCGTGGCGTTCCACTGCCAGAGCGGAGAGACCGTCAGCAATCACGAAGATGGCCTCTGGCTTCTCAGCGAGGTTCGCCGTGTATTGCAGCAATGCCTGTCTGGAGTCCGGATGGAGGGTGCGGCCAAGATCCGGGCGGCGCAGGTAGAGCTGGCGGTCGTTCTGTCCGGGCTCGCTGGCAACCGCGCTTCGCAGTCCGAGACATTCCATCTGCCTTTGCTGCAGTGACTGCAATAACGAGGTCACATCCAGCTGCGTGTGGACAGCGTCTCGGGCAAGGGCGTGATCAAGCTGGAAACGGAGCTGCTCGCGGGTCGGGATCGCGGGACCAGCGCTGCCCAGTGAAACGCGCGCTGAGGTGTATCGCTGCAGGGCTTCGCTCAGATCAGGCTGTTTTGCGATCGTAATTTTATTGTTCATGGACGATCCTGCGCAGACAGGAGGGTGGAGGGCTTGTCCGTCAGCCTGAGGTGGTGGTATTTGTCGCCTGCGAGCCAGGCTTCGAACTCAGGCGCAGGCCGTAGATTGAGCAGGCGGCGCAGATAGAGGGCGTCGTGGAAGGATGTGCTCTGGTAGTTGAGCATAATGTCGTCTGCGCCAGGGACGCCCATGATGTAGTTCACACCGGCTGTGCCGAGCATGGTCAGCAGAGCGTCCATATCGTCCTGATCGGCTTCGGCGTGGTTGGTGTAGCAGATGTCGCAGCCCATGGGCAGGCCGAGCAGCTTGCCGCAGAAGTGATCTTCGAGGCCGGCGCGCAGAATTTGTTTTCCGTCGTAGAGGTACTCCGGGCCGATGAAGCCGACTACGGTGTTGACCAGCATGGGGTGGTAGTGGCGGGCTACCCCGTAGGCGCGGGCCTCCAGGGTCTGTTGGTCGACACCGTGGTGCGCGTTGGCGGAGAGAGCGCTTCCCTGTCCGGTCTCGAAGTAGAAGATATTTTCGCCGCCGGTCTCGGCACCGATGCCGCCGCGCTTTAGCTCTTTGGCCATGGTGTGGGCCTCTTCCAGCAGGGGCAGGGTGATGCCGAACCCGGTGTTGGCCGCCTCGGTTCCGGCGATGGATTGGAAGAGCAGGTCCAGGGGGGCACCCTGGCGCATGGCGTCCATCTGGGTGGTGATGTGGGCGAGGACGCAGCTTTGCGTCGGGATGGCGTAGCGGAGGCGGATGTGGTCGATCATGCGCAGCAGCGTGGTTACGGAGGCTACGTTGTCTGAGACCGGGTTGATGCCGATGACCGCGTCGCCGGAGCTGAGGAGCAGGCCGTCCAGTATGCTGGCGGCGATTCCAATCGGGTCGTCCGTGGGATGGTTGGGCTGCAGGCGGGTTGAGAGGCGTCCAGGCAGGCCGACGGTGGTGCGGAAGCGGGTTGTGACCGATACCTTTCGGGCAATGTAGATCAGGTCCTGGGCGCGCATCAGTTTGGAGACGGCGGCGGCCATCTCGGGCAGGAGGCCAGGAGACAGGGCGGCGATGCGCTCGCCGGTGGCTTCGTCGGAGAGCAGCCAGTCGCGGAACTCGCCGGTGGTGAGGCCGGAGATCGGAGCGAAGGCGGCTTTGTCCTGGGTGTCGAGGATCAGTCGCGTAACCGCGTCTGTCTCGTAGGGGACGACTGCTTCGTTTTGGAAGACCTCCAGCGGGAGGTCGGCGAGCGTCATCTGGGCGATGGCGCGCTCTTCGGCCCCTGCAGCGGCGATGCCGGCAAGCTGGTCGCCGGAGCGGAGGGGAGAGGCCTTCGCCAGGAGGGTTCGCAGGTCGGCAAAGGTGTGCTTTATGCCGCGGACTGTATGGCTGTAAGGGATGGTGGACGCTCGCGCCGGTGTGGGATTGCTCTGCTGATGCAGATTGTATTCGGTTGCCGGTGGTTCGTTTGTGTCTCTGTCTTCTGCTCCTTTGGTTGCCGCTGGGGAGTATCCCCCCCTCCCCCCGGGTTTATGTGCAAAGTGTTCAATCCATTTGGCTTAGCCTGGTATTTCACTTGCAAAGTACCTGTTTTCGGTGCATCTTCGCTGCAAAGTATTCGTTCTAAATCAGTTAACGGTTAAAAGGAAAAGCCCCGAACGGTTTCGGGGCTTTGTTTATTCTCTGTATCCAGTATAGCGGTTGGAGGGTAACTCGTGCGCCAGGTGCATCTTGTTGATAGGTAATAGTTTGGTGGATTTTGGGGATTGACAGGACAGGGGCTTCCCCCTTCGACTTCGCTCAAGGGTCTGAATGCGAATATTTGTGGTGAGGAAGAACAAACAATGGCAAGAACGGGGCGTGGGTTGAAAGGGACGAGCGGTTGGGGGTGGTCAGGCTTCGTCGGGGTCCTTCGCTGCGCTCAGGATGACAGCAAAAACTTTAGAGCAAAAGCAATGGCAAAAGCAAGGGACAACCAGGTGGTATCGACATATAGAACGATGCGGAACTGTCCGGGATGTGGTGAAGGAGAAAGTATTGGCACGTCGGGCCAACCGCAGGTCCTTCGACTGCGCCTCTTGCGATGAAACTGCAAGAGGCTCCGCTCAGGATGACACTTTCTATAGCAAGCAAGCAATCACTACGCTTAGACACTTTCTATATCAAGCAATTACTTACGCCCAGGCTATTTCCAGATCAAGCAAGCACTTACGCTTAGGCGATATGTCGATACTGCCCAGGGCAACAACGGCAATCACAGAAGCAATGGTCCAAAAAAACGATGCGAGAGCAGGAGCCCTCGCATCGTTGTGCGGAAAAGTTTAGTAGATCAGCAGCCGCCGGCGATGGATGGGATCAGCATGACTTCGTCGCCGTCCTGGAAGGCGTAGGTTTCGCCGCCGAGGAAGCGGATATCCTCATCGTTGACGTAGATGTTGATGAAGCGGCGGAGCTTGCCTTCGTCGTCCTTGATCTGGGTGGACAGGGCGGGAAAGGTCTGGTCAATGTCGGCCAGGAGACCGGGAAGATTAAGGGCGGCGGAGTCGAACTGCTTGCGGCCATCGGTGTGGCGGGTGAAGGCGGTGGGGAGGGTTACTTTGATCGACATTATTAATTAGCTCCTGCTGCGGTCAGTTCGGGCTCGGCGACGCCGTCCAGCTCGCGGAGGTAAGCATCGAAGTCAGCCAGCCGGGGGCGAACGGCGCGGTCCTGCTGGTAACGGCCGGTAAGTGCGTCGGTTGTTTTGAGACCGTTGCCGGTGATGCAGGTGACGGTGATCTGGTCGGGTAAGATGCGGCCGTCGGCGTAGAGGCGCGCGGTGACGGCAGTGGTGACGCCGCCGGCGGTCTCGGTGAAGATGCCTTCGGTCTCGGCGAGCTCCTGAATGCCGGAGACGATCTCGACGTCCGAGACGTCCTCTGCCCATCCGCCGCTGTCGCGGATCATTTTGGCGGCTGCCGGGCCGTCGGCGGGGTTGCCGATGGCGAGAGAGCGGGCGATGGTGTTGGGGCGCTGCGGCTCGATGTCGTCGGCTCCGGTTTTGACCGCGACCGAGATGGGCGAGCAGCCGGTGGCCTGAGCGCCGAAGAAGCGGACAGGCTTCGCTTCGACGAGGCCAAGGTAGATGAGTTCGTTGAAGGCCTTGCGGATTTTACGGACGAGCGAACCGCCGGCCATGGGAACGACGACGTTGTCCGGCAGACGCCAGCCGAGCTGCTCGGCGATCTCGTAACCGACGGACTTCGAGCCTTCGGCGTAGTAGGGGCGGAGATTGACGTTGACGAAGCCCCAGTTGTACTCGTCGGCGATCTGGGTGCAGAGGCGGTTGACGTGGTCGTAGTTGCCGTCGATGCGGACGAGGCGCGCGCCGTAGACAAGGGTGTTGAGGATCTTGGCGGGTTCGAGGTCGGCGGGGACGAGGATGCAGGCCTTGAGGCCGAGGCGGGCGGACTGCGCGGCGACGGAGTTGGCGAGGTTGCCGGTGGAGGAGCAACCGACGGTCTCGAAGCCAAAGGCCTGCGCGTTGGCGAGGGCGACGGCGACGACGCGATCCTTGAAGCTGAGCGTGGGGAAGCAGACGGCGTCGTTCTTGATGTAGAGATTGTTCGCGCCGATGCGTCGGCCGAGATTTTTTGCCCGGACCAGAGGAGTGAAGCCCACGGGAAGATCGGGCTGACGGCCTTCGGGGATGGGCAGCAGAGCGGCGTAGCGCCAGATGTTCGCGGGGCCTGCTTCGATCTTCTCGCGTGTGAAGGTGCCGCGAACGGCTTCGAGGTCGTAGGCGACTTCGAGCGGGGCGAGGCAATCGGGGCAGGCGGAGAGCGGCTGGTTGCCGAAACGCTTGCCGCACTCGTTGCACTTCAGTTCATACCAGTTACAGGAATAGTTCATCGTGCTCTCTCCGAGAAGGAGGAGGGGTGATGGCTGTGACTAGCTCTCGCTGGGGGTGCCAAAAACGGCGGGGGGAGGTGAAATGCGGGGTGCAGACCGTCCATCGGGGCTGCGTGCTCCGAATCTCATGTTCCCTGTCTCCAGGAGAGAGTTGACACCGGTACGCAATGTTCTGTCCGGTTGTCGTGGCGTCACAGGGCTCGTCCCTCAACCACTCTGCATGAAATTCAAATCTGCCGAAGCAGACTGGAATAATTACTTTGTAGCACAGCGATGGTGCCGCTGCAAGTACAGGTACTGAAAATGAGACGATATTCGGAACAGGAACGATTCATTTTTGACGATCATCCCGAGGAACGCTACCGGGAGGAGCTCTTGTTTTCGACGATGGTGCGGACGCCGCCGAGAAAGGCAGCGGGGTCAAACTCGGTGCGCAGTATTTCGTCCGGGCAGTCGGTGAGAATGGCGACGCGCCAGTTGCAGACGAAGGCGATGATCTGCTGATGCTGCGCGGTCTTGATCTCGGAGCAGAGGTGCTCGGCGGCAGGGATGCCGTTTTCGCCTTCCACATCGACCAGGACGAGGTCGTAGTGGCGCTCCCAGAACATGGACAGACCTTCGGAGTGGCTCAGGGTGGAATCGACGTGAAAGCCTGAGATGCGGAGAATCTGGTCGCGAAGGGGGCGCAGCATCTCGCGGCGACAGATGTGCAGAATTGAAGGTTTGCTGCCCGTGGGGATTTCCATTGCTGTTTGATTCTCGCTAAAACTGAAGGCTCGCGGCTCGAACCTTCGCCGAAATGAAGAGGAGGCCGGGTGCTGTTTGTTGATGCCGGTCAGGCGAGGATTTCTGCCTGATCTTTATCCGACGTTACGACATCGGGAAGCTTCGGCGTGGGGACAAGAAGGTCTTCCTTGCGCATCACCAGGTTGGTGGCGTTCAGGGTGGCCAGCTCGAAGCCGTGGCCGTGGGTGATGGCGTCGGTGGGGCAGGCCTCGACACAATAGCCGCAGAAGATGCAGCGGTTGTAGTCGATGTTGTAGACCTTGGCGTAGCGCTCGGCGCTGGAGATGCGCGTTTCTTCGGTGTTCTCGGCGGCCTCGATGTAGATGCAGTTGGAGGGGCAGGCGGCGGCGCAGAGGAAGCAGGCGACACACTTTTCGAGGCCGTTTTCGTCGCGCTGGAGCTGGTGTTTCCCGCGGAAGCGCTCCTGAAACTTCGCTCCTCGCATGGGACCTTTGCCGTCGGGATAGTTCTCGACTTCGGTCGGCTTAAAGACTTCCTTCAGCGTGATGCTCATTCCCTTGGCGATGGCTGCGGCGTCGCGGACAATAGACATACCTTGAGTATACGACGGGTAAGCGATAGGCTGAAAGCCATGAAAACTGCCGCTGCTTCCCTCTGCTGCCTGATTGCCCTTTCCGCTGCGATGAACCCCGTTCGGTCGCAGGCGCAGGCCGCTGCGGCGGGGGCGATGGAGGAGCATGTTCACACGCCGGCAGCACCTTCGACCAGCCTGGTTTTGACGGTGGATGGCAAGGCGACGACGCTGTCGGTCGCCGATCTGCAGGGGATGCCGCAGACGACGGTGACGGTGCACAACGAGCATACGAAGGCCGATGAGAGCTACACCGGAGTGCTGCTGGGAACGCTGCTGGCGAAGTATGGGCTGCCGGTGGATAAGACGACGCACCGGAAGATGCTGCGGAGCTATCTCGTCGCTGAGGGGACGGATAAATACTGGGTGCTGTATTCGGTGACGGAGATTGAATTTTCCGAGCACAACGGCAATGTGATTGTGGCAACCAGCATGGACGGCAAGCCGCTCGGGGAGGATGGGCAGCTGAAGCTCGTCGACAGTGAGGATAAGAAGCCGGAACGGTGGGTGCGGAACCTCAGCGCGATTACGGTGAAGTCCGCAGAGTAGACAGGACGGAAGCTATCGGCCGAAGTTGTAGGTCAGTTTGAAGAGTCCATTGTCGACGCCGGGATTATCCTGGGCGGTATCTGCGTTCGAAAAATGCTGGATCTGATACTCCACTCGGATGGAGCGGGACTGCGACTGGTAGAACTCCAGGCCTGCGCCGAATTCGAATGTGAAGTTGAAAGAACCTGCGGTTTCGATCGGAATTTTTCTGGTCGACAGCATATATCCGGCCAGAAGACTCGCCGTAGGCTGAAGCCTGCGATGCGGCCGGAGATTGATTCTTGTTCCTAACGGGGAAAGACCCTGCGCGTAGGTCCAGCG
>Ga0302308_10004620_pt1 | contig 10809 bp, 17 predicted proteins | sample III_Palsa_E3_3_FD_200531 | JGI IMG/M metagenome (GOLD analysis project Ga0302308, IMG submission 200531) | Peat permafrost microbial communities from Stordalen Mire near Abisko, Sweden - III_Palsa_E3_3 | ecosystem: Environmental > Terrestrial > Soil > Palsa > Peat permafrost | place: Sweden... | reverse complement strand
CACCGGCCGCGTTTCATGGTCACTCGCTGCCTCGACCACCACTGGCAGCGCGGAGTTGTGCTATTTCATCGGTGCCCCGACCACCAACAACCCGAATGCGGCAACACTCACCATCGGGGTCGGCTCGGCATGTACCTCGGTGTCCCCGTCCGAACGCGCAAACCTTCGGCCGCTCACTACCCGCGCATCCTTGAAGCAGGAGAACCCATCGCCATGGCGCACAACGCCAACCCTCGCCGTCTATGCGAGCTTGCTGGCCTGTGGTTCTCTCATTACACGCAAACGGAAACTCAGCAAATCCTTATGGCTCGCTATCATCCTTCTTCTCACAGGAGCTACCTTGAGCCTGTCCGGCTGCGGAGGTAGCAGCGGAAGCGCCAGCGGCCTGCCCAACACAACACCCAGCGCCTCCACCTACACCCTCAAGCTCACCGGAACCGACTCCGTAAACACCACAATCACAGCCTCAACCAACTTCACGGTCACCGTACCCTAGCGCATTGTCTACACTGCAAAGGAGCTAAGTTGAAGATCCTATACAGTACCGTGTTTGCTATCGGCATACTTTCTTGTTTCTCGTCGATCGCCCAGACGCCTGATCAAAAAGTCCAGACTCCATCAGGGCAAAACGCGCCTTCTCCTTTGGGCCTAAACCCTCCCACCGTCAATGACAAAATTGCAAAAGAACATCTCATCAAGCGTGTAGATGCTCCTTACCCACCACTGGCTACGGCTGCGCATGTCTCAGGAGTGGTTGTTTTGGGTGTTGAAATCGATACAACAGGTGCCGTTACAAAAGTTGTCGTTCTCAGTGGCCCTGAGATGTTGCGGTCCGCCGCTGTCAAGGCGGTCTCGCAGTACTCCTATAGGCCATTTCTCATCGAGGGTCTACTGTCGACGGTACGAACCGCTGTGCAGGTGAAGTTCGAACCATTCCATTCAAAGAGCAGCTAAAGGATAGGGTTCGAGTTCCTCGTAACCACATAAATTAAAGGAACGGTCTCGACGCCGAACCAGTCCATTCAGGAATAAATTAGAACCAGGACTCGGCGTCAAATCTTCCGCGGACCATCGATCATGAAAAGCCTGCTCCTGCTTCTCGTCCTCAGCACCGCAACCCTTCATGCCCAAACCCCCGCGCCGAACCCTCAATTTGAGGGGGTCTGGGAGGGCTACGACGGCGAGTGGGGCCACGTCTCACGCCAGCTCATCGCTCTGGCAAATGCAATCCCCGCCGACAAATACAGCTGGCGTCCTGCACCGGGCGTGAGATCGATCAGCGAAGTCTTCGTCCATATAGCGCAAGCCAACTTCTATCTGCTCAGCGTCACCGGCCCGAAACTGCCATCAGATATGGAATCGGATCGCCTCGAGAAGGACGTAACCTCGAAATCCGAAGTGATCCGCGATCTCGAGCGATCACTGCAAGCAGTCAAGTTAGCTCGCGCACAGCTCAAGCCAGGAGACCTTCAACGCAAAGTTCAGATCGAAGGCAAGACCGTCACCGTCGATGGCATGTACTTACGAATCATCGTCCACGACAACGAGCACATGGGTCAGCTCATCGCCTACGCACGAATGAACGGCATCGTCCCACCCTGGTCCATGCCGGAGACTCCCGCAAAGAAGTAGATCGCTTACCCACCCTACTGCGGCTGTGACGCTGCCTGCTCAAGCGCAGCAATATCGAGCTTCTTCATGCTCATCATCGCCTTCATCGCCGCCGGATGACTAACCAGTTTAGTCATATGCACCGGCACCACCTGCCAGCTAACGCCGAACTTATCCTTCAGCCATCCGCACGCAGTCTCCGAACCGCCTTCAGTCAGCTTGGCCCAATACATATCGATCTCCTGCTGGTTCTCGCAGCGAACCACAAAGGAGAAAGCATCGCTCAGCTTGTTATACGGACCGCCATTGAGGAACGTAACCTGCTGCCCCTCCAGCTCAAGATCGAGCACAATCACCGAGCCCTTCGGTCCGGGACCAGCCTCAGTCGCGCGCAGCTCATTCAACTTGCGCCCATTCGGAAAAATCGAGAGATAGTAATCTGCCACCGCTTCGGCATTGTCGTCGAACCAGAGGAACGGGGTGATCTTATTCATGGGAAACTCGCCTCCAAGAGGATCTGTCATTGCACGGTCACTCTCCAGATCGAGCGTGCAATGACGGGATGAGATGCTCAAGGCTAACTCTGAAGTCGCCCAAAAGACGAAACACCTAAAAATAAATTCGTAAACTATGGCGTATTTTTCAAGCCTCAAAAAGCTCCTGCCAAAACACCACATTCACCACGCATCTCACCGCGAATTCACCACTAAAACACCACATCCAAACACGGCCTTTCCCCAAACCCCCCTGCAAAAACACCAAAAATCCCTCACCCCAACCACGCCCAAAAAAATCCTGCAACAAATCCACCAAACCGCCATCCCGAAAACCTCCGGCCGACCCCTCCCATCAGCGATACACTGATAGCTGCACCTGTGGAGAAGAGTCTTGCCCGAAACCGTCACAACCGAAGCCGCCATCCCCGACGTCGCCCAGCAGGAGCAGGCCGAAACCCCACTCGAGTCCCTCGCCTCCATCTGCACCGTCCTCGCCATCGGTCTCTTCGTGATGACCTTCATCTTCCAGAACTTCGAAATCCCCTCTGCCAGCATGGTCAAAACCCTGCTCATCGGCGACCACGTCCTGGTAGACCGCATCTCTCTCGCCCCTCCGGCAAAGTGGGCGCCCTTCACCTTTTATCGCGATGTTCGCCGCGGCGACATTATCGTCTTCTTCAAGCCCGGCGAGCCTGATCTCTTCCTCGTCAAGCGCACCATCGGCATCCCCGGCGACCGCATCCATCTCCGCAACGGCATCGTCTACCTCAACGGTGTCGCGCAAAACGAGCCCTACGCCGGCATGCCCGCCAACGACGACAACCCCCAGCACGCCTTCGATCCCTACCGCGACGACTTCCCCTCCGTCCCGCCAGACAACTACGGCAACGTCACCGCCAGTTGGGCCTACGAGCTTCCCAGCCACATCCAGGATGGCGACCTCGTTGTCCCTCCCGGCAAAGTCTTCGCCATGGGCGACAACCGCACAGAAAGCCTCGACGGCCGCTACTGGGGCTTCGTTCCACGCGAAAACATCGTAGGCCGCCCTCTCTTCGTCTACTGGTCCTTTGAAACTCCCGCCGACCAGATCAACAAGCAGAGTATCGGCGACCGCCTCGGTTTCATGGCCCACATCATCATTCACATCTTCGACGAAACACGATGGAAGCGTACGTTCCATCTCATCAAATAGAGGTCAATCCGGCCACGTCACCAAATGCCGGTCCGTCATTTCATGCACGAAACCAATCCCACCTACGAGCCGGGCGAAGCGGAAGCAGATGTCGCTCCGTCCCTTAGCACGCACGCGCTGCGCCGCCTCCTCTACATGGCCTTCGCTGCACTTGCGGTTCTGCTGCTCGTCCTGCTCCCCCCCTACATCAGCGTCAACCGCTATCAGCGCCGCATCGCAACCAGCATTGGCGACAGCCTCGGTCGCCCCGTCCATCTCGACAAGGTCTCCCTCAACCTTCTCCCCCTACCCGGCTTCACGCTTGAAAACTTCGTGGTAGACGAAGACCCAGCCTTTGGCTCAGAGCCCGTCATCCGCGCCAACTCCGTCCGTGCCACCCTCCGCCTCAGCTCCCTCTGGAGGCGCCGCGTCGAGTTCTCCACCATCAGCTTCGACGAACCCAGCGTCAACCTCGTCCACTCCCCCTCAGGAAAGTGGAACCTCGAAAGCATTCTCCTCCACGCCGCCCACATCTCCGCCGCTCCCACCGCGCAGCGGCAAGCCGGCACCGCCCCGCGCTTCCCCTACATCGAAGCCACCGGCGCCCGCCTCAACCTCAAACTCGACCGCCAAAAGTCCCCCATCTCCCTCACCGACGCCGACTTCGCCCTCTGGCTCCCTGACCCGCAGCAGTGGCACCTTCGCCTCTCCGCTCGTCCCGCTCGCACCGACACCGACGTCTCCGATACGGGCCTCCTCGAAATCGAAGGCACTCTCGGCCGCGCAGCCTCACTCGGCCAAGTCCCGATCAGCCTGCGCGGCACCTGGCGCAACGCTCCTCTCGGCGCAGTCAGCCGCTTCCTCCTTGGCCGCGACGCTGGACTCCGTGGCGACATGGTCCTCACCGCCAACGCTCAGGGCACTGTCAGCAGCAGCCAGATACAAGCCCGCCTTCGCCTCACCGGTACCCGCCGCGCCGACTTCGTTCCCGCGCAGCCGATGGATGTTGATCTGCAATGCCTCAGCACAGCCGCCGGCGACTTCCACTCCTTCGAAGATATTCGCTGCAGTTGGCCACCTGCTGGCTCCTCCGATGCACCCATCCTCGCCCTCACCGGCACGATCCCCGACGTCCGCAACCCGAAGGCCACCAATCTCCAGATCGGCACTCCTGGTCTTCCCGCTGTGACCCTTCTCGATTGGCTGCACGTAGCCAGCGCCCGCGTACCCGCAGATATCTCCGCTTCTGGCGCACTCACCGGCAATCTGACCTATGCCCCCGCCTCCTCCGGCACGTTGCCCTGGAGCGGCGACCTCACCGTCTCCAACGCCACTCTCGTCAATCCTCATGGAGGCACAACCTCCTTGGTCACCGGCGATGTCGCTCTCCACTCCACATCAGCAACTCCTGCCAGGCCCCAAACCAGACAACGCAAAACCGCTCCTCCCACCGTCGATGGCTTTCAACTAGCCCCTGTCTCTCTCGTTTTGGATGGTAAAGATCCCGCAACCCTTGATGGTCGCTTCGATTCCTCAGGCTGCACCTTCCACTTGACCGGCATGGCCTCCACAGCACGCCTGCTTGCTCTAGGAGCAGCTCTCCCTCAATTAGGCGACGGTTTGGCCCAAGTCCTGCCCATCAACCGCGCCTCTGGTCCTTACCGCATCGACTTAACCTCCACCCGGATCTGGGGCCAACCCCAAACCTGGACCGACACCTCCTCCCACATCCCAGCGCCTCACTCCCGCCACTAAGCTCTTTCTCTTGAGAATCTGCAATTGCAGTTCAAAAAACTCTGTCAAGCCCAAAAATCAACTAAACCCAATCCAATCAACGAGATAATCGTGGCGTATCAGTTAGGTCCAAACAAATAGAATAGAAACAAAGCAACAAGAAGGCCCCGGTAAACCACCGGGGTCTTTTCATTTAGCCCTCCAACTCATTGATTTAAAGTATTTTAGGAGTAACCCTTTTGGAATGAATATTTTGCAGCCACAATGTGGCCGCAAGTCTATGATTCTAAGTATTTTGCTCCCAAAATACCCCAGGTGGAGGGGGAGAGTCTACCGAAAAGGAGAACCTAGTGCGCTTCAATCTGCTTGGTATGAATCGAGGCCGCTATCTCTGGCACGGTGCCGTCATTCACGATCACCTCGTCCGGCGTCCCCTCAAACACCACCCGGGTAGAAGCACTCGACCTTCCCGGGATCCGCAGCCTCTGGGTCGAAGTCAACTCCCCGGACCGCACCGTCACCGGTACCTCAGCCGCTGCATCCCCGTCGTTCTTCACCTCAACCGACACCAGATAACCTTTGCCTTTGTCTCCAATCTTATCCAGCGCACGTGGCGTCACATTGGCGATGCTCAGGTCTGGTAGGCCACGATCGCGATACACCCAATCGTCGAAGAACCACGCCAGGTCTCGCTTTGCCGTCTTCTCCAGCACCCGCTGAAACTCCTTCGGATCGCTGTCCATCTTGTCGGTCCGGTAAGCCTGCAACGCATGCTTCAATGCGTCATCACCCACCAGTGACCGCAGCATCCACAACACAGCCGAAGCCTTCGTTCGGTAGTAGACATCGTCGCTGGCGAGAATCAGGCTTTGCCCCACAGGTCGATCTGCAGACGACGCCGCCACAGAACTCGCAACCGGCGCGGGCTCTGCCAACGCCAGCGTATTTGCCTCTTGCTGCAGTTGCTTTACCGCGACCTCGCGGCCTTGGCTCTGCTCGATCCACAACAAGGACAGAAACTGCGCTGTGCCTTCATCGAGCCATACGTGCGACGAGCTGAACCAGGCATGACTCAGCGAGTGGACCAGCGAAGGAGTCAACACTTCGGGCGCAGCGGCGCGCATCGGCACTACCAGCAGAGCATCATCCTCAAACGGCTGGCCCTCATGGTCGAGGATGTTCAGCAGGTTCAACGGCCCGGCCCCCAACCATTCCGCCAGCAGAGGTTGGGCCTTCGTCGAAGCCGCGCCATAACTTGGCAAAGCATCATAGTGGTCCGTCACCGCCGAGATCAGGTTGTTGTCGGTCACAGTCCCCGCCCGGTCCGTAATAAAAAGACTTGGGCTACGAAATCCCAGCGGTCGTTCGGAGAACTCCGCCGTCGCCACACCCGGAGACTCGGCCACCGGCAGATTCTGGTTCTCGCTCACCTTCTTCAGTTGCTCACGACGGCCACAGAAGAACGCCGCATCCGGCGCATCGCCAACGTACTCCACTGTCAGCCGCATTCGAATCGTCGCATCCGCCTGCTGCAGCTTGTTCAGCCCGACGCTCTGGAACAGCTTGGCTCCATCGCCAAGAAACACCGGTGCCGCCGCCGTCGGGTACCAGAGAACATTGCCGAATCCACGCAGCGCCGTCCGTTCCGCGCTGACCTGATCCCAGTCCGCGTTAGCCGCCTGGTCGAGAGGCGCGCCGATCCGCTCCAGTCGCTCCGCCGACTGGACCACTTCGCCGGAATAGAACCCGCTAAGCATAAGGCTGGCACCAGCCTGCAGCGGTTGTGGTAACGAAACAACCGCCTCCGTTGCCTTTCCCGTATGATCTGCGTCCGTGTCGATCACATGGTGAGTGAAGGTAAGGGGTGTCACCTGCCCATCGATCTGTGCCCCAAAGCTCTCCCAGCTCAGCGCTGAGGAGATCTGAAACACGAGCCTCTTCAACGGCTCTTTGCCAGAATTCTTGACGCCGAATCTCGAATGGACCGCAAGCCTCGACTCTGCCGGCGTCACATGAACGTCGAAGTCGTACGAGGTGAAGGTGAGGGAAGTGCGTTCCGCATCGCTGACGTCAACGGCAGCCTGATTGACGGGCTGCTTCTCTTTATCCTCGGGAACCTTTACCTCCGGAGAATCCTGATCGCGGCTGAACAGAACCTTGCCGTGCGGTGCAGCTGGCTCGTTAGCAGGTGGAGTCTCCTGAGCTGTTGCAAAATTCACTCCAAAAACAGCCGCCAAAACCAACCAGCGGCTTCCAGCCGATAACAAAGCAGAACTCTTCAAGATCCCAATCCCTTACGTTCCTTCACAGGCTTTCGTGCAACCGGAGCTGCAGGTTGACGGCGTTGTCGCATCGCCTCATACATCACAATCGCGCCAGCAACTGATACGTTTAGCGAGGACACTTGTCCAGCCATCGGAATCCGCAGCAGGTGATCGCAGGTCTTCTTCACCAGGTCATGCAATCCAGCGCCTTCGCGTCCAAGCACCAGAACGCAATCGCCTTTGAAGTCATAGTCGGTGTAATCGGGAGTTCCACGCTCATCCAGTCCAAGAACCCAGACATGCTTCTGCTTCATCTGCTCCAACGCCCGAACCAGGTTCGTCACCCGAGCGATCCTCACATGCTCCGAAGCCCCAGCAGACGTCTTCGCAACCGTCGCAGTCACTGGAGCCGAGCGTCGTTCTGGCAGAATCACTCCATCAACACCAGCCCCATCCGCAGTCCGCAGCAAAGCCCCAAGATTATGCGGATCCTCGACGCCATCCAGAGCCAGGAAAAATCTGTGTTCTCCCTCAGCCTTCGGAGCCAGCAGATCCTCAATCCCCAGGAATTTACGCTCCCGAACCACAGCCAGAACACCTTGATGCGCATCTGTCCGCGCTAGCCGCGTCAACTGATCCCTCGACTCCAGCGATACTCGAACGCCAGCCGTCCGACACAGCGCAATCAGCCGCTCCAACCGCTCATCCCGCCGCTCTCGTGCCACACTCACATGGTCAAGCTGCCGCCCCCCCGCCCGAATAGCCTCCTCAACAGGGTGCAGCCCATAAAGAACTTCCATCCTTCAAGTCTACCGCCCCATATCAATGAAAATCAGCGAGGCTGTAGAATGTCTAGAGCAACTGCGAGAAGATTAAGGAAGGCTCAGATAGAAAATCTGTCTTTTTTATGAAACACGTAGACAAAAGTCGAGTCTTGTTAGGTCGAAACAACGTCTCTAGTAGTGTGCAAAGTGGTTCCATCTCGCTGACATCAGCGCTCGTCGCTCAAAGTTTAAGCGAAAACGTTGCGATCGCCCAAGGGTTGAAGAGACAGAATCCCGAGCTTTTAGATACGCTCATTGAGCTTTATCAGCACCGGCTCCTCAGATACCTCCTTTTCCTAACAGGAAAGCGTGAAGTTGCTGAGGATCTCTTTCAAGAAACGTGGATGCGGGTTCTACTGCGAGGAGCGCAGTACAACGGTAAAGCTCGCTTTGACACGTGGCTTTTTACGATCGCTCGGAACTTGGTAATTGATCTGTCCCGGAAACGAGTGATGGCGAGTTTGGACGAGATGAGCGAAGGGAAAGAGGACGATCGTCCGTTCGAGGTTGCTATGCCTGGACCTTCACCACTAGAACAGTTTCAATCTCGGGAAAACTGCGCTGAGGTAGGTGAGGTTTTACTGAAGTTAGAGCCTAGTTACAGAGAGGTTTTGGTTCTTCGTTTCTATGAAGAACTCTCTTTAGAGGAGATAGCATCTGTGACTCGGGCCCCTTTGTCGACGGTGAAATCGAGGCTTTACCGGGGGCTTGCAGCGTTGAAGCCGGAGATGGAGCAGCTTCGATCTCGCCGCTTGGCGGAGGATGGGATATGAGTGATACCGTCAGCAGGTCCTCATTGCGCGACTCATCGGGATCGTCTGGCCGGAAGGTGTTGTCCGATCTGAATGTCGGAGCTCCCGCGTCGTTGGTCAATCGGACTCATCGTGTGGTGCGGGAACGGGCAAAGACGATTGCAGCGCGGCGCATGCGCATTCGAAGTTTGTGGATTCCGCTGGCGGTTTGTTCCTCTCTTTTTGTGATTATCTGCACAGCAGTCTGGAGCGAGCTCGATGCATACGATGTCACGCCGAATGGTGTTCCGGATGCAAGCAACCAGTTTTTAGTTCTCTGTTTATGGTTTTTCCCTGTGTCCATGGCTTTGCTCGCTTTGGTGTTATTTCACCGTGCTCGTAGACGCGAGGTGGCTGGATGATGAGGTTTTGGAGTCAGGGATCGGATCGATCGCAGGACACCGCTGCGGGGGGTGAGGATGAGTTGAGCATGATACCGACGTGGTCGGTGGTGCTGGCCATCCTGGTGTTCGGAGCAGTGCAGTATCTGTTCCATGGCGTATTGCCGCACCACAAGCATGAGTTGTTGCCGATGCGGCTGTTGATGGGCTACTCGTGGGGAACTGCGTTTGCCAGCTATGTGCTGCTGGTTGGGTATGTGAGCCGCGACGTTCGGCGGCGGCGAATGTCTGCTGGTTTGTGGATGCTGATCGTGGTGGTGTTGCCCGGCGGGATCGGGGCTGTGGTGTACTTCCTGCTGCGGCAGCCGATGCTGATGCCTTGTCCGCATTGCAGTACGGAGATCACCTCGAGCGTACACTTCTGTCCGCAGTGTCAGTTTCAACTGGCTCCTGTGTGCGGGCGATGCTTCCGCGGGGTTCAGATTACGGATGTGTACTGCACGCAGTGTGGACATGATCTGGCCGAGGACCATACGCCGTCGCGGCTACGCGTATATAGTGACTAGTTGCGAGCATGTCACTGACTGCACTTATCATCGATGACGAACCTCTGGCGAGACAGGAGCTTCAGTATCTGCTGGAGCGCGCGGGCGGAGTCGAGGTTCTGGCGCTTGGGACCAACGGAATCGAAGCGGTGGAGCTGATCAGGACGCATAAGCCAGATGTGGTGTTTCTGGATGTGCAGATGCCTGGTTTGGACGGCTTTGGCGTGCTGAAGAAGTTGCTGGACCGCAAGGTTCCGATGCCTCAGGTGGTGTTTGCGACTGCGTTCAATCAGTACGCTGTGCGCGCTTTTGAGGTGAATGCGGTTGATTATCTGCTGAAGCCGTTTGACAGGAAGCGAGTGATGCAGACGATTGAAAAAGCGCAGGCGCGGCGGGTGGCCCCGGTCGAGTCTGCCAGTGATGCGAAGCTGGATGCGTTGCTGCGACTGGTGGAAGAACAGACACAGGCACCCAAGGCGAACTCCGGAAAGGTGATTGTCCGGGCGCAGAGCCGGTTGCTGCTGGTGGATCAACGTGAGATCTGTTTTGCCTCGATCGAAGACGGTACCATCAGCGTCGTCACTCGAACAGTTGAGGGACATTCGAACTGCAGGACACTGGAGGAGCTGATGGATCAGCTCGATCCGGAGACGTTCTGGCGGGCGCACCGGTCGTATGTGGTGAATATTCAGCACATACGAGAGGTGGTGCCGTGGTTCAAGTCCAGCTACCAGCTTCGAATGGACGATGTTCAGAAGACCGAGATTCCGGTGAGCCGGGCACAGACCAAGCGGTTGCGGGAGTTATTCAATCTGTAGGGATGGTACCCCCTCCCCCTGGGGGTATTTTGGGAGCAAAATACTTAGAATCATAGATTTGCGGCGGCAATAAATACGTTGGCTAACCCAGCTAGTTTTAGATTGTATGCGTCTGGACCTATATGATAGGTGACTCGATACTGGCTATGTTTTTCGATTGACAGTGTTTACAATTGCATTGAACATTGTTCGCACGCATGGATAGACACCTTC
>Ga0302308_10004615_pt1 | contig 10812 bp, 9 predicted proteins | sample III_Palsa_E3_3_FD_200531 | JGI IMG/M metagenome (GOLD analysis project Ga0302308, IMG submission 200531) | Peat permafrost microbial communities from Stordalen Mire near Abisko, Sweden - III_Palsa_E3_3 | ecosystem: Environmental > Terrestrial > Soil > Palsa > Peat permafrost | place: Sweden... | reverse complement strand
AGCAGCCGCAGCAGCAGGTCAAGCGCGTGCAGGGCGCCGTTGGTGATCAGGATCTGGCCGGCCTCGGTCGGCACGCCGCGCGCGGCGAACCGGGCGGCGATCGCCTCGCACAGCTGCGGCACGCCGACCGGGTCGTAGCCGGTGCCGGCGATCAGCCGGGGCAAGCTCGCGGCGGCTGCGGTGACGGCATCGGAGATCGCCCTGGCCGGGCCGGCCGGGGTCGCGCAGGTCAGGTCGATGAGGTCGGGCGGCTCCCCTGGCGGCGCCCAGCGTGCGGTCGAGCTGGATGCCCTGGTGCCGGCCGGGACGGCGGTGAAGCTGCCCGAGCCGGTGCGGCTGATCAGGTAGCCGTCGGCCCGCAGGGCGCTGTAAGCGGCGGTCACGGTCGTGCGGCTCAGGCCCAGCGCCGCGGCCAGTTCCCGCTCGGACGGCAGGCGGGTCCCGACCGCGATCCGCCCGTCCAGGACGAGCGCGCTCAGCGCCTCGGCGATCGCGGCGTAGACAGCCCCGCGGCGGGCGCCGAGGGTGGTCGGGTCGGGCAGCAGGGCGGCCAGGGCATGGCTGCCGATCCGGGTGGACGATGCCATGTCGTTCATTCTGGCACGATGCGGTCTTCTTTTCGCGGGCCATTTTCGATCAATTGGACCGCGAAATGGCCTTGCCAGACCTGATTGGCTAGGCCCATGACACGTGACGGCGCACCGTGCGGCCTGGCTCGACGGATCGTGATGCTCTACCTCGGGCTGGTGCTGTACGGGGCGTCGGGCGCCCTTCAGGTTCGCTCCGGACTCGGCCTCGATCCCTGGGACGTGCTGCACCAGGGCATCGCCGTGCACACCGGGCTGGCGATCGGCACGGTCTCGATCATCGTCGGGGCGGTCGTGCTGCTGGGCTGGATCCCGCTCCGGCAGCGGCCGGGCCTCGGCACGGTCAGCAACGTCGTGCTCGTCGGCAGCTCGATGAACGTGACGCTGGCGCTGCTGCCGGGCAGCGCCCTGCTGGCATGGCGGATTCCGGAGATGCTGGGCGGGATCTTGCTCTGCGGGCTGGCCAGCGGCATGTACATCGGCGCCCGTTTCGGCCCCGGACCGCGCGACGGGCTGATGACCGGCCTGGCCCGCCGGACCGGGCGCTCCCTGCGCCTGGTCCGCGTCTGCATCGAGCTGACCGTGCTGGCAATCGGCTGGCTGCTCGGCGGAACGGTCGGCGTCGGCACCGTGCTGTTCGCCGTCAGCATCGGCCCGCTCGTGCAATTCTTCCTGCCGCTGCTGGACACCGCGGCGCCTGCCAGTCCATCGGCCAAGCTCGGCGTGAGCAACGAACTCCGGACGGTGCTCGCGCCGGCGGCCCGGGACCAAGGCGCCTGACTAACCGCGAGGACCTGGTGGCGACTGCCTAGCTCGGGGATCGGGCGGGGAAGGCGGGCGACGCCGGCTGCCCGGTCCACGCGTCGATGATCACCCGATCCCCGAGCGGGGCGGAGAGCCGGACCGTGGTAGTGAGGACGATGCCCACCGCCGAGCAGGGGGCGTCCGGGTTCGGGTCGTTCTCCCAGCCGCCGATCACGACCGCGCCGTCGACCTCGGTCTCCAGCCCGCCCCAGGTCGCGTCGCAAGGGCCGCCGAACAGCTGCAGGGTGAGCGTTCGCCCGTCAGCCGACACGGCTGCGCTCAGGGCGCCCGTGAACTCCGTTCCGACCGCGGCGAGCCGCGCGCGCGACGGACTGCCCGTGCTGCCGGGGGTTACGTAGCTGCCGGGCGGCAGGGCCGCCTGGATGACCGGGCCGGACACCCCCTTGAGAGTGAACGCCCAGGCCGGGACCTTGGCGATGCCTCGGCTGGTCGCAACCGGGAGGGTCGTCGGCGTGGCCGCGGTGACGTCGAGCGGCGTCGTCACGCAGGCGGGGCACTCCCTGCTGCTCGTCAGCTCGCCGAAGGTCCGCGGCTCGCTCAGCACCGGCACCTTCATGGTCGACCCGTCGGGCCAGGTGACGACAGCGGCCGGCCCGCGGGACGGCGCCAGCCCGGTAAAGACAAGGTCGCCGTTGCCGACGTCCGCCTTGTCCTGGCCCGACGGGAAGCCGCCGCTCGGGCCGGCCGACAGGTCATCCAGCGAGAGCACCACCAGGCCGGTCCGCCAGGCCTTGGCGAGCGGCGAGCGCGCCCAGGCGACGGCCTCCTGCCGGCCGAGCGCGTCAAAGTCCGCGATCCGCACCGCGCCGGGCGGTGGGCTGGCCGTCGACATGGCGGTCGGCGACGACCCGGGGACTCCCACGCTGCCGACGTGCGTCGTGGCCGGCCCGGCGGCCGACGAGCCGCCCGCGCTGGCCGCGCTGGCCGCGCACCCCGCGACCGCGACCGCGACCGCGACAAGGCTTAGGCCGAGGCCGACGACAAGCATGGAAAACGATCGTCGCTCAATGCGAACCACATCGGCCTCCCGGAAGGCATCCCTACTACTGCTTTGGACGCGGCCGGGGCCGCACCGGTTCCGCCGCACTCCCGATAGAACTGCCCGCTGTCGGTCTGGCTGGGCATGATTGGCGCTAATTGGGACAGTATTGAGGCACTTCGTCCGCTCACGGCGAGCGGAGCTGACCGGTGGTCGCAGGAGGTTACGGTGGCAGGAACGAGGCGCCCGGCAGGCGGGACGCGGCTCAGGGTATGGGGAGCGGCCGCGGCCGCCGGGAGCGCGGTGGCGCTGCTGGCGGCGTGCTCGTCGGCCACCCCGCAGGAGCTCCACATCCCCGTCACCGCGACCGCCACCGCCCCGGGGGCCAACGCGCACACGGTCAGCCTGACGGCCAGCGGCCGCACCCGCGCCAGCCTCGACGTGCTGTCCGGGACCACCGTCCTCACCATCGGCACCGCCAACTTCGGACCGGGCGGGTCGCTGCTGACCGTCACCACGCCCGCGGGCACCCCGGTGCCGCAGCTGAGCTCGTCCAGCCCGGACGGCGCCGGCAACGGCACCCTGGTCGACCTGACCGCCCCGAACTCGCCCGCGGTCACCGTCACCCTCAACGCCGGCGTCAGCTGGCAGATCGACCTGGACGGCGGCGCCAGCCGGACCGACGTCGACCTGTCGGGCGGTCAGCTGTCCGGCATCTCCTTCAACGCGGGCTCGAGCCTCGTCACCCTCGCGCTCCCCCGGCCGCACGGCAACGTGCCGGTGCAGATGGTCGGCGGGGCCAGCGACTTCCAGCTCAGCCTCCCGAATGGGGTTCCGGCCCAGGTGACCGCCGCCGGCGGGGCGAGCGAGGTGTCGCTGGAGGGCCAGCAGCACACCGGAGTGGCGGGCGGGTCGGTGTTCACCACGGCCGGCTGGGCGCCCGGCGTGACCGGCTTCACCATCGATGCCACGGCCGGCGTCTCGACGATCACGGTCACCGCCCGTCCCAGCTGACCGCTCTCGCTAGCTCCCGTCTAGTGCGCGCAGGCCGGCGGCGACGGCCGCGCTCAGCGTGGTGGCCGGCCGTCCGGTCAGGCCGGTGAGGTCGCCGCTGGCGGTGTGCAGCGCGCCGTGGGCGGCGGCGGCATCGGTCTCGGCGACCATGTCCGCCATCAGCCGGGGCACGCCGTGCTCGGTGAGGGCCTTGGCGTACCCGGCCTCGGGCAGGTCGACGTACCGGACCTCCTTCCCCGACTGCGCGCTGATCTCGGCCGCCAGCTGGGCGAGCGTGAACGGCTCGTCGCCGCCGAGCTCGTAGGCCCGGCCCGCGTGCCCGTCGGTGGTCAGCACCCGGACCGCGGCGGCGGCGTAGTCCGCCCGCGCCGCGGCGCTGATCCGGCCGTCGCCGGCGCTGCCGGGGATCGCGCCCTGGGCCAGGAAGGCCGGCAGCCGGTCGGTGTAGTTCTCGTGGTACCAGCTGTTGCGCAGCAGCACGAAGGGCACGCCGCTGTCGCGCAGCAGCCGCTCGGTGGCCTGGTGGTCCTCGGCCAGCCGGATCGTCGTGGTTTCCGCGTTGACGATGCTGGTGTAGGCGACGAGGCCGACGCCGACCTCGCGGGCCGCGTCGATGACCGTGCGGTGCTGCGCCACCCGGGCGCCCGGGTCCATCGCGGAGACCAGCAGTACGCGGTCCGCGCCGGCGACCGCCGCGCGGACCGCGGCCGGGTCTCCGAAGTCAACCGCGCGGACCTGCACGCCCCGGTCGGCGAGGTCCTTGATCTTGTCGGTCGCCCGGCCGGTGGCGATGATGTCGCCGGCCGGCAGGCCCGCCGCTAGCAGCTGCTCGACGACCAGGCGGCCGAGGTGGCCGGTCGCGCCCGTGATCAGGAGAGGCATGGGTGAGTTCCCTTCGGATTCCGTATCGGTCGGCGGTGACAACCGAGCCGGTCCCGGACACCTTCCCATCTGCTGGTACCCACTTTGAAGTAAGGTACTGGCATGGAGGTAAGTATGGAGGCAGCGCTCGTGCAGCTGCAGGCCGGGAACGGCGCGTTCGAACCGGACTGCCCGACCCGGGTGCTGCTCGACCACATCACCAGCCGCTGGGGCGTGCTGATCCTGGTCGCGCTGTCGAGCGGGACGATGCGCTGGGGGGAACTGCGCCGCTGGGCCCGCGGCATCAGCGAGAAGATGCTCGCCCAGACGCTGCGCACCCTGGAGGCGGACGGCCTGGTGCTGCGCGAGCAGCGACCGGTCGTCCCGCCGCACGTCGACTACAGCCTGACCGACCGCGGCCGCGAACTGGCGGCCCTGCTGCTGCCGCTGATGGAATGGATCATCGCGGTCGCCCCGCCGCAGCCGACCGCGGCCCCGGCCGGCGCACCGGACGCGGAGTAACGCGGCCTTCGACTGGGTCTTGATCGGGCGATCTTCGCCGCTGCGGTCAGGCCGGCGGCGGGGTGCCGGTGTTGCCGAGCAGCGGCTCGTCGGGCGAACGGAGGTCGGCGGTGGGCAGGCCGCCGGGGTACAGCTTCCTGACCTTCTCGGCGACGGAGATGGCGATCTCGACGTGCTGGCGGCGGCTGGCGGCGTAGAAGTCCTGAGCGTCGGCGCTGAGCTTCGGGGCCGCGTGCAGGGGCTTGTCGCTGACCGCGAGCAGGGTGGCGGTCGGGATCCGGTAGCGGAACCCGTTCGCGGCGACGGTCGCGGATTCCATGTCGACCGCCACCGCGCGGGAGGCTCGCAGCCGCTCCTCGACGGTGGACAGCTGCAGTTCCCAGTTCCTGTTCATGGTGGTGAAGACGATGCCCATCCGGGACGGCAGGCCGCGGGCGGTCAGCTCGCTGAGCAGCAGCGTGTCCAGGGTGTGGTTGGGAACGACGGGGACGCTGAGCGGGAGCATGTCGTCGAGGACGCGGTCGTCGCGCAGGTAGCCGGTCGCCAGCACCAGGTCCCCGATGTTCTGGTGGTTGCGCAGGCCGGCGCAGTGCCCGATCATCACGATCAGGTCGGGGCGGAGCACGGCCAGGTGATCGGTGATCGTCTTGGCGTTGGAGGGGCCGACCCCGATGTTGATCATGGTCACGCCGGCCCGGCCGGGGCGCTCGTGGTGCCAGGCCGGCATCTGCCGCCCGTCCTGGTCGGGGCCGGTGCAATCCGGCAGGGCGGCGCGGAACTCCTCGACGTGCCAGGCGTAGTTCGTCAGCAGCACGTAGCGCTGGAAGGAGCCGGGCTCGGTCCCGGTGTAGTGCCGGAGCCGGTCGATCGAGAGCGCCATCCGCTCGGGGGCGAACAGGAACAGCTTCTTGCGCCGCAGGTCCCGGCGGGTCTCGTCCACCGCCCGCCCGAGTTCCGGGTCGTGCAGGTCAAGCGCCTCGCGTCCGGGACTGACCGAGATCCGGGCGCCGTGCGCGGCCAGGCGGCCCAGCTCCCGCTCGAGGTACCAGCGGATCGCCCCGGGAGCGGCGAACTCGCCCTCGAGCACGGGGTTGTGCTGCGACCACGGCCGCTCCACCGTCAGCTGCGGGTAGCGGCCCGCCGCGTCGGCCGCCTCCATCGCGTCGCACAGCCGGGTGATCTCCGCCGCGTGCTCGGTAATCGGCAGGTTCGAGAAATCCACGATCAGATCCATGGGCCAACTTACCAAGAGCGGGTGAGGTGGCGCATGAGCGCGGAGCACCGGACCGTTCGGAAGAAACAAAGACATCAGCCCGAACGGACGCGGGCCTTCGCGCCGTGGTTCAGGTTTTTCGCTAGGCGTAGGCCGGCGCTGCGTCGTGCGGGCGCCGGTCGGCCAGGTCGGACGTCGATTCGCCGGGGACGGCGGACTGGAAGCGGTAGCCGATCGCGGCGAGTTCCCGCTGGAACTTCGCGGCTGACGCGTCGGCCGGGTGCGCCCACGCGGTGAACGGCCGGCCGCTGCTGTAGGCGAGCAGCTTGTCCGGGAACTGGGAGCGGATGATGTCGGCGAACGCGCGGGCCACCGCCAGGTCCGGCGCGGGGGTCTGCAGCCACAGCATGTCGGCGTAGGGCGCGAACGCGAGGGCGCGGGTGACGTGCGCGTACAGGCCCGGCTCGACCCGGTGGAACCCGTCCGGGGTCCGCTCGCCGGTCAGGAACTCGTGGTCCCGGTCATCGGCGTCGGACGTGAGCAGGGACGCGGTGCGCGCGCCGGACCGGGCGATGATCAGCGAGGGGACGCCGAGCACGTCGGCGGCGAGCCGGGCCGCGGTCAGCGTCTCGATGTGCTGCCCGGTCGGGATGAGCACCTTCCCGCCCGGCAGCTGGTCCTCAAGGCGCAGGGCGGCCGCGCCCGCCTCGATCACGGCGGTCGTCTGCTCGAAGGCATCCGCCACCCCGGCCGCCTGCCAGCCGGGCAGGTAGATGGCCTGCGATCCCGGCCTGGCCGCCTCGGCGGGGTCGTCGCCAACGAGCGTCCCGAGCGTCGGCAGCGCGTCCGGGCGGTGCAGCAGGTCCCACAGCCGGCTGGCACCGCGGTGGGCAAGGCTGCACTCGGCCGCGACGGAGCTGCGCAGCCGGATCACGTCCTGGGCGGTGTAGTTGCGCGCGATTCCGGCCCAGCGGGGGTCGGTCTGCCACTCCCGCTGCAACTGCGCCGCTTGCTCTGCGTTCGTGCCCATGCTGATGACCTCTTCCTGGTGACGCCGGCCGTGCTGCGCGACTGGCCGTGTCTCCATGCTGCGGTGCAAGCGCGCGACCGGAGGTCGTCAGGTGGTGCGAATTTCTTTCATTTTTTCCAGATTGACGAGTAGATGGCATTCTTGCTTCGAGAAATAAGAAGAAAATTGGTCTAGATCAATGGTCTAGCCCAATCCGGCTGTCGTCCGCGCTCCGGCCGGCCCAGTCGGCGCGGGAGCATCGGCTGATGATTTAGTTGTGTGTGGCAAACAAACGATTGCGGAGGAGGGGCGCCGTGGAGAGCGGCGAGTTCAGTCTTCGCTCCATCGCGGTCGCGGCGTTCGGGCCGGCCACGCTGTTCGGCCTCGCCGAGGGCGCGATGATGCCGGTCATCGTGCTGAGCTCGATCGACCGGGGCGCCAGCACCGCGGTCGCCGCGCTCATCAACGCGCTGCTCGGCATCGGCTCGATCGTGACCAACATCCCGTCGGGCATCCTCGCCACCCGCATCGGGGAGCGCAAGTCGATGCTGGTGGCGGCCGCGGTCGCGGTCGCCGGGCTGATCCTGTGCCTGGTCAACCTCGGCCGCGGCGGGCTGTCGCTGGCCGTGTTCGGTCTCGGGGTGCTGCTGCTGGGGGCGGCCAGCTCGGTCTACACGCTGGCCCGGCAGTCCTACCTGACCGAGTCCGTGCCGCCCCACCTGCGGGCCCGGGCGCTGTCGACCCTGGGCGGCGTGCTCAGGATCGGGATGTTCGTGGGCCCGTTCCTCGGCGCGGGCGCGGAGGAACTGTGGGGGCTGCCGGGCGCCTACTACGTCAGCCTGGCGGCGATGGCCGGCGCGGCCGTCATCGTCTTGCGGGTGCCCGATCTGGAGAAGACCGACCAGCAGCGGGCGGCGGCGGCGCAGGTGACGACGCGGGGCATCCTTCGGGAGTACTGGCGGACCTTCCTCACCCTGGGGCTGGGGGTCGTGCTGCTGTCGGCGATCCGGTCGACGAGGCAGGTGGTCATCCCGCTGTGGGCCGCGCACATCGGGCTCTCCCCCACCGCCAGCTCCCTCATCTACGGGACCGCCGGGCTGGTCGACGTCTCGACGTTCTACCCGGCCGGCAAGGTGATGGACCTGTACGGGCGGCGCTGGGTCGCGGTGCCGTGCACGCTGGTCCTCGGTCTATCGTTCGTGCTGATGACGGCGACCCATAGCGCGCTCACGCTGACGCTGGTGGCGATGCTGATGGGGTTCGGCAACGGCATCGGCTCCGGCATCGTGATGACGCTCTCGGCCGACGTGTCGCCGGAGATCGGGCGGCCGACGTTCCTCGGGCTGTGGCGGGAGCTGTCCGATACCGGGCAGGGGATCGGGCCGCTCGTCCTTTCCGGCGTGACGGCCGTGGCCGGCCTGGTGGCCGGCATCATCGTCAGCGGGCTGGTCGGCTTCGCCGCCGCCGGGGTGCTGTGGGCGTTCATCCCCCGGCGGCCTCCCGCGGGTGGCGGCGTCGCGGGTGGCGGCGTCGCGCGCGGACCTAGCCCGAGTACTCCTCCTCGGTGACGTGACGGGCCGTTGCCGCCTCTGTCGCCTCTGTCGCCTTGAGGTTTGATGATCACGAAGGCTTCTTGCACCTATACGACAATTATCCTTCGTCAGGAAAAGACCCTTCGTGATCATCGGGCCGGCGAAGAGCTGCGGCGCGCGTGTCGTGGCTGGCGAGTTTTGTGCGACTGACGTGACCCGGAGACCCGGTGGTTATGGTGTCGGGGGTCAGGCGGCGCGGCGCAGAACCGTTCCCACGTCCCGTCCGACGCTGCGCAACTGGCTGCCCGCGGCGATCTGGGTGACGCCGTAGGTCAGCGCGAACAGGCCGTAGAGCAGCGCCAGGGTGAGGGCGCCGACGCCCGGACGGGCGAGCAGGACCACGCCGAAGGCGATCGACACCAGGCCGCCGAGCAGGAACAGCGCCCGGGTGCCCGCGGTTTCCCCGGCCGCGAAGCCGGTGAAGAACTCGGCCAAGCCGCCGAGGATCGCCCAGAACCCCACCACGTACACCAGCACCAGCACGGTGGGGGCCGGCCAGGCGAGCGCGGCCACCCCCGCGGCGATATCGACCACGGCCAGCAGCAGGTGGCCGAGGACCGGGCCGAAGCCGTCGCTGCTGAACGCGCGGGCGCCCTGCGAAATGGCAGCGCTGAACGCGTAGACGGCGAACAGGATGACAAGGACCAGGACGGTCACCCCCGGCCAGGCCAGCGCCAGGATCCCGGCCACGATCGCCAGCACGCCGACCACGATCATCGAGGTCGAGGTTGATTTGAACATGAGAATGTTGCTTCCTTCCGGTGGGACATGCGTCATGCGGTAGCCAATCCGATGGCCGCCCCGATGCCCAACAAATGCGGCTAATACCGGTATAACTGCGGGCTATTCGCCACCGGAACCTGTTGTTGGCTGCACTGAGGGCGTGGACATTCCTGCCCTGGAAGAGGGCGAACCCGAGATTGACCTACCGCGGCCGTCCCGTTACGAGCGCATCCGAGTTGTTGCGGCGGCGCGGGGTATCCCGCTGTCGGCGATCCTGACGTCCGTCGGGGTGGTGGTCGCCGTCTACCTGGCGGGCAAGCTCGCCTACCGGATGCTCGACATCCTGCTGATGATCGCGGTCGCCTTGTTCCTCTCGGTGATCTTGAACCCGTTGGTGGGCTATGCGCAGCGCCGGGTCAAGCGGCGCGGCTGGGCGGTGACGGTCGTGATCCTCTGGGCCGTCCTGGTGTTCATCGGGCTCGCCGTGCTGTTCGGCTACCCGCTGCTCAACGGGGTGACTCACCTCGCCCGCGGCTTGCCGTCCTATTCGCGGGACGCGGCTGACGGCCACGGCTGGGTCGGGCAGTTCATCCGCCGCCTGCACCTGCAGCAGTGGGTGACGCAGAACGCCCCCAAGCTGCAGACCGTCGGCGCGAGCCTGGCCCGGCCCGCGCTGAGCATCGGCAAGGGCGCGGCGTCGCTGCTCGGGACCCTGCTGACGATCTTCGCGATCACCACGCTCGTCCTCCTGGAGGGACCGAAAATGCGCGCGGGGCTGCTCGCTTCCCTGTCGCCCGAGCGCGCGGAGCGGTGGGGCCGGGTAGCACGCGAGATCAACCAGTCGATGACCGGTTACGTAGTGGGCAACCTGTCCACGTCGCTGATCGCGGGTGTCATCATCTTCGCCGACCTGGCCGCCCTGGGGCTGCCCTTCCCGCTGCTGTGGGCGCTGTGGGTGGCCATCGTGGACTTCCTGCCCATGATCGGCGGCGCCCTGGCGGGCATCCCAACCGTGCTGTTCGCCGTCGCCCACTCGCTCACCGCCGGCATCATCACGGCGGCTGTATTCGTCGCCTATCAGCAGCTGGAGAACCACGTGCTGAACCCGCTGATCATGAGCAGGACCGTGAAGGTCAGCCCGCTGCTGGTGCTGATGTCGGTGCTGCTCGGCACGTCGCTGGGCGACTGGGCGGGCGGAGTGTTCGGCGGGTTCGTGGCCGCGCTGATCTCGATTCCCTGCGCGGCCGCGCTGCAAGTTATCGTCCGGGAAATCTGGCGCAACACCGCGTTATTTCCCGGTCCAGCCCGCAGCGGGGAAGGCTTTGCCGACTGGGTCAGCCAACGGCCGACAGGGTGCCGCTGTCGGCGGTGTCGAACAGGACCTGCTGCAGGCGGCGGGGCAGGTCGCCACTCCAGGCGATGGCCGCCGTCGCGGTCAGCGGGCGCCCGTCAAGCCGCACCCGGACCATGTCGTAGGTGTCTGCTGC
>Ga0302308_10004612_pt1 | contig 10817 bp, 10 predicted proteins | sample III_Palsa_E3_3_FD_200531 | JGI IMG/M metagenome (GOLD analysis project Ga0302308, IMG submission 200531) | Peat permafrost microbial communities from Stordalen Mire near Abisko, Sweden - III_Palsa_E3_3 | ecosystem: Environmental > Terrestrial > Soil > Palsa > Peat permafrost | place: Sweden... | reverse complement strand
GGTCGCGAAATCGTCGACTCCCGCGGCAATCCGACCGTCGAGGCCGACGTCGTGCTCGAGTCGGGCAGCCGCGGCCGCGCCGCCGTGCCCTCGGGCGCCTCGACCGGATCGCGCGAAGCGGTGGAACTGCGCGACCGCGATCCCAAGCGTTATCAGGGCAAGGGCGTCCTCAAGGCGGTGGCCAACATCAATACCGTGCTCGCGCCCGCGCTGCTGCGCCACGACGTGCGCGATCAGGCGGGCATCGACCGCAGGATGATTGAGCTCGACGGCACCGAGACCAAAGCCCACCTGGGTGCGAACGCGCTCCTCGCCGTGTCGCTCGCCGCGGCGCACGCGGCCGCGAGCGAGCAGCGCCAGCCCCTCTACGCCTATCTCGCGCAGCACCTCCTCGCCGGCCGTGAGGCGGTGATGCCCGTGCCGCAGATGAACATCGTCAACGGCGGCGCGCACGCCAACAACAGCCTCGACATCCAGGAGTTCATGATCCTTCCCGTGGGTGCGCCGAGCTTCCGCGAAGCGTTGCGCTACGGCGCGGAGATCTTTCACACGCTGAAGAAGCTCCTCGCCGCTCGCGGCCTTTCGACCGCGGTGGGCGATGAGGGCGGATTCGCCCCCGACCTGGGCTCCAACGAGGAAGCGCTCGGCATCATCCTGCAGGCCATCGAGCAGGCGGGATTCCAGGCCGGCGGCGACATCTTTCTCGGGCTCGATGTCGCAAGCTCGGAGCTCTTCAAAGACGGGCGCTACGAGCTCGAGTCGGAAAAGCGGCGCTTCAGCGCCGCCGAGTTCACCGGCTATCTTGCGGATCTGGCCGCCAAGTATCCGATCGTCACCATCGAGGATGGCATGAGCGAGGCGGACTGGAGCGGCTGGGGCGAGCTCACCCGCGCGCTCGGCAAGCGCGTGCAGCTCGTGGGAGATGATCTTTTCGTCACCAACACAAAAATATTGAAGCGCGGCATCGATGAGCACATCGCCAACGCCATTCTCATCAAGCCGAACCAGATCGGCACGCTCACCGAAACACTCGCGGCCATCGACATGGCGGAGCGCGCGCACTATGCCTGCGTCATTTCCCACCGCTCCGGGGAGACCGAGGATACGACCATCGCCGACATCGCCGTGGCGAGCGCTGCGACCCAGATCAAGACGGGCTCGCTGTCGCGCTCGGACCGCATGGCGAAGTACAACCAGCTGCTGCGCATCGAGGCTGAACTTGGCAAGGTCCGCTACGCCGGGCGCGACGCGTTTCCCGTCAAGTGCTAGGCTTCGCGCCGTGAAATGGCTTGCCGCAGCTTTGTTGGTCGTCGTGGTTCTGCTGCAGTACCGGCTGTGGCTCTCGGCGAGCGGCGTGCAGGAGCTGACGCGGCTCGAGAGCGCAGTGGCGCAGCAGAGAAGCGAGGATGAGCGTCTGGCCGACCGCAACCGGCAGCTCGCGGCCGAGGTGCGCGACCTGAAGAGCGGCTTCGGTGCGCTCGAAGAGCGCGCCCGCTCGGATCTGGGCATGATCGCCAACAACGAGACCTTCTACCAGGTCGTGCCGGCGCACGCGTCGGTGCAAGGCGCCGCGCCCACCCGCACCGCCGCGCGGTGAGCGGGCACTCCGAGCACCCGGGGGTGCCGTACTGGCTCGTCATGCCGGCGGCGGGCAGTGGACGCAGATTCGGCCATCCCCTGCCCAAGCAATACGCGCCGCTCTGCGGCCGCACGGTGATCGAGTGGGCGCTCGCGCCGTTCCTGGCGGACACGCGCTGCGCGGGCGTGGTCGTCGCGATTGCGGCGGCCGATTCGCACTGGCAGCGGCTTGCGCCGCGACTCGCGCGCGTCGAGGCGGCGCCCGGGGGAGCCGCGCGCAGCGACTCGGTGAGAAGCGCGCTCCTGGCCCTCGCGGGCCGCGCGCGCGCGGCTGACTGGGTGCTGGTGCACGACGCCGCGCGCCCGTGCCTGAGCGCAGCGGACCGGGACCATCTTCTTAAAGAGCTCGGCGCCCATGCAACCGGAGGGCTTCTCGCCACGCGCGCGGCGGATACCTTGAAGCGCGCGGCTGCGGACCAGAGCGTTGCGGCGACGCTGGACCGCACGCACCTGTGGCGCGCGCTCACGCCGCAGATGTTTCGCTACGGGCCATTGTGCGCGGCGCTCGACGCCGCCAAGGCGCTCGGCCGCAGTCCGAGCGATGAAGCGCAGGCCTTCGAGTGGCTGGGGGAGCATCCGGCGCTCATTGAAGGCTCCGCGGCTAATCTTAAGGTGACGAGCCTGAGTGATCTTGCACTCGCCGAGGCGCTGCTCGCGGCGCGGCGCACTGCGCCATGAAAATCGGCAGCGGTTTTGACGTGCACGCCTTCGGGCCGGGGGACTTCATCATGCTCGGCGGCGTGCGCGTGCCGCATTCCCAGGGCCTCATCGCCCACTCCGACGGCGATGTGGTGCTGCACGCGCTGTGCGATGCGCTCCTCGGCGCCGCCGCCCTGGGCGACATCGGCGAGCACTTCGCGAACCACGATCCGCAGTGGCGCGGCGCGGACAGCGCGCTCTTCGTGCAGCGGGTCATGGCGCTCCTTGCAGCGCGTGAGCTGCGCATCGGCAATGTCGACATCTCGGTCCTCGCCGAGACGCCGAAGGTCGCGCCCCATCGTCAAGAGATGCGTCGCCGCATCGCGACCCTCCTGCAAGTCTCTCCCGAGCAGGTGAACGTGAAGGCGACGACCACCGAAGGCTTAGGCTTCCTCGGCCGGGCCGAAGGCATCGCTGCGCAGGCGACGGTGCTGTTGCTCGAGGCAGGCGAGGCGGCGGGGCGTCAGCGCGAGAGCAGCACGTAGAGCGCGCCCGTCCCGCCGTCGACCGGCCGCGCGGAAACGAAGGCGACGACCGTCACGATGCGCCGCAGCACGTTGCTCACGACATTTTTCAGCACCGGCCCACGGTGTCCGGAGCGCAGCCCCTTGCCGTGCACGATGCGTACGCAGCGGATGTCGCGCTCGAGCGCGTTGGCGAGAAATGCCGCCAGTGCCGCCTTCGCCTGCGCGACATTGAGCCCGTGCAGGTCGAATTCCGCTTCCACGCGGTACAGGCCGCGGCGCAGATTGCGCACCACCGCCGGCTGCACCCCGGCGCGGCGGAACACGAGCTCATCGCCGCCGCCGACGGACAAATCGTCGATGGGGCCTTCGAGACTTTCGAGGAGGACGGCCTTGCGGTCGGCGCGCGCGAAACGGGCGCGGGCGGCCACGGGCTTCTTCTGCGGAGCGCGCCGCTCGCGCCCCAATGGCTGCACGTCCCGCACCGCAGATCTGAAGAGCTCCGCGTCCTCGTCGGAAACCCGCTTCACGCTACCTCCGGCTCCATCCTTTTGAGTATATTGACGCGCCCGTCGAGGGCGGTAGTTCTCAAGCATCCGCCGTGAGGATATTAATAAGTAACGACGACGGATACCGCTCCGACGGCATCCGCCGCCTCTCCGCTGCGCTTGCCGCGCTGCCCGGCGTCACTGTGACCGTCATGGCGCCCGAACGCAATCGCAGCGGCGCCAGCAACTCGTTGACGCTCGATGTGCCGCTGCGGGTGACGCAGGTCGAACCCGGCGTCTACTTTGTCGCGGGCACGCCGACGGATTGCGTGCACCTGGCGATCTCCGGATTTTTCGACAAGGAGCACGACATCGTCGTCTCGGGCGTCAATGACGGCGCGAACCTGGGCGATGACGTTCTGTATTCGGGCACGGTGGCCGCGGCCATCGAAGGGCGCTTCCTCGGGCTTCCCGCGATTGCCATATCGCTGTGCACGCAGGCGGGCGGCCGCGCGCAGTTCGACACGGGCGCCGAGGTCGCCGCGCGCCTGGTGCGGCAGCTCATCAAGAGCCCGCTCGATCGCGCCCTCATCTTGAACGTCAACGTGCCCGACCTTGCCTATGCCGAGCTCAAGGGCTTTCGCACCACGCGCCTCGGGTTTCGCCACCGCTCCGAGCCCATTCTGCAGGCGCATGATCCGCGCGGGCGGCCGGTGTACTGGGTGGGGCCCGCCGGGCGCGAGCAGGATGCGGGCCCGGGCACGGACTTTGATGCGGTGGCCGAAGGATTCGTGTCGGTGACGCCGCTGCAGATCGATCTGACGCGCCATGTTGCACTGCCGCTCCTGTCGAAGTGGCTGGTGGGAATCGATGACTGACCTGCGCATTGCCGGCATCGGCATGACCTCGGCGCGCACGCGCGATCGGCTGGTGCAGCGCCTGCGCGATCAGGGCATCGTCAATCCCGCGGTGCTCGAGCGCATCCGCAACGTGCCGCGGCATATCTTCGTCGATGAGGCGCTCGGCAGCCGGGCCTACGAGGACACGGCGCTGCCGATCGGCTTCGGCCAGACGATCTCCCAGCCCTACATCGTCGCGCGCATGACCGAGGCTCTCCTTGATGGCGGCCCGCTGGCGCGCGTGCTCGAGATCGGCACGGGCTGCGGCTATCAGACCGCCGTGCTCTCGCCGCTCGTGACCACGCTCTTCACGATCGAACGCATTGCGCCCCTCATGGAACGCGCCCGCGAGCGCATCAAAGAACTCGGCATGCGCAATGTGCGCTTTCGCCACGGCGATGGCAGCGTCGGCTGGAAAGCGCATGGTCCCTTCGATGGCATTCTCGTGGCGGCGGCGCCGCTCAGTGTGCCCGAGGCGTGGTTGCAGCAGCTCAAGCCCGGCGGCAGGCTCATCGTTCCCGTCGGACCCGAGGGTGAGCAGCAGCTCGTGCGCTTCACGCAGAAGGAAAACCGGCTCGAGAAACAGATGCTGGGCGCCGTGGCGTTCGTGCCGCTCCTGGGCGGCATGGGATGATTTAATCGCAAGACATCACGTTAATAGTCATTGGTAATGTATTGAATTTAATCAACTAATACAATGATGATTTTTGGCCACATACGCTCTTTTACGGGAAAAAGCGGCTATTTTTCGCTGCACACAGCAATATTTGGGCCGTTCCGGCACTCAATTGCGCTGCGGAAAATCCTTGATGAACAAGCCTCTTGCGTTGATATCTATGACGTGAGTAACATGTCGCGGAACACAGACAGGAGTAGTGGCAAAGCGACCTAGAAGAAGACACGGGGCGGAGGGGAGTGATAGAAAAGCAATAATATTTGAAAGAATAAAAACAATGCGGATGCAATTGTTCGAGTCTGTCAGCTTCGAATGATTGTTGGGTTGGTTGAAGCTTTCTCCCCCCGTGTCTTCTTTTGGTCGCTTTTTTTTAACGCGGCTCCTTTTTTAAGAACAGCGCCGCGGCGACACGCCGCTCCTCCTGCACCAAGATGTTGAAGGTGCGGCACGCGGCCCCCAAATCCATCACTTCCAACGCGATCCCGTGCTGAGCCAACAGCGCTCGCAGGTTGGCGGGCGCAGCGCGCAACTCTGCCGCCGCTCCCAGGAGCACGATCTGCGGAGTCAGTGCCAGAAGCGGCGCCAGCAGAATGAGGTTGAGCTCATCGGGCGTCGTCACCGACCAATCTGTGATAAGTGTGTCGGCCGTGACGATGCAGCTTGCCACCACGATCCGCTCGCCGATCCGCAGCTCGTGCTCCGAGTACGCGCGGATGAGATTGATGCCGGCGCGGGCATCGAGTGTGAACTTCATGGCACTAAAATACCCCCTCGTGCGCGAACTCGTCATCGTCGTTTCCGATCTCTATCTGCCCGAGGAGGGTCGCGCCGACTCTGTCGCGCTGCCGGGGCTCGAGCGCATGGCGCGTTTTGGAAAGAAAAGCGTGCTCGCGGGAGGCTGGCGGCCCTGGCTTGCACGTCACGTCGGCTGCGAAGCCCTCGCCCTTGAGGCGCCGGCCTGCGTCGCCGCACGTTGCTGCGATGCAGATATCGCGGGCGCCGTCTGGCTTGCGACGCCGGTGCATTGCATCGCGGGACTCTCGAGCCTGCACCTGGAGCATCGTGGCCTCCTGAAGCTGCCGATGGCGACGCTCACCGCGCTCGCTGCCGATTTTCAGGCGGTGTTTTCCGGAACGGACTTCGCGCTGCAGCCTCTTGCAAGCGGCGGCTTTCTCCTCGCAGGCCCGGCAAACGACGATGCGCATGCCACCGAGCCTGCGCGCTCGGTGGGGATGAACATGGCGGCGGCCCTGCCGCGCTCGCCGGCGTTGCGCCGCCTGGGCGCGGAAATTGAGATCTGGCTGCACGAGCATGCCGTGAATCGCGATCGCAGCGAACGCGGCGAGTTGCCCGTGACCGGTCTTTGGCTCTGGGGAGGCGGAACCTGCGCGCATGCGCCGCGCGTGCCGATCGCGCAGAAGGCCGTCGCCACCGTCCGCGCCTTCGGTCGCGATCCTTTTCTTGATGGCCTGTGGTGTGCACGCGGCGCACGCGTGGAAGCGCTGCCCGCAAGTCTTGCGGATCTCGATGAAACGCCTGCCCACTCAAGCGTCATCGTCGTTGACGTTGCCGACATCCTCGCGCTCGAGCGCACGGCAGGCGTGGGCGATGCGCTCGGCCTCATCGATGCGCGCTGGATCGCGCCCGCAGCGGATTGGCTTGCGCGCGGCGCGCGGCGCGGGCTCACGGTCGTTGCCAACGATCGCTGTCTCACCCTTTCGCGGCGCGATGCGCTCAAGCGCTGGCGGCGCGCGCGTCACGGTCTTACCGCACTCGCATGAGCCTGCAGGTCATTCGCCGCGTCGCGCTGCAGACCACCACGCTGGGCGCGTCCTTGCATCCAGTGCTGCAGCGCGCCTACGCAGCGCGCGGCGTGCGCTCGGCAACGGATCTCGACATTTCGCTCGCAAGGCTCCTGCCGGTGGGTACGCTTGCCGGGGTTGCGGAGGCGGTGACGCTGCTCTTGGCGCATCGCGCGAGTGGCCGGTTACTCGTGATCGGGGACTTCGACGCCGACGGCGCGACCAGCACCGCCCTCATGGTGCGTGCCATGCGCGCCTGGGGATTCGCCGCGGTCGACTTCCTCGTGCCGAACCGGTTCGACTTCGGCTACGGGCTCACTCCCGAGATCGTGACGCTCGCGAAGACGCGCGGGCCGACGCTCATCGTGACGGTCGACAACGGGATTTCGAGCGTGGCGGGTGTCGCGGCGGCGCGCGCCGCTCTCATCGACGTGCTGATCACCGATCATCACCTGCCGGGTGCCGTCCTGCCGGATGCCAACGTGATCGTGAATCCCAACCTCCTGGGCAGCGGCTTCGGCAGTTCCGCACTCGCAGGCGTCGGGGTCGCCTTCTATGTGATGGCGGGCCTCAAGCGCAGGCTCGATGAGGCGGGAGCCGTCGCAGCCGGCGCGCCTAATGTTGCCGAGTTCCTGGACCTCGTGGCACTCGGTACAGTCGCAGACGTCGTGCCGCTCGATTTCAATAATCGGGTACTGGTGGCGCAGGGTCTGGAGCGCATCCGCGCCGGGCGCTGCGTTGCCGGCATCCGCGCGCTCCTTAAATTGGCGGGGCGCGATCAGGCCCATCTCACCTCGACCGACCTTGCCTTCGCGGTCGCGCCGCGCCTCAACGCCGCCGGTCGCATCGATGACATGAAGATCGGCATCGAGTGTTTGCTCGCGGACGGGGAGGCCGAGGCCCTAGAGCTTGCCGGCCGCCTCGATGGGCTCAATCGCGAGCGCCGCTCGATCGAGGCGCGCATGCAAAGCGATGCGCTCGCCGCCGTGCAGCGTCTGAGCGATACGAACCTGAGTCCGCTGCAGCGCAGCGGCGTGTGTCTCTATCACGACAGCTGGCACCAGGGCGTCGTCGGGCTCGTCGCGAGCCGCATCAAGGAACGCGTGCGCCGCCCGGTGTTTGCCTTTGCGCGTGCCGACGATGCGAGCCTGCGCGGCTCGGGACGCTCCATCGCAGGCGTGCACATCCGCGACGTGCTCGACTGCATCGCCGCGCGACACCCGGACCTCATCGTGAAATTCGGCGGTCATGCCATGGCGGCCGGTTTGACGCTGGAGTTTGCCAAGCTCGAGCGCTTCGCACGCGCCTTCGATGAGGAGGTGAAGCGCTGCCTCGGTGAGTGCGAGCGCGTCGACTGCATCGAAACCGATGGCGAGCTTGCCGTCGCAGAGATCGCGCTTGAGACGGCCCACGCGCTGCGCGGCGGCGGTCCCTGGGGCCAGGCCTTTCCGGAGCCATGCTTCGATGGCGTGTTTGTCATTCGCTCCGCGCGCGTCGTCGGCGAGCGGCACCTGAAGATGTGGGTGGAGGTGCCGATGAGCGGGCGCAGCTTCGATGCCATCGCCTTCAATTACATCGATCAGGCGGCACAGGTGGTGCTGCCGCAGGGCGCGGCGCAGCTCGTCTATCGCCTGGACATCAACGAGTATCAGGGCGAGCGGCGCCTGCAGCTTCTCGTCGATCACCTCTTGCCGGCGTGAGCTCGTGACAGCGGGCATCCGCCTCCGTTAGCATCGCCGTCATGGAAATCAATCTCGTCAAACGACAGCTGCGTGACCTCGCAGAGCGCATCGGCGCTTTACGGGGGTTTCTTTGAGTACGATCAAAAGAAGGAACGCCTCGAGGAGGTCAGTCGCGAGCTTGCGGATCCTGAGCTGTGGTCCAAGCCTGAGCGGGCGCAGGAGCTCGGGCGCGAACGAGCGCGCCTGACGGGCCAGGTCGAGGAGCTCGACCGCGTCACCAAGGCCATCGACGATGCGAGTGAGATCCTCGCCATGGCCGAGAACGAATCCGACGAAGCCGCGGCGCGCGACGTCGAGGCGGACGCCCATCTTCTCGAGCGTCAGGTGCGCAGCCTGGAGTTGCGGCGCATGTTTCGCGGCGAGATGGACTCCCACAGCGCGTTCCTCGATGTGCAGGCGGGCGCCGGTGGCACCGAAGCGCAGGACTGGGCGCAGATGCTCTTGCGCATGTATCTGCGCTGGGGTGCGGCGCGCGGCTTCACTTGCGAAGTGATCGACTCGACTCCCGGTGAGGTGGCCGGCATCAAAAGCGCCACCGTCGAGGTGCAGGGCGAGTATGCCTACGGCTGGCTGCGCACCGAGACTGGCGTGCACCGCCTGGTGCGCAAGTCGCCGTTCGATTCGGGCAACCGCCGCCATACCTCTTTCGCCTCGGTGTTCATCTCCCCGGAAATCGACGACGACATCGCGATCGACATCAATCCGGCGGACCTGCGCGTCGATGTGTACCGCTCGAGCGGCGCTGGCGGGCAGCACGTCAACAAGACCGAATCGGCGGTGCGCATCACCCATCTGCCGAGCGGCATCGTCGCCGCCTGCCAGAACGAGAGAAGCCAGCACAAGAACCGCTCCATGGCGATGAAAATGCTTAAGGCGAAGCTCTACGAGCTCGAGGTCAACAAGCGAAATGCGGCCGCGCGGGTGCTGGAGGATTCGAAGTCCGACGTCAGCTGGGGACATCAGATTCGCTCCTACGTGCTCGATCAGTCGCGCATCAAGGACTTGCGCACCGGAGTCGAGGTCGGCAATACGACCGCGGTACTGGATGGCGAACTCGATGGCTTCATGGAAGCGTCGTTGAAAGCAGGGCTGTGAGCCAGTGTAAGCTTGGCGCGTGAAGGACGAAGAGCTTCCCGACGATGAAAACAAGCTGATCGCCGCCCGGCGCGCGAAGCTTGCCGCGCTGCGCCTCGCGGGCAGCGCCTATCCCAATGATTTCCGCCGCGATACTCTCGCGGCGCAGTTGCAGATGAGCTTCGGGGAGAAGAGCGCCGAATGGCTCGAAGCCCATCCGACGCCCGTGCATGTGGGCGGGCGCATGATGCTGAAGCGCGTCATGGGCCGCGCAAGCTTCGCGCAGCTTGCCGACCGCTCCGGGCAGATCCAGATTTTTCTGCAGGCGGATGCTCTGGGTGAGGCCTACGAGCGCTTCAAGAGCTGGGATCTGGGGGACATCGTCGGCGCAAGCGGAGTGCTGTTTCGCACCCGGACGGGCGAGCTCTCGGTGCGCGTCAGCGAGCTTAAGCTTCTGGCGAAGGCGCTGCGCCCTCTGCCCAACAAGTGGCATGGGCTCGCCGACACGGAGCTGCGCTACCGCCAGCGCTACGTCGATCTCATCATGAATGCGCACACCCGCGAGGTGTTTCGCACCCGCGCGCGCGTGGTGCGCTATCTGCGCGACTTCCTCGATGCACTCGATTTCCTCGAGGTCGAGACGCCCATGATGCAGCCCATCCCCGGCGGTGCCGTGGCGCGGCCCTTCAAGACGCATCACAACGCACTCGACCTCGACATGTATCTGCGCATCGCGCCTGAGCTTTATTTGAAGCGCCTGGTGGTCGGCGGCTTCGAGCGGGTGTACGAGATCAACCGTAATTTTAGGAACGAGGGTCTCTCCACCCAGCACAATCCTGAGTTCACGATGCTCGAGCTGTATCTTGCGTACGCCGATTACCGTGATCTCATGGAATGGGTGGAGAAGGCGATCCGCGGTCTCGCCGATGCCGTGCACGGCAAGCGGCAGATCGAGTATCAGGGGCGCGTTTACGATCTGGCGGCGCCTTTTGCCCGCGTGAGCGTGGAGCAGGCGCTCATTGCGCACAATCCCGGGATCGATCCCCTGTCACTGCGCGACGTGACCTACCTGCGCAAGTTCTGCAGCGAGCGCGGGATTGCCGTCCAGGAGCACGACGGCGCCGGCAAGCTGCAGATCGAGATCTTCGATAAGACCGTCGAACACAAGCTCCTCGATCCGACTTTCATCTTTGCCTATCCGGCCGAAGTCTCGCCCCTGTCGCGCGCCAACGATGCGGACCCCTTCGTCACCGACCGCTTCGAGTTCTTTCTCGCCGGGCGCGAGATTGCCAACGGCTTCTCGGAGTTGAATGACCCTGAGGATCAGGCCGCGCG
>Ga0302308_10004611_pt1 | contig 10817 bp, 9 predicted proteins | sample III_Palsa_E3_3_FD_200531 | JGI IMG/M metagenome (GOLD analysis project Ga0302308, IMG submission 200531) | Peat permafrost microbial communities from Stordalen Mire near Abisko, Sweden - III_Palsa_E3_3 | ecosystem: Environmental > Terrestrial > Soil > Palsa > Peat permafrost | place: Sweden... | reverse complement strand
CATCCGGATGCGTCGTCCCCACCCCAATACAGCAATATCCCTCCGGCTTTACCTTGTTGCGCTTTAGCTCCAGAAGCGTCGGAATGAGTCCCGCGCCATCCACCTGCGATGGATCGGCAATCGCCTCCTCGAGCGCTTTCACCACCATCTCGCGGTTGCGTGCAATCCATAGAGAATCCCCCATATTCACGCCGAAGGGATAAAAGGTCTTCTCGTGCAGCGTCAACGACAGCTTCGCCCGAGTCGCATCGTCTCCTGGCAGGTACTCCAGCTCCTCCGCCAAAGCGTCTGCCTCGCGCTCACTCTTCGACGCTCGTATCCTTTCCTCTAACGACTCCGCCAGCGCCTTCTCATCCGCCTCCGCGAACGGCTCCACGTCGAACGACACCGCGTTCGTCGTCAGTTCCTCCGCCTTCGCGTTGCCAAACTCGCCACAATGCAGATGGCTCGTCCGCACCTTCACCATGTACGTGCCTCGTTCATCGAAGCGATAAAGGTCGTTTAGCGTCAACCGCACCATCGCGGGCATATTGGCCTTCAGTTGCGTCCACCCCGAAGCATCCGAACCCCCGCCGTTGCCTTGCATCCAACGGAACGCGCCCTCCGTCGGCGTCACCTCCACTACATCCATTGGCGAAGGTGCCGTATCCGACACCAGAAAGCACCCGTCCGCTCCCGGCCTGTACGTGACTTCTAACACAATCGGCTCGCCCGAACGGAAATGCGTCTTTCCATCCTTGAGCGCCAGCTCCGCGACTGCCGAAGACGCAGTCGTCTGCGCACCCGCACCAACAGCCATCGCAGCAATAGTTCCTGCAACTACCTGCTTCCATGCACGCATCCTTCAGCCTCACTCAAGCTCTACATGCTAAGACCGACACATACACGATTTCGTTTCATCTCCCGCCAGGACGATCTGTCGGATGCTGCATCCGAGAATCCTACGTTCCACAGAGGTGAACACGCCTACAAAGTCGCATTTTGACCAAGTTCAAGCTCCAGTGGATCCGGCACATTGAAGTTGGTCAAAACACCGTTTTTCGGGAGCTTCAATTCAGTCGCGTTAACAAGCACGAAACAAGGGATGGGCCCTTGCTGAAATGGGTACTTCAGAGAGCACTGAGACTAGCCGCGTTGTTTAGTGCGGACTCGGTACTGGTACTCCTGTGCGCACCGCCAAGGGAAGAGCATCTCCGTTCGCTACTTTCAGCATGCGAGCTTTGGCGTCGTCATAGCTCGGTTGCCCGTCCATAAACCCCATGAGTGCTTGAGTCTGTGTTGCCGTACCGTTAGGACCGGCTTTGCTGGCGCTGTAAGTGTCCATCGAAAAGCGACGCATTCCCTTGGAGGCCATGACGGGTTGCTCTTTTGCAAAGGCAATCTGATCCATATCGTTACTCTCAAGTGTGATTTGCCGGATGAGGGCGTTGTTTGCGTCCACTTGACGCCCGAGCATGTAGATGTGATACCCACTGAACGGCACGAGCGCATAGTAGATGTCCAGATACCCATTGGCCAGCTTGACGCGCTCTACGAGGAAGCGGTCCGCACGCTGAAACCGTTCGTCTGTCGTTTTCTGGTGCAGGTCAAGCACGGCCGCAATCGTCTTGTCGCGTCTCGTAGCATCGCCGCCTTGGGCGTAAACACGTGCCAAAAGCTCTAAAGCGAGCGGGTCATCTGGATGAGCGGCGACCAAAGGTGTCAGCAACGAGAGGGCATAAGCATCGTCTCCCACCGTCAGTGCAGTTTCCGCGGTCCCGCCTGTGATTGTCGAGTTCTCAGGAACCATAATGTGAAGCTGCTTCATTTTCTCCAGCGCAAGTTCCGGATGATGTTCGCTGAAATCCTTTTTCGCTGCGTCGAAAAGCGTCTGCTGCTCAACTGTCAGCGGGAGCGGCGCAGGTTGTTGTGCTGAGCAAAGGATAAAACTACACAACAGGAATGCCAACCAGGCTCGGCGCATTGCGGACTCCAGGAAATAATCTGAAAAGTCTCCGATATTCGGGAGGCGTGCTTGCGTCATTATCGCTCACCCAAGATAAGCTCTGGCCTGATTCCGATCCGTCGAACTGCCGACAAAGTCGGGCGGTCTCAACGGGTCGATGCAACGCCACAGGCCCTGGCTGAAAGCCGTTTAGCGTGGAATCGTGATGGCTACGCAAGGCGCAACAGCCGAACTGCTTTGAAAGTCGCATTTTGTCTAGGTTCGATTCTGCCGCTGGTTGGCCTGTTTGGACTTGGATGAATCACCGTATTGCGGGCGCTTCGCCAACGCGGCCAGTGTGTCGAACCTCCTTTGTACGACAAGCACTCAAGGGGGTGCGCTGCACTTGTTCCAGCTGCTCCATGTTCAAGTAGGATTCCCTCCATGATTCCGGGGCAGGTGTGCTGTCATGCGGTCGGGTGGAGTGCCGCGGCGGATTTGTTGCGCTTGGCGGTGCAAGTGGTCAGTGGGATCGTCGGGGCCGCCAGAGTCTTCGTCGTCAGTTGGTTCGGCAAGTTTTTGCTCGAGGATGTGTTCGACGTGGGGTTGTGTTAGCGCCTGCAGAATCTGGAATGCATTTCCGAGTGCAGCGGCATTCGGGTAGTAGCCAAGGTGCCGCTTGCCCCGAGACTTGTTATGGCGCCAATGCCAGCGTTTCCAGAAGAAGACCAGTGCGACAAAGGACGCGAAAAGCCAAAAACAGAGCGCAATGCCAGAGTTGATCAAGATAGAATCTCCATTGCTCGCGGGGAGCGTTGCACGAAAAGACAAGGGATCCTTCATGAGCAAGGCTCATGAGGATGGAATAGCTGGGTCATTTGGGGGATGTCTTAAGAGCTGTGCGACGGAGGGGGCAATTGGAAGTGCGAGAGGAGGGCTAATGCGGGAGACAGGTGTTTATCAACCGTCGATCCGGTGACAATCAGAATGCGGCGGAAGTCTGCTTCGGCGAAGAGGAGGAAAGGAGCGAAGCAGAGCCAGGGGAGGAGATCACCTGAGGAGTGGCCATTGTGCGGCGCAAGCAGTAGAAGAAGAAGACTCAGGATAACCGCGAAGAGCAGGACGGTGAGCGCGAGCTGGCGGACTCTGCGGGTCGTAAGCACTGTGGTTGGATTATAGCGCCGGTACCGGCGCGGCAATCGCAAGGTGACACGGAACGATTGAGGCGAGATTGTCGCTTGGGCGAAGTCGGAAACTTCGTCGGACAATATTGAGGAATCGAAGTTGGTGAAAACACCGTTTTCCGGGAGCGTCGCTAATCATTCCCCGCTCTGCCCTCGTACCTCCGTTGGAAGTTCGCCTCAACCCAGCGGGCAGCGGATCGCTGAACACTGGCCGCCTTGTCGTTACATAAACCGGGCTCGGCCTCTATGACTAGAGTCCCAGAATCTGTCCATGAATCGCCCCAAGGAGTTCATGCCAGAGGCATGCTTCGGAACGCGCAACCTTGACCGCTTCCGCCAATCCTACCGCCGTGCCAGGCAAATATAGGGCGAGCAAATAGCGCAGAGCGTGGCTACTGCTGCAACAGAATCGATACTGATCCCGTTCCGTCCAGGCCGTTCGCCACGGCTAAATCGAGTTTTCCATCGCCATTGAAATCTGCGGCCACGATGGCGTTAGGGCCTTTTCCCACAGTGTAAGCGGACGCCCGGATGAACGTCCCATCACCCTTCCCCAACAGAAGCGTGACCGTGCCATCGCCATTGTTTGCGGTGGCGAGATCCAGCTTGCCATCATTATTGAAATCTCCCACGACCATGGCCGCAGGCCCATTTCCGACCGCGATGGTGATTGGTGGCTGAAAGGTTCCGTCTCCGTTCCCCAGCAGGACGCGTACAGCATTTCCATCTTCGTCCGTCACAGCGAGATCCAGCTTGCCATCACCGTTGAAATCCCCCGCGACAATCGACGAGAGGCCATATCCGACTTGAATCGGTGAGCTGGCTGTTTGTGTGAAGGTTCCGTCGCCGTTCCCAAGCGAGATGACCAATCCTCCGCCACCAACTACAGCGACATCCAGCTTTCCATCGCCATTGAAATCGCCCACTGCCGTACCTGAACCTGAAGGAATCTGTCCGGCGGCATTGAACGCTCCATTGCTATATCCCAGGTCTACTTGCGAGATACCTGAAATCGAGTCGATAACCGCCAGATCGAGATTACCGTCCGCGTTGAAGTCCGCAGTCTCAATCGCAGACATGGGAAAACCAGGGGCATTTGCGAAGGTCGCCGAAGAAGTAACGAGGGTTCCGGTCCCGTTCCCCAGCAGGATCACTGCGGCTTCGTTCTCAAACTCTGCAACCGCCAACCCGGAATGACCACTGTGATTGAAATCGCCGACGGTCACTGCCGAGACATACGGCGATGCAAAATCATCGTAGGGCGGGCTGGGTATGGAAACCGGGGAACCCGCTGCACCCGCAAATGTGCCGTCGCCATTGCCGAGCATCGTATACAGCCTCACATTTGCCGCGACTGCAAGGTCTGGCCTGCCGTCCTGATTGAAGTCGGCTATCGCTAATCCAGCGGGCTCCGCAATTTGTAGCGGAGAATTCTGAGCGTTCGCAAAGTTGACTGTCGTCTGCAGAGTTCCCACCTGGAAATAGACCACATTGGACGAGCCGCCGCCGGGAGCCGGATTCACCACTGTCACCGAAGCCGTCCCCGCAGCTGCCACGTCCGTTGCTGGCAGAACGGCGCTAAGATGTTCGCCGTCCACGAAGGTGGTTGTGAGTGCCGTGCCGTTGAAATCGACCGTCGCGCCGGAGACGAAGCCGGTTCCGCTGACCTTAAGCGTAGTTCCACTGCTACCAGGCGATACGGCAGAAGGCACGAGCGGCTGATTCAGGAAGGGCACCGGATTTGCGGTCACTGATCCGGTGGGATTGATCTGGATGCTCAACTCATTCGACGCGGAGGCGCCGTCAGCGTCCGTCACAGTCCCTTCAAAGTACCAGGTCCCGGCGCCAGTGGGTGTCCCGCTGATCGTCCCGGTTGCGGCGTTAAGTGTCAGCCCGTCGGGCAACGATCCGCCCACTTCCTTTGCGGTAAGACCCGACCCGTTATAGACGCTCCAATGGAACGGAGCCGTGCCTCCGGTGAGCGTGATGGGCTGGCTATACGCTACACCTGTAGTTCCGTTGGCGATAGACTGGAAAGGTATGACGGGGTATGGGTTGACGGTGATCTGTATCGAAGCGCTCTGCGTCGGTTCTGCGACGGAGGTGGCCGTCACCATTATCTGTTGTGCGCTGGTGATACTGGTGGTAGGGGGGAGATAGTCAACCGATGAGCCAGTCGAAGAACTGAGAGAACCGGCACCGGCGAGGCCCCACACGACCCCCTTGCCAGACGTGTCATTCGTGAGCGTAGCTGTGACTTTAGCCGAAAGCCCCAGCCCCTGATCGAGCGCCTGTGGAGTCGAAGTCAGGCTCAAGGAAATCGGCACCGAAGACGAACCCGAACATCCAGCCAGAGTCACTACCACCGCAACAAACGGCACCACCCAACGAAGACGCATCTGGACCCCTTACCTTATCTTTACGTTGTTCTCGAGTTATCACCGGCAATTTTACCGAGAAACGAATTCGGCTGCTTAGAAATGTCCGCAACCCACACAGCGCTGAGCAACGACGACTCGAACTCCTTACTGACAAATCTCAAGCCAAAATGTCAGCAATCCGCCATTTGCGCGAACGGCGCGGCCAGTGGATGTCTGCGACTGCCGGTCGAACTGCCGCTAAAGTCTGGTTTTGAGCAACTACGGCTCGCCCACTGGCCCACGTGGGTCGAACTTGGATGAAACGCCGTTTTCATGCACTAGATAAACTTCGACCATGTGACAATGCGCTATCGGGAGCCGAACTGTCCCGAAATGAAGGCGGCTTTTCAAAGCTAGTTAGAGGGCAGGATGAGAAAATCTCGCGTTTGGATCTTTCTAATCATGGTGAGCGCGTTACACGCCCAAGTCGTCACATGCCCCGCAGAGCGGGAGGGGAAGAAGCTCACAGGTGCTTCCTTCTTTGAGTGGACGACGGACATTCCCACCAGAACGGATCCGAACGACAGAATCCCGTTGCGGCCCGATGAGGCGCGAGCGGAAGGCGACGATTGGTTTCAGAGCTGGAACGTCACGCATGCAATCTCTGGATATGGTCTACAGATGGTCTGCCAATATCAAGGCGTCAAAGCGGGGCTCTTTATCGAAGTTGCTAAAAAAGTTTCGGTTTGCACTTTGACCAAAAAGTCGGGAGTTGTAGACGCAGAGTGTAGATAGAGTCGAAACTCCCGCAAAATCAATTTTCGTAGTAGTAATTCGTCGGTGGTTAAGCGATCTTTTGAACATCATCTTCAGGTCTGAGAATCGTCGACCTTTGGGACTTATTCCCCCCCACAAACGTCAGCGCTCTGGCCAGGCAAGCCATGGATAATCCCAGGCAAAAGCCGACACCCATGAAGTATGGCGGATCTGAAAGCCAATGGGCCTGCCTCAACGGAAGGAGTGCCAGCGCCGGAAAGGTGGCTAAGATTGACCCCAAGGCCGCGAACATAACTGCGCGCCGGCGTTCCACAGAAGGTTGTTTTCGCATGGCTTCACGCTACCACCACTTCTAGTTCTAGCAAAGTTGCATTTTCGGCAACTACGGGTTTTGGCCGGCCGGACCGCCCCGTTTTCAAGGGACCACGATTGTGGCCCTCTGACTCGGAGTTAGAATGAGGCCCATGATCGGCACTCATTTCCTTCGGATTGCCAGAGAACTGTCAATCTTCGCCATCCCGGGGATATTGCTTTACTCCGTTTGGGGCGCTGCAAGCAAGGATAAGAAGGCCGAAGTATTACAAGACGGTACGGTTGAGTTCTTACCTAACAAGCTGGCTTTCTGGACAAGGCCCCTTCTCATGGCCTATCTGACATATGCCGCGGTTCGGGAGCTGATGCACGTCCCTCGAAGTCCGTTGGGGCTGATCACTGCGGCGCTTGTTGTAACGATCACAGTCGCGATTGCGGCTTCGTTTCCGGCGACAATCATCGTCAATACCGAGGGCCTCGAACAGGTTAGTTGGCTCTGGAAAAACAAGCGGATTGGTTGGAGCGAGATTGTCGAGATCAACACGGGTGAGAAGAGTCGTACGGTGACTATCACTGGTGCGGACGGAACAAAGATTGTCCAAGCCCAGCAATTAACAGACAGGCCGCGTCTGCTTTCCGAACTCAGACACCACTGCGGTGACAGTCTGCCGAAAGATTTTCCCTGAGAGCCGGTAACTGTCCAGAAATGACTGGATGCATGAAAAGTCAAATTTTTCCAAGTTCAAGTTTTGCCGCTAGGCGGCCTCCTGAACTTAGATGAAACGCGGTATTGCAGGAGTACGGCGGCAAAATCGGCGACAATTACAATCTTCACCAATGCAAAAGATACGAAGACATAGTTAGATCGGATCAAACATGAGTGGTGACACCTTCCAACGACGTTATGAGCAACTGACCGACAATGAACTCGGGCAAGTCGTCGCCGAGAAACAGGACCTCGTACCCGAGGCGGCGGAGGCGTTGGAGATGGAAGTTCACAGACGCCATTTCGTATCTCCACCCCCGCCCCAGTGGACTCAACAACCCGGCTCCGACAAGCCGATACGGTGTTTGGAGGACTACGACGAATATCAGGCTTTGGTCGAGAGAAAGAAGACCTTGGGCAGGTATTGGTACTTGGTCGCTATGGGACCCATTATCCTTGGACTCGTCTTAGGCAGAAAGTCATTCGAGAACTCAGTAGTCCTCGTCACGGCCACTCTGACCTGGCCCCTGTGCATCGCAGTCTACGGTCTGATTTTGAACGCGCGTCTTCTGGGCTTTCGATGCCCGCAGTGCTCACAAAGTTTTGGTAGGGGCTCGGAATGCTTCAATTGTGGATTTCCAAGAGCCTGATCAATGAGTCCTCGGGGCCTGCTGCCTTAGAATTGCGCGTTACCTTTTGAACCTCCGGCAAAGTCGGGATTTCGGCAACTTCACTAAGGAGGGCCCGGTGGCACTGTGAAGTTGGCGCACATTAGTGACGGCTAGGCTTATCATCCAACCTAGTCGCTCCACAAGGGGAACCTCAACCGAAGTATGCAAGGGCCGCCAACCGCGATTTCGCTGCGAGATTACCTAGCCATGATTAGGTCTGGATTTGGGCGCTTCACAAACTTGTGATGCAGCTTGGCGCAGACGAAGGCCGTAACGCCTTCACCCAGCAGTAGAAATGCCAGGATCACATACTGAATGGAGGGATGTTGTTCCAGCTCTGCCGACCCCAGCAATCGTATACGAAGTACATGGTGAACATACACATCGCTTGAATACGCCATCAGGGCATAGCCTGCCAAGAAGATGACGCTGGTCGTCACAAGCGCTCCCATTGCCATTCGGTGACTGCGCAGCAGGATGAACACCAGGGCAACACCAATCGCCACGGCTCCGACACTTAGAAGTGCCGCGGGATGACGCCATAGGAGAATGCCCATGGTGGAAAGCATCGCCCCTGCACCGGCGACCTGCGACAAGGCATCGCGCGCACCATACCGAACGCCCGAATACACAGCGACAAACCACGACGCCATCGCCACGAACATTGTTGTCTGGAGCGGTGCTGTGGACCACATCCCAATCGTGCTCGTCATTAGTCTGCTGGAAGCGACGGCGCTCACGACAACCGCAGCGATGAATCCCACCAGCGGCCTCCACGCAGCGGCCAACAACAGGCCTGAAAATGATCGCCAGAACCACCACGCACCACGCTCAGTGCGCTGCTCCAGAAGATCGCCCATCAATGCCGCCGATTGCTGGTGCCCAACAAAACGCGCCAATAGCCATTCTGCGTTGAAAGATCTAAGCATCTGCGCCTCCGAGTAGATCGAGACCCTGCAGCAGGCTCTGATAGGCGCGCTGTGCATTCAATAAAGCATTGCGGCCCGCCTGCGTTACGGCAACATGGCGTTTCGCCTTGCCGCCGCGTTTCAATGTCGCGTCACCGAGCCACGATCGGACCATGTGCTTTTCTTCCATTCGCGTCAGCGTTGTGTAGAGCGCGCCAGGTGATGGCTCGCGGCCGGTACAAGCCGCAATCTCCTCGCGGATCGTCACGCCATACGCTTCGTCTCCTAGACGAAGGATCGCCAGGAGTACTAATTGTTCGAACTCACCCAACGCGACAGGCCGTTTCATATAAACTGCATAGTAGTTTTATTCTCTTGGCTCGTCAATATGAAATCTTCCGCCAAGTGCCGACAAACCCGGTTCGCGTGGGCTGCAACCTTTTTGCTTATCGTGGGCAGGCCATGCTCCCGAAAAGTCGGGTTACTGAGATGGTCCGCCGCTAGAACCTCATCCTAGTTGGGAGGGTTTTAGTAAGCAGAGTGAAGGAGGATCATCGACATGCAGATTCGCTCCGTAGGGATTGACCTTGGCAAGACGACGTTTCACCTGGTAGCGCTTGACGATAACGGCACGGTGCTCATTAGGAGGAAGTTCACCCAGAGACAGCTGATCACGTTCACAGCGAACCTGCAGACTTCCCTGATCGGGATGGAGGCATGTGGTGGGGCCCACTTCCTGGGTCGTATGTTGCGAGCGCAGGGTCACGATGTGAAGCTGATCCCGGCCCAGTTCGTGAAGCCATTCGTGAAGTCGAACAAGAACGATTTTCTGGATGCCGAGGCCATCGCTGAGGCGGTGGATCGTCAGAACATGCGGTTTGTTCCGATCAAGACGGACGACCAGCTCGACCTGCAGGCACTCCACAGAGTGCGCGATCGTCTGATCGCGCGAAGAACCTCCGTCATCAACCAGCTGCGTGCTTTCCTGCTGGAGCGGGGTCTCGTCTTCGCCAAGAGCCCGGCCAAGCTTCGAGAGCGTATGCCTGAGATCCTTGAGAACGCCGAGGAAGATATCACTCCACGCATGCGGAACCTGCTTGCCCTGCTGTGGAACGAGTGGAAGGATTTAGAGTCTCAGCTTGAAGAGATGAACGATGAAGTCGAACGGATCGCATCGAGCGACGCCGCCTGTATGAGACTACGGCAGATCCCTGGCATCGGTCCGTTGGTCGCGACCGCGATAGTAGCTGCGATCGGCAACGGGGCAGCCTTCCACAAGGGACGAGAGTTCGCTGCCTGGCTTGGCATTGTGCCGCGCCAGTATTCGACCGGAGGTAAGGCGAGGCTCTACGGGATCAGCAAGCGCGGCAACAACTACCTGCGCAAGATCCTCATCCATGGAGCACGCGCGGTCGTGCTGCGATCGAAGCGAGAACGAATCGCGATGGGTGCATGGATGACCGCTCTTGAGGCCAGAGCGCCACGCAACGTGCTCATCGTCGCCACCGCCAACAAGCTGGCGCGGATCGCATGGGCCGTACTTTCGACCGGCCAGGACTATCGAGCGGTGCAAGACCCAGTCCCGGCATAGGTCAGCGTCACCATCAAGATCAAGCTCTCCCACCCAGGTCTGCACTGGACAAGTGAAGATGAAAGAACAGTCAAAACGGCGTACCTGACACCTGATTGCTCAAATGGCTCTTACACAGCCGACGGGTTTTGTAGGACAGGGACGCGGCGTATCTCATCATGGCCAGGAGATTACTCTCCACCCACAGGCCGAATACATTTACGCAGACTTTCCTTCATCCAAAACTTTTCCCTTGCATTCACGCGGCGGACCATACATTTGGGCAAGTTCGCCGTAATTTCCCATAATCCGGTTTCCCGTGAAACTGCATCGTCGCAACCGACTGGAACTTCTGGGCCGACACGGAATATTGGCCGTGCACAGGTCTGGAGAGGTTCTTGGAAC
>Ga0302308_10004610_pt1 | contig 10818 bp, 9 predicted proteins | sample III_Palsa_E3_3_FD_200531 | JGI IMG/M metagenome (GOLD analysis project Ga0302308, IMG submission 200531) | Peat permafrost microbial communities from Stordalen Mire near Abisko, Sweden - III_Palsa_E3_3 | ecosystem: Environmental > Terrestrial > Soil > Palsa > Peat permafrost | place: Sweden... | reverse complement strand
ACTATGACAACCTCGGGCTGGTCGAGGCGCTGCACCGAGGGGCCGACCGGATCGTGGTGCTCGACGCATCCGGCGACAAGGTGGACACGTGGTCCACGCTCGGCGGCGCCATCGCCTTGGCCCGGGCCGATGCCGGAGTAGCGATCGAGCTGAACCCGACCACGATGTGGCGACCCGGCCTGGCTTCCGGCCAGGTCATCCAGCCCTGGGCGTACGGCACCTTCACCAGGCCGCAACCGGAACCCGGTCTGCCGCGGCAGGGCCAGATCTGGGTGTGCAAGCTCGGCTGGTGGGATGGCGCGCCGTGGGACGTTCTGGCCTACGCCAGAAGTCACCCGACCTTCCCCTGCGACAGCACGCTGGAGCAGTTGTACGACGCGGTTGAGTTCGAGGCCTATCACCAGCTGGGCGCGGCCGCCGTCCTCGGCGCCGCGCAGAGTTGCGAGCCGCCGCTGCAACGGGAACCGGTACCCGGGGCCGCCCCCGGCGCCCAGGCTGGGCCGGCCCAAGCTGATGGGCGACGAGCGCTTCACCCGGGATCCTTGTCCGGCCCACGGAAAACTACCTGAAGGATGCGATGGTCAGGACGCTCACGGACCCGCTGCAGCTGAACGAGCCTGGCGGGACAGCTACGGCTCCTTGGGGGCTTGGAAGCGGAAAATGGGCTCCGCGACGCAGGCGGGCTTACCGCTGCCTTCGAGCTCGATGACGGCGCTGGCCGTGATCTGCAGGCCGCCCGTGACCTCCGTCACGTCGGTAAGGGTCGCGGTCAGCCGGATCCTGCCGCCGACGGGGACCGGGGCAGGGAAACGGACCTTGTTCAGGCCGTAGTTGACGACCGCAGTCGCGTCGGTGACGGTGAGTACGTGCGACCACAGGGGGATGAGCAGTGAGAGGGTGAGGTAGCCATGGGCGATCGGACCCCCGAACGGGCTCTCCTTCTTCGCCCGCTCCACGTCGACGTGGATCCACTGGTGGTCGTCGGTGGCATCGGCGAAGGTGTTCACCCGCTCCTGGGTGATCTCGATCCACGGGCTCGTACCCAGCTCCTTACCCTTGAGTGAGGGCAGTTCGGCCATGGTGATGGTGGTCATGCGGGTGCCTCCGTCGGCTGTGTGGGCAGGTTGTCTCCCTTGGAGTCTCCCCCACTTTTAGCCGGACGGCCCCGACTCACGCGCAAACAGCAGGAATCAGGTCCGCGCGAGCACGTCGCGTACGGCGGCGCTGACGTCCGTGCTGCGGGTGCCTGGGCAGACATTGGATTTCCATAGAAACGCGACAGGGTGGTGATAAGGGCAGCGGCGACATTGGCTGCATGACGATCACTCTCAACCGACCCGCGCCCTACCCGGCCGGCGAGGCGGCGTCTGGTCCAGCCGTCCTCGACGTGGTCATTCCCGTCTACAACGAGCAGAACGACCTGGAACCGTGCGTCCGGCAGCTGCACGCCTACCTGACGGACACGTTCCCCTACCCGTTCCGCATTACCATCGCCGACAACGCCAGCACCGACGACACCCTCGCCCTGGCCGAAACGCTCCAGGCGGCCCTGGCGGAAGTCCGCGCCGTCCATCTTCGGCGCAAAGGGCGGGGCCTCGCGCTGCGCGCGGTCTGGCTGGCCTCCGACGCGCCGGTGCTCGCCTACATGGACGTCGACCTGTCCACCGACCTGACGGCCCTGCTACCGCTGGTCGCCCCGCTGCTGTCGGGCCACTCCGACCTGGCCATCGGGGACCCGGCTGGCCCGCACCGCCCGGGTCGTGCGCGGACCCAAGCGCGAGTTCATCTCGCGTAGCTACAACGTCCTGCTACGCCGCACCTTGCACACCCGGTTCTCCGACGCGCAATGCGGATTCAAGGCCATCCGGCGCGAGGTGGCCCAGCAGTTGCTGCCGCTGGTGCAGGACGGCGGCTGGTTCTTCGACACCGAGCTGCTCGTTCTCGCCGAGCGGGCCGGGCTGCGGATCGCCGAGGTGCCGGTCGACTGGGTCGACGACCCCGACAGCCGGGTCGACATCGTCGCCACGGCCCTGGCCGACCTGCGCGGCATCGCCCGGCTCGGCTGGGCGCTGGCCACCGGCCGGCTGCCGGTCGCGGCGGTGCGCGACCTGACGAGGACATCGCCATGACCACGAAGCTGCTGCCAGCACGGCACGCCGCTCACCGCCCCGCCGACGCCGGGCGCCTCACCCCACCGGATGACCGCCGCCGCCTGGAGCGGATCTGGCGCGGTCCGGCGGACCAGCCGCGCTGGGCCCGCCCGGCCCTGCTCGGCCTGCTCGCCCTGACCGCGGTGCTGTACCTGTGGGACCTGTCCGCCTCCGGCTACGCCAACAGCTTCTACGCCGCCGCGGTGCAGGCCGGCACCAAGAGCTGGAAGGCGTTCTTCTTCGGCTCGCTGGACTCGGGCAACTCGATCACCGTCGACAAGCCGCCGGCGTCGCTGTGGCTGATGGAGCTTTCCGGCCGGATCTTCGGGTTCAACTCCTGGTCGCTGCTGGTCCCGCAGGCCCTGGAGGGGGTCGCCGCCGTCGGGCTGCTGTACAGCACCGTGCGCCGGGTGACCGGCTCCGCCGCGGGCCTAGCCGCGGGGGCCGCGCTCGCGCTCACCCCGGCCGCGGTGCTGATGTTCCGCTTCGACAATCCCGACGCGCTGCTCGTCCTGTGCATGGTCACCGGGGCCTACGCGGTGACCCGGGCCCTGGAGGCCGGGCGGACCCGCTGGCTTGTCCTGGCCGGGTCGGTGATCGGCCTGGCGTTCCTGACCAAGCTGCTGCAAGGCTTCCTGGTGCTGCCCGCCTTCGCGCTCACCTACCTGCTCGCCGGGCCGGTCCCGCTGCGGCGCCGGATCGGCCAGGTGCTCGCCGGGACCGCCTCCGTGCTGATAGCGGCCGGCTGGTGGGTGCTGATCGTGCAGCTGTGGCCGGCCTCCGACCGGCCCTACGTCGGCGGCTCGACCAACGACTCGATCCTGGAGCTGGTCTTCGGGTACGACGGCCTGGGCCGGATCTTCGGCGGCAGCGGCAACGGCGGCGGCGGCGCGGGCGGTGCCAGCGGCTCCAGCTTCGGCGGGGCCACCGGCTTGTCCCGGCTGTTCAGCAGCGAGATGGGTAACGAGATCTCCTGGCTGCTTCCGGCCGCGCTGGTCGGGCTCGTCGCCCTGCTGTGGTTCACCCGCCGGGCTCCGCGCACCGACCGGCTCCGCGCGGCCGCCTTGCTGTGGGGCGGCTGGCTGCTGGTCACCGGCCTGGTGTTCAGCTACATGCAGGGCACCATCCACCCGTACTACACGGTGGCCCTCGCCCCGGCGATCGCCGCGCTCGTCGCCCTGTCCGGCCACGCCGCCTGGGCCCGCCGCGCCACCGTCACCGGCCGCCTGACCTGCTCCGCGCTCGCCCTGGCCGCCGGGCTGTGGAGCTTCGTGCTGCTCGGCCGGACCAGCAGCTGGCAGCCCGAGCTGCGCTGGCTCGTCCTTGCCCTCACGCTGGTCGCGGGCATCGGCCTGGCCGTGCCGGTCCGGCCCCGGCTGGCCGTGCGCGGCCTGCTCGCGGCCGGCCTGGCGGCCGCGCTGATCGGGACCGCCGCGTTCGGCGTGGCCACCGCGGCCAGCCCGCATACCGGCAGCATCCCGAGCGTGGGTCCCGCGGCCGCGGCCACCGCGGCCTCGGCCGGCGGCGGACCGGGAACCGGCGGCGGAGTGCCGTCCGGCCGGACCGGCGGGACAGGCTCGGCCCCCGGCGGCTCGGCGCCGGGCGGTTCGGCCAAGAGCGGCTCGATGCCCACCGGGTCCGCGCCGACCGGGTCCAGGACGGCCGGCGGCAAGACGTCGGCCGGGGTCGGCGGCGGCGTGCCCTCCGGCGCCGGCGGCGCGGCCACGAGCACGGCGTTGACCGACGCGCTCAAGGCCACGTCGTCGAAGTGGGCCGCCGCGGTCGTCGGTGACCAGAGCGCGGCCACCCTCGAACTGGCCACCGGCAAGGCCGTCATCTCGATCGGCGGCTGGAGCGGGACCGACCCGTCCCCGACGCTGGCGCAGTTCGAGCACGACGTCGCCACCGGGCAGGTGCGGTACCTGATCGCCTCCGGCGGCGTGGCGATGGGCGGCGGTTCGGCCGGCGTGGCCGCCCAGATCACCAAGTGGGTGGCGGCGCACTACAAGAAGATCACCATCGGCGGGCAGACGGTCTACGACCTCAGCCAGCCGCTGAGCTAGCCGGCTCAGCCCCCGAGGCCGGCTATCGCCCCGTCACCACCCCCGCCCGGGTGGTGACGGGGCACGGTCGTACGGTGGGTGGCCGAGGCAGCCGCCACGGCGGGGGTGATGCTGGTCATGGCGGTGATGGCACGTTACGTTCGGCATTAATTAGTTAGGGGAATGTGGGGCAGTGGTGACCGAGCGGATTCAGCTCAGCCGGCCGGACGGGACACCCATGCGGGTCCTGGTCGTGGAGGACGAGGACACGCTGGCCCAGATGCTCACGATGGCGTTCGAGTACGAGGGCTGGGCCGTCCGGACGGCGCCGGACGGGCCGGCCGGAGTGCGGGCCGCGCGCGAATTCAAACCCGACGTGGTGGTGCTCGACGTCATGCTGCCCGGCTTCGACGGCCTGGAGGTGCTGGCCCGGCTGCGCACCGACGCGCTCGAGGTGCCGGTGCTGTACCTGTCCGCCCGGGACGCCGTCGAGGACCGGATCGCCGGCCTGGACGCGGGCGCCCAGGACTACGTCACCAAGCCGTTCAGCCTGGCCGAGGTGGTCACCCGGGTCCGCGGCATGCTGCGCCGGGCCGGGATCGCCGAGACGGCCGAAACCCGCCTGGTCGTGGGCGATCTCGTGCTCGACGAGAGCACCAGGGAAGTCAGCCGCGCCGGTGCGGACCTGACGCTGACCGCGACCGAGTTCGAGGTGCTCCGCTTCCTCATGCAGAACCCGCGGCACGTGCTGACCAAGGGGCAGATCCTCGAGCGCGTCTGGCGGTACGACTTCGGCGGCCAGACCAACGTCGTCGAGCTGTACATCTCCTACCTGCGCCGCAAGGTCGAGGCCGGCCGCCCGCCGATGATCCACACCGTCCGCGGCGTGGGCTACGTGCTCAAACCCGCAAATGACTAACGCCGAACGGACGGTGCTACCCCCCCTCCGCCGCCGTCTTCGCCGGGGCTCGGCGTCGCTGCGCGTCAGGCTGCTGCTCGTCCTGGTCGCCCTGCTCGCGGTGGTGTGCGCCGCCGGCGGCTGGATCACCGTGCTCGCGATGCAGGACTTCCTCATCGGCCAGCTGGACAGCCAGCTGACCTCGGCCGGCGGCCGGGCGGTGCACGTCGCGCCGCCGGGCACCGGGCAGCCGGGCGGATCGGGTCCCGGCGGGTCGGGCGCTCAGTTCCTGCTCGCTCCCGGCCAGGCGGTCGGCACGCTCGGCGTCCGCGTCGAGAACGGGAAGGTCACCGCGGCCGCCGTGCTCGGCGGCAACGGGAAGCTCGAGGCGGTGGCGCCCACCCGGGGCTCGGTGCTGGCTTTGGTACGCCCGGGCGGGGCGCCCCGGACGGTGACGATCGCCGCGCTCGGCGAGTTCCGGGTGGCCGGCCTGCCGGCCGGCCACGGTGACGTCCTGCTCACCGGCCTGCCGCTGCGTGACGTTCAGCGCACCATCCACCAGATCATCGTGGTCGAGATCGTCGTCGCGGCGGCGGGTCTCGTGCTGGCCACCGCGGCGGGCGCGCTGATCATCCGCCGCACGCTGCGGCCGCTGCGCCGGGTGGCGGACACCGCGGTCCGGGTGAGCATGCTGCCGCTGGCCCAGGGCGACGTCGTGATCACCGAACGGATCGACCCGCGCCAGGCCGCCGACCGGACCGAGGTCGGCCAGGTGGCGGGGGCGGTCAACCGGCTGCTCGATCACGTCGACGCCGCGCTGACCGCCCGCCAGCGCAGCGAGATGAAGGTGCGCCGGTTCGTGGCCGACGCCAGCCATGAACTGCGCACGCCGCTGACCGCGATCCGCGGCTACGCGGAGCTGACCCGCCCGATGCGTTCCGACGCGCCGGCCCAGATGGGCTACGCCCTGGAACGCGTCGAGTCCGAGGCCGAACGCATGACCGCGATGGTCGAGGACCTGCTGATGCTGGCCCGCCTGGACGCCGGCCGGGAACTCGCCCGCGACCCCGTCGATCTCACCCACCTGCTCCTCGATGTGGTCAGCGACGCGGTGGCCAGCAGTCCCGAGCACCACTACGAGCTGAAGCTGCCCGACGTGCCGTTCACCGTGACCGGCGATGCCAGCCGCCTGCACCAGGTGTTCGCCAACCTGCTGGCCAACAGCCGGGTGCACACCCCGCCGGGCACCCGCGTGGTGGTGATGCTGAGCAGCAGCGATCCCGGCACGGCCGTGGTCACCGTGCTCGACGACGGCCCGGGCATCGACGCCGGCCTGCTGCCCACCATCTTCGAGCGGTTCGCCCGCGGCGCCGAGTCCCGGCACCGGGACGCCGGCAGCACCGGCCTCGGGCTGGCCATCGTCCGGGCGATCGTCGAGAACCACCACGGCACGGTCCAGGTCATGAGCCGTCCCGGCCAGACCGCGTTCATCGTCCGCCTGCCGCTCCAGCCATCCTGACCAGCTGCCGGGCGGACAGCGGTGGTGTGCTGCTGACCGGCCCGGTGGCGCGCAGGCCGGCCAGCTGGATATCGAGGAACCGCGGCCACGCCTCGGCAGCGGCCTGGCCGGCCGCCTGCACCAGCCCGCGCATCGCCCAGACCAGCACTAGGACGTCACCGCCGGTAACGCCCGGGTTGACCGTGCCGGCCGCCCGGGCGCGGGCGGTGAGCTCGTCGATGGCGGCCCGGATCCGGTGCGCGGTGGCGTCGTCGGTGTGGCGGGCCAGGAGCAGGCTCGCGTACCGCGCGTGGTCGGCGAAGGACTGGCCGAGGGCCCGCAGCAGCTCTTCGAGACCGTGCCCGTCGGCGCGCGCCAGCGCCCGTTCGGAGGCGAGAAGGATCTGCCCCAGGGCCAGCTGCAGCAGCTCGTCGATGAGGGCGTCCTTGCTGGCGAACCGGCGGTACACGGTGCCCACCCCCACGCCCGCCCGGGCGGCGATCTCCTCCATGCAGGCGTCGGCGCCGGACTCGCGGAGCACCTCGCGCGCGGCGGCGAGGACGCGGTCATGATTCCGCTGGGCGTCGCGCCGGGTCGCCGGAGGCCGGTGCCTGACCGCGCCCGGCGGCGAAGGCTGGCCGGTCACGGTCACTCGCTCTTGTCCCCGACGATCGTCCCGCCGGGCACCATGGCCAGCTCGGCGTGCTCCGGCTCGCCGGCCATCCGCTGCAGGCCCCGCGCCGACGGGATCAGCAGGCCAGCGAGCGCGGCCAGCACCAGCGCGGCGGCCAGCACGGCGAACCCGATCGTGTAACCGGACTCCTTCGGCAGCCCGGACGGCTCGAGCCGGGAGGTGACGATGCTGGCCATCGCGGCCGCGCCGATGCTGCCGCCGATCGTGCGGATGTTCGCGTTCATGCCGCTCGCGACGCCTGTCTGCGAGGCTGGCACCGCGGCGACGACCAGCGCGGACATCGCCGAGAAGGCGAGCCCGAACCCGACGCCCATGATGGCGCTGGACAGGTAGATCTCCCCCTCATGCCCGTGGGCGGAAGCGAGGATCGCCATGGCCACGGCTCCGGTCAGGCAGCCGGCCACCACCAGGACCTTGCCGCCGGCCCAGCGGGTGAGCCGGCCCGCGAACATGCCTACGGCGAACATGGTGACGGCCGAGGGCAGCAGCATCAGCCCGGACCGGGTGATGCTCGCGCCGAACCCGTATCCGGCAGCCGTGGGCGTCTGCACGAACTCCGGCAGGAAGGCGAACGTCGCGTACATCCCCATGCCGATCAGCAGGGCGACCAGGTTGTTCGTCCACACGCCCGGCCGCCGCATCATCTTCATGTCGATCAGCGGCGTGGCCGCCCGCAGCTCGGCGACCATCCAGCCCACGGCCAGCACCACGGCCCCGGCCAGCAGGCCGATCACCCGGCCGGAGCCCCAGCCCCAGTCCGGCGCCTCGCTCAGCGCGACCAGCAGCGCCACTAGCCAGGCGGACAGCAGCACGGCCGGCAGCCAGCTGATCCGCCCCGCGGTCCGCACCGGTGACTCGGGCACGAACAGCACCGCGGACACGGCGGCGATGACCGTGAGGATCATGGGCAGCCAGAACAGCCAGTGGTAGTCCAGCAGGTCCACGATCGGGCCCGCCAGGACGATGCCCAGGCCCGCCCCGACCGCGAGCAGCGACGCGAGAGCCCCGACCGCGCCGGTCACTTTCTCCGCCGGGAACTCATCCCGGATGATCCCGAACGCGACGGGGATCATCCCGCCGCCGGCCCCCTGGATCACCCGCGCCACGATCATGACGGCGATGGAAGGCGCGAGCGCCGCCAGCAGCGAACCCGCCGCCAGCGCGATCAGCGTGGCGACGAAGACCCGCTCCTTGCCGATCATGTCGCCGACCCGGCCCAGGATCGGCGTCATGATCGACGCCGACAGCAGGTACGCGGTGAGGACCCAGGTGGCGGTGCCCTGGGAGGTGTGCAGCTGATGCTGCAGCGTCGTCAGCACCGGAACCACCAGCGACTGCAGCAGCGCGAACGCCGCGACGCCCACGGACAGCACCGCGAACGTCACCCGGTAATGCGCGCGCCGACTGTCCATTGCCACGAAGACCTCCCCGAACCGGAACCGCGCTTCCGCAAAGCAGCATACTAAAACGGAATCCGCATTCCGCAGCAGCCGGCGGCAGGGCCCCTACCCGTTCTCGACGATGCGAGTCGGGTGCAGCGTGATCACCACCCGGTCGTCCGTCGGAGCGGGGAAGTGTTCCAGGTCGGTGCCGTACAGGTGCAGGAGGCGCTGCAGGAATTTCAGGTCCGGGTCGTCGGTGATCTCGGCGGTGGCCCGGACCTCCAGCGTCCGGTACGGGTTCTCCGGGTCGATGACGAACAGCGTCACCTGGGGATGGGCGAGCAGGTTCTTGTACTTCTGGCGGCCCTTGTGCAGCGAGGTGCGCACGACGTCGCCGTCGAGCATCGCCCAGATGGCTGTCACCTGGGGCTGCCCGTCGGTGCCGACAGTGGCGAAGGCCACCGTGTGCGGGGTCTCCAGAAGGTCGCGGTGGCTGGGGGAGATGGCGGGCACGTGGAGGCTCCTTCGCTGGCAGGATGATGGTCAGGCCGCCGTCAACGTTAGCGCTCGGGGTTGCCCGCCGGTCAGCCGAGGCCGGGTGCGGGCGCGATGTTGAAGTTGTCCCGGAACACGTTGTCTGGGTCGTAGCGACCCTTGAGCACCCGCAGCCGGGACAGCGTGGCCTCCGGGAAGGCGTCGCCGAGCCGTTCCGCGCGGGTGTCGGTCTCGAAGCTGAGGTACAGGCCGCGGGTGTACCGGTGGATGTCCTCCCAGGCCTCGTCCAGGCGGGCGCGGTCGGTGCCGAACGCGACCAGCGCGAAGTTGGCGTCGCGATGGCCGAACGCGGTGGCCTCGACGGGCACGTCGCCGACCGCGCCGCCGAGCGAGCGGATCTGGAAGAAGTAGACGATGCCGGTGGCCATCAGCTTCTCGATGGCGATGCCAAGCTCGGGCGTGATGTGCCGGACCAGCCCGGACCGGGTCACTGGCTCGCCCTGTCCGGCGTGCGGATCCGGGCTGGCGTTGGCCATCACGGCGGCGTAGCTGGTCATCCGGGCGTCGCTGGCCGCCAGCGGGGCGATGGCGGCCAGTGGCTGGAGCCGGGCCAGCACGGTGTCGGCGTCGGCGGAGTCCACCGCGACCATGACGTGCCCGACCGGGGGCTGGCCGCCGCGGGGCGGGCCGAGGATGACGAAGCTCGTCACCTCGCGGGGGGCCGCCTCGACGGCCGCGCCCCAGCGCTCGAAGAACCCCGCGGTGTCGGTCGCGTCGAACGCTAGCTGGGCGAAGCCGACGTCGCCGACCTCGTCCGCCTCGAACTCGAAGGAGGTAACGATGCCGAAGTTCGCGCCCGCCCCCCGGATGGCCCAGAACAGGTCGGGGTTCGCCGCCGGGCTCGCGGTCTGGACGGTGCCGTCGGCCAGCACGATCTGCGCCGACACCAGGTGGTCGATGGTCAGCCCGTGCTCGCGCACCAGCCAGCCGATGCCGCCCGCGGTGGCCAGGCCACCGACGCCGACGCCGCCGTAGTCGCCCGAACTCAGCGCCCAGCCGTGCGGCGCCAGCGCGGCGGCCACGTCCATCCAGCGCGCACCGGGTCCGAGCCGGACCCGGCGGGTGGCTTCGTCGACGATCTCGATCGTGTTCAGCGCCGAGACGTCGATGACGATGCCGCCGTCGTTGGTCGAGCGGCCGCTGATGCCGTGGCCGCCGCTGCGGACCGACATCGCCACGCCGGCCTGGTCCCGGGCGAACGCGAGCGCGTCGATGACCTGCGGGACGCTGGTGACGCGGAGCACCAGGCCGGGTGCTCCGCCGCGCATGTAGGTGGACCGGACCCGGGCGTAGGAGAAGTCTCCCGGCTCCACTGCGGCCGCGGCCAGCGAGGCGGGCAGGCCGTCATAGTCGATGCCGTCCCGGCGCCGGGCCAGCGCGGCGGTGCTGCGGACCGGCGCGGCCGGCCGGTCCGCCCCGGTGAGTCCGGCCGGGGCGCGGGCCGCTCGTTCCCGGCTGACCGCCTCGCGCAGCGGCGGCATCACCTGCTCGGCGAACACCTGCATGGTCTGCGGGTCGTCGGCCATCACGATCAGCGTGCTGATGCCGTCCTGCAGGACCAGCGGCAGCAGGTCGTCGACCCACTGCTCCGGCGGCCCG
>Ga0302308_10004604_pt1 | contig 10824 bp, 5 predicted proteins | sample III_Palsa_E3_3_FD_200531 | JGI IMG/M metagenome (GOLD analysis project Ga0302308, IMG submission 200531) | Peat permafrost microbial communities from Stordalen Mire near Abisko, Sweden - III_Palsa_E3_3 | ecosystem: Environmental > Terrestrial > Soil > Palsa > Peat permafrost | place: Sweden... | reverse complement strand
TGGGTCGTCCGGCTGGTACGCGAACATCGCCGGCTGCAGGTCGAACGTCCGGTCGAGCGCCAGGGCGTAGGGATCGACCAGCAACTTGTTCGGATTGAAGCGGTGGCCCTCCGCCGGCGCGAAAGCGCCGTGGGCTCGCAGCCCATAGCGGGCGCCGGCCCCTACGCCCATGATGTGGCTGTGGAAAACCGGCCCGGTGCGCCCTCGAAGCGGGATGCGTGCGACCTCGGTCTCGCCCTTCTCATCGAACAGGCAGAACTCGATCATCCGGGCGTGGGCCGAATAGACGGCGACATTCACGCCATCCGCCGTGAGGGTGACGCCAAGCGGTTCGGGGAGCCCTTCGCTCGCGTCAGCGATTGCGCCGCCAGACATCGTCCCTAAGCCCCGTGTTCAGCGATCAGGTCGCGGTAGAGTTCGGCGTAGCGCTGCGCCGATCCACGCCAGGACACGTCGCAGGCCATGCCGTTGGTCTGCAGGCGCCGCCAGCTGCGGCGATCGCGATACAGCTCCACCGTCCGCCGAATGGCGCTCTCCAGCATTGGCGTCACAACCGGCGCGAATTGGACGCCGGTTCCCGCGCCGGCCGCCAGCGCCATCGGACTGGCGTCGACCACGGTGTCGTTCAAGCCTCCGACCCGGGCGACGACCGGCACGGCGCCGTATCGCAAGGCGCACATCTGAGTGAGCCCGCAGGGCTCGAAACGGGATGGAACCAGCAGGACGTCGGCGCCGGCCTGGATCCGGTGCGCCAAAGCCTCGTCATAGCCGAACTGGCAGGCGATGCGGCCCGGGTGGGCGGCGGCCGCCGTCGCGAAGCCGGCCTGAAGGTCCGGATCCCCAGACCCCAGCAGCGCCAGCTGCGCGCCGTGGGCCAGCAGTGAAGGCAACGCGGCCAGCAGCAGGTCCAGTCCCTTCTGCCAGCTCAGCCGGCTGACGACCGCGAAGAGCAGCGCGTCCGGATCGGGATCGAGACCGAAACGGGCTTGAAGGTCCGCCTTATTGATCGCGCGCGGCGCCAGGTCTGCGGCGTCGAATGTCCTCGCTATCAGCGGATCGGCGCTCGGGTCCCAGACCTTGACGTCGATGCCGTTCAGGATTCCGCTGAGCTTGTCGGCTCGACCGCGCAAGAGCCCGTCCAGACCCATGCCGCCCTCGGGCGTGCAGATCTCGGCCGCATAGGTCGGGGAGACGGTGGTGATGCGGTCGGAAAGCCGCAGACCCGCCTTCAGGAACCCGATGTCGCCATAGTATTCAACCCCGTCGGACGTGAAGGACGATGGTGGCAGGCCCAACCTATCCAGCAGGCGTCGGTCGAACTGGCCCTGGAAAGCGAGATTGTGCACGGTCATGATCGTGCCGGGCCGCGGCCCTCCCCGGTAGTGGAGGTAGGCGGCCGTCAGCCCGGCCTGCCAATCGTGGGCGTGGACGACCGCCGGCGCGTAGGTCGGCGACTGGCCCTGCGCGAGATCGGCGCCGATCCGCGCCAGCGCCGCGAAGCGGGTGGCGTTGTCCGGCCACGCCGCGCCGGATGCATCGCCGTAGGGGCCGCCGGGGCGGGCATAGAGATGCGGCGCATCCAGCACGAACAGATCGAGCCCGGCGGCGCGGCAGGCCAGCACGCGCGCTGGGCCGCCAAACAAATCGTCTCGGCTCAAGGCGGTGACGGTGCCCCGGAGCGCCTTCATCACTGCCGGGTATCCCGGAACCAGCGTCCGCACGGCGACGCGCTGCGAACGAAGCGCTCCGGGAAGCGCCCCCACGACGTCGGCCAGGCCGCCGGTCTTGATCAGGGGATAGATCTCCGACGCGACGGAGAGAACCTGGACCGAGGTCATCCGACCAGGCGATCGATCATCGCTTGCGTGATCAGGCAGACGCCCCCCTCCGAGCGGCGGAAGCGCTGCGCATCGATCACGGGGTCATCGCCGACGACCAGGCCCGGCGGAATTTGCACGCGCCGGTCGATGATCACCCTGTTCAGCCTCGCCGAGCGGCCGATCTCCACGTCGGGCAGCACCACCGCCAGCTCCACGGAGCTGTAGGAGTTCATCCGCACGCCGCTGAACAGCAGCGATCTCGAGACCGTGGCGCCCGACACGACGCAGCCGCCCGCCACGAGCGAGGCTTTCGCCATGCCTCGCCGGCCCGGGTAGTCATGCACGAACTTCGCCGGCGCATTCATCTCGCTGTAGGTCCAGATCGGCCAGTTGCGGTCGTAGAGATCGAGATCCGGGACGACCTCTGTCAGGTCGATGTTGGCGGTGAAATAGCTGTCGATCGTGCCGACATCGCGCCAATAGGACGGGGCATCGGGCGTCGCGCGGATGCACGAGCGCTCGAACGGGTGAGCGACGGCCTTCGCCTCTTTCACGAGCCTCGGGATGATGTCCTTGCCGAAGTCGTGGCTCGAGTTGGGATCGGCGGCGTCGAGGGCCAGCTGAGCCGCTAGAAATCCCGTCTCGAAGACGTAAATTCCCATGCTGGCGAGACAGCGGTCGGGGTGGCCCGGCATGGTCGGCGGCGTCGGCGACTTCTCGACGAAGTCGACGATCCGGTCGGTCTCGTCGACCTGCATGACCCCGAAGCTGGCGGCTTCCTCGACCGAGACCTCGATGCAGGCGACGGTGACGTCGGCGTCCTGCTCGACGTGCTGCTGCAGCATCGGCTCGAAGTCCATCTTGTAGACGTGGTCCCCCGCCAGGATGACCACGAAGCGTGGGTCGTAGTCCTGGACGATGTCCATGTTCTGAAACACCGCGTCAGCCGTGCCGAGATACCATTTTTCCTCCGACACCCTTTGGCTGGCGGGCAGGATGTCGAAGGTTTCGTTGCGCTCTGGCCGGAAGAAGTTCCAGCCGCGCTGCAGGTGACGGATGAGGCTGTGGGCCTTGTACTGCGTCGCGACCGCGATGCGGCGGATGCCGGAATTCAGGGCGTTGGACAGGGCGAAATCGATGATGCGGAATTTGCCGCCGAAATAGACCGCCGGCTTGGCTCGGACATCCGTCAATTCCATCAACCGGCTGCCACGGCCCCCGGCGAGCACATACGCCATGGCCTGGCGACAGTAGGGCGCGGTTGCAGTCGCCACCATCGGGGGCTCCCCGTTTGATCACGCCAGCCTAGGCGGCTTATCCACCGGGCTGAAACCGAAAATACAGCGCCGAGAGCGGCGGAAGGGTGATTTCGGCCGAGGCGGCGAGACCGTGAGAGGACGTCGGTTCGGCTTTGATCGCGCCGAGGTTGCCCATCCCGGAGCCGCCGTACTCGCGGGCGTCGGAATTGAAGATTTCGCGCCACATCCCAGCATTCGGCAAGCCAATGCGGTAGCCGGTCCTGGGTTCCGGTGTGAAATTGCAGACAATCGCGACGGCCGGCTCGCCGGGCGGCCCGAAGCGCAGCCACGCCGCGATGGACTGGTCGCGGTCATCGACGACGATCCATCGGAAGCCATCAGGCTCGCAGTCGCGGGCATGCAGCGCGGGGGTGTCCCGGTAGAGGGCGTTCAAGTCACGCACGACAGCCCGGACGCCCTGGTGCGGCCGATATGCCAGCAGATCCCAGTCGAGTTCGGCGCGGAAATTCCATTCACGCCGCTGAGCGAATTCCTGGCCCATGAACAGCAGCTTCTTGCCCGGATAGGCCCACATCAAGCCGTAGTAGGCGCGGACGCCCGCGAACTGGCGCCAGTCGTCGCCCGGCATGCGGCTGACGATCGTGCCTTTGCCGTGCACGACCTCGTCGTGGGACAGCGGCAGCACGAAGTTCTCGCTGAAGGCGTAGAGCAGGCCGAAGGTCAGCAATTCGTGGTGATGGCGGCGATAGATCGGGTCCTTGGACATGTAGTCCAAGGTGTCGTTCATCCAGCCCATGTTCCACTTGAAGCCGAACCCGAGACCGCCGACATGCACGGGCAAGGTGACACCGGGCCAGCTGGTGGACTCCTCGGCCATGGTCGTCGCCCCAGGCTCGGCGGCGTAGACCAGGGTGTTGAGCTGCTTGAGAAAGGCTTCCGCCTCGCGGTTTTCGCGGCCGCCGTCGGCGTTCGGCAGCCATTCGCCCTCTTTACGCGAATAGTCGAGGTAGAGCATCGACGCGACCGCATCGACCCGCAGGGCGTCGATGTGGAACACGTCCAGCCAATAGGAAGCGTTCGCCAGCAGCATGTTGGCGACCTCGCGACGGCCGAAATTGAAGATGGCGGTGTTCCATTCCGGATGAAAACCCTGCCGCGGGTCGGCGTGTTCGTAGAGCGCGGTCCCGTCGAAGCGCGCCAGGCCGTGCGGGTCGGTCGGGAAGTGGGCCGGCACCCAATCCATGATCACGCCCAGTCCGGCGAGATGGGCGCGATCGATCAGGCGCGCGAACCCGGCCGGGTCGCCAAACCGGCGGGTCGGGGCGAAGAGGCCGATCGGCTGGTAGCCCCACGAGTCGTCGAGCGGGTGCTCGCTGACCGGCATGAATTCGAGATGAGTGAAACCCAGGTCGACCGCGTAGGGGATAAGGGTGTCGGCGATCTCGTCGTAGCCGAGAAAGCCGCCGTCGGCGCGTCGCCGCCACGATCCCAGGTGGACTTCGTAGATCGAGATCGGGCTGCGACGCGGCTCGCGCGCGCGGCGGGCCTCGAGATGGGCCTGATCATGCCATTGAAACTGGTCGATCCGGGCCACGACGGAGGCCGTCGAGGGCCGCAATTCGGACGCGAAGCCGAACGGATCGGCCTTGAGCGGCAGCAGATCGCCGCCCTGCCCGATGATCTCGTACTTGTAGACCGCGCCTTCGCGCAGGCCGGGGATGAAGATCTCCCAAAGGCCGCTGTCGATGCGCTTTCGCATCGACGCGCAGCGGCCGTCCCAATTGTTGAAATCGCCCACCACCGACACGCGCCTCGCGTTGGGCGCCCACACGGCGAAACCGACCCCCTCACATCCCTCGTGGCGGATCAGGTGGGCGCCCAGCCGCGCGTAAAGATCTCGATGGGCGCCCTCGACCAGCAGCCAGTCGTCCATTGGCCCGAGCACCGCGCCGAAGCGGAAAGGGTCGTCGTAGTCCCAGGATCCGCCAGCATTGCTGGCGTGCAGGCGATAGGCGACCGGCGGCTTCGCGCCCTCGGCGAAGCCCTCGAACAGCCCTTCGGAGCCGCGTCGTTCGAGCGTAGCGATCAGCCGTCCGTCCGTGTCTCTCGCCGCCAGCGTCTCGGCGTGAGGTGCGAAGGCGCGGATCGCCAGACCAGCCTCGAACGCGTGCGGCCCCAGCACGGCGAACGGATCGTCAAGCCGGCCCCCAGCGATGGCGGCGACTTCACTGTCCTTAAGCCGCCAGCCGCTTGGACGCCCTGATTTCAACTCTTCGCCACCGGCACGTTCCAGATGTCCTCGGCATACTCCCGAATGGTCCGGTCGGACGAGAACCATCCCATGTTGGCGGTGTTGAGGATCGCGGCGCGGCGCCAAGCCGCCTTGTCCCGCCAGCGCGCCTCGACCGCCGCCTGAGCCTGGACATAGGCCTCGAAGTCGGACAGCACCAGGAAGTGGTCGTGGTTGACCAGCCCCTCGACCAGGCCGCGATAGAGGTCGGGTTCGGACGGCGAGAAGACGCCCTGGCCCACCTGGTCGAGCACCTGCTGCAGGATCGGCGACGCGGCCACGATCTCCCGCGTGCCCAGCCCCTCGCGGCGGCGGGTTTCCACTTCGGAGGCGGTCAGGCCGAAGATGAAGATATTGTCGTCGCCGACCCGATCCTTGATTTCGACGTTCGCTCCGTCGAGCGTGCCGATCGTCAGGGCGCCATTCAGCGCGAGCTTCATGTTGCCGGTGCCGGATGCTTCCATGCCGGCGGTGGAGATCTGCTCGGAGAGGTCGGACGCCGGGATGATCGCCTCGGCCAGCGAGACATTGTAGTTCTGCAGGAAGACGACCTTCAGCCTGCCACGCAGCGTCGGGTCGCGGTTCACCACATGGGCGACGTCGTTGATCAGCTTGATGATCAGCTTGGCGTTGTGATAGCTCGCCGCCGCCTTGCCGGCGAAGATTTTTACCCTCGGCGTCCACTCGCGGGTCGGCTGGGCCCGCATCGCATCGTAGAGCGCGACGGTCTCCAGGATGTTGAGCAGTTGGCGCTTGTACTCGTGGATGCGTTTGACCTGCGTGTCGAACAGCGCATCCGGGTCGATGCGGACATGCAGGCGATCCGAAATCAACCGGCCCAGCGCGATCTTGTGCTCGCGCCGGACCGTCATCATCCGCTCCTGGACGCCGGCGTCATCGGCGTAGTTGGCGAATTCCGCCAACAGTTCGGGCCGGTCCAAAACCTCGCCGCCCACGGTCTCGGCGAGCAGGCGCGTCAGGCCGGGATTGGCCAGCATGAGCCAACGGCGGAAGGTGATGCCGTTGGTCTTGTTGACGATCCGTCCCGGATAGACACGGTTGAGGGTCGAGAACACCGTCTCGCGCATCAGATCCGTATGGAGGGCCGAGACGCCATTCACCTTGTGCGAGCCGATGAAGCTCAGCCATCCCATCCGGACCTGGCGGCCGCCGTGCTCTTCGATCAGCGAAACCGCCGAAAGCTCACCCTCATCGGCCTTTCCCTCGGCCTTCAGCCGATCGAGGTGCAGGGCGTTGATCATGTAGATGATCTGCATGTGGCGCGGCAGAACTCGCTCCAACAACGGCACCGGCCAGTGCTCGAGCGCCTCCGGCAGGAGGGTGTGGTTGGTGTAGGAGAAAACCTCGACCGTTATTGTCCACGCCTCCTCCCACTCCAGGCCGTGGACGTCGACCAAGAGCCGCATCAGTTCGGGAATGGCGATGGCCGGATGGGTGTCGTTGAGCTGGATGGCCACGTGTTCGGGCAAGTTGCGCAGCTCGCCGTCGTGTTGGCGGATGTGGCGCCGGACGATGTCCTGCAGCGCCGCCGAGGACATGAAGAACTCCTGGCGCAGGCGCAATTCCTCGCCGGCCGGCGTCTCGTTGCTGGGATAGAGCACCTGGGAGATGGTCTGGGCGCGCGCTTGAGACGCCAGCGCGCCGGTATAATCACCGCGGTTGAACGCCTCCAGGCCGAGGGGGTCGGGCGCTCGCGCCGACCATAGCCGCAACGTGTTGACGTGCCGGCCTCGCCACCCGACGATCGGGGTGTCGAAAGCCTGAGCTTCGATCGTCTCGGCTGGAAGCCAGCGGTAGCGGCTGGCGCCGTTCTCGTCCACGTCCTGCTCGACCGACCCGCCGAAACCGATGTGGTAGAGAACCTCCGGTCGCTCGAACTCCCAGGGATTGCCCGAGGCCAGCCAATTCTCGGGCACTTCGGTCTGCCAGCCGTTGTTGATCTGCTGGCGGAAGAGGCCGTGGTCGTAGCGGATGCCATAGCCGTAGGCAGCCACCGAGAGCGTGGCCATGCTTTCCATGAAGCAGGCGGCCAGCCGGCCCAGGCCGCCGTTTCCGAGCGCCGCGTCGGGCTCGATGTTGCGCAGCTGCTCGAGGTCCACGCCCAACTCGCTGAGGGCCGCGCGCATGGTCTCGGTCAGGCCGAGGTTGTTGAGCGTCTCGCCGAGCAGGCGACCGATCAGGAACTCGAGCGACAGGTAATAGACCCGCTTGCGCCGCTCGGCGTAGATCGCTCGGGTCGATGGAAACCAGCGATCGACGATGCGGTCGCGCACCGTCAGCGCCGCGGCGATGAACCAGTCGTGATTGCTGGCCACGATCGGGTCCTTGCCGACCGTATAGGCCAGCTTGGCGATCAGCGCGCGGCGCAGGGCGATGATGTCCTCGTCCTCGGCGGGGAGGGCGATTCTCGTGGTGAATCCGGCCGATACGGCGGAGGTTGGCGTTGAGGACATGATCTGTTCCGGAGGGTGACGCGCCTTGCGAATCTACAGGCTATCTCAACACAGCTAGACGGGCCGTTCACGCTCGGGGTCGATTGGAACGCGGTGCATGCCGCTTAGGCAGGGCGGACCACGCTCAACTGGGCCTAGCGCACGATCAGGCGAAGGTCGCGACCGAGCCAAGTGTCGTCTTGCGTCCATCGGACCGTGAATTCGATGCTCTGGCCGGCGCGAAGCTCGCCCGTCTCGAGCACGGCGACGAAGAAGCCGAGCTCCGAGTCCTCGGTGAGCTGATCCGCGACCTTCGACCATCCGTCCACGCCCCAATGCACCACCGCCGGCGCCGGCAGGGCGACCGCAAGCCGCGCGCGCGCCGGGATCCCGTCGATGGGGGCGTGCGGAAACCAGAAGGCGTGGGTCGCGGTCGGCGGCCGGCCCCCATAACGACGCCAGGTCGCGTCCGGCCGATCGACGGGCCGGCCCAGCGCGCGCGAGACCATCAGCTTGATGAACTCGGCATGCGCCCAGGCGAGCGGCATCGCCGAGCCGGTGGGGCGTCCGGGTTCGAGCCGACGCGCGGCGATCGGGGTGCCGTCCCAGACCTGTTCGGGGATCATGCCGCCCGGGCTGGCCATCGCCGACATCGCCGCGAGATAGGGCAGGGGATCGCGGCCCGCGGCCAGTTCATAGTGGCCGCGCTCGCCGGCCAGCAGCGGCCACGCCCGCCCGCGCCCTTGGCCGTCGAAGGGCCGACCGTCATCGTGCTCGCCGTAGCCATCGGCATTGTAGCGCCGCCACGCGGGGCCGGTGGGAAGGTCGACCTTGAGCAATTGATCGACCACGCGGAGGCTGTCCTCGATCACCGGGTCGTCGGCGCTGCGCAGGCCGAAACGGACCAGGTGCAGGAAGTCCGCGCCGATGAGCTGATCGGCCGGGATCCCAGGGGCATCGCCGCGGTTTCGCAGCGGTATGATATCCCGTGACGCCGTCGCATCGATGAGGATCCGCGGCGGCGCGGTCCTGATGAAGTAGCTTTCGACGCCGAAGCGCTGGCAGAAGTCGCTGTTCGCCGCGGTCATCCAGCGTTCGATGTTGGCGTTCCAGAAGTCCGCCAGTTCGAGCGCCCAACCGCTGGCCGTGGCCGGCAGGAAGATGCTGCCGGCCACCAGCGCCCCGATGCCCGTCGCGAGCGTGGCGGGGTTGAGCCCTGCGTTCTCTTCCCAGCGGTCCTGGTCCGTCGCCGGGCCGGACCGGGCGATGAAGGAAAGCGCCCGGCGAACCATCTCGCCGACCTCGGCGCCGTCGAGCTGATCTCGCTCGTGCAGGGCCGCGGCGAGCATGACCGGAAAGGCCGCTTCATCCAGCTGCACGCCGTTCCAGTAGGGCGTTCCGCCGAGCCACTGGTTCTGGAACCAGTGTCCGTCCTGGTTCTGGGTCGCGATCAGGTAGCGCAGCGCATCCTGCGCTTCCTCGTAGGCGCCGATCGCCAGGAGGGCACCGGCGCACTGGACCAGATCCCTTGGCCATACGAGGTGATAACCGCCGCGGTTGTCGCCGGTGTCGCCCCAGGGGACGCTCAGGCTGGCGACCATCGCGCCGGGGTAGGCCTTGTCTATGTGGCAGCGAAGCACGGTCGCCGAGATCGCCAGCGCATCGTTCAGATTCGGCGGGACGTCGCTCGCCGGCGGCGTGCGCGTCTCGCACCGCTTCCTCCAGCGCTCCCAGCCGGCGATCTGCCGCTGCAAAATGCTGTCGAACGTCTGGGTGAGGCTCGTGATCGCGACCGTGGCGGCGGCTTCCCGACCGCCGCCGAACGCCAGGGCGACGACCGCGCTGCGCGGCAATTCTCCGATCAGCGCCACATTGCCGGGCCCGGCGGATGGGTAGCTCCAGGTGAGACGGCCGTTCCCGGAGAAGTCCTGCCAGCCGTCGCTGGACCCGACATAGCCGGCGCTGGCCTGGCCCATGGCGTCGCTCTGTCGGGCATCGACGGCGGCGAGCGCCATCGCGAACGGACCCTGCTCGGCCCAAAGCACGCGGCGGCCCGCCTGCTCGCCGACGGCCGCGACGTTGCCGAGGCCCGTCGCGCCCACGTGCGGCGCGACAAGGACGTAAGGGCGAAAACCGGTGTCGCCCTCCAGCTCGATCGCGATGATCAAGGCGTCGCGGGAGGGGTCGGGGGTCACCCGAAGCGTCAGCTGATAGCGGTCGTGAGTATGGATGATCTCGACCGCCGGCACGCCCGGAGCGAGGTAGCGAAGCGTGTAGTTATCGACCCGTTTGACCTCGGACCAGAAGCCGTTTCCGTCCGCGACGATGAACCCCAGGTCGCGTATTTGCGGTAGGTCGGCGCGGGGGAAATAGACCTCGTTGATGATGCCGAATCCAAGCGTGAACCACAGGCGCGACGGCCCCAGCGAGCATCCGACCACGTCCTTCGCGCTGCTCGTCCAGGTCGGAGAAATGCCGGGTCGCCCGGGCGCATCACCGCACACCTGAGCTTCCCGCTCGACACCCATCAGGCGATTTCACCGTTGCATGCTCTTAGACAAGTGGTGGGTGGTTGCGAAGCGGCGCCGCGCCGCCCTGGCATTCATGCGGCCAAACGACGGGACTGACTAGCCTGCAGGGTGCGGTGCGCATTCGAACTACGATGCAGTTTTGCGGAATGAAACCTTAGGCGCGGAAACCCGGGCGCCTGATCGGCCGACGCCCGGTCGTTGGTTAAGCCAACACCCTGGCCAGGAACAAGCCACCGAGTTCCAGGCCAGGGTGCTGTCAGACCAAGGTCGACATGTCTCCGCCAGGGCGCAGGTGACCCAAACCCAACCGACGTTTAGGCCATGACTCCCTGCCACGCGCTCGGTCGTGTCCCAGCCCGTGGTGTAGCTTCGGCGGCGTGATCACCGCGCTCTCCGGCTTGGCCGGATTGGTCAGGCGGCCATGATTGGCAGGCTGACGATTGGATCATCGCTCAGCGGCGCGACGCTTTC
>Ga0302308_10004599_pt1 | contig 10830 bp, 11 predicted proteins | sample III_Palsa_E3_3_FD_200531 | JGI IMG/M metagenome (GOLD analysis project Ga0302308, IMG submission 200531) | Peat permafrost microbial communities from Stordalen Mire near Abisko, Sweden - III_Palsa_E3_3 | ecosystem: Environmental > Terrestrial > Soil > Palsa > Peat permafrost | place: Sweden... | reverse complement strand
CGGGATGACTTATCTTCGAATCGTCATCCCGCTCTATCATCTTGTTTGAGCATGATCTCCGGGCAAACGCTTCGCGTTTGTCCCGAGGGAAAACCGGGCTCCACTTTTCCGGATCATGCTCTAGCCAAGGGCCTTCTGGTGCTCGGCCGCAAGTTCGGCATCCATCGACGTCACCTTGATCGCGGCCGGCCGCTGCACGATCCGGGTGACATAATCGATGACGGCCTTCTGTTCGGGCACCAGTTTGAACATCACGCCCCAGTTCAACGCATTGCCCCAGAGAATGTCAGCGGCCGAAATCGTGTCGCCCAGCAAATAGGGCTGGTCCCTGATTTGACGAAGGATGGTTTCAAGCATCGTGTCGAACGTCCCATAGGGCGAAGTGGCGTGCGGCGCGGGTTCGCGCTGCATGGCACGGTCGACCAACGCGGGCTCGTAGCACGAGGCATAATAGATCAGCCAGCGCAGATAGACGCCGCGCCGGGTATCCCCGATGATCGGAGCCAGTCCGGCAGCAGGAAACAAATCCGCCAGATAGATGAAGATTGCCACCTGTTCCGTGATCAGTTCGCCACGATGCAGGATCGCGGGAACCTTGCCGAGCGGATTAATCGCTAAATATTCCGGGCGCCGTTGCTCGCCCGCCTTCATGTTCAGGACGTGAAGTTGGTAGGGGGCTCCGAGTTCTTCGAGGAGGGTCAGCGCACCCGAGGAACGCGATTGGGGAGAATGAAAAAGGGTGATGGTGTCGGTATCCGTCATCACGAGCTCCTGAATTGATCGTTGGACTGGTCTTGGTATGGACCCACCCTAGCGCCCCATACCTGTCATCTTTTGTCAGGTTGGATTAGATTATCCCGATGCGCGCCAGCCGCCTTTTGTCGATCCTGATGACCTTGCAAGCCCGCGGACGCGTGACGGCGCAGGCGCTCGCCGACCAATGCGAGGTGTCGCTTCGAACCATCTACAGGGACATCGACGCCCTGAGCGCCTCCGGTGTGCCGGTCTACAGCGACCGTGGTTCGACGGGCGGATATCGCCTGCTCGAGGGATACCGGACCCGTCTCAACGGACTGTCGCTCGAGGAGGCGCGAAGCTTGTCCTTCGCCGGCCTGGCTGGACCTGCGGCCGCGCTCGGCCTTGGCTCGGTCATGGCCGCAGCCCAGCTTAAGCTCACGGCAGCGCTGCCCATCGACATGCGAGCCGCCGCCGAACGGACGCGGGTATGCTTTCATCTCGATGCGCCCGGCTGGTTCTATGAAAAAGAGCTGCCGCCCTACCTGCAAGAAATCGCCGTCTCAGTCTGGAACCAGTTGCTGATCGAAATTCGCTATCGCAGCTGGAAAGCCGAGACATCTCGAACGGTGGCGCCGCTCGGCCTCGTACTCAAGAGCGGGGCTTGGTATCTCGTGGGGCTGGTCGGCAATAGCGCCCGAACGTACCGGATCGCCAGGGTCCGCGAGCTGAGAGTACTGGACGATACGTTCGAGCGGCCTGCGGACTTCAATCTGGAATCGTATTGGACGCAGAGCATCGAGCGGCTGGAAAACAAGCTGCACCCAAATCGGGCTACGGTCCGCCTGTCGCCGATTGGCTTCAAGATGCTGGAGCCGCTGACGTCGACATTTGTCAGCGCGCTGACCGAAATCGGTGAGGCCGACGCGGACGGCTATCGCACGGTTGTCATGCCGGTCGGATCGTTATGGCAGGCGACAAGCCAATTGCTGCGTTTTGGCATCGACGCCGAAGTGCTCGGTCCACCCGAATTGCGGGAAAAAATGCGCGACGCGATCGGGACTTTGCACGATCGCTACAGCAACCGCCGCCTGTCCTGAACGCTCATGTGCAGGACAAGCGAGATTGCGAGGCTGCTATCGCACCGTCACCGGCGCGGGCAGCGGCGGCACCACGGTCGGCTGGACGCCGCCCGGGACAGGCCCTGACGGCCCGCCATAGGCCGGCCCACCAGCGTTCGGTCCGGGCACCGGCTGCGCCGAGGCCAACGCCGCGGGCGGGTTGCCGGGCATCACGACCACGCGGGTGCCGACCTTGACGCGATCGAACAGGTCCGAGACGTCTTCGTTCAGCATGCCGATACAGCCCGACGAAACGAACTTGCCGATGGTCGAAGGCTGATTGGTGCCGTGGATCCGGTACACGGTCGAGCCGAGATACATCGCGCGTGCCCCAAGCGGATTGCCCGGGCCGCCCGCCATGAAGCGCGGTAGATAGGGCTGGCGGTCGATCATCTCCGGCGGCGGATGCCAATCCGGCCACTCGGCCTTGCGGGTGATCTTCTGCACCCCGGTCCAGGTGAACCCGTCACGGCCGACGCGGACGCCGTAGCGGATCGCGCGGCCGCCGCCCAGCACATAATAGAGGTATGTGTTCGGGGTATCGACGACCAGCGTTCCCGCCGGCTCCTTGGTCGGGAACGCGACTTCCTGGCGGCGCAGGTTTGGCGCGAGTTGTGCCGGACCGGTTTCGGGCTGTTCATCGGCGGGCAGCGCGGACATCACCATCGGCTTGCCGTCGGCGCCCACGGGAGCCTGCTCGACCGAGCCGGTGACGCCACCAGGGGGACGCAAGCCGTCGTTGGCCGGCGGGGGGCCGCCATTGCCGCCGTTCGAATAGATCACCGGGGGCGGTCCAGCCGGACGGCCATAACGCGGGTCATCAGGCGACATCACCGGACCGGTCGGCACGCTGCGGTCGGAATAAGCCGGCGGAGCGCCCATCGGGCGGCCATAGCGCGGATCATCCGGTGACATCACCGGGCCGGGCGGCGGCAGCGGGGCCGGTCCCTCGTCCTCTTCATCGAGCGCGTCGAAATCGGGGGCGCCGCGACGATAGCTCGGCGGGCCGCCGGCGGGCGGATAGGGTGAATAGACCGCGCCGGGGGGAACCGGATAGCTCTGAGCCTCGGCGAGCGAAGTGGCTGCCGCGCCCACCGCCGCGACGGCACAAACCGTCAAAATGTGTCTGATCATCATCGCTCTTGTATAGTCCCCAAGCCGACACCGGATCGTTAAGGCAATTGACCGAAGATAGCGGCGCATTCAAGACAAATCAGCCTAATTCGCAGCAAGTTCCGGCATTTGTGATGTTCCCGGCATCACCGTTGCCATCAAGCCGCACCATTCAGCAAAGCTTTGCGGGCCGGCCGGCCGGGGATCAGCCCCGATCATTTTTAACAAACGCCGCGAAGGCGTTACGCTATCCTCAAGTTATCCTGATTCGCTGCGCGCTGGCCGTGCCGGTTGCGTGGTGAGGGCGACCGTTCGGTCATCACCGCGTTCCCGACAGCTCAAAGGCCTTCGCTTATCTCGCGAAGCGGAACTTGGCGTCCATGCTTCCCGGTTTTCGTTTTCTGTTCGCTGCGATTGTGCTGTCGATGTCGGTCCTGATCTTCGGGTTCGGCGCGGCGGCGTTGCTTCGTACCGCGCACGAGGAGTTTGCCAGCACGCCCTCCTGGCAGCCGCCCCCAGAAACACGGTTTGCGCAAAGCCGGCCGGCCGCACAACCGGGCTCGCAGCCGGTGCTGGCCATGTTGCGCGTCGACGACCCACCTAAAGAGACGCTCAAGGAAGCACCAAAGGATGGGTTGAAGGCCGACCAGCCGGCCTCGGACGCCGCGCCGGCGACCGCATCGGTCGATCAAACCGCGACCACCGCAACCGAGCCTGCATCCGCGCCGGAAAAGATCGCCGCGCTGCCGGCGGTGGATTCATCGCCACAAGAGACGACTAACCAGACGGCCCGACCGGAAGCCGCGGTGCCGGAAGCCTCGTCGGTCGCGGAAACTCAACCGCAGGCCGCAACCGATGCGCCCGCGGCCGCTGACCCAACCACGACCGCGCAGCAGCCGACAAGCGAGGCTGCTCCCGCTCCCGCCGTCGAAATTGCTGAAGCCTCTCACGAACAAGCCTCGCCCGAACATGCTGCGGCTCAAGCTGCTCCTGAACCAGCGAGCGCGCCGATCCCGGTAGACCCCAACGGCATCTCAACCAGGATTGCCACGCTGGGCGGGCCGCCAGTGACGATCGAGCCATCCAAGACAAAGCCCGATAGCGCAAAATCCGACGATAGCGCCGTCAAGAAGCGCCAGCGCGCCCGGCGCGAAGTCCGGCGCCGCCGGATCGTCGTGCGTCCTCTGGTAAGGCAAACGACGCAACTGGATCCGTTCGGTCAGCCGGTCGCCGTGACCACGCGCTGAACGGACGCCCAGAATTTCCCGATCAGACTTTCCCGATCCAGCTTGCCCGATCAGGCCGGCCCGGTGGCAATCGGCGGGCCGTCCGGCAGGCCCCATTCGGACCATGAGCCGTCGTACAGCGCGGTACCGCGCACACCGAGGCGATAAAGCGCCAAGGTCAGCACCAGCGCGGAGACGCCGGAGCCGCAGCTGGTCACGATCGGTTTTGTCAGGTCGACGCCGGAGCCCGTGAACGCCTGGCGCAACGCATCGAGCGGCTTCATCGCGCCGGTCTCCGCGTCGAACAATCCGGCATAGGGCACGTTGCGGCTGCCAGGTATGTGGCCCGAGCGGGACTCCGGCCTCGGCTCCGGGACGGTACCTTCGAAACGCCCGCGCGGGCGCGCATCGACCACTTGCTCGGCACGCGTCTCGATATTGGCCTCGACCTGCTGTTGACTGCGGATGGTGCCTGGATCGAGCTTGGCCGTGAATTTTCCCGGCTTCGACGTGACCTTGCCGGAATGCGTCGGGCGTCCCTCGCGCGTCCATTTCTTCAGGCCGCCATCCAGCACCTTGATGTTGGGATGGCCGAACGACAGGAACATCCACCACGCCCGGGGCGCGGCGACCCAACCGCCGGAATCATAAGCGACCACGGTATCGCCGGAGGAAATACCAAGCGCTGCGATGTCACGCGCGAACTGCGCCGCGTCGGGAAACATATGCGGTCGTGGATTGTTGTGGTCCGAGATCGCGTCGACATCGAAAAACACCGCTCCCGGAATATGGGCGGCGAGATAATCGTCAACCGGCAGCGGCAACACGCCCGGCAGCTTGAACGACGCATCGATCACCTTGACCTTGGGATCGTCGAGATGGGCGGAGAGCCAGTCCGTGGTGACCAGCGGATCGTCGGTGGCGGTGGTCATGCGTGTAGCTCCCGGCATTTCCCTGAGACGTCGTTGCCGGACTTGATCCGGCAAGCCGTCCTTCTGAAGCGATGGACACGCGGGTCAAGCCCGCGCGTGACGATTGATCTAATCCTTCTTCTTCGGCTCCCACTTCTCGATCGCACCGCCGGCGTCACGCCAGGCGGCAAAGCCGCCGCCCATATGCGCGACCGGCTTCAAGCCCATGTCCTGCGCGGTCTTGGCCGCGAGCGCCGAGCGCATGCCGCCGGCGCAATGGAAGATGAATTTCTTGTCTTCCTGAAAGATCGGCTTGGCATAAGGGCTCGCCGGATCAATCCAGAATTCCAGCATGCCGCGGGTACAGGAGAACGCGCCGGGGATTTTGCCGTCGCGCTCGATCTCGCGGGGGTCACGGATATCGACGATCACGACGTCGGAGCTTTGCGCCGCCTTGATCGCATCCGCAGCACTCACCGTCTCGATCTCGGCATTGGCTTCGTCGATCAGGGATTTGATACCGCGATGGATGGCCTGGGGCATTTTTATCCCTTCGAATTCTTGTCGTCGAACGACGGCGGTCGCGTCTACTTCTACCGCACCAATTCCTTCATCGCGCCTTCGAGACCTTCGATCGTGATCGGGAACATGCGGTCCGAAAACAGCCGGCGGATGATGTTGGTCGATTCCGAATAATCCCAGTGTTTCTGCGCTACCGGATTGAGCCACACCGCATGTGCATAGGTCCGCGTGATGCGATCGAGCCAGACCGATCCGGCCTCTTCATTGACATGCTCGACCGAGCCGCCCGGCACCATCACTTCATAAGGCGACATCGAGGCATCGCCGACGAACACCACTTTGTAGTCGTGCGGGTATTTATGCAGCACGTCCCAGGTCGGGGTGCGGTCGGTGAAGCGCCGCTTGTTCTGCTTCCACACGCCTTCATAAAGGCAGTTGTGGAAGTAGAAATATTCCATGTGCTTGAATTCGCTCTTGGCGGCGGAGAACAGCTCCTCGACCTGCTCGATATGCGAATCCATCGAGCCACCGATGTCGAAGAACACCAGCACCTTGACCGCGTTGCGCCGCTCGGGGCGCATGTGCACGTCGAGATAGCCGTGGTTGGCGGTTTCCTTGATGGTGGTGTCGAGGTCGAGTTCGTCGGGCGCACCGGTACGGGCGAATTTGCGCAACCGCCGCAGCGCGATCTTGATGTTGCGAATGCCGAGCTCGACATTGCCGTCGAGATCCTTGAACTCACGCTTGTCCCAGACCTTCACCGCGCGATTATTGCGGTTCTTCTCCTGGCCGATGCGGATGCCCTCGGGGTTGTAGCCTTCGGCGCCGAATGGCGAGGTGCCGGCGGTGCCGATCCACTTGTTGCCGCCCTGGTGCCGGCCCTTTTGTTCCTTCAGCCGCTCGCGCAGCGTCTCCATGAGCTTGTCCCAGCCCAACGCCTCGATCTGTTTCTTCTCTTCCTCGGTGAGGTATTTTTCCGCGAGCTTCTTCAGCCATTCGGCCGGAATGTCCGCCTTCTCCATGGCGTCGAGCAGGCTTTCCAGCCCCTTGAACACGGTGCCGAACACGCGATCGAACTTGTCGAGATTGCGTTCGTCCTTTACCAGCGCGGCGCGCGACAGATAGTAAAAGTTCTCGACGGTCTGCTCGGCAAGATCGGCGTCGAGCGCTTCCATCAGCGTCAAATATTCGCGCAAGGTCACCGGGACCTGGGCATCGCGCAGCGATGTAAAGAATTGCAGGAACATGGCGTACAGATTGCCCGTCGAACCCCGTACGTCAAGGGGCTGCTTCGAGTCGTCCGGCAGCCGTCCCTCAGTCATCCCCTAGCAGGCCTAGACCTGCCGGGTTTTTCAACTAGAATTGCCCGACCAAGGGCTTTGAACGGGGCATACTTAATGGGTATTTTAGCAGCACTCGTGATCGGCGCGATCGCCGGCTGGCTCGCCGGGCTGATCGTGCGCGGCGCCGGTTTTGGGCTGATCGGAAACATCGTGGTCGGCATCATCGGCGCGCTGGTGGCCGGCTGGCTGCTGCCGCGGCTCGGCGTCGTACTCGCCGCGGGCACGCTCGGCCAGATCATCGATGCCACGGTCGGCGCTGTGATCGTGCTCGTCATCCTCTCGCTGGTCAGACGCGCCTGACTGAAAACTTCATCCCCGCGACGACCGCCGATCCGGCGGTCGTCGCCTGTTCGGACCGAGGCGCGTTGATGCGCTCAAGAACAAACAACAAGGCAACACCTCGATGAAATTTACCGGTACCAAGGACTACGTCGCCACCGATGACCTCAAGATCGCCGTCAACGCCTCGATCGTGCTCGAACGCCCGCTGTTGATCAAGGGCGAGCCCGGCACCGGCAAGACCGTGCTGGCCGAAGAAGTCGCCAAGGCGCTCGGCGCGCCGCTTCTGACCTGGCACATCAAATCCACCACCAAGGCCCAGCAAGGGCTTTACGAATACGACGCGGTGTCGCGGCTGCGCGACAGCCAGCTCGGCGACAGCAAGGTGTCGGACATCTCCAACTACATCAAGCGCGGCAAATTGTGGGAAGCCTTCACCCATGAGCAGCGGCCGGTGCTGCTGATCGATGAAATCGACAAGGCCGATATCGAGTTTCCCAACGACCTGCTGCTCGAACTCGATCGCATGGAGTTCTTCGTCTACGAGACCGGCGAGAGCATCAAGGCCAAGATTCGCCCGATCGTGATGATCACGTCGAACAATGAAAAGGAACTGCCGGACGCATTCCTGCGCCGTTGTTTTTTCCACTACATCAAGTTCCCCGACATCGACACCATGAACAAGATCGTCGACGTGCATTTCCCCGGCATCAAGAAGCGCATGGTGGAAGAGGCGCTGCGGATCTTCTTCGAGGTGCGGGAAGTGCCCGGCCTGAAGAAGAAGCCTTCGACCTCGGAGCTTCTGGACTGGCTCAAGCTGTTGCTCAACGAGGACATCACCCCGGAAATGTTGCGTGAACGCGATCCGCGCAAACTGATTCCACCGCTGCACGGCGCGCTCCTGAAAAACGAGCAGGACGTGCATTTGTTCGAACGACTGGCGTTCCTCAGCCGCCGCGAGGTGTAAGCGCGCCTTCACCCACGTGATCGGGCTGTTTTCCGGACTTTGAACCGCTCCCTGTCTCGAGGGAGCGGCTTTTTATTACCGGAGCCATTTTTGTATACATTTTTTGGATAAAATAGGCATTTTTCTTGAAATACATCGAATTATCAAGATATATGTATACATAATGAGTTCATAGAACGGATACCCGGAGGTCACGGCCGTGCCCGCATCGTTCCCACTCAACGCTTGGTACGCCGCCGCCTGGGACGTCGATCTCAAGCGTGAACTGTTCCCCCGAACCATCTGCGGCAAGCATGTCGTGATGTACCGGCAAGCCAACGGGCAGATCAGCGCGCTGGAAGACGCCTGCTGGCATCGCCTGGTGCCGTTGTCGAAGGGACGTCTCGACGGCGATACCGTGGTCTGCGGCTATCACGGACTGAAATACAATGCGCAGGGCCGCTGCACCTACATGCCCTCGCAGCAGACCATCAATCCATCGGCCTGCGTGCGCGCCTATCCCGTGGTCGAGCGGCATCGCTTCGTCTGGCTTTGGATGGGCGACCCGGCGCTGGCCGATCCGGCGCTGGTCCCCGACATGCACTGGAACGACGATCCCGACTGGGCCGGCGACGGCAAGACCATCCACGTCAAATGCGACTATCGCCTGGTGGTCGACAACCTCATGGATCTCACCCACGAGACTTTCGTGCACGGCTCCAGCATCGGCAACGATCACGTCGCCGAAGCGCCGTTCGAGGTCACCCACGGCGAAAAGGCCGTGACAGTGACGCGCTGGATGCACGGCATCGAGGCGCCGCCATTCTGGGCCGCGCAATTGCAAAAACCCGGTCCGGTCGACCGCTGGCAGATCATCCATTTCCAGGCCCCCGGCACCGTCAATATCGATGTCGGCGTTGCGCCCGCCGGCAGCGGCGCCTTCGAAGGCAACCGCTCGCAGGGCGTCAACGGCTTCGTGCTCAACACCATGACCCCGGAGACCGAAACCACCTGCCATTATTTCTGGGCCTTCGTGCGCAATCACCGGCTGACCGAGCAGAAACTGACGACCGAAATCCGCGAAGGCGTCGCCCGCATCTTCCATGAGGATGAAATCATTCTCGAGGCGCAGCAGCGCGCCATCAGCGAAAACCCGGATCGCACTTTCTACAACCTCAACATCGACGCCGGTGCGATGTGGGCACGTCGCGTGATCGACCGGATGGTCGCCAGAGAGACCTCGCCGCGCAACGCGCAGGCGGCAGAATGAAATCATGAGCGAACGCGATTCCGAACGCTCGGTGTCCCAGACCGTGCGGGCCCAGTTGGCACTGCGCGACATGATCCTGTCCGGGCAGTTGAGGCCCGGCGAGCGCATCTCCGAATTGCAGGCGGTCGACATCACCCATGTGTCACGTACCCCGGTGCGGCTGGCACTGGTGCGGCTCGAGGACGAAGGACTGTTGCAGGCGATTCCGTCCGGCGGGTTCATGGTGAAGGCGTTTTCCGAACGCGACATCCTGGATTCCATCGAACTGCGCGGCACCCTGGAGGGGCTTGCCGCCCGCTTCGCCGCCGAACGCGGCGCCAGCGCCCGCAACCTGGAGCCGCTGAAGGAATGCCTCGCCGATCTCGACCAACTGGTCCAGCAAGACCCCGTCTCCGAGGAAGCTTTTTCCGCCTATGTGACGTTGAACGCGCGCTTCCATGCGCTGCTGACCGAACTGTCCGGCAGCGCGCCGCTGATCCGGCAGATCGACCGCGCCTCGGCGCTGCCGTTCGCCTCGCCGAGCGCTTTCGTGATGGCGCAATCGGCGCTGCCGGAAGCCCACCAGATCCTGCTGATCGCGCAGGATCACCACCGTATCGTGGTCGACGCGATCGAGAATCGCGAGGGCACCCGCGCCGAGGCCGTGATGCGCGAACATTCGCGCCTCGCCGCGCGCAATCTGCGGCTGGCGCTGCGCAATCGCAGCCATCTCGATCTGCTGCCCGCACTCGCTTTGCTCAAATCCACGGCTGACTAGATCGAAGGGATCGCCATGCGTTTTGCGGAACAATGGAGCTGGTGCACGGTCGAGGCGATCCGCGATGTCGCACCCACGATCCGTGAAATCGTGCTGCGTCCCGACCAACGACCTATCGCGCCCTACCCGGTCGGCAGCCACATCAATGTTGCGGTGCTGGTCGATGGACAGCCATTGAGGCGATGCTATTCGCTGGTCGGCGAGCGCGATCCCGACCGCTATCGCATCGCGGTCCGGCTCGCGCCGAACAGCCGTGGCGGCTCGCGCGGCATGTGGAATTTGCAACCGGGCATGCGGATCGAGATTTCCACTCCGACCTCGCTGCTCGACATCGACTGGACCCGGCAAAATTATTGCCTGATCGCGGGCGGCATCGGCATCACACCGATCATCGGCATTGCCGGCGCCCTGCGGCGCAGGAACATCAATGTGCAGTTGCACTATGCGGTGAAATCGCACGCCGACGCCGCCTATCTCGATGAGCTGTCGACGATGCTCGACGACCGCCTGATCGTGCACGCCAGCGACCAAGGGACGCGGATCGATTTGTCCGCAAGCTTCCGTGCCCTGCCCGACGACACGATCACGATCATCTGCGGACCGATGC
>Ga0302308_10004598_pt1 | contig 10832 bp, 8 predicted proteins | sample III_Palsa_E3_3_FD_200531 | JGI IMG/M metagenome (GOLD analysis project Ga0302308, IMG submission 200531) | Peat permafrost microbial communities from Stordalen Mire near Abisko, Sweden - III_Palsa_E3_3 | ecosystem: Environmental > Terrestrial > Soil > Palsa > Peat permafrost | place: Sweden... | reverse complement strand
GCTACGAGCACTCCCGCATCCACGGCGTCAGCAACCTCAACGCCACCAGCGACGGCTGGCGCGTCCTGCGCACCATCTTCGCCGAACGCTACTACCACCACCAACGGCAAAAAGCACAGCGCAAGGATCAAAAAGCGCAGCGCAAGGATCAAAAAGCACAGCGCAAATTGTCATCGGCTGGACGGGAAGCGTAATGGCGGGGGCAGGTATCTGGGTTGGCCTGCTGGATCTGGATGGTTCTGAGCCCATCCACGGTGTAAGCGGTCCGCTCAGCGACGACCATGGTATGGCCCGGGTATTGATCCGGGTGCACCATGCGCCCATCGGATACGTCCAGCTGCCCGCGGCGCCTGCGGAAACCCTGACCGCGCGAGCCGCTAGCCTGGCCGAGGCGACGCTGGCCGAGCCGCTGCGGGAGCATGAAGAACTCGATAAATCAGCTCTGAACGCGCAGAACTCGCCCGGCTGGATGGCTGAGGTCTGCTGTCCGCAGCGGTTCGCCACCTCTGACGGCGCGGGCGTGACGGTCATTGTCTGTACCAGAGACCGCACCGAAGGCCTGGGCGAGTCGCTGCGTTCCATCCAGCAGGTGAGCTACCAGCCGCTCGAGATCCTCGTGGTCGATAACGCGCCGACCACCGATGACACTCGTGAGCTCGTGACGGCCATGGCCGAGAATGACGCGCGGCTGCACTACACCCGCGAGCCGCTTCCCGGCCTGTCCCGCGCCCGCAATCACGGCATGGCCCGCGCGCAGTACGACTTGGTCTGCTTCACCGACGATGACACCCGGGTCGATCCTGGCTGGCTCTCAGCTGTCGCGGCCGGGTTCGCGGCCGATCCGGAGACAGTGTGCGTGACCGGCCTCGTTGCCTCGAGTTCGCTGAACACCGGCTCGGAGCGGTTCTTCGACTCACGTTACTCGTGGGGAGAGGCCTTCGAGCCGCGCCGTTTCGACCTCGCCACTCATCGCCATTCGTCGGCGCTTTACCCGTACAGCGCCGGGGTCTTCGGAACGGGTGCCAACTTCGCGTTCCGCCGCGGCACCGTCACCGACCTCGGCGGATTTGACCCGATACTGGGCGCGGGAGGGCCTGGCCGCGGCGGCGAGGACCTGGATATATTCCTGCGCATCATCCTGGCTGGCGGCCGGATCTGCTACCTGCCCTCATCCCTGGTCTGGCACCAGCATCGCTCGGACATAGACGCGCTGGGCGAGCAGATCTATTCCTACGGCCACGGGCTGGGCGCCTACCTGGCCAAGCACCTGATCAACGGGCTGATGCCCGTCGTTCTCCTGCGCCGCGGTCTGCGTCAGGCAACAGTGGTCCTTGGCCGGACGCGACAGGCGTCGCGGGCCGGCCAGATGCGGGTAGGCGGCAGGCGGCTGGCGCTGACCGAGGCGCGCGGAGTCCTGGCCGGCGCGCTGTGTTACCGCAGGGCCGCCCGCCGGCCTGCGGCGCTTCCGGAAAACCATGACCGCCAGCCCGCACCCGTGGCCTGATACCGGACCACTTGAGCCCATGGACCGTTCTGATAATGAATTTTTTGGTAACGAATAATGGCCGAGAATAACCCGCCTGGGGTCAGCGTCGTCGTCTGCGCCTTCACGCAGCGGCGATGGCAGCAGACTCGCGCCGCGCTCGAATCCGCGCTGCGGCAAGAACCTGCGCCGGCCGAAGTGCTGCTCGTGGTCGACCACAACGCCGAGTTGGCCGACCGCGCGCGCCGTGAGTTCACCTCAGTATCCGTCCTGGAAAACGCCGGTACCCAGGGGCTCTCCGGAGCACGTAACACTGGGCTGAAGGCGGCCACCGAGCCCGTCACCGCCTTCCTGGACGACGATGCCGAAGCACGGCCGGGCTGGCTCGAGCAGCTGGTGGCGCCCTATTCGTCCCCGGACGTGGTGGCGACCGGCGGCAGCGTGTATCCCCGCTGGCCGGCCGCCAGTCCACTATGGCTCCCGGCCGAGTTTTACTGGGTCGTCGGCTGCAGCTACCGGGGACTGCCAGAAACCACCGGTCAGGTAAGGAATCCCATCGGCGCCAATATGAGCATGCTGACCGATCCCGCGCTCGAGGTCGGCGGCTTCGATGAGTCGGTGGGGCGGGTGGGCGCCAATACCCGCGGCTGCGAAGAGACCGAGCTGTCCATCCGGCTCACCGCGAGCCGGGCCGGGTCTGTCATCCTTTACGTTCCCGCCGCCGCCGTCGATCATCACGTCGCGCCCGAACGCCTGACCTTTAGTTACTTCGTGCGCCGCTGCTGGCACGAAGGCAGGTCCAAGGCCGACGTGGTCCGCCTGGTCGGCGCCGCCGCGGGATTGCAGCGCGAACGGCGTCAAACGGCCGTCGTGATTCCGGCGGCGCTCATCCGCGAGCTGCGCAGCCTGGCCACCGGTCACGTCAGCGCGGCGGCGCGAATGTTCGCGACGATAGCCGGGCTGACCGCCGCCTCGGCCGGGTACTTCAGCGGCCGGATCTCGCGGCACATCCCGCAGCGGCGGCCGGTAGCCAGCAGCGGCGGTGCGTGATGGACCAAGGCGCGGCTCCGGCGACGGCGCCCCGGCAGGCCGTACCGCCCTGGGTCCGGGCGGTCGTGGGGAAGTTGCTCCCGCCTCCTCCGCCGCTCCGCCAGGGGGTCCATCCAGACCCGGCTGACCCCGCGGCCCGACCCGTAGATCCGCAAAGCTGGCCGAAGGCGCAGCAGCGGGCGTTCGCCAGCGCGGAGATGGAGTTGTTTCGTGCCTGCCTGCGGCTGCCGGGGACACCAGACGTGCGGGCGGCGGTGCTCGACGACCTGAGCAGCTATTCAGGGCTGCCACCCGAGGAATGCGTGCAGCGGTGCCGGAACTGGGAATCGTGGAGCGTCGAGGAATGGCTCGCCGCGGATCGATCCGGTCCGGACCGGCTTACCAGCTTCTACCGGACGACGGAGTCGTGGGCGTTCGACCTGCTCTGGTACGCCTATATGCAGACCGAGGGCTACGGCTATCCGACCAGCGTCATGGCGCTTCGTGCCATAGCCGCCCGCGGCAACGGCCGAACGCATCTTGATTTCGGCTCCGGGGTCGGGGTGACCAGTCAGCTGTTCGCCCGAGCCGGCTACCAGACGACCCTCGCTGACATTTCAACGTCACTGCTGGACTTTGCCCGTCACCGGCTCACCCGCCGGAATGAAGCGGCCCGGTTCATTGACCTCAACGACGCCAAGCTTGAGACCGGCCAGTACGACGTCATCACCGCGCTCGACACGCTCACTCACGTTCCTGATTTCGCCGACGTTGTGGCCGTCCTGCACCGAGCGCTCCAGCCGGGGGGGTTCCTGGTCACCAACTTCGATGTACGTCCCCCGTCGCCGGAGAATGCCTGGCACCTCTACGACGATGACCTCGATCTTCGGGCGGCCGTGCACCGTGCGGGCTTCGCGCCGTCCGGCCGCTTCGGCGAGTACGCGGTCTACCGTCGGGTGGACCCTTCAGGTGCAGCTCAGCGGCTCCGGGTACGGTCCGAGCAGCTCGTCCTCACCAGCCGCCCCCGCCGTGTTATCCGGCGCCAGAACCGGCGCCTGGCGGCCGCGCTCTGGCGCAGCGCCGGGTAAGCGCGCTCTGGCAGGGGGCCGGGTAGCTAGCCGTTACGCGCCTGGGCTGCGGCGCAGCCGCAGGTTCACATCCTTGATGATTTCCCGGACGGAGTACTGCGCCGAGCGGACCTTGCGGCGGGCTGGCCGGGACAGGCTATCCCAGAAAAGCAACCGTATCCCTGGCACACTCCGGGCCAGTTGGCCGCGGCCAACCGACCTCGCCCGCTTGGCCCAGTGCTCGGCCCGGTCGTCGTTGTCGCCGTACTTGAACGCAAGCACGGCGGGACGAACATAAGCAAGACCCGCGGGCAGCCGGCGAAGCTTGGCCGTCTGCGATTCGTACATGACGTTAAGAGCATCCTCGATGCTGGCCCGATCACGTGTCATCGAACCAGGGCGCAATCGCTGATCCACGCCGAAGTACTTGCTCGCCCACAGGCCGGGCGTCTTGGAATTCTCGGCGATACGAAGCCACATATCCAGATCTTCGAGACACTTCAGCTCCTCATCGAAGCCGCCAACGTCGTCGAAGCAGGATTTACGGAGAAGCATCGTACTGCCGTTACGTGCCGGGTTGCCGCCAACCAGGAAATCATCAAAATCGTAACGGCCAGCGCGCTGCCACTGAAGGAAGACCAGGGTGCCGTTCTCTAGCACGAGCCGGGAACGGCAGAACACGCCACCAACATCCGGCGGCAACGACTGGATCAGCCCGAGCTGCCGCTCCAGAAATCTCGGGTGCCATCGGTCGTCACCATCGAGAAAGGCGATGTACTCACCTCTCGCCTCCCGAATCCCCGCGTTCCTGGCCGCGCTCAGACCCCGATGCTCGCCCGGAACCAGTCGAAATCTCGGGTCATCGCCTGAATGAGCGTTAACTATAGCGACCGAGTTATCCTCGGAACCGTCGTCTATTACCAGGTACTCAAAATCGCGGAATGTCTGCCGTAGTACCGAGTCGACGGTCTCGCCGATGTACTTGGCGACGTTGTACGCCGGCGTGACGACAGTCACGAGCGGTGACCTTGCCGCATGGGAAACAGCCATGTAAGAGGCCCCTGAGCTTAAATCAGTTGAACAGTTATGCCGAGTTTGTACAGCTTACCGCCTGGATGGCTGGGGTCCGTGCTCCCACCAAGGCTGATCGGCCGCTTGGTGCTGGCGCCGCCAGTGCGCGTTCGCCTTCATCGTGGTGGCACCGCAGGATGACGAGCGGCGGTCCGCCCCTTGTCCGCCCCGCCACCTTCAGGCGGCTCGGAATTAGCGGGCGAAAGCCGACAACAAGGCAGCAACAGCCGCAAACATCATCGGCCTTATCTTCATTATCCGCATTTTTGCTGATGAACGGCGCGACCGACCGGTATGGTATCGCTGGCGGTCGGAGAAATTCCGTCGCCCTGACCATGGAGCACCGATGAGATCGACGTCGCCTAGGCCTGCTAGGCACGCCCAGGTTGCGCCTGGCCCGGCGACCGGGGCCCCCGCGGCGAAGGCGGGCGTGGCTGGATCGCGCCGACGGCGCTGGATCCAGCTGCTGCTCGTCGTGCCCTCGGTGACCGCGCTGGTGGCGGCCGCGGGCCTTTTTGGCATGCACGTCGCCGCCCGGCCGATCCACGTGACCGCGGACACCAGCCTGCAGCACGCCGGGAAATCCGCGGGTAGCGCCTTGTCGGTCTCCAACACCTGCTGTTTTTACTCGGGCATTGCCAGCGCGCCGGCCAGCCCTTCCGCCTCCCACTCGCACCGCGCCGCGAAGAAGGCCACGGCGAGCCCGTCGGCTAGCTCGTCGTCCAGCCCGAGCGGGGCCGCCAGCACTGGTGACGGCAGCTCGTGGCCGACCAGCGTGCCCGGCTGGCAGCTCACCTACAGCACCGACTTCCCCGGCAGCAGCCTGCCGTCCGGGTGGTACGCCTACAACGGCGAGCCCGGCGGCGACCCGGACGGCAACTGGGACTCCTCCAACGTGACGGTCAGCAACGGCACGCTGAACCTGCTGGCGACGCCCTCGGCCCAGGGCGGCGTGCAGTTCTACAACAACCCGCAGACCTACGGCATGTACCTGGTCCGGATGAAGGGCGACTACGAGCCGGACCTGGACATCAACAACCTGGCCATCTTGTGGCCGGCCGCCCAGGGCGTCTGGCCGCCCGAGGTCGACTTCTTCCAGGACCTCGGCGGGACCAGGCAGAACTTCTCCGCCAGCCTGCACCCGGGCCCGGACGGGAACGGCGGCTGCTGCGTCATCGCCAGCCCCACCCAGGACAGCGACGGCACCGCGTGGCACACCTACGGCGTGCAGTGGACACCGAGCACGCTGACCTACACCATCGACGGCCGGGTCTGGGCCAGCGTCTCCAGCAGTTCGCTGAGCTCAGGCACCCAGTGGCCCGCCATCCCGATGAACCTGACCCTGCAGTCGCAGAACCAGGGCTCGGCGCAGCCCAGCGGCACCATCGACACCATGACGGTCGCCTGGGTCGCCGAGTACTCGATGAACTGAGTTGGCCCTGACCATCTCTGTTTGAGCTCAGGCTCTTTAAAGCTCAGGCTCTTTTAAGCTCAGGGCCGGACGGCGACCGTGGCGAGCAGGTAGCGGTGGTCGCTGCCGAACCCTGGCTTAGCGGTGATCTGGGTGACGGCCAGGCCTGTTCCGGTCAGCACGTGGTCGATGCGGACGAAGGGTGGCACCACGGCGCCGTTCGGCCACGTCATGTCGGTGGCCTGCCCCCGTGCCGCGGCTCCGTCGGTCAGCCCGTCGTGCAGCAGGGCGGCGAACCCGCTGTTGCCCCAGGTGGCATTGAAGTCCCCGACCATCAGCATGCCGCTGGCGCCGCTGGCGCGCACCGACCGGCCGACAGCGGCCAGCACCCCCGACCACTCCCGAAAGGTCGAGGGGAACGGCGCCAGGGTATGCACCAGGCGCAGGGCCACCGGCCCGCCCGGGGACCACAAGGTGGCTTGGACCATGTACTGCGCCCACTGACCGCTCTCCCAGTGCGTGATCTGCACCTGGCAGCCGGTCAGGCGCAGCCTGGAGGCGATCAGGAAACCGGTCGCGCCCGGGGTTGGTGCCGCGCACCGGTACGGGAAGCTCGCCAGCACGCCCGAGGCGGTCATGCTCTGCAGCGCCTCAGGCGTGAACTCCTCCAGGGTGATCAGGTCGGGCCGGTCCTGCTCGATGGCCCGCACGTAACCGGCCCGGAAGCGCAGGCTCGAGTCGATGTTCGCGTCGAACACCCGCACCACGGGCGCATGCCGGGCCCACCCAGGCAGCGGAGCCGCCGCGGTTAGCTCCGGCACCACGAACGCCAGCTGGGCGGCGACGATGACGACCGCTGCCGCCGCGAGCCACCAGCGCCGCGCTATCAGCGCCCCGGCGGCCACCACCCAGGCCGGCAGGTAGACGATCAGGCTGAGTCCGTCGAGCACGGCCAGCGGCTCGACCGAATCCCAGGCCACCAGCCGCAGGAGCGCGACGAGCCCGAGCACCGCGACGATCAGCCAGCCGGCCACGAGAAGGCCGGCCCGCACGCCACCGGGCCCGTGGTGGCGGCGCGGCGGCCAGATCTCTGCTGCCTCGAGGGCGCCAGCTACGTTCGGCATGACCGTCAACGTACCGCGCGAACATGACCGTCATCGAACCGTAAGAAATTGAGTGATCTTCGACACCAAAACCCGCTGACAAGCGATGAGCTTGCGGACACGAAAGTGCACGATGGCCTTACGTTGCGGTGCTTCGGCTCCCCTGCATGCTGGGCGGATGAGGTCGTATGGCGTCAAGTCGGCGAGACGAGACCGACCTAATTAGCACTTCCGCTTGACAGGCATGCTTAGCCTGAATACGCTCCGCGTATGGCAGAACTATCCCGTATGAGTAAATTGCGAGGGCGACTTGGCGACAGCTGGCAGAGTTTTAATAAGTTGGTTGGAAATACCAGTGAATACATCAGTTGCTTCGGGTTCCTTCGCGGGGCTTTTTTTCTTGCCGCCACGACGGCGCGACTTTATCCTAGCGGAAAGGTAGTCCTCGCCACCGTTCCCGGTTCGGACAGCCAGCTTCTTGTCAGGCTCGGCACTCCCGATATTAAAGTGTTTACTGACATATATTACGGAAAAGAGCATGATTGGAATTTCGAGGTGGCACCCGAGACAATCCTGGACGCGGGTGCCTACACGGGACTGTCAACAGCTTACTTCGCCGCGCGTTACCCCGGTGCTAAGATCATAGCGATCGAGCCGAGCGAGGAAAATTTTGCGCTGCTGATACGCAATGTGAGTAAGCTAGAGAATGTGCACGCGATTAACGCCGCGCTGTGGGGTGAATCCGGCTCGCTGGTACTTACCGATCCGGGCCGCGGTTACTGGGGCTTGACGGTAGAAGAATCGGACACTGGCACCAGTCCGGATCAAAAAAATTCTCTGGTCCCGCCATCGAAAGTTGATGCTCTCACCGTTGCCGATCTAATGAGCGACTGCGAGGTCGATAGAGTCAACCTGCTTAAGCTCGATATCGAAGGCAGCGAAAAAGAAGTATTCTCGAACGCCCTTCCGTGGATTGACCGGGTAGACGCGATTTTCGTTGAATTGCATGACAGATTCAAACCGGGATGCGCGAGGGCATTCTTCGGCGCGGTCACTGACTTCCCGGTTGAGTTGCGCCGCGGAGAAAAGATATTGGTTATCCGTGACGCATCCCCGATGGGTCTAGTCGTCGAGCAGTTAACTCGCTCCCGCTACTGGTGTGCGAGCGAGCGAGGGGCGGTGTGGGGTTCACCGAGCGGGCGGGGCGAGGCGCTGGAGACGGCCGGCTGTCCCGGTTGCGGTTCGGTGAAGAGCCAGTCGACATCGACCTCCTCACCGCCGACGTTCGCGGTGTCCCACGGGCCGCTGACCAGCAGGGTATGAATCAGCGGACCGCTGAGCGAATCCAGGTGCGCGCGCAGCGTGGCGTCGTCGGGCAATCCCTCGATGCGCGATGTCAAGCGCCCCCGGATCTGGATCAGCCGGCGCAGCAACGCGTCACGGTCGGCAGCGGTGTCGTAGTTCCCTTCCTCGCCCTCGGCAATGCCGCGGGCGATGATGTCCTTGATCGCGCGGAAGTTACCGTTGTCATCGGCGGTGACCATCTGCAGCCAGGCCCGGCTCTTGTGCCGGTACTGCAGCATGGACATCACGGCCTCGTGCCGGACGAAGTCGGCATCTCGCAGCGTCGCGCCGCGCCGCGGCAAAGCCAGGCACCGGGCCAGCGAGATCGCCGACGCCAGCCCGCTGTTCAGGCCGCGCCCTGGCCAGAAGTGGATGGCGTTGGCCGCATCGCCAAGCAGGAAGCCGAACGTACCCGGCGTCGTCTGGGTGCGCGGGAACAGCCGGACCGAGAACCGCGGCCGTTGCACCATGCTCAGCTGGAAGGCGGTCACGGCGGTCAGGTTCTCCGCCGGGACGCCGAACAGCGCGAGCCCTTCCAGCATCCGCGTCCAGAACGCCGACCCGCGCAGCAGGGCCGGCAGGAACAAGGTGTGGTGCGTGCCACATACGAACTCGCCGCCCGGGGCGCGCTCGAGCAAGCAGGGTTCGGTCTGGATGCAACCGGTGAACAACTGCCTGATCGGGTCGATCCCGACGGCTTCCTTCGCTTCGGTGGCGGTGAGCCGCACGTTCAGGAATCCCTCGCCACGCAGCGAGTTCAGCAGGAACCGGTTCTGCGCCACCGTCAGCAGGACCGCCATGGGGTCGGGCAGCAGCGACTTCACCCGCAGGCCGAGCACCATGTCGGTGACCTGCTCGCCGTCGAGCCCGTAGAAGGCGGGATCGGCCGCGCCGAACTTACCGGAGAAATGCGCGAGGGTGCGCGACCGGGTGCCCTCGCAGATCGCCAGCACGTGCGCCTCGGCGATCTCCTCTTGGGCCGAATCGGCGTCGAAAGGCTCGGGGATGAGCTCGATCTGGCCGCGCTTGCGGTTGGCGAGGTCGAGCAGGCGGTCCTCAACGTGGGCGATGCGGATATTGCGCGGGCCGTGGTCGCGGATCGAGTCAGGCCCCTTGGGCCATGTCTCGGTGAAGTCACCCTCGGTGAACAGATGGTCCTGCATCTCCTGCGGGAGCTTGAGATACTGGCGGCTCTGAATCGTCACCACCTGCTGGCGCCGGGTGTTGCGCTCTTCCGGTCCCTTCCACACCACTTGGTCGCCGTCGCGCTTCCAGCGGCCGTTGTGGATCCTGATGGCCACCCTCGGTCCCATCAGGTCGGCCAGCAGCAGCGCGAAGGTCAGGCCGACGGGGCCGCCGCCGCTGACGATAACCCTCAAGACGGACGCGGGATCGAACGGCTCGGCGGGCGGCGCCGGGCTGGTGCGCTGAATTGTGGCTCGCGGATCCGACACCTCGAAGCGGAACTTCTGGTCGCCGATCATGATCTCGTCGCCGGATCGGAGATAGTGAGTGGTGATGGCAGCGCCGTTCACCCAGGTGCCATTGCTGCTGTGCCGGTCGGTGAGGACGTAGCCATCGGCCTCCTGCTGGAGCTCGGCGTGCCAGCGTGAGGCCAGGGGATCGTGGATAACGACGTCGTTATCCTCCTCACGGCCAAACGTGACCGGCGCCCCGCTGATCGCGAAGCTCATGCCGACCAGGTCGCCTTGCACCCCCACAATCGAAGTTCTCACCGCGCCCTCCCCCATTTCGCGCACGCCGGACCGGCCAACGGTACTAGCCCATAACATATCGTCGCGTTTTGCCCTCGTCCACGTCCCGGCTTACCAACCGCGGTGCCTCCAGCGCGACGTCTAGGCCAGGACCAGGGAGGCCGGGGCAGGTCCGGGCACGCTGGATCCCACGCACCAGCCGGCGTCGTCGTGGCAGACCGGCAGCACCGGAGAGGAGACGGGCAGGTTCAGCCGCACCGGCCCCGAATCGCGAGGTGTCGCGGCGGGCCGGACAGCGAGGCGGCCGTCGGGGTCGTCAGGACGGCGGCGGCGGCCACGGACTTCTTCCGTCCAGTCGAACCGGGCCGGCCGCTCGACGCGAACCACGGTCTGCCGCTCGGCCCGCCACAGCACTCCCCCGCCGGCCCACTCGAAGGCCAGCACCCGGCCGGAAAGTGCCACGGTCAACGTGCTGAGGCCGCGGCGACCGGGCAGCCCAGGCAACCTCCGGCTGGAGAGGGCGTGGAAACCGCACGTGCACCCCGGATCGGGGGCGCTGTGAGCGTCCCGGGCGCCCCGGGCGCCTCGGAGCCGGCACTCGGCCCTGGC
>Ga0302308_10004597_pt1 | contig 10833 bp, 6 predicted proteins | sample III_Palsa_E3_3_FD_200531 | JGI IMG/M metagenome (GOLD analysis project Ga0302308, IMG submission 200531) | Peat permafrost microbial communities from Stordalen Mire near Abisko, Sweden - III_Palsa_E3_3 | ecosystem: Environmental > Terrestrial > Soil > Palsa > Peat permafrost | place: Sweden... | reverse complement strand
CACCTGGTTCCACGACAGATTCGTTTTCGTGTTCGCACGTACCTTTCAGCTGGGTTATGTAGGATCCCGTCGGGCTGAACTTGTCGATGAGCACTTCAGATGTACGCGCATCGGCGACGTACACATCTCCAAACGACGGGCTACTCGGGTCGTTGTCGACCGCAATACCCTCCTGAAGGGTCTCAAACGCGCCGGCCGGCGCGTCGCGCCCGTTGAACTGGCCGAGGTAGACACCCGTGGCGCTGAAGTACTCGACGCGTTTATGGCCGCGATCGACCACGTACACGTCGCCTTTGGCCGCGCCCGCTTCGCTGACGGCCACGCCCCACGGTTCGGACAGCGGTTCCGGGTCAGCCGGGGATGAGGTTGCACTGCCGAAGGAGCCGGTCACGCCGTAGTTGGTTTCGGCAAGCGCCGGTCCGGCGGAGAACAGCACTCCACCCAGCACCGCAAGTGCGGCTAGAGCCGTCAGGACCGTCTTGCGAACACGCCTCATGACCGACTCCCTTTGCCGTTGGTGGACTTTCGTGCCTTACTTGCCTTCTTCGCTTTCTTCTTTTTCTTCGTAGCCTTCTCTGCCTTCGGGCAACCGGTGACGCCGATCGGTGTCGACTCGTGGATTTCGGCGCCGTTCTGGGCGACGATCGCGGTCGGCATCGCGAGTTTGCTCGTGCAGAGCGTGCCGTTTGCTGCGAGCGCGGAGTATGGGCCCTCGGGGAGGTATAGCTCGAAGGATTCAAACGGGACGTCGGGCACTGTCTTGAATGTCGAGCTCGTGATCCCTGCTTTGGAGATGAACGTCGCGGCGACGACATCGACGCGGACACCGTCGCCCTGCAGCACGATCTCCAAGGACGGGAACGCTTCACCGCCGTGGCTGACGAAGTACACCGGGCCGGTGAGCTGTACCGGCACCACCGGCGTGTTGACCCTGACCACCCCGATCACGGACGCCGCCGGGCAGTTCGCGGGGTTCGCGTCGAATACGGCGGCTGTGCACGCTTTCTGCAGCGTCGTCAGACGCGAAGGCAGCTGCTTGGGGAGTTCGACCTTGAACGAATGGATGTTCGCCTGGTTGGTCTGCGAGCCAGTGGGGAAGGTGACCTTCGCGTCGAGGCTCGCACCGTTCGCCCTGGAAGTCTTACCTGGAGTTTGTCGCAGCTCGTCGAGTTGAATATGAACCCCGGACGGTTGATCGTGACGTTCACCAGGCGCAACTGCAACGGGATGCCATCCAGTACCGTCGGCAACGGGTCCGCGGTCACGGTCAACGCGGAGGTTTCCGGGTTCACGCTGATCGCCGAGCGATTCACGACCGTCCCATTCCCCGTTGTGCCCGCCAGCGTATACGGGCCCGCCTTCGCCGGCACCACGATCGACAAGCCATACGGCGCACCCTTATACGGGCCGGTGATGAACACCTTCCCACCCCTCACCACGAACGGGTCAGCACCCGGCCCAGTCTCCACCGTCACTTCCCCGATCTGACTTTCCGGGCCACACGTTCCCTGCGAGGCCTGCGGTTCGGGGCACAAGCTGACCCGCGAAAGCATCCCCAACAACCCCGGCGGCATCTGCACCTGCAACCCATTCAGGAACTCGTCGGAGTCCGAGCGGCCAAACGCGACCGTGAACGGGGTGAACCCACCCGCTTGGTTACTCGTCGTACCCGCCGTGAACGACGGGTCGAACTGCGCACCAAAGCAGTTTTCGTCGATGTCGAACTTGGATTCCGGCGTCCCGTCCGGCGTGAACGGCGTACTCCACGGCGTCAAATCAGCCGTCGTCGTCGCCGTCCCGCACGAACGCGGGTTGGCGAGCGTCGCGCGCTCACCCCCCTGCAGCGTCAGCTTCAGATCGCTGAACGGGACCTGCGGCACTTCATCGTCGACGACGGTCAGCTGCCCGGTCTGCTGGTTGATCTCACCGGTCAATTCCTGCTTGACGACGATCCCGGATTCCCCTTCGCCGACGAGCTGCAAGAACAACCGGATCATATGACCGTCAGAGGCATCCTGCGGCGTACACACCCCGATCGCGCCCGTGCATTCCGGCGAGGCGAGATAGATCGCGCCCGTCAACGCTTCTTCCAGCGCCGGCGTCTTGCTACGCACCGTCCCCACCTGCGATTCGCGCGGACAATCACCCGGGACACCCGAGTGCAGATCGAACTGTTCGCTCGTACAGACACCAAGTCCATCGGCCGCCGAGGGCGAGATCACCGTACCGAGCGGCAGCGTGACCGAGGTGCGCTTCACATCCGGCGTCGCCAACCCTTCCGCTTCGGTGTTCTGGGGCAAACTCAGATCGAACGAATAGCCCGCTGGCGCGCCCGCTTCCAACGTATCCGGCAACATCGACACCGACGGCTTGAACGATAACTGACCACAACCCGTGCCCATACCCATAGGGGCCAGTTCCTTCGGGGTTTCGTCTTCCGCCAACGGCGCAGCCCACGAATCCGTTTCCAAAACACCCGTCAACGGGATCGAACACTGCGACGGATTGGTCAACAACGGCACACGCTTCTCGAGCATCTCCGTTTCTTCCGCTCCCGCCCCGGAACCGTATTCTTCGACGCCATTACCGCCGAACGTGATTTGCCGTGGACGTCCATCTTCCAGATAACGGCTCCCCGCAGGCGTGCGGGAAGCCGTGTCCGGACCCGGAGCGTTGTGTTCGGCCGGCACTCCCCAGATCGTGATAATGCTCCCATAGGTTTTCGCGCCTGCAGTGATGTCCGGAGCGGTAACCCGGACGTTGTATTCCCCATCCGACAGAACATTCGTATCCAGCCGCACGGGAAAGAACAGCGCGTTGAAAGCGAAAGCCACCGGCTCACCCGGCGCTGGCGCAATGTTATACACCGGCACCGTGAACACAAAGCGTCCGGCGGCTTCAGTCATGACAATGAGCGTTGCCGTGCCGACCATCGTGTTCTGAGCGCAGTTAGCCTCATCGATGACGTCTGCCATCGTGCAGGTAGGCATTCCCACGGTCGTGCCAACCAGACCCGGGGGAAGATCGAAGCGAACATCCTTAGGCAAGCTGACCGGCTGAGCGCTGAGCAGATCCTCGAGCGTGTTTCCTTCCAGTAGGTTGATCGTGTTCAGGAAGAACTCGTTGGTCACGTTTGGATGTCCTCCCGCCTGGCTCGTCGACGCCGCCGCCATCAGGCTTCCCCTCGCCACACCATACGGGGGCGCAGCCATGCTGACCGTGACCGCGTCAGATGTACTGGCGCTGGGAGCACCGCCGCCTGACACCGACGCGCTGTTAACTTCACCGGACCCCTCGACCACTGATTCCACATTCACGCGGATCGTGAGGACCACAGTATCGCCTGGGTCTACCCGTTCGTTGACGGTGCACGACGGAGCACCCGGCGAGAGCATGCAGCTCAAATCGACAGGAGGCCCAGCCTGCTGCGTGCCAGTATCTTCTTCAAGGGGACTGTGATAGCTATTCACACCAAAGACTTCGACGGCCGTCAGCCCGGCGGGCAGCACATCACCAATCGTTATCGTGTTCGCCACCGGACTATCCGCCGGACACACCGCTCCCAGATGGGCAGCTACTTCGGACTCGTGGTCTGCCAGCGTGCAGCCTGCTGCCGAGCCGCCGACGTTCGTCGCCGTCACCAAGATCGCGTTGTCGCCGGATTTGTCGCCCGGCTTAAAATTTGTCGGAGCGGAGACCGAAACGATCTTCCACTGCGGACCAGTATTTCCACTCAATTCCGAAACGGTAGTTTTAGCCGAGGCCGAAGCGGCCGCGACGGCCATCAACAGGCTCATAGCGGCGATGACCGCCAGGGGAAGCTTTCGTGAGATCCTCATGGTTACTTACCCCCCTTGTGAGACTTTGCCTTGGCTTTCTTGAGGCACTTCCCCTTCTTGTTCTTCACATAGCCCTTCCGGCATTTCGTCGCCTTCTTCGTGACTGTCGGTGGTGGCGGCGCCGCCGCGGGTTCCGGAGCTGGGTTACCAAGGCCCGTGAACGTCGCGCTCGCGGGCGGCGTCAGCGGCGACGGCACGTTCGGCGGGCCCTGACAGACCGAGCCTTCGCACGGCACCGCGGCCGCCGGTGGGTTGTCCCCCGCGTGAGGGATCCGTGCGTCATATACATCAAAGCCACCATCGGTGTCGCCCGCGACGAGGTCTTCCGTCGTCGCAAAGAACACGTCTTCACCATTTTCACTGCTATCCAGCAGAAACGAGTCACGTGGGCTCTTACCACCCGAGACCAGATACACCACGCCGTCCTCCCACTCATACACATCTCGCCCCTGCTTTTCGTATCGGTTCGCTTCGACTTCGACTTCGGGCGAGTTGGTATTCGTGTCCTGCGGCACAAGCAGAGCAGGGGTATCAAAGAAGACCCGTTCACCATTCGCGGAGATCCCACGACTATCACGCACCCCGTAGCTGGGGGCATACCCCGATCCTTCGCCTCGATGCGCGTAAAGTAGTGAGGAAATTGACGCGTTGCCGTTTGGGATGACGCCGGGCGGCGCGCAGGACACGCAGCCGAGCGTGTTCGTCGCAAGGTCGTAGCGATAGACCTGTTCATAGCCGCCACTGTTGAACGCGCTCGCGATGCGCGAGCTGGTGTCGAACACGAGCACCGACCCTTCGCTTGAGATGCGCGCCTCGGTAACCGCTCCTTCGCTAAGCGTTTCCGGCAGCCGCGCGACCGGGGTCACGACTCCTCCCCCCGCACCGGCGGACCACAGATCCAGTTCGGGCGGTTCGCCACCGGCCGCGGGAGGCACGAACGCGAACGCAGAACCATGCGTATCGGTCGCGAGGATTTCCCCAATGACGTTCGGGAGGTACGTAAGTTCACCCGTTTCGATGTCGAAGTCGTAAGTCTTCGGTTCGGTACCTTCTGGCGCCGCGGCCGTCAACCGAGCGTCGCTCTGGAAGAACGCCTCAGAACCGTCGGGTGAAGCGAACACATACGACTCGTTCGCTACTTGAGCGGTACTGAGCGTCCCATTGGGTATTCTGAGCGCGCCGCCGGGCGCGGCGGCAGGTAGCCCACCGACCGCGGGGCGCAGCGGGTCCTGCGACACCAGCACGGTCCTCGTCCCATTCTCGCGCACATACAGCTCCGGCGGATCAAGAGCGCAGTTGTTTTCACCCCCGTTCTGTGTACATGAATCCGGGTCGGGGCTGACGAAGAACGCGCGCGATCCATCGGCCGAGACCGGGTTACCCAGGCGCACCGACGCGGCGGGCACCGAACCAAATTCGTCGAGCTTGCCATCGGGCAGCACACCGGCCTCACGCAGCGCGCCTTCTGAGGATTCGTAGAAGCCATCGGCTTCAAAGTCACCTCCTTTTGTCCCAATATTGCGATCGGCATGTGGCGCGCGGGAGGCGTCTTCCGGCAGCAAAGTGCCGGGATAGGTGAAATAGACGATGCTAAAGCTCGGCGTGCCGCCAACGACCGACGGCCCATCACCTTCCGCACAACCTCCAACCGGGTTTTCGATCTCGGCCCTCTCCAGCGGCGTCACCGCCGCGTACGGGTCGGACCCGGCGAGATAAATCTGACCTTCGCATTCTTCGGTGGGAAGCGACGAGGCGAACGTGTAGTGGTTGCCGGCCCCCACTACCGCATGCGAGAGATCCGCAGACGGAAAGCCCCTGAGCCCACCGCCGAGGGCTTCGAGGGTCACGATCTTCCCATCGTGACGCGGTGCCGGTGAGATCCCCCGGGTGCCCCAGCCAGGCTTTTCCTTGTTCTTACTTGCCACAAATTCGGTGTTGTCAACCGAAGGGCTTTCGCCCATCGGGCCGGTCCCTTCAAACGTCACGGCATTCCCATCGGCCGCGGCATACCCATAGTGCGCCTGAGCTGCTGGCGTGAAGCCATCGGTCGTAAAGCCCGCCTCGTTCCCGTTCTTGTCCGCCGGCGAGACCTGTTCGTAGACGCGGCCGTCGGGGAGCCCCGGGGCGGAGGAGAAGACTGGCGGGCCTTCGGTCGTCGCATAGGCGGAGGCGCTCGCGAGGAGGGCGGCGGTCAGGCCGGCACTCGCGAGCAGCGTAGCGGTGATCGTCGCAAGGAGGAGCAGGGCAGGTGAAGACGCACCACTCCCTTTGCCACGGTCAAGGCCACCTAGCAGCGCGAAGAGACCGGTCGCGATGTGCGGCGTCTTCGTGTTTTGCTCGGTGGGTTTCACTGTTATGCCTTTCCTGTGGTGATGTGTGGTGTGCATGTTCAAAAGTTTGCGTCTGTGTGACGAGGCTCCCAGCCAGGGAGGCACGCTGGCCGGCGATCGATGACGGCGTGTCATGTGGCCTCGGTCGGCTCGCGGGTGAGAACGATGAGGCGCTCGGCGACCTGGTCGCCAAGCGGTGTCAGCTTCCACTCGTTCGGCTCGCCGCTGAGGTGGCCCCCGCCGGCGTTGACCGTGAGCCCGAGGCGCTCGAGGCGCCGCAACAGCTTTGAAATCTGTCCCGGGTCGGTGATGCCGGCGCTCTCCGCTACCTCCCGGTTGCTGGCGCCCGGCCGCTCGGAGATGCATTCCAGCACACGCGCAGTGCGATAGGTAAGGCGCATGTCCACCTCATCCAGTGGATCCTTCTCGGCTCTCACGGACACCCGCTCACCCTCCGGTACCGGACGCGGCGCGGGCGCTGGGCGGCGCTGTTCGCGACGCGCCGCACGCGGCCCGAGATACTGCAGCGCGATCATCCCCATCAACTCGTCCAAAAGGCCCGTCAGTGGCCCGGGGTCGCCGCTGCGCAACCGCGCATACACCACACCCAGCGCGCCACCCACCAGGCCTTCAGCGGTCACCAACGTGCACTCCCCCCCGCGCGGACCCTCCCGGCGTCCCTCGTCGAGGATCGCCGCCAGACGTGCGAGGACCCGCTCGCGACGCTCGAGCGTCTGCGCCCCACCGTGCAGCGCATGGACCACCCAGATCCGCGCCAGCAGCGGCTCACGCTCCAAGAACGAGAGAATCACCCACAGCCCGCCGCGAACCCGCTCACGCCACTCCAGATCCTCCAAGCCCGCCGCCGCGAGATCCCGTGCGACCCGCTCCACTACCTCGTCGAGCAACGCGACCAAGCACGCTTCGCGATTGTCGAACAACTCGTAGAACGTCCGCCGCGACACCCTCGCCCGCGCGGCGATCCGCGTCACCGTGCTCTGCTCAAAGCCCAGCTCGTCGATCACAGCCACCGCCCCCGCCAACAGCCGCGAATGCTGAATCTCATCGACCTGCGCCCGCGGCGCGTCCCGCGGCGACGCCAGTCGCGTCGCCCGGCGCTCGCGGCGCTCGGCCAGAGACCCACGCTCGCCCACACGCACACCCACCACGGCCCTCGCACCGCCACGCGCCCGCGCCGCCATCAGCGACCATCCCCCGCGAGCGCTTGCGAACAAGTGGCAATAGGGGCCCCAGTGACCCCGCCCAGAGGTACCGAGAGCCCTACCCCCGCGGGGGCGAAGACGACACGGCGCGAACGCGCCCGACGAGGAGGCTCTTCGGTTAGACCGCTAGCCGAAGAGAGAGAGAGAGAGAGAGAGATGCGACAGCGCCAAGCTGGCGCATCTAGCATCACACCGCCCGAAAGCGGCGCACACCCCCATCATGTATCTCCCTCTAGAAACCACGCTCAAACAACTCCCTCATCGCTCCGATCCAGCCCCTCTCCCACTCCTACCAAGACCCTGCGAGCGCTTGACGTCAACCACAAGACCGGATGACCCCAACCAGACCCTATGTACACCGGCCCCCCAACAATCAGGAGAACCAGCCCTACGACAGACCATAGCTCGGCCACCTATAAATGTCAAGCCCCAAGCGCCGCCAGCACCAGCGCGTCGTGCTCGGCCGGCTTCACCTTGCGCAACACCTCGGCCACCTTGCCGTCCGCCCCGACGATGAAGGTGGTGCGCTCGTTGCCCCAGTAGGTCCGCCCATACATCGACTTCTCCACCCACACCCCGTACGCCTCGGCGACCGCGTGGTCTTCGTCGGCGAGCAGCGTGAAGTCGAGGGACTGCTTGTCGTGGAACTTCTTGACCTTCTTCACCGGGTCGGGCGAGATCCCCAGCACCCTCGCGCCCGCCTTGGCGTAGTCGGCACGGTGCTCACGCACGCCGCACGCCTGGGTGGTGCACCCCGGGGTGTCGGCCTTGGGGTAGAAGTAGACAACCACCGGCTGGCCGCGCAGCTCCGAGAGCTTAACGGGGTTGCCGTCCTGGTCGGGCAGTTCGAAGTCGGGGGCGTTGTCTCCCTGGTCGATCACGACCGAGACCCTACTTCAACAGCCGCGACAGCCGCCGGTCCTTGAGCACTCGGCCCTCCGTTTGACACGTGGGGCAGTAGGCGATCACGTAGTCCTCGAAGTGCACCGATTGCAGCGTCGTGGCGCAGCGGGGGCAGGGCTGCCCCTCGTGGCGGTGGATGCGCAGCGGCATCGGCAGCTTGTCGGGGATCGGGAGCGCAATCGCGCCCTCGTAGTGCTCGATCGCCGCGCCGAGGATCGCGACCGTCGCCTCGCGCAGCCGCCCCGCCTCCTCCTCGGTGAGGTCGGCGCCGCGCTTGTAGGGGGAGAGCTGTGCCTCCCACAGGATCTCATCCACCCACGAGCGGCCGATGCCGGCGATCGTGTGCTGGTCGCGCAGCATCGTGTGCAGCGGGCGCGGGGCGTCCAGCAGCTCTTTGAACCGATCCCGCCCGCCCGGGTCCGGCCACGCTTCGGGGCCGAGGGTCGCGAGCGAGTGCTCCCGGTCGAGCTCATCGGCGCGCAGCAGCTTCACCCACGCCGCCTGCTTGGAGCCGAACTCGCGCAGGCGCAGCTCCGCCTCGCGTGCGACCCCCACCTCTGACGTGGCTCCGCCAGGCTGGGCGGGCGTCTCTCCAGCCGCTGGCAGTCGCACCCGCACCAGCAGGCGCGAGGTGCGGTCGCGCGGGCCGGCGCGTTTGTCGTAGAGCTGCAAGCGGCCGGCGGACATCAGGTGGATCAGCAGAACCAGCTCGACCCCTGCGCCACCACCGTCGCCGTCAACCCCGGCGCCAGCGCCGTCGACCCCAGCGCCGTCGCGGTCGCGGTCAACCCCGTCGATCTCGACGATCAGGTGCTTGCCGCGCCGGCGCACACCTGCGATCGTGCGACCCGCCAGCTCGGTGAGCGGCGGGTCGAAGCTCCGCAGCGCGTTGATGCCCGGCGCCAGCGCCGACTCGATCGAGGCCCCACACAGGGCGCCATCGAGCCGGCGCGCGGTGATCTCGACCTCTGGCAGCTCCGGCATCGCTCCCCAACTTTAGGAGGCCGATGCGGCACGAGCGCAAGGGACGACAGTGACTCCGGCTAGCTGCGGCGCTTTACCGCTGGCTCACGGAGCACGCGTGGCCCCGATCGCCGGCCCTTCGTACTTCCCGCCGGTGGGGCTGGTCCAGCGCACTTTCCAAGACACACCCGCCGTGCTGGAGGTGAAGCTCCAGTAGCCCAGCGATTCGGTGGTGGCAGTCTTCAGCACGCGGTACTTCTTCGCGCCGCGCGTCTTGACGAGGATCGTCACCTTGGTCGAGCCCGTCGCGGGGCGCACCAGGCCCCACAGCGAGAAGCCGTGCCCCACTTTCGAGACGACCAGCGGGAGGGGCCACGCCGAGTAGAGCGGCTTGGGGCTGCCGTTGACGTACTCCAGGCCCGTCTGGAAGCCGACGGTGCCGCCGTGGACGCCCGACCCCGGAGGCCCACCGGTGGGGTCGTCGTGCAGCAGGTACTGCGAGAAGGCCGCCACGCGCGGGTTCTTCCAGGCGATGTATTCGGCGAGCGCGTCGAATGTGGCCTGCTTGGTGGGCGACACGCCCTCGTAGCGGTTGGGCACGCTCTGCACCCCGAACTCGGTGAGGTAGATCGGGATGCCCGCCCTGATCGCGCCCGCCCGCGCGGCCAGGTTGAGCGCGTTTTCCAGGCGGGAGAGCGTCCCGATCGTGACGTCGTCGCGCTCCGGCGGCACCCACAGGGGGCCCTGCTTCTGGGTGTAGGCGTGGGTGGAGTAGCCATACGCCGGCACCGATCCGCACCCGCCCGCTTTCTTGTAGTGAGAGTTGAGGCACAGCGCACCGCGCATGAACGCCAGCGGCGCCACGTCGTGGAGCAGCCCGGTTTGGCGGATTTCGGAGCGGCTGAGGCTGTCGGCGCCGACCGGCGCCGTTTCGCCCATCAGCACCTTGGGGTGCGCGAGACCCGCGGCCTGCAGTCCCGCGTAGCCGGCCTGGAAGAGCGCACGGTAGATCCGCGGCGAGGCGGGCTGGCCGGACGAGGTGAACTGCGGCTGCAGGAAGGCGACGTCGTTGGGCTCGTTCCAGATCGCGAACAGCGACGCCTCCGAGCCGTAGTGCTTGCCCACCGCGGTCATGAATTCTTCGAAGTCCTTCGCGTTGGGGCTGCCAAGGGTGGTGTGGTTGGCGCTCGCCCACTTCGGCACCGGCGAGGTCACGGTGAGCAGCACCGGCCATTTGAGTTCTTTCGCCTTGTTGAGCACCCAGTCGTACAGCGTCCAGTTGTACGCGGCGGGGTTGGTGGCTTCGAACTTCGGGCGCTTGCTGGCACCCGAGGAAGGGGCCACGTAGGACCAGTAGAGCTCCACGCGCAGCGCGTGCACGCCGAGATGCTCCATCTGCTGGAAGGCGTGTTCGCGCTTGTGCGGTTCGAGCACCACCTGGCCGGCCTCGAAGAAGACGGTTTGGTTGCGCGAGGCCAGCGCCGAGGGAGCACTCACGGCGAGCGCGACGCCGAGGAGCAGCAGCGCGAGGAGGGATTTACGGGCTTTGGGGAGGGAGATGGGAGCTTTGGGCAT
>Ga0302308_10004593_pt1 | contig 10836 bp, 10 predicted proteins | sample III_Palsa_E3_3_FD_200531 | JGI IMG/M metagenome (GOLD analysis project Ga0302308, IMG submission 200531) | Peat permafrost microbial communities from Stordalen Mire near Abisko, Sweden - III_Palsa_E3_3 | ecosystem: Environmental > Terrestrial > Soil > Palsa > Peat permafrost | place: Sweden... | reverse complement strand
GACGCGGTCCATCCGCTGCGCCATCATGGCGGCGTCGCGCCGGATCAGATAGCCGCCGAGCTGCAGATTTTCCTCGACCGTCAGCGCGCCGAACATGCGTCGGCCTTCCGGTACGTGACCGAGCCCCAGCGCCACTATCTGATGAGCCCGCAGTGCATTCAGCGGCTGCCCGGCCATCACGATCTCTCCCGCTCGTGGGCGAATCAGGCCGGAAACGGCCCGTAGCGTGGTGGTTTTTCCAGCCCCGTTGCTGCCGAGCAATGCAACGATCTCGCCTTCTCCCACGTCGAGGGATATGCCATGCAAAACCTCTACGTTCCCATAGCTCACATGCAGATCGCGGATTTCTAGGAGTCCCATAGCGATGCCTCCCCGGCAGCATCGTCGGCGGCCTCATCTTTTCCGTCCGTACCGAGATAGGCGTCGATCACACGCGGGTTGGCCTGGATCTCGGACGGCAGTCCCTCGGCAATGATGACGCCATGGTCCATGACGATAATCCGATCCGACACGCCCATCACCAGCATCATGTCGTGTTCGATCAGCAGCACCGTTACGCCGAGATCCCGGATACGCCGGATCAACTCCATCAGCGCGTGCTTCTCGGTCGGGTTCATCCCCGCCGCCGGCTCGTCCAACAGCAGCAGGCGCGGGTTGCTGGCGAGGGCACGGGCAATCTCCAGCCGGCGTTGATCGCCATAGGGCAGGTCGGCCGCGCGAACGCCTGCACGTGCGCCCAGGCCGACGAAGCCCAGCCAGCTCATGCCTTCTGCCGCATGATCCGCTGCCTCGGTACGCGCGGAGGGCCACGCGAGCAGCTCGGCCCAGAGCCACGTCCGAAGCCGATGATCCATGCCGATCAGCACATTCTCGATGGCCGTCATGTTGGCAAACAGGCGGATGCCCTGGAAGGTGCGCGCGATGCCGCGATGGACAATGCGATGCGGCGCTCCGCCGACCAGTGAGGCGCCCCGCCAGAGAACCTGACCGCCGGTCGTGCGGATCACGCCGGTGAGGCAGTTGAACACCGTTGTCTTGCCGGCGCCATTCGGGCCGATCAGGCTGACAATTTCACCACTTCGCACGGTGAAACTGACACCGCCGACTGCCTGTACGCCGCCGAAGCGGCGTTGCATGTTGCTGACATCGAGCAGGATTTCATCGGTGACAGTCTCCCGGGGCAACGGTGTTGTCGCGCCGCCGGCCTCCTTGTGCGGGAGCGCCACGCGGCGCAGCGGTGCCGGCCACAGCCCTTGAGGCCGGAGCAGCATCAGGATCACGAGGCCGATCGCAAAGGCGAAGATGCGCCAAAGGTTGAGGAAACGCAGCATTTCGGGCAGGCCGGCAACGATGACCGCACCCAGGATCACGCCAGGAATGCTGCCCCGGCCGCCGAGCACGACAACGATCAGGATCGTGACGGACTGCAGATAGGTGAAGCCGGTCGGGTCGATGGTCCCGAAGCGCGCGGCGAACAAGCTACCGCCGAAGCCGCCGATCAATGCGCCCATGACGTAGGCGAGCAGCTTGACGCGCAGTGTCGGCACGCCAACGGCTTCGGCCGCGTCCTCGTCCTCACGGATGCTGGTCCAGGCGCGGCCGAGGCGCGACTGGCCAAGCCGGATCGCGAACACGAGCACGAGCACGAAGAACGCAATGCCCAGTTCGTAGACCGCACGCGGCGAGCTGATCTCGTAACCGAACAGGCTTGGGCTATCGATGCCGTAGATGCCGTTCGGGCCGCCGGTGATACGCAGGTTGGTGGCAACGATGCGCGTGATCTCACCGAACCCTAGCGTCACGATCGCCAGATAGTCGCTTCGCAGGCGCAGGGTCGGGTAGCCGATGACAATGCCCGAGGCACCGGCAAACGCCAGGCTAAAAGGCAGCGTTTCCCAGAACGAGAAGTGGAGCAGCGTTTCCAGCAACGCCGTTGTGTAGGCGCCGATGGCAAAGAATGCTGCATAACCCAGATCCAGCAGCCCTGCATAACCTACTACGATGTTCAGCCCGAGACCCAGGATTGAATAGGTCGCGATGGTCAGGCCGACATCGACGATATAGTTGCTGGCGACGGCCGGCAGCGCCACAGCAGCGGCAAGCAGCGCGAGGCCGGCAGGGCGAGACCAACGCGATGACGCCTGCAGTGCGCTCATGGCTACATTCTCTCGACGACGCGTTCGCCGAACAATCCGGTCGGTTTGATCACGAGCACGGCGATCAGTACGCCGAACACGAACACATCGGTCCACCGTGACGAGACATAGCCGGCGCCGAAGGCCTCTAGCAGGCCGATCAGGATGCCGCCGGCCATCGCACCCGGAATGTTGCCGATGCCGCCGAGAACCGCAGCGGTGAAGGCGCGCAGCCCAAGCACGAAACCCATGAAGAAATTGATCTGCGTGTAGTAAAGCCCTTCCATGACGCCTGCGACGGCGGCCAGCGCCGAGCCCAGGAAGAAGGTCAGCTGGATCAGCCGCTCGACATCGATGCCCATCAGACGCGCCGCGTCCTGGTCGATCGCCAGCGCGCGCATCGCGGTGCCGACGAACGTACGGTAAACGAAGAAATACAACGCGATCATCAACGCGAAGCTGGCCACGATAATGCCGATCTGTGCGAACGTGATCTGCACGCCGTCGACATCGAATCCTGCGTGGCTGAGCACGTGGGGGTAAGTGTTGAAACCGGCGCCGTAGAGCAGCAGTACGCCGTTTTCAAGCGCCAGGGAGACGCCGAGTGCCGTGATCAGAATCGACAGGCGCGGTGCGCGCAACAGTGGCTGGTACGCAACTCGCTCGATCGCGAGGCCAAGTGCCCCTGTGACCGCCATCGAAGCCACGAGGGTAATCATCAGCGCCAAAGCGAGCGGCACGTGCGCTGCAGCAAGCGCCGTCAAACCGGTCCAGCCGATGAACGCACCGACCATGAACAAGTCGCCGTGAGCGAAGTTGATCAGCCGGATAATCCCGTAGACCATCGTGTAGCCGAGGGCGACGAGGGCATAGAACGAGCCGATCGTCAGCCCTTCGATCACGAACTGGAAGAAGGTGCTCATGGCCTAATCATGGCTTAAGCGCGGTGGGCGGCGCGCGGCTACTTCATCGTCATCCAGTGTCCGCTTGCGTCCTGCCTCTGGTACGGCGCGAAATTGCCATCTCGAACGATGATGGTGATGTACACCGCCACGCTGCGGTCACCCTTCGGGTTGAAGCCGATCGTCCCGGTCGCGCCCGCGTAGTTCGAGATCTTGTGCAGGGCAGCCGTGATCGCGGCGGGCGTCGCCGATTTTGCGTCCGCAATCGCTTTCGCCGTAATCCCGACGGCATCGTATTCGTAGACTGAATACGGGCCCGGGCCTTGCCCGTAAGCCTTCATATAGTCGTCGACATAGCCATGCGCGGCGCTCAGGAACTGCGCCAGCGGCGCCGTGGTGATGATCATGTCGTTGGCCGCCGGGCCGGCTGTTTTCATCAGCGTGGGGTCATTGGTGGCGTCCCCGCCCATCAAGGTCATCTTCAGACCGAGTTGGCGCGCTTCCTTCACTATCAAGCCCGCTTCGGAGAAATAGCCGGTGTAGTAGATCACGTCCGGCTTGAGTGCGGCGACACGGGTCAGCGTTGGCGAGTAGTCCATCTGAGCGGGCGTGATCGCGTCGTCATAGACGACATCGACACCGTCTTTTTTCAGCGCTTCCACGGTGTTGTCCGCCAGGCCTTTGGAATAGGTCGTGTTGTCGTTGATCACGGCTGCCCGCTTTGCATGTAGCGAGTTCTTGATGAAACTGGCTGCAAACGGACCCTGCTCGTCGTCACGGCCGATCGTGCGGAACACGTTGTCGTAGCCCATTTCGGTGAGTTTGGGATTGGTCGATGCGTCCAGTACGTAGGGGATCCCGGCGCGATGAAATGTCGTCAGTTCCGGTAGCGCCGCGCTGGAGCAATAACCGCCGGCCACCGCGACAACCCCTGCATCGACCAGTTTCTGTGCTGCCTGCACCGCTGTTTGCGCATCGCAGGCATCGTCCTCGGGCACTATTTCGATCTGCTTGCCGAGAACGCCGCCAGCTGAATTTATTTTGGCGGCTGCAAGCTTGGCGCCATTGACGATGTCAGTTCCGGCGTTGGCACTGCTGCCCGACAGCGGCACAGGCACGCCGATCTTGATCGTGTCGCCCTGGCCCTGCACCAAACTGGGGGCCATGCCGGCGAGCACGGCCAGCGCGGAGAGTGCCGCTAGTGTCGTTTTCCGCAGGACGCGATCAGCGCCGGACGTGTCATTGTTCTGAGCAATCATGTTAGTGACTCCTTATTGTGAAAGGGATCGGGTGATCCGCCACACGGGTTGGCCGGTGGCGTCAGAAAACAAATGAAGACTTACGTTCGCATCCACGTCAGAGCCGGCCGGATTAGTCGCCTGACTACGGTGTTTATCGCCGCGTTATCATGAAAGCACTCCTTTCATGATAGGTCTAGCCGCACATTTGGGCCGTATAGGGTATCTGCGTATAAACGGCCATGCAAAAGTGTCGCGAACATCGTATGTTTGAAAGATAGGCAGAGGAGTTACGCATGAAAAGCGTTGTGCTCGGGGGAGGAATCGCAGGCGTCACGGCCGCCTATTACCTCGCGAAGGAGGGCCGCGAGGTGACGGTGATCGATCGTCAGCCAGGCGTCGCGCTTGAGACCAGCTTTGCCAACGCCGGTCTGGTTGCACCAGGACATTCGTATACGTGGGCGTCTCCGCGCGCGCCGAAAATCCTGATGAAATCACTCTTCGTCGACGGGCAGGCGCTGCGACTCAAGCTCAACGCAGACCCTCGCATGTGGATCTGGTGCTTCCAGTTCCTGCAAAACTGCACGGCGCAGCGCTCGCGTCAGAACACCACGCGCAAGGTCAGGCTTTGCCGCTACGCACAGAGTCAATTGCAGCAGCTCACCGCGGCCGAACACCTGGAATACGACGGCATCAGCCGCGGCCTGTTGTATCTCTATCGCGACGAAGCTGCGTTCGCGCGAGGCACGCAAACCATGTCGATCCTCGCGGACAACGGTTTGCCGCTCGAAACGCTCGATGCGGCGCAGGTGGTCGCGCGGGAGCCGGCGCTTGGGCCTGCGCGTGACAAGATCACCGGCGCGATTTATTGCCCGACTGACGAAAGCGGCGATGCGCACTTGTTCACCCGCGCCCTGAAGGCGGTGTGCGAATCCCTTGGCGTCCGTTTCGAATTTAACGCTCCGATCAGCGCGATCGAGGCGTCCGGCGACCAGGTGACCGGAGTGCGTACTCCGGCGGGACTCGTGCACGGCGACGAGTTCGTCCTCGCGCTCGGCTCGTGGTCGCCCATCGTGGCGCGTTCATTGGGCTATCGGCTACCGGTGTACCCGGTAAAGGGTTATTCCGCCACGTTTCCTATTGGGCCGAATCATCGTCCGCCGACGCTCGGCGGTGTCGATGAAAACAATCTCGTGGCATGGGCGCGTTTTGGCCAACGGCTGCGCTTTACCGCGACTGCCGAGTTCGCTGGTTATGACACTCGCCACACGCCCGCTGACTTCAGGCAGATGTTGCAGGCCGCACGCGACTTGTTCCCGAATGGTGCCGACTATGACAGTCCGTCGTACTGGGCAGGTCTTCGTCCGATGACGCCCGAGGGGACGCCGTTGATTGGCCGCACGCGTCACAGGAATTTGTATTTGAACACCGGCCACGGACACATGGGATGGACGATGTCGTGTGGCACTGCGAAGCTGCTGGTGGACATCATGGCCGGTCGCCAGCCTGAACTCGACATGACAGGGATGACACCGAAATGAGCACGATTCCATTGCAGGACGACCCGTATGTAAGGGTCGATTTCGCGCTGGACGACGGCATCTGTCGGCGGGCCGCCATTGGCCTCGTGGTGCTCGCTACCGATCATACGATCGAACACGAGTGGCGCCGACTGCTAACGCAGGACGGCGTGGCGTTCTACGAAAGCCGCGTGCTCAACTCGCCCGACATCACGCCCGAACGGCTGGCGGAAATGGAGGAGCGCATCGCGCCGGCGGTCGCACTGATACGTCCTGGGGAGCGGATCGATGTCGTGGCGTTTGGCTGCACGTCGGCATCGATGGTGATCGGCGAGGACCACGTATTTGCGTGCATCCACGAAGCGCGTCCGGGCGTCGCGTGCACCACGCCGATTACCGCTGCGCTTGCCGCGTTAAGCGCACTAGGTGTTCAGCGTGCCGGGCTGTTGACGCCCTATGTGCGCTCGATCAACGACTATATGCGCGACTACATCGAGGCACGCGGCGTCGGTATTACGCGCATGGTGTCGTTCGAACATGCGAACGACAATGAAGTGGCGCGCATAGACGCGGCCTCCTTGCTAGCCGCCGTCGAGCGCCTTGCACAGTATCCTGACGTGGACGCTGTTTTTGTGTCGTGCACGAGCTTGCGCATCGCCGAGATGATTCCAGAGCTTGAAGAGAGGATCGGCAAGCCGGTGATATCCAGCAACTTCGCGATGGCCTGGCACGCGTTGCGGCTAGCAGGCGTGGAAGACCGCGAGCCTCATCGCGGGAAGTTGTTTGCGCTTTGATCGTCGTTCCGAATTACAGTGCATCAGGGTGCCGGATGTATGTTCAGCGGTGCGTCGTCGCGGTGTGCTGTCGCGGTGTGCCGTCGCGGTGTGCCGTCGAATACGCATGACGGATAAAGAGCAATCCTGATGGCAGGTTGGGAAGCGGCCGAAGCCGAAGGACGGCAGGCGGAACAGGATGCCTGGGTCTGGATGCTATCGAGGGTGTCGTCAACCACATCCAGGCGTGGGCCTGATTTGACGGTAGGCGCGCGTGGTGCTTCTCGTAGCGCTTCTCTTCGTGCTTCTTCCATCGATCAATGTCTGCTCTGCAATCGGGCAGGTCGACGCGTTGCGTCCGCCTGCAGCACGGCTGCTGTGCGCCGCATCGTGGCAGCCGCGATCGTCGGCGGGAGGGCTGGAGCGTTGTGGATCGCGCGGCAAAGCGCCTTTGAGTTACTCGCGTCGTCGGGGTGGCGCCAGGCGCCAAGTCAGTAGCGCCATCAGAGCAAACACCAGATATGCGAGAGTGAAAACCCAGGTCGACATCGTAATAGAGCAGACGGCTCACCCAACGCTGGATGAAACCTTGCGCCTCAACCGAGCCGACCGACCCCCGACCGACCTCCGACCGACCCCCGACCGACCCAATACGCAGCCAATCTTCCAGCACAGTCAGGGGGCAAGCCAACCCCAACAGCGATAGGGTCGACGCTAAACCGATCGCAAACAGGTGAGCCAGTCGGAATAGCCAACTGTGTACCCATTCCCAACCGAGGCCAGAGCCAACCCAGATCGCCGCGAGTCCGCCAACGATGAAGAGCGCGATCAGCGCGTGCACCACGAGCACCGCATCGGCTAGCCAGATCATCATGTCCTCACACCGCCGCGGCGAACTGTCGACTGGTTTAAATGCGATGGCGATTCGCGCCGCACTTTGGCTAAAGTTTTTCGATTTCTTGTCGTCATACAGGGCGCTACCTATTAGACCGGAGACCGCAATGAAGTCGGTAAGCGCAGAAATCGACATGGTGGAAAAGACGCTAAAAGAACTCGTTCGACGTCCACGCTTGATTCGCAGCACCTATTGGTCCACTCATATAGAGAGTTTTTTAGCGCGTCCGGGACTTCGGGTTCAGGATAGAGCGCGGCTAACCGCTCTGCGCGATTTGATCGGCGCCGTAGCACCGACCGGTGACCTCTCGCAAGATTTTCGAATCGACGCTTTGACCGCGACCTGATAACCGCGACCTGATAACCGCGACCGGTGCTGTCTGCCGACTGTCCCGCGCGCCTATGACCCAATTGCTTCATACACATTCCGTCAGAGTGGAGGAGTGCACGCAGCAAAGAAAAAAGGACTTAGCCCGTGAGAGCTAAGTCCTTGATTTTCCTACTGCTGTCTTGGTCGGGGCGACAAGATTTGAACTTGCGACCCCCTGCACCCCATGCAGGTACGCTACCAGGCTGCGCTACGCCCCGAAAGAAGGAGGAGTATATCAGAGACTCTTAAATTTTAGAACCTGCAGACTCATCTTCGAAGCAAAAGCCCGTCAGTTTCACTCTTCCATCGAGCAAATGGCGTTCATTCCGCCACTGTGCCGTATGCCGGAATGCAGCGCCGCGATTCGGCTCAGCATGCCCTGCCCGCACTCAATACCGCAGTTCCGACTGTGTGTACTCGGACGTCTGGATGGTCACTGATGGCTCGGCCGAACTGCGACTTCTTGAGCGAAATCTCAAAGCGATCACAGCCGCAACAACGCAAGGAATTGCATAAGCCACTGCGCGTTCGCCACAAGCGGACAACGATGATAGATCGATGTATCGCTCACGATCGGACGTGGTGGCCGAGGCAAAAACGAACGTCAGCGTGAAATCCAGCAGCATCGCCAGGCAGCAGAAGCCAATGAAAATGAGCGCGCCGTTCAACATTGACGTACGGCGCCCGGTGTTCAGCGTGTTGCAGACAAACACAAACGCCCCCAACAGCACGGAATTGAGGATCAACGCAAACCAGGGGAAATTCATCACACGCCCGCTCGGTAGTCTTGGTAGTGGAAAAAAAAGCCATCGGTCGTCGGTTCCAGAGAATCGAACGAGCCAAGTGGCGCGATCTTCACACGAGCGGTAACTTGATTTGAATACGATTTATCCTAGTTTTCCAGGCACGGGCGAGGATCCGCGCGAGCGAGCAGGCGCGATCGGACGGGGCATGGAGCCATCGACGGAATCATCGGCGGCGAGTGCTGCCGAGATGAAATCGATGAAGGTACGCACCTTGGTCGTCATGTATTTGCGGCTTGTGTAGACGGCGTACACGCGCGGTGCGAACGTCGTGTACTCGGGGAAAAGGCGCGTCAGTGCGCCCGAGGCCAGTTCTTGCGCCACGATCCATTCGGGGAAGTAGGCGAGGCCAATTCCAGCGCGCACAAGTTGCAGCATCATGGAGCTGTCGTTGGTCTTGAGCACGGCGCTGTTTTTCACCGCGAACACGCCATCCGGCCCGGAGAACTCGACCGTCTCCACACTGGTATAAGTCGGCAGCACGATCTCATGACGTTCGCCCAGCTCGCTGGGGTGCTGCGGATAACCCCGCCGCTTTAGATAGTCCGGCGAACCCACGAGCACGAACGGCACTTTGCAAAGCGGTCGCACGATCATCGTAGGCGACGGTTCGGAGGTTGCCCGCAACGCCATGTCATAACCCTCTTCCACCAGATCGACGAAGCGGTTTTCCAGCCGCAGATCGATCAGTACGTCCGGATAACGCGCCCGATACGCAACCAGGATATCGGCGAACTTAGCGGTCGCGAACCAGCCCGGCGCCGTGATCTTCAGCACGCCTCGCGGCTGATCGGTTTGCGACCCGACCGCGGCTTCTGCGGCTTGCAAAATATCCAGCGCTTCCCGGCACTGCTCGTAATAAACACTCCCGGCTTCCGTCAGGCTCAGATGACGCGTGGTCCTGTTCAGCAAGCGAACACCCAGTTGCCGCTCGAGATTGGCGACGTGCTTGCTGGTCATTGCCGTGGAAATATCCAGCCGCTCGGCAGCTTTGACAAAGCTGCCGACTTCGACAACATCGCGGAATACTCGCAAACTGGTTAATGCATCCATGACACGGCATCCATGACACTTTCCTGGCAGGAAACAAAGCGCTTAGTTTAGCGGCGTTTGCCGTCGCGCCGAGGTTGTTCGGGAAGCTTGGGCCACTCGTCGAGTTCATCGTTGAAAAGCGACGCGACCACGCCGCGCAGCCACATGGTGCGCGGATCGTTGTGAAACTTGCGATGCCAATGCTGCTTCAGATCGAAGTTCGGCAAGGGCAGCGGAGGTTCGGCCAGCGTGATGGACGCATGTTCAGCCACGTACGCATAGCCGATGGCGTGCGGTACCGTCGCAATCAGGTCGGTGCGCGACAGAATGAACGGCAAGGACATGAAGTGCGGCGTCTCGAGCACGGCGCGGCGGCGGATACGTTTCTTGTCAAGGAAGTTTTCCAGCACTTCCTGGCTGCGTCCCTCGGCCCGCACGACCGCGTGGCCGCATTCCACATATTGCGCGAGCGTCAGCGGGCCGCGCGAGTAAGGGTGATCTCGCCGCATCAGGCAGATGAAGCGATGCGAAAAGAGGCGCTGCTGGAAGAAATTGTTGCCGGCGAGATCGGGAAAATAGCCGATGGCCAGATCGATGTCACCGCTTTCCAGGGCACGCTCGACCTGATCGTGTTTCAGCGAGACAGAGCGCAGATTTGCCCGTGGCGCGACGCTCGCGAGGGTCTGCAACAGGCGTGGCAAGAACACGATTTCACCGACATCTGAAAGCGCGATGGCGAAGGTATCGGTGGTCACCGCCGGGTCGAAGTGCTGGGTGTCGAGCAACCCGCGCTCGATCCGGTTCAGCGCCTCACGAGCCACGGGCACAAGCGCAAGGGCACGCGGCGTCGGCTCCATGCCGCGCGATGTCCGCACGAACAAAGGATCGTTGAAATACTCGCGCAATCGGCCAAGCGCCGTGCTGACACGCGGCTGGCTCACGCCAAGCCGTTCGGCGGCGCGGCTCACGTTGCGCGTCTCCTCGATCGCGACCAGATACGGGATCAGGTTCAGATCGAGGTCGTGTAGCGCGAGGTCTCCCGGTTTCATCGCCATGGTTTCATCGACATAGTTCGCTCGGCCTCCGCCTAGCCTCGTCTCGCGACCATCTCAGAGACACGCTGGGCCGCTTCCAGCAGCGGGTCGAGAAATGCCTTCACCATCTGCTTT
>Ga0302308_10004581_pt1 | contig 10852 bp, 6 predicted proteins | sample III_Palsa_E3_3_FD_200531 | JGI IMG/M metagenome (GOLD analysis project Ga0302308, IMG submission 200531) | Peat permafrost microbial communities from Stordalen Mire near Abisko, Sweden - III_Palsa_E3_3 | ecosystem: Environmental > Terrestrial > Soil > Palsa > Peat permafrost | place: Sweden... | reverse complement strand
GGTGGGCCGATTGCGAAGCTGCGGGATGGCGATCGGGTAAAGATTGACTCGAATACGGGAGAGCTGACGGCGCTGGTGGACGCAGAGGAGTGGGAGGCGCGCGAGGCGGTGACGGCGGATCTTTCGGGGATGCAGTATGGAGTGGGGCGCGAGTTGTTCAGCGTGTTTCGGCGGACGGTGAGTCGCGCGGATCAGGGTGGGACGATCTTCGCGGAGTTGCTGCGGACGTAGGTCCTGTGCGGACGGCGGGCGTTGAGCTTCTCGCCTTCGCTACTTGGGGGTGAGGGCTTTTTCTATTAGCTTGCGGGCTAGTTCTATTTCTTCGCCGCTTACGGAGTGGGGCTTGTCGGGGTAGCGGCGGAGGGTTACTTGCGCGCCCATCGAGGTGAAGATTTTGGCGGACTCTTCTACGCGGGGCCAGGGGACCCATTGGTCGGGGTCGCTGCTGGCGAAGAGGGCGGGGGTGCCGGCGAGCGTGCCGGCGTGGGCGGGGTCGGAGCCGGAGAGCGTGGAGTCGGGAGGGCCGATGAGGCCGCCCGTCCACGCGATGAGGCCGGCGTAGCGGGCGGGATGGGTGGCGATGAATTCGGTCGCGAGGCAGGCGCCTTGCGAGAAGCCGGCGAGGACGATGCGGTCGAGAGGGATGCTTGCGGCGAGGACGAGGTCGAGGATGGATTGGACGCGCGCTAAGGCGGAGTCGAGGAAGGGCTGATTGGTTTCGCGTTCGGCGAGGAAGGAGTTGGGATACCAGGCAGAGTTGGCGGCCTGCGGGGCGAGGAAGGCGATGGGGGAGTTGGTGGGGGCTAGCGCGCGGGAGAGGGTGAGGATGTCGCGGGCGGCGCCGCCGCGGCCGTGGAGAAGGATGACGGCGGCGGTTGCCTTATCGAGTGGTGCGCCGGCGCGGTAGAGTTCACCGTTGGCGTGTGGGCCGCTGAGGTCTTCTTTCCCACCCGTCCGCAAAGGCGCGTACGGATGGGGCACCCGGCCGGCTTCGCCTGTCCCACTCGGCGGCAAAGGTGCGGACGGAGGGGGCGCGGGGTCGGCTGCAGTGGTTTTGTGGAGGGTGAGGGGGGCTAGGCGCTGCTCGAGTTCGGGGCGGCGGGATTCGAACCAGGGGGGAAGGCAAAGGCGTTCGCCTAGGGATTCGAGGGGCTCGTCGATGGCAAAGCCTGGGTTGTCGGTGGCTAGTTCGAAGAGGACGCCGCCGGGTTCGCGGAAGTAGATGGAGTGGAAGTATTCGCGATCGAGGACTTCGGTGGCGGGAAGGTGCTGGGTGATGGTGGTGCGCCAGTCGAGGTGGGCTTCGTCATTGGCGGCGCGGAAGGCGATGTGGTGGACGGAGCCGGCGCCGGAGCGGCCGAAGTTGGCTTGCGGGTCGACGAGGATGTCGATGTGATTGCCGAGGGCGGAGGGGTCGGCGGGACTGGCGAAGCGGAGGCGGTTGCCTTCGGCGGCAATTTGATGGAAGCCCATGAAGGCGAGGGTGGCAGAGGTCTCGGTGGCGTCGAGCTGAAGCATGGTAACGCCGTGGAAGCCGCGGATGGCGTGGGCAGAGGGAACATCGGAGAAGCGGGGTGGATGGGCGGCGGAGGCTTCGGCGTGGGCGACGAGCTCGATCTTCATGCCGTCGGGGTCGGCGAGGGTGAGGACTTCTTCATCGAAGCGGCGGGGGCTGCGGGTGAAGGGGATGTGGAGGTCGACGAGGCGCTGTTCCCAGAAGGCGAGGGAGTCCGAGGGGATGCTGAAGGCGGTGTGGGTGACTTCGCCGGCGCCAGCGGAGCCGCGAGTGGCGTGGGGCCAGGGGAAGAAAGTGAGGATGGTGCCGGGGGAGCCGGCGTCGTCGCCGAAGTAGAAGTGGTAGGTGCCGGGGTCGTCGAAATTGACGGTGCGCTTGACGAAACGGAGGCCGAGGCCCTGGGTGTAGAAGTCGAGGTTGGCCTGCGGGTCGGAGGCGATGGCGGTGACGTGGTGGAGACCGACGATGGGATGTGCAGGCATGGGGAAACCTCGTTCGCGATACCTCCATTGTCTACTAGTGGGCACGGGATAGGGGATAGAGGATAGGGAAGAAGGCAGAGAGACAGATGCAGGTGATGCTCGCCTACGGTAGTGGCTGATACACTCGGCAATCATGGCCCCTGCTATCGCGGCTCACGCGCTCACACGAACCTTTGAGGGATTTACAGCTGTTGATCATATTGACCTGGCAGTGGAGCCGGGGCAGTTTTTCGGATTTCTTGGACCGAATGGCGCGGGAAAATCGACGACCATCAAGATGCTGACGGGGTTGTTGGCGCCGACGTCGGGATCAATCCAGATATTGGGGCAGGATTTGTTTTATAACCCCGTGGAAGTGAAGCGGCTGATAGGCGTAGTGCCGGAGGGCATGGCGCTGTTTGGCAAGCTGACGGCGCGGGAGTACCTGCTGTTTGTGGGGCGGATGTATGGGCTGGACAAAGCGACGGCGGCGGCGCGGTCGGAGGAGCTGCTGGAGTTTATGGGGCTGGCGGACCAGGGAAAGAAATTGATCGCGGACTACTCGCATGGGATGGGAAAGAAGCTGGCGCTGGCGGCGGCGGTGATCCATGGGCCGAAGGTGCTGTTTCTGGATGAGCCGTTTGAGGGTGTGGATGCGATCGCGGCGAATACGTTGAAGACGATGTTGCAGAGCATGATTGCGCGGGGGGCGACGATCTTTTTGACGTCGCATGTGCTGGAGATTGTGGAGCGGCTGTGCTCGCACATCGCGATTATTAATCGCGGACACATTGTGGCGAATGGGTCGCTGGATGAGTTGAGGGCTGGCGTGCAGGCGCGGCTTTCGCCGGGGGTTGAGGGTGATGCTCACGCAAGGCTTACCTTGGAGCAGATTTTTCTGAATGTGGTGGGGAATGAGGCGGGGGCGGCGCAACCAGAGCAGGAGCTGACATGGCTGAGCTAGAGCGGGGCGGGTGGTCGGCGGGGAAGACGCGGGCGCAGTTTGGGGCGATTGCGTGGCTGCGGTGGCGGATTTTTGTGAACAGCTTTCGACGCAAGGGCGGCAAGGGCGAGATGGTGGGCGTGGTACTGCTGTCGGTGCTGTTTTTGGGGCTGGTGTTCGGGGTGGTGGTGGGTGCGGGCTTTGGCGCGTACGCCATCGTGGCGAAGGGACATTTGACGTGGCTTGCTGGATTGCTGTGGGGGATTTTTTTGCTTTGCCAGCTGCTGAATATTCAGCTGGGGCAGCCGACGACTACGTTTGATCCGACGCAGCTGATTCGGTTTCCGCTGAAGGTGGAGACGTATGTGGGGATCCGGCTGTTCTTTGGGCTGCTGACGCCGGCGAATGTAGCGGGGACGCTGACGTCGTTGGCGGTAGCGGTGGGGATTGGGTTGGCGGCGCCGGAGCTGTGGGTGTATGCGCTGATTGCGATGGCCGTGTTTGCGGCGACGAACGTGCTGTTCTCGCGGATGATTTTTGCGTGGGTGGATCGTTGGCTGTCGACGCGGCGGGCGCGCGAGGTGTTTACGGCGGTGATTTTTATAGGGTCGCTGGGGATTCAGTGGGCGAATTTCAAGTTCAATCCGGCGTATAACCACAACCACAAGACGCACGCATATGACGTGTCGCAGCAGAGGTTTGGTTTTGTGGGGCCGCTGATTGCGCGGGCGGAGCCTTGGCTGCGGCCGCTGCCGCCAGAGTTGGCGAGTGCGTCGTTGGCCGAGGGGACGGAGGGAGCCGTTGCGGGGTTTGCGGGGTATACGGTGGCGGCGGCGATGTGGGGAGGGCTGTTTTTGCTGGTGTTTGCGCTGCGGATGCGGACAGAGTTTCGGGGAGAGAACCTGTCGGATGCGGCGAGTGCGGTCGCGCAGAAGACGACAAGAGCAAAAGCGAATAAAGGGGTCTCTCCGCTACGCGCTGCGCGCTTCGGTCGAGATGACGAACGGGTGGGGATGGGGGCAAGTACGGCGGTGGCGCCGGCGAACGCGGCGGCGATCGGGACAAATGTGGCTACTGGTGAGTTTGCGGTTGCAGGCAGGGCGCGGGTGTGGGCGGTGGTTGAGGCTGTGGTGAGCAAGGAGATTCTGTATGTGCGGCGGAATACGGGGATCTTGTATGGGCTGGTGATGCCGATTTTTCTGGTACTGATTTTTGCGGGGAAGTTTGCGACGCGATCGAGTGCGGGATCGATGTGGGTGTTTCCGGCGGCGGTGGCGTATACGCTGCTGGCTATCTGTCCGCTGAGTTATAACTCTCTGGGGATGGAGACGACGGGGGCGCAGCTTTACTTTATGGCGCCGGTGAGGATGCGGGATATTCTGCTGGGGAAAAATTTGTTGGGGTCGCTGATGGCGCTGGTGGAGATCGTACTGGTGTTCGTGATCATCAGCTACATGGCCGGGGTGCCTTCGCTGCAGACGGCGGTGGCCGCGGTGCTTTGGGCGGTGGGGACGCTGGCGGTGAATATGGTGTTCGGCAACCAGCGGTCGATTACTTCGCCGAAAAAGATGGATTTGCAGAAGATGGCGCGGCGGCAGTCGTCGCAGGTGAGTGCCCTGATTGCGCTGGCGTTGATGATGGTGTCGGGGGGCGTGGCAGCAGGGATTTTCTTCTTGTGCTTCTGGCTGCATGCGCTGTGGGCGCTGGTGCCGATCTTTGCGGTGTTCGCGGCGGTGGGCGTGGGGTTCTACTTGCAGAGCTTGAAGACGATTGATCGGTTCGCGCTGGAGCACCGCGAGGAGTTGTTGCTGGAGTTGTGTAAGGCGTAGGGCCGTACTCAGTTGTCAGTTCTCAGTTGTTGGTTGTTCGTTGTTCGTTCTCGGTGGTGCCGATTAGGCTTAGCATGCGGCCGGTGTGGCCTTGTTCGGCGCGGTGGGAGAAGTATTTGCGGCGGCCGTCGGGGAGACGGGTGCAGGCTGTGCAGTGGCCGATGGTGGTGATGGCGGAAGGTTTGAGGCCGGCGTCCAGGAGTTGGCGGCGGTTGGCTTCCCAGAGGTCCATGTGGAGCTGGGGGGAGCGGTTGGAGAAGAGCTCGGGGGCGTAGGTGAATTGGCTTTCGAACTCGTCGCGGACTTCCGCGCCGATGGCGAAACAGCAGGCGCCGATGGAGGGGCCGATGGCGGCGATGAGGTCCTGGGGGCGGGAACCGAAGTCGCGGCGGAGGGTGTCGATGCCGTGCTCGACGATGCGGGCGAGGGTGCCGCGCCAGCCGGCGTGGAAGGCGGCGACGGCGTGGGTGCGGGTGTCGGCGACTAGGACCGGGACGCAGTCGGCGGTGAGGATGGCGAGGAGGAGATTGGGGTCGCGAGTGTAGAGCGCGTCGCCACTGAGGATGGCTTTGCCTTCAGGGGTGGTGAGAGGGAGATCGGCGGCGTTGACTCTTTGGAGGATGCCGGTGTGGCATTGGCGGATGGTGATGAGGTCGGGTGCGGGTTTGCGGGATTTGGTGAGGGCGGCGACGAGGCGGTGGCGGCCAGCGAGGATGGTGGTGGGGTCGTCGTCTGGGGTGTAGCCGAGGTTTTGTTCGGGAGGGCCGCCGGCGGCGTAGGCGGTGGAGAGACCTCCTTGGCGGGTGCTGAAACCGGCGATGAGCCAGGGGTACTTGCTCCAGGCGGGGACGGTGACGATGCCGGGGGTGGGGCGGCGGCGGGTGCCGGTCCCCGACCTAGCTGCCGGCGGGTGGCTTGGTAGCCGGGCTGATTTTGCTTGCGGACGGCTCATAGGATGATTCTACAAAGGCGGGAGGTCCTGTTGTCGGCGAGGGGAAGTCGTGCGGTCCGGGGAGGGGACGACTGCTGGGGCACGAAGGGAATCGTCGAAGCCCACATCTCAAAATCGAGATATGGGGCGCCCGATTTAGGGGCAGGCGCGGGGAGCCGGAATAACTGGGTCTCCAGGGAGGTCGCGTTTTCCGGGGTTAAAAGTTTTGGGCCCGCTTTCAGGCGGGCCCTTGAGAGGCTTTGGGGAGGGAAATAACTGAGGAATTGACCGGAGGGGTCGCCCAAAAAAAGGGCAAAGAGGAGGAACTTACTTCAGGTAGGACAGATTGAATAGCCTCTCAGTTACATACACAGACGCTCGAGAGGAGGGATTGGTTGCACGGATTTGTGAAACTGGAGGATTCGATGAATTTGGGAGATTGCGGGGGAAATCGGATGCCCGCTGAAACCTTCCCCGATCCGGAGCGTCCAATCGCGCAGCATGTGAAGGTTGGAAGTCCTCGGAGCCCCCGCCGTCAGGGGGTGAGAGTGCGCTCACTGTTGGCCAAGGGGCGCTGTTGGAGACTTGGGCCTGCGAACTTTCAACTGGAAAATCACAGCCAACCTATTGCTTTTGAGAGAGATCGGCGTGTATCATACCGCGACTGCAGCATGAATAATACAACTCAAATCGCCTCGCACCTACTTCGCTCCCGCATTGGAAAACTATGTGTGGCCGTCATCGGAACATCTGCAAACGAGATGATCGAGAAGGCCACGGAAGTACTGAAAGAATCCACCTTTCTGGAGTTCCGGCTGGACTACCTGGCGAAGCCTGCGACGGCCCTGCCCGCGCTGAAGCAATTTCTGGCGGAAAATGGCGCGGCGACGGCGATTGCGACTTGCCGGCTGAAGGACAATGGCGGGCGGTTCGACGGGTCGAAGGCTGCGGAGCTGGAGATTTTGCTGAAGGCGGCGGCGGCTGGATTCCATTTGGTGGACATCGAGTTGGAGTCGATTGAGAAGCTGCCCAAGAATACGATGAGCCAGCTGCGCGAGGCGGGGGCGGCGGTGATTATCAGCTACCACGACTTCCACGCAACCAAGGAGCTGGATGCGGTGTATGCGCGGATCAAGCCGTATGCGCCGGACTTCGCGAAGATTGTGCCAACCGCACGTTCGCTGTCGGACAACCTGACCTTGATGAAGTTTTTGGATCGGGTTGAGGACGAGAGCAATTCGAGTGTGGTGGGGATCTGCATGGGCGAGGCGGGAATTATTTCGCGCGTGCTGGGGCTAAGAGCGGGGTCGGCGTTTACGTTCGCTGCCGCGACGCAGGGCGAAGAGACGGCTCCGGGACAGATTGCGGCGCGCACGCTACTCGAGACCTATCGCGTGGATCAGGTGGATGCGGCGACCAAGATTTATGGTGTTGCGGGCAATCCGATCAAGAGCTCGCTATCGCCGTTGATGATGAATACGGCGTTTCGCCGCGAGACGGTGAATGCGGTTTATTTGGGACTGCAGACGTCGAAGGCGGAAGATCTTTTCAAGCTGGCGCGCGAGGTACCGATCCAGGGGATGAGCATTACGATGCCGCTGAAGCAGGACGTAATGCCACTGCTGGAGCGGACGGATGCGCTGAGCGCGAAGATTGGCGCGGTGAACACGATTCTGCGTGCGCAGGATGGGAAATTTTACGGGTTCAACACGGACGTTGCGGGGATCGTGGCACCGCTCGAGCGGCGGCTTTCGCTGAAGGGCGCAAAGGTGCTGGTGTTGGGCGCGGGTGGAGCGGCGCGGGCAGCGGTGTTTGGTTGTTGTGCCAAGGGCGCTGAGGTGTTCATTCTGAATCGCACACCGGAGACGGCGCAGAAGCTGGCCCGGCAGTCGGGTGCGAAGTCGATCAAGCGCGACCTGGTGGCGAAGACGCATTTCGATGTGATCATCAACGCTACGCCGGTGGGGATGGCTGGAATTGCGAAGGCGGGCGCGAAGAATGTGCCGGTGTCGCCGCTAGAAGCGAGCGAGATTAATGCGCGGTACGTGTTTGATTTGGTCTATAACCCGATTGAGACGCCGCTGTTGAGAATGGCTCGGCAAAAGGGTATTGCCGTGATCACGGGCGTGGAGATGTTTGTGCAGCAGGGGGCGCGGCAGTTCGAGATATGGACGGGCAAGCCGGCGCCGGAAGAAGAGATGCTGCGGGTGGTGGTGCACTCGCTGCGGCAGGGTGCGGAGGGCGTGGCGGAGACGCCTGCTGCGAGTGTGCCGGCGGCGAAGAGTGAGCCGGTGGTTGCGTCGAAGGCGGCAGTTGCGGCTGTGGCGAAGCCCGCGGTTGCGGCTCCTGTGAAGGCGAAGGCTACGGCGGTTGTGGTGAAGGCTAAGCCCGTGGTGAAGAGTGTGGTGAAGGCTCCGGTACGGAAAGCGGCGCCAGTGCGGAAGGCGGCGCCTGTGAAGCCGGTGCGGCGGAAGGCTCCTGTGAAGGCTGCGGGCAAGGCTAAGGCGAAGTCGCGGTAAGGCTCGGTCGTTGAGGCGCAGGCGCTTTGGATCGTGCGCGGCTCGAGTGAAGCATACTGAGGGCTAAAGCCCAAACAAATTTAGGGCGGGATGAGACCCGAGGCTGAAGCCTCGGGGTACCTGTTTGTGTCAGGCTCGCGCGTTCTACCGCTTGAAGTTTAGGTGGAGAAGCAGATTCCTTCCCCTTCGGCTCCGCTCAGGGTGCGGAATGACAGCCAGAAAAGCAAGTGCAACGGCAAAAGAACACAACGGCAACGGCAAAAGAAATCAAGAGCAACGGGAGATCTACTGCGAGTCGAATTCGCGGGCTATCCATTGCTTTAGGGCGGACATGCTTACTTCGCGGCCGAGGAAGGCCTGGACTAGATCGCGGGCGGGTTTGGAGCCGCCGGGTTCGAGGACTTCGCGGCGATAGCGGAGGGCGGTGGGGCCTTCGATGAGATTGCTGGGGTCGAATTGCGCGAAGAACTCTAGCGCCATCACCTTGTCGTAGAGGTAGGTGTAGTAGTTCGAGGTGTAGCCGACGAGGTGGGTGAAGGCGGAGTACATGCGGTTGCCGTCGACGAACTCGTAACGGGAGAAGCGGTCGTAGCCGGTGCGGAGTAGAGCATCGAGGTCTAGATCCGCGGCGGCTTTGTCGTGCGTTTCCATGGAGTACGTGGCGTACATGACTTGCGTGAGGGTAGCGAGGGCGCGACCGTGGGCGCTGGCCAGGACCATGCGGCCGAAGACGTCGTAGGGGATGGGCTCGCCGGTTTTGTAGTGGCGGGCGAAGGTGCGGACCAGCTCGGGGTCTTCGAAGAATTCTTCGAGCATCTGCGAGGGGACTTCGACGAAATCGCCTTCGGTGGAGATGCCGGATTGGCCTGCCCAGCGCTGGAGGCCCCCGAGGACTTCGTGCATGAGATGGCCGAACTCGTGGAAGCAGGTGACGACGTCGGAGTACTGCAGGAGGCCGGGGTCGTCGGCGGAGGGTTGCGGGAAGTTGCAGACGAGCGAGGCTTCGGGGAGTTGGTGGTTGAGGACGCCGCTGACGAGCGAGCACTCGCTGAACCACTTGCTCTTGCCTTCGCGCGGATGCATGTCGAGGTAGATACGGCCGATGGGTTGAGCGTGCGTGGACGACGTCGCGTCGTTGTCGAGGACGTTGAAGGCTTTGACGCCGGGGGCCCAGACGATGGCGTCTTCGGCACGTGCGAAGGTTACGCCGAAGAGTTTGCCGGCGGTCGAGAGGATGCCTGCTTCTACTTGCTCGTAGGGGAAGTAAGGGCGGACGGATTGCGAGTCGAAGTCGTAGCGGGCGCGGCGGTACTGCTCTTCCCAGAAGCGCGCGTCCGAGAGGGTTAGCGGGAGGGCGTTGGGATCGCGCTCCTGTACGAACACTTCGAGCTCGGCGAATTCGCACTTGGCGGTTTCGAGGGCGGCGGCTTCGACTTCGTTGAGGAAGGTGCGCATGTTGGCGGCGGAGCCCATCATCTGGTCGACGGTGGCGAGGTCGGCCCAGCTGCGGAAGCCGAGAAGCGTGGCCATCTCTTCGCGCGCAGAGAGGAGGTCGAGGAGAACCTGCTTGTTCGCGGGATAGGCGCGGTCGTTGTAGGCGAGGTACATGCGGCGGCGGAGTTGGGGGCTGATGGCGTAGGACATAATGGGCGCCATCTCCGGAGGGTCGGTGGTGAGGATGACGGGGGCGTCGGCTACGAGATAGGGGCCGTCGCTGGTGGCTTTGGCCGGGTGGACGCCGTGGCGGGCGAGGTAGTCGTCGGGGAGGCCGAGGAGGTCGTCGGGATTGTCGACCGGGATCTTGCGGACGTCGTCCTGGACGGCGCGGCTGAAGGTCATGCTGAGCTGCGTCATGGTGTCGGCGAGGGCGCGGATGCGATCGCGGGTGGGCTCGTCTTTGTCGACGCCGGAGAGGCGGTAGCTGAGGAGGGCGCGGTCGATGTAGTACTGCGTGGCGGCGTCGGCTGAAGATGGGTCGAGGGCTGCGAGGGCTTGGTAGACGTCGCGGTTGAGGCTGAGGGCTACGGACTCGGCGCCGATGACCTGGGAGAGTTGTTGGGCTGCGTCGCGGACGTCGGCGAGGGGATGAACCATGAACATGACACCGCTCTGGGAGCCGGCCATGCGGAGATGCCAGCAGGCGCGGTCGTAGGGGACGAGGGTGTTGTCGAGAGTGCGGGGGCCGGTGACGGCAAGGAGCTCGGCGATGCAGGCGCGCGCGGCTGCGAGGTGATGCTCGACCCAGGTGTTGGCGGCATTCGCGTCGGCGAGATCGGTCCAGATGTGGAGTGGATCGGGGACGGGGTTAGAGGCGGACTCGGACGATTTGGAATTTTGTTCAACGGCCTGCATGGATGAATCTCCCCTGAGGTGGTGCGTGATGCGCTTGTAACCAGTGTAGGGGAACAGGGTGTGCGTTTGTGAGGGCTGGGCAGGGAGCCAAAAGCGGGTACGTCTTTTGATGGAGTTACGAAATATTTTGACAATCGTATCTTCCGGAGGATAGATTGATGACGGGTACTCTTACCCATTGAGGTAATTCCTATGAAGCGTACTATAGTGGCCATCCTCGCGATCTCACCCTTGATGATGCATGGACAGGTGAAGTCGTCTGCTCAGCCCGGATCTACGCCCACTCTTGAATCGAGCAACG
>Ga0302308_10004580_pt1 | contig 10853 bp, 10 predicted proteins | sample III_Palsa_E3_3_FD_200531 | JGI IMG/M metagenome (GOLD analysis project Ga0302308, IMG submission 200531) | Peat permafrost microbial communities from Stordalen Mire near Abisko, Sweden - III_Palsa_E3_3 | ecosystem: Environmental > Terrestrial > Soil > Palsa > Peat permafrost | place: Sweden... | reverse complement strand
TTTTGAGATGCTGAACCGGCAGAACATCCTCATCGAGCCCATGCCTTTTGCACTTGGCGTCCGCATAGAGCACCCGCAAGAGATCATCGACCAGGCTCAATACCATTGTGCGGTCCGCGACCCCAATTTGCCGCCATCCTACTATAACCTGGTTGAACAGGTGGACAACCGCGGCGTATTTTCATTTTGTATGTGCCCGGGTGGGATCATTGCCCCCTGCGCTACAGATGCCAATGAAATAGTGGTGAACGGCTGGAGTCCCTCGAAACGCAACAATCCTTTTGCCAATTCAGGCACGGTAGTACAGGTGGAGCTGGCCGATGTTACGGGAAGCGATAATGATCCGCTAAAAATGCTGCGTTTTCAGCAGCAGATTGAACGATTGGCCTTCGACGCAGGCGGTGGTAAACTCGTGGCGCCGGCACAACGCATGGTCGATTTTGTGGAAAACAGGCTATCCATCGATCTCCCGGTAAATTCATATCTTCCGGGTACAAAATCAACCATGCTAAATGATGTTTTGCCCGCCTGGATCAATTCGAGGCTCCGCAAGGCGCTGCCTGCGTTCGGCCTTAAGATGAAAGGCTATTATACCAACGAGGCGATTTTGGCAGGCGTGGAATCGCGCACTTCGTCGCCTGTAAAAATACCGCGCGACAAAGAAACGCTGCAGCATCCACAAGTGGCCGGCTTATTTCCCTGCGGCGAGGGGGCGGGTTACGCAGGCGGTATTATCTCGGCTGCTATCGATGGGATCAATTGCGCTTCGGCTGTTAAAAATTATCTATCATGAGCATATCCGAAAAACTTTCAACTGAACTCGAAAAAGTATTAAACGGCGACCCCTGGTACGGCTCGTCAGTGTACGCTATTTTGGATGCTGTAACTTTCGAAGCAGCGTTCGAAAAGCCGCCTGGTTCCGTCCACAACATTGCAGAGATCCTGTTGCACATGCTCTCCTGGACCGAGGAAGTGCTCGACCGTCTCAACGGCGCCAAGCCACAATTGCCCTCCAGCGGAGATTGGCCCGAAACCGGCGCCCCCGACGAGGAAAAATGGCAGAACTATGTCAATGACCTGAAACTGGTTAACGTAAATTTGCTGGGCGTTATCCAAAACTTCCCCGAAGAACAATGGAACGAACCCATGAACGAAGACCGCAGTCCCGAGCTGGGAACTGGCGTAAGCTTTGAAGAATTGGTACGCGGATTGATACAGCATCATATCTACCATTCAGGGCAGATCTCATTACTAGCAAGAATTAACGGTGTGTATTGACCATTAGTGGTCTAAGTAAAGGAACAATCGATAAGATCAAAAAATAAAATCGGTGAAACTAAGCGCAGCGACCTCATGAACGCCGCTGAAAAACAAAAAACTCGTGAATAATCATTCTTTAATCGGTGAAATCCCAGGAAATAAAAATAAAATCGGTGGAAACATTAAATAAAAAAACATTGGTCCTCGGTGCAACACCCAATCCTGGCCGCTACGCAAACCTGGCCGCCAACAGGCTGGTAAGGAGCGGACACAGCATCGTAAATGTGGGCCTTAAAAAGGGCGAAGTTGCAGGTGTGCCTATTGAACAGCCACAAACGATCCATAACGATATCGATACCATAACCCTGTACGTAGGACCGCAGCATCAGCCGGAACTCTACGATTATATCATGGATACACACCCAAAGCGCATCATATTTAATCCGGGAACCGAAAATTCAGAACTGCGTAACATGGCAAACGAAAAGGGCATTGAAACCGAATATGCTTGCACACTGGTGCTGCTTTCGATAGGTCAGTATTAAGAACAGGAAGTTACGCGCATGTTTCTTTTATCGTTTCACTGATCGGCTTAAATTGAAAACCGATCGCTTTCCTGATCTTGGTATTATCGTAATCGCGCTGCATGGATGCTGACTGCGCAGATATTTTATCGATTGCCGGGTCGCCGCCGGTTAATGCGGCAATAAACGCCGCACCGCGCCATCCGAGCCCCATCATCCAAGGGCTTGCATGGATGGACGGCGGCCTGATCCCATAGGCAAGTGCAATTTCGGCTGTGACGGATTTAAAGTCACGGTTTTCGGCACTGATAATGAACCGTTCCGCGCTGATCTTCGTAGCCATCAAAGCAATCATGCATTTGGCCACATCCGTCACATCAACAAACCCGCAACTACCCGAAGTGTAAAATTTAAAGCCTTTCCTGATCAGCTCAAACAGCTTGCCGCTGCCGTTGGTCCCCGCGTTTTTTCCTATGATGATAGCAGGGTTCACAATCACAGCGTCCAGCCCCTCTGCTATCCCGCGCCATACCTCCATTTCGCTCTCCAATTTGGATATGGCATACCCATCATCTTCATGGTCAAGGTCCAGTTGATGATTTTCGGTGATTAGTTCACCGGGCTTGGCCAGCCCCAGGGCAGCCACAGAGCTTACATGAACCAGGCGAACAGGCCGTTGCAGGCACACATTCACCAGGTTGGCTGTGCCGGCAATGTTGGCTTTGATCATCGGCTTTTTATCCTTCCGTTTCAGCGAAACCCAGGCCGCGCAATGGTATACCTGCGAAACCCCGTCCAGTGCATCTTCCAGGGCGAACACGTCGGCCAGGTCGGCATTAACCCATTCGATCTCGTTCTGATGAGGCAGAAGTATTTTTGGTATTACTGAAGAAGCCCGTTTAATACAACGAATATGCCTTCCGTTTGTAACCAGCTGTAAAGCCAGCTCGGACCCTAAAAAACCTGTAGCCCCCGTAACGAGGATCGTTGGATGTTGTGCAGACATGTAGCAATGCAAATGTGCAGATTATTATTCTTATCAAAAACTTAATTGATGTCGATGCAAAAATCCCCAACTCTTCACATCCGCATATACCCATAGCTCTAAAGAGCGCCCTCCGGCTATCAACCATGAACTATGAACCATGACCCCTCCCGCATCCGCACACTTCGTGCGCCGTAGCTTTAGCGAAGGTGCATCTGCACATCCGCACATCTGCATATCCGCACATCAAAACCTTGCACATCCGCACATTTGTCTGCACATTTGCACCTAAGCAATTACGCACAGCACAGCATGTCCCTTTCCGATTTCTTTACACCCATCGATGCTGAAAAGATCATCCCTAAAAAAGGATATTTCACCAGCCAGTTAGGTAACAAGATCGAACATTTTTCGGTTGACTTCCCCGACCTGGAAGAAAAAATTGATATCGCCATCATCGGTGTGCAGGAAGACCGGAACGCCGTCAACAACGCCGGTTGTGCGCTGGCTCCCGATTATGTTCGCGAAAAGCTGTACCAATTGCATGAGGGGAACTACACCTCAAAGATTGTTGATCTCGGCAATATCCGCCGGGGCGACACGGTCACCGACACTTACATTGCGCTAAAAACCGTTGCGAACGAGCTCATTAAAAAAAACATCATCCCCGTAATCATCGGTGGCGGGCAAGACCTCACTTTTGCCCAATACCTGGCCTATGAAACGCTCGAACAAAAAGTCGACCTCGTGATCATCGATTCAAAATTCGACCTTGACGATGATGATAAGTCCCCGGAAGGTATTCAAACTACTTCCGAATCCTACCTCAACAAGATATTCCTGCACCAGCCTAATTACCTGTTTAACTACAGTAACCTGGGTTTTCAGACCTATTTTACCAGCCAGGAGAGCTTAAGAGTGATGGACAAGCTTTATTTTGACGTTCACCGCCTGGGTGAGCTGGCCGGAAACGTCGCCGTTGCAGAGCCCATTATCCGTAATGCAGGTATGATCAGTTTCGATATAGGGGCGATCCGCTCCGCCGATGCCGCGGGAAATGCCAACGCCGGCCCCAACGGGTTTACCGGAAGTGAAGCCTGCCAATTGGCGCGCTATGCAGGCATCAATGATAAGCTTAGCTCCATCGGCTTTTATGAGTTCAACCCGGCTTATGACAGCAACGGCCAAACAGCGCTGTTGGTGGCCCAGATGATATGGTATTTTGTGGATGGGGTTTATAACCGCAAGCGAGATTTTCCACTCAATCCAAAATCCCAGTATTTAATTTATAAAACCAGTCTCAAGCACGATGAACACGAACTGGTATTTGTAAAAAGCAAAAAGTCCGATCGCTGGTGGATGCAGGTACCCTACCCCGCAGGTGGATCAAAAAACGAGCGTTTTCACCTGGTCCCCTGCCAATATGACGATTACAAGACGGCCGTTTCGGGTGAAATGCCCGATCTTTGGTGGCGCACCTTTCAAAAATTAAATTGAAAATACAATTCTATGGCGGTTTTAGCCGTTTAGATAGCTTAGTGAAACAGAGACAAATGAAGAGATTATTTTTATGTATCGCGGTGTTAATACCGTTTATGACGCTTGCCCAGGACCCTTTTGTATTAAAAGGCAAGGTAGGGCTTTTGAATTATCCCGCCAGGGCATATCTTGCTTACCAGGTCGGCGCCAACAAGTATGTCGACTCGGCAGTCATCAACAATGGCGATTTTTTGTTTAAGGGCACCGTGCTTAACCCTACCAACGCCTCATTGTTGATCGATCACAAAGGCGTAGGCTTAGCCAGGGTGGACAGCACCGCCGACGTACTTAACTTCTACCTCGAAAAAGGCGAAATTACCGTTACCGGAACTGATTCTATTTATAAGGCAAAGATAAGCGGCTCGAAAATAAACGACGACAGCCAGCGACTAATGGCGCAGCTAAAACCGATCGTCGACCGCGCCCAGCATTTAAACCAGGAAAAAAAATTAGCCCCCGATGCCCAGCAGAACTCAGCCGAGTTTCAGAACAAGATGGCCGATGAGCTCAAAAAGCTGCAGATTGAACAGGCTGCCGTTATAAAAATCTTTATCCTTTCAAACCCGAACAGTTACCTGAGCTTATTGGCCCTGTATTCGGTTGGTGGCCCTACGCCCGATCCGGTTGAATTGGATACCCTTTTCAACTCCTTGTCACCTGAGCTGAAGGCCACTGAGACTGCACGTATTTTTGAAACATCACTGAATGAACTGAAGCATACCGCAGTTGGCGTTACAGCCCCCGATTTTACCGAGAGCGACGTGAATGGCGTGCCTGTAAAACTATCTTCTTTCAGGGGTAAATATGTTTTGCTTGATTTCTGGGCCTCCTGGTGCGGACCCTGCCGCGAAGAAAACCCCAATGTGGTAAAGGCGTACAACAAATTTAAAGACAAAAACTTCACCATATTGAGCGTCTCGCTCGACAAGACGGACGGCAAAAACAGCTGGCTCTCGGCCATCAGAAGCGATGGGTTAACATGGACCCAGGTTTCCGATCTCAAATTCTGGAGCAATGAAGCCGCCCTTCTTTATTACGTCACTTCAATTCCGTCAAACTTCCTGATCGATCCTGATGGCAAGATCATCGCAAGGGACCTGCGCGGACAGGACCTCGAGAACAAACTGGAAGAAGTATTGGGGAAATGACAAGTCCATTATTTTTAGCTTTAAAAAAATCAGCCTATATTGGGCTCTAAATAAAGATAGATGAGAAAAATTGCTTTTTTAACCCTTGCCGGCTTGCCCCTGTTCACATTTGCACAGGACACCAAATACTCCGTTAATGGAAGCGTAAACGAAAGGTATAACGCACCGGCTAAAGTTTACCTGGAGTACCGGGCAAAAGGTAAAACCCTTAAGGACTCTGTTTTGATCAGCAAAGGCAAATTCCATTTTGATGGCACCCTGGAAGGAACCGAACCGGTAAGCGCTTTCCTCGTACTAAATATAAATGGCACAGGACCTAATACCAACAACTATAAGTCCGTTTACCTCGAAAACGGCGTTATTACCGTAACCAGCCCCGACTCACTGAACAACGCAAAGGTGGAAGGAACCAAAACCAACCTAGAAAACACCGAATATGAGTTGGCTCTAAAACCGGTTAACGCCGCTTACGATTCCCTCGAAAAAATACAAAACGCAGCTACGCCCGCCCAACAACAGTCGGACGACTTTGCAAAAGCAAATGACAAGGCCGAAAAGGTGATAGAGGCGCAGGAAGCGGCCCTGAATAAAAAATTCATCCAGGATCATCCGGATTCGTTTTTAAGCCTCAATGTACTGGATAGTTATGCTTACGGCGCCGATTACGTCGACATTGCACCTTTGTTCAATGGTCTTTCCCCTGCTATAAAAGAAACCGCGGCCGGCAAGAAATTCGCCGACAGGCTCCCGCATATTAAGGCCGTGGCTTTAGGCGCGATAGCACCCGAATTCACCGAGGCCGATACCAGCGGCAACATGGTGGACCTGTCCTCCTTCCGCGGTAAATATGTACTGATCGATTTCTGGGCATCCTGGTGTGGCCCCTGCCGTCACGAAAATCCAAATGTGGTAAAGGCATTCAATCGCTACAAAGGCCGTAATTTCACAATAATCGGCGTTTCACTGGACCGCCCCAACGCTAAGGACAAATGGCTGGCTGCCATACATAAAGACGGCCTCACCTGGACACATGTTTCTGATCTTAAATTCTGGGACAGTAAAACCGCAGCTTTATATGCCGTACGCGGAATTCCCCAAAACTTTTTACTCGACCCCAATGGGAAGATCATCGCCAAAAACCTGAGAGGCGAAGACCTGGAAAATAAACTCGAAGAGCTGTTCGGAAAGATTTAAGCCAGCAAGTCGGAACATTTCATTTGGTGTTTTCCAGGACTTACTGTTATGTACCAAATCAGTACATTTGAGTGTTATTTTATTAAATAATTTCTCCGATAGCTTTTTGATACCTTAAAATTTTCAACAATGATAAAAGGGGTACACACGATGTTCTACAGCTCGGATGCTGACGGACTCAGGGACTTTCTAAAAGATAAACTAAACTTAAAATTTACCGATATAGGCGGAGGTTGGCTGATCTTCGATCTTCCCGAGGCTGACATGGGCTGCCACCCGGCCGAAGATGGACGCGGGGCGCCATCCGGGACCCATGATATTTCTTTTTATTGTGATAATATTGAAGAAACGGTCAAAGAATTAAAAGCAAAGGGAGTAGAATTTACTGCCCCGGTTGAAGACCATGGATACGGATTCGTAACGCACTTCAAAGTGCCCGGAAATTTCGCTATTCAGCTATACCAGCCAAAATATTAGGAATAATAGGCGAGGCTTTACAAAAGATAGTATTAGTTTGAGACTCCACTGATAACCCAGTCAACCAAGTCGCGTCATGATAAAAAAAATCATTATAGGAATTACCCTCTTTTTACCTGTCGCCGTATTTGCGCAGGGGGGCAAATACATCGTTGAAGGCACTGTTGGAACCTATAGCGCACCTGCAAAGGTTTACCTGCACTATAAAACCAAGACCGCTTTTCTAGTGGATTCCACCGCTGTCGAAATGCCGGCGGCATTTAAAGAAAACACATAGCGATCAACTGGCGTCAGATAAAAGATTTTCGCAATGTAATTGTGCATGATTATTTTGGAATCGACAATAACATCGTTTGGGATATTATAAAACTAAGCTTGCCTGAGTTATTAATGGATATTCAACATGTTTCAAAGACTTTCGAATAGATTTTACAACGACATCAAACCTAATCAACCATTCACAAAAAATCGGTGAAATCAAAAGATAATCGGTGAAACTAAGCGAAGCGATCTCATGAACGCCGCTGAAAACAAACAACTCGGAAATAATCTAAAAAAATAAAATCACAGTAAATCAAAGCCAATGTCCTTCCTGAAGTTCATACCGTCAAAGTAAATGCGGCTGGCATCGGCGGTTGCCTGTTGTAATGCCGAAAACAGGTTATCCTGCAGCGAAGTAACAGCGATCACGCGCCCGCCTGATGTTTTGATCGTTTCGCCATCGAGGTACGTCCCGGCATGAAAAACCCGCGAATCACGCACGTTTTCAATCCCCGTGATCGTCCTGTTTTTTAAATACTCGCCCGGATAGCCGCCCGAAACCATCATTACCGTGGCCGCTGTTTTGTCAGAGATCACCAACTCCTTTTCATGCAAATTTCCGTCAGCTACCCCGTTTAGCAGGTCGACAAAGTCAGAAGTGATGCGCGGCATAACGCTTTCGGTTTCCGGGTCGCCCATCCGGCAGTTATACTCAATTACGTAAGGTTCGCCTCCACAATTCATCAGACCGATAAAAATAAAGCCCTTGTAAGGTATATGATCATGTTTCAACCCTTCAACCGTCGGGATGATCACTCGCTGTTCCACCTTTTCCATAAACGCGCTATCGGCAAACGACACGGGTGAAACCGACCCCATCCCCCCGGTGTTTAAGCCCGTATCCCCCTCACCAATGCGCTTATAGTCCTTAGCTTCGGGCAGTATTTTATAATGGGAACCATCGGTCATCACAAAAACGGAAAGCTCAATGCCCTGTAAAAATTGTTCAACCACTACCCTTGAGCTGGCATCTCCAAATTTGGCATCAACAAGCATCGACGTCAATTCCTTCCGCGCCTCTTCCAGGCTAACGCAAATCAAAACGCCCTTGCCCGCAGCAAGGCCATCGGCCTTCAGTACGACAGGCAGTCCGGCAGAGGCCAGGTAAACCAATCCTTCGTCCAGAGTGTCGCGGGTAAAGGTTCTCGAAGCGGCTGTAGGAATGTTATGCCGTTGCATAAACCGTTTGGAAAAGTCCTTGCTTCCTTCCAATTGGGCGCCTTCCGCTTCCGGGCCGATCACCGGAATATGTTTTAATTCCGCATCCGCCAGGAAAAAATCGTGTATACCTTTTACCAGCGGCTCCTCGGGCCCAACCAATACCAGGTCGATGCCATGGGCAAGCACAGCCTGTTTGATAGCCGCAAAGTCCATGGCCTTAATGTCGAGATTGGTGCCATACTGTCCGGTACCGGCATTGCCCGGGGCAATGAAAAGTTGTTGGCATTGAGCGCTTTGCGCTATTTTCCAGGCGAAGGCGCTTTCCCTTCCGCCCGAGCCGAGGACCAGGATGTTCATGCGGCCAAAGATAGTCAAATGTGCAAATGTGCGGATGTGCAGATGAAAAAAGAGATGTGCAAATGTGCAGATTTCAGATGTGCAGATGAAAAATCCACATGTTCTTAATAGTTACTCGACGATAGACCCATCCAGACATTTGAAATCCGCTCATCACACCTCATCCCCGCATCAAAACCATCCGCACATCTGCACATTTGCACATCTGCACATCATTCCCGGCATCTGCACATCGTTCCCCACATCTGCACATCATTCCCCGCATCCGCACATTTGCACATCCGCACATCTGCACATCATTCCCACATTTATCCGTATTTTTACAGGCACAAAATCGCTCTGTATGCCGCGCCGGTTAGAAAAATGGGAAAAATTGCCCGTGTACGTAAAATCTCAGGAACTGTTTGACCTGGCTGAGGTTATTGCCGAAACGCTGAAGGAAGATGAGATGAAGGAACATCTGGCCGTTCAGATGCTGAGCAACGCAGCCTTGATACAGGCCAAAATTGCAGGCGCCGAAGGCGGCGGCCTGTACTCCTTGCGAATGCAAAACGCCGTGCTCATAAAACTCGCTGTGCAGGATATGTTTAACGCGGTATCGTTCTCGTCCATGGTCGAGATCAACGAGGAGGATTATGTCGACCTGATGCGTGATAAGGTAGACGAATTCCGTTTGGTATTTAACGAATGGATACGGGGTTTCGATAAAACCTACGATATTCCCGACAATTGGGCCATCCGCTTTGATACCAGCACGCCCGAACAGGAAAAACTGGAAGACCTGATGTTTGACGAGGACCGCTTTTTTGATGAGTTCGACGAGGGCGATGAAGAGGACGACAACCAGGAAGACGAAACTTAATTCAAATAACGCAAAAAACCGCAAACTGCCCGCCGAAAACCGCAAACTTTTATACAATTCCCTCGTATAAAGCCGATGTAACGGCCCTAATTGGCCCGTTTTCCGATCCGGATTTAAACTTGAAGCAATATGCTAACTGAAGAACCCCAGGTTAAGCCCATGTACACAACACAATCTGTTGATAAACGTAACAACCTGCCGCACGATGAATTCATCAACGACTATGTAAAAAAATCACGCCCCGTAGTGTTGACGGATGCTGTGAAAGACTGGAAGGCCATGAAAAAATTCACGCCGCTTTGGTTTAAAGAGCATTACCCGCACATCATCAAAAACATAAATGGAGTTGATTATAAGATGGATGAGTTTATCGACCGGATGCTCACATCAACAGTCGAAAACCCTGCCCCTTACCCCTATAATTTCGATATCAGGAAGGTTTTCCCTGAATTAGTGGCCGACTTTATGCCCCAAATCGTTTATGGCCAGATGGACCGCGTTAACCATAAACTAATGCCGAAAAAGTTGCTGCAGGGAACTACCGTGTACGAAATATTTTTTGGCGGAGCAGGCTCAAGCTTTCCTTATCTGCACTATGATGCCTTGTATATGCATACGCAGATCACGCAGATCTATGGGTCAAAAACCTTTATCATGTACCCCCCTGATCAAACGCCAAGTATGTACCCCTACCCGGGAAATCCGAAGTTCTCACAAGTAAATTTCCTGGATCCCGACTACGACAAATTTCCCTTATTTAAAGAGGCCATACCTATTGAATTCGTTCTGGAAGAGGGCGAAACGGTATTGTTCCCTTCAGGCTGGTGGCACACCACCAAACTTACTGAACCCTGCATTTCCTTTGGCCGTGCACAGCTGAACGGTTACAACTGGGATAATTTCATCGCAGACCGTTACGTACACTGGAAAAGAAAAATATCTATTGCCGCCGCACCCGTATTGGCTTATGGCAAAGTTGTTGGCTCTATAATGGATGCACAGGAACGCTAATTATTTTTATTTTT
>Ga0302308_10004577_pt1 | contig 10858 bp, 6 predicted proteins | sample III_Palsa_E3_3_FD_200531 | JGI IMG/M metagenome (GOLD analysis project Ga0302308, IMG submission 200531) | Peat permafrost microbial communities from Stordalen Mire near Abisko, Sweden - III_Palsa_E3_3 | ecosystem: Environmental > Terrestrial > Soil > Palsa > Peat permafrost | place: Sweden... | reverse complement strand
AAAATGGCGCGAGTACTGTGCGCAACGATCTCTATGGCCTGGGCGTGGTGTATGACACGGGCAAGATTGTGTTGTCGACGTCGTTCAGTCAGTTTGCTCCGAAGCTGGCAGGGGATGGCATTGCAAGGGTCTATTCGGTGGGCGCCATCCTGCCGATTGGACGCAATGCCTTCGAGGCGTCGGTGGTGTATCGCGGCACCTCCGGTGTGCGGGATGCGGCTAATAATCCGGCCAAGGATTCAGCCTTAGGTGTGATGCTTGGCTATGACTACAAACTGTCCATGCGTACTGGGCTCTATGCACGCGCGGGCTTCATCAAGAACTACGGCATCTCGACCATTCTACTCAACAATAATTTGCTACCGATGCAGACCGGCAGCACCGCGCCCGATATCGGCACGACGCCGGTAACAGTATCCATCGGTATGTATCACAACTTCTAAGCGTAGTCCTTCCGCGGTTACTCGATCCGCCCTTGATCGTTTGGGCAAGCTCCGGCGAAATTGCTCCGGGGTTTGCCGTTTTGAGGGTAAAACACCGAAAAATTCCGTCGCACTGAGTCAACCGGCTTACCGTTAGTCCTTTCTGCCGGCATTCCTGCTTCGGGAAATTTCTGCCGCCCCCACCTCTTGATCGACCCGCTTGACAAGGGTCGCACCGTCTTTCTATGGCTGGTACGGAACTTGCAGCATTGTTACCTCGCAAGGTTTGGGTCGCATCGGTTTTTGCGCTGTGCAGTGAAGCATTGCTTTGCAAACCAAGCCATGAGCAGATGAGCACCCCGGTACGAATTTCTGTCGCGCATCGTACTTGAGTGGCACCTTGTAAATATGACAATGCTTTGTAACAAAGGTTAGCAGACCATGACATTTCTCAATGCTGGATCGTTGACGACGGACCTTGCCCCCGATAGCGGGGCTGCAAAATTTTCCGATGCGCTGCTACCCAAATATCGTATACAGAACCAGGCTCCAGACCCCCAAACTATCTTTGACTTGGTGTGCGACGACCTTTGCATGGATGGCTATTCGCGCGCGACCCTGGCGACGTTTTGCGCAGCGTATGCCGATGATGAGACGCGGCGTTTGATGGATCTGCCGATCGACAAAAGCACGATAGCCGAGGATGAGTCGGCTCAGGGAGTCGAGATCGATAAACGTTGCTCGAATATGTTCACCGATCTGCGGTGTACCTCAGGTTTATTTGAAGCGACGAAGCGTGCCGCACCGCGATCGAATGAGACATTTTTGTTCGGTGGCCTCGCATTTAAATGGCCATGGAGGAAGCGTTCAAAGGTATCGATTTAAAGAAAAAATAGAAACATAAATCCGCTGGTCCTGATGAAATTTTTAGAAGTCCTAAGAAAATTTATTTTTGCAGGTCGGCACGGCGGCCACCATCAATGCGGGAGGCGGTACTCGCCGCCCCTCAAGACAGAACCCATATGACGACTTATCTAACGTGCATCGGAACGCGCCCCGAAATTATTAAAATGGCGATGCTGTATCGAACCCTGAAAGCGCAGGGGCATAGCATGTTGCTGCTGCATACCGGACAGCATGAGGCGGTCGCACAAGAGCTATATCGCTTCTTCGATATGCCGCCCGACATACAAATCGACCTAAAGCGCCGCTCGCCGCGACTCGGCGACCTGACTTCAACGTTGTTGGAAGGCATCGATGAAGTGATTGAACGCACGGACCCCGATGTGGTGCTGGTGCAAGGCGATACGACCTCGGCCTTGGCGGGCGCCTTGGCCGGCTATTATCACGACAAGCCGGTGGCCCATATCGAGGCGGGACTGCGAACCTATGAGCGCGAGCCCTTTCCTGAAGAAAAAAACCGTGAGCTGATCAGCCGTCTAGCCCATTGGCATTTTGCGCCGACGGCGCAGGCGCGGATCAATCTGATCGATGAGGGCATCGACCCGGCGCACATCTTTCAGGTCGGCAACCCGGTCATCGATTCGGTTTTATGGGTGCGCGAGCGCATCAGCTTAGGCTTGGCCGATGCCAAGCCGGCCATGCCGCCGGTATTGCGCGACTTTCTTGAGGCGTACCGCACCAACCGGCTGTTATTGGTGACCGCGCATCGGCGTGAGAACTGGGGGGAGCCGATTCGCGAGATCGCGGCCGGTGTCGCGCAATTATTATTGGACCACCCGGATTTGGTGGTGGTCTGGCCGGTCCACCCCAACCCGTCGGTGCAGGCCGATGTCAACGCCGGGTTGGCGCACTTATGCCCGGCTGCGCGTTCACGTTTGTGTTTGACCGCACCGTTGAACTATCTGGCCTTAATCGTGTTGCTGAGCCGGTGTCATTTCACCTTGACCGATTCCGGTGGCATCCAGGAAGAGGCTTCGGCGCTGGCCAAGCCGGTATTGGTGGCGCGCAACAGCACCGAACGTCAGGAGCTGGTGCAAGCCGGCGGTGCACGACTGGTGGGCACGCAAGCCGCCGCGATTGTGCGCGAGGCGAGCGCGTTGCTGACGAACGATCTGGCCTATCGCGCGATGCAATTACCGTGCAGCCCGTTCGGCGATGGTCATGCAGCGCGGCGTATCGCCGACATCCTGACCCAGCCGATACATGCCAAAGCGGCTTTATCGGTGGTTGGCGGGGGTGCTGGCCGCAGTCGGGTGGGCTAAGGCCAGCATGTCTTCTACCAATTGATCGGAGACGTAATGCGGGCCATCGAATAGATAGCTGCGATAGCCCGTGTAGTCGGCCAACTGCGCGCTGAGTTCGGTGGCGGTCGCGGGACGAAAGCCGCCGCCTTGGGCGGGCCGGAAGGCTTCCGCGATAATTCTGACGCGACCGCGTCCCAATTGGGCCGCCAGCGCATCGGCGTAGTCACGGGCGACGGGCGGGGTGCGCGCATAGACCCCGCAGCCATCCTGAAAGAACACGCCGACATCGGGCGGCAGCCAACCGGCGAGCCACAGCGCCAGGGTGTGCCCGCCGATGTTGCCGCGATCGTAGACGCTAATCCACAAAGGTCGCGGTAGGCGACTCAGCAAGCTCGTCAGCAGGGCGGTGTCGTGCCAGCTGGGATCGACCTCGACCGGAAAATACCAGCCATCGATATGCACCGGCGGCGGGAATTGAGCGAGCCGCACGGACTGTTCGATTAACAAGCTGGCCTGAGTGCGTGCCTGAGTTTCGTCGAAGCGTCCGGCAAGGCCGAGAATCACATGGCGTGCCCACGGCTCTTGGCCGATCCTGGGCCAGTCGGGCAGCGGCGTGGACTGTGGCAGTCCAGATGCTGCCACAAAGGCCAGGTTGTCCACCGCAGTCCATTGCACCAAGAGATCGCTGACCCCTAGGCGAGCCCAATCGCCATGCGGTTGAAGATGAGCGGTATCGATTTGCCATACGACACCCTCGACGAGCGGTGTACCTGTTGCGGGCAAGGTATAACTTAGGCTCGCGACCAGAATCAGCCCGGCAAGCGCGGGGCTAAATCGTAGAATGGATCGTCGAGTCGCGGACATACTGTGGGTATCACCTGTTCAATACGAGAAGAGTAAGCCAAAGAACCAGCCGCCACCGCGTGCATCGCCGGCAACCCGCACACGGTATTGGAGCGATGCGTCGACAAATGAGCGCGGCGCATCATAGCGGCTGGCGCGGAAATAATAGCGACTGCTGACGCCAACGCCGACGCCGGTCGGGACGCTATGATTGATGCTGGAATCATAATCGGCGCCCGCCACCCAAAATGGGAATATCACGAGGTTCGGTGAGATCGAGTCCATCCGGTAACTGCGGCCGGCTTTGACATAGGTGCTGGCATAGCTCGATGGGTCGACCAGATAGTGGCCGACTTCCGCATACATCGACACGGTCCACCAACTGGGCACGTCGAGTCGGCGCTCGGTGCCGAAGCCGGTTGAATAGGCGGCCCGTCCGAGCCAGTTGGTATGGGTGGCCGACCCCAAGGGAATAATCTTCTCGAGCGCAAAGATGGCGTTCACCTCGGTCAACGGCTTGCCGCGTACACCGAGTGCCACTTGATTGGTGCGATTGCCGCTCGGGCCGTTCTGAACGTCGAAACTTTCGTTATCGCGCACGTAGACTTCAAGCATTCGACCATCGAGATCGCCGAGTGGTCGCCAATACGCCTCGGCGCTGCTTTGGAAATTATTACTGGAGGCAACGCCTTGAGTTGGCGCCACGCCCAGTCCGCTTTGCGACGATTGACCGCGATAATTCAATGAAGTGCTGGCGCCCCAGTCTCGTGTCAGCTCGGCATGGGCTTGACGCTCGTCGTCCAATTGAACTTGGGTTGCAAACGGCGTGCCGGTGGGTGGAGCCAGGCCGATCTCGATGGCGTGTTCGAAATAGGTGGTGGCGAGGGCGTTTTGATGCGCGTGCAGCGCCGCATAAGCCAGATCTGCGGTGGCGGCGGGCGGCAAAGCTCCTGCCGTTTGCGCTTGCTGGAAATAGTTCAGTGCCAGTTGATGGTCGCCTGCGCGCGCCGCGATATAAGCCGCATCTCGCGGCGGCATATCGGCCAACATGCCGTCCGCGACGACGGCTTGTGCCGCGAGCGTGGCGTCATGCGAATCGCCCGCCGCCGCGCAAGCCGCGATCAAATCGATGCGATGTTGTGGCATCAGTGGCGCAGCCCGTGCGGCCGCTTGTGCTGCGGTCAATGCGGCGGCGGTATCGTGGTTTTGCACGGCGGCATAGTAAAGCTGTTGCGCGGGCAGCCCGGCATCGGCTGGATAGATTTGGCATGCGATACCGCTGGTATAGTCATGGCAGATCAGTTGCGGCAAGGCGGCGCCGAGGGCGTTGGTTTGCGTTGCACCAACGGTTGTTTGTCGCCGGATCTGATAGCGTCGCGCGCCGATGATCGCATCGCTGCTATCGCCAACCGGCGGCATCCCGTCGAGCAGCGTGCTGGCCGCGGCCGTATCGCCTTGCGCCAACGACAGATCGGCGGCGACGACACGCGCCATGCGGCGATCCGTGGGTGCTCCAAGATCGATCTTGAGGGCCTGCTCTACATCCTGAGTACCGCCCATCGTGTTACCTTGCGCGTCGCGTAGGGCTGCGCGCAGCGCCCACACCAGCACCGCATTAGGCTGGACCGCCAGGATCGCCGTGGCTTGCGCTTCGGCCTGGGACAAATCGTTTTGTGCCAGCAATAGCTGGATCAGCTGCAAGCGGTAATCGATGCGGTCGGGCGCGGCATAGTCGATCGCCTGTTTCGATAGTCCGACGGCCACGGCTAAATCGCCGGCGGCCTGGGCGTTCCAGGCCTGGATCGAGAGCTTCGGGGCCAGCTCTGTGCCGATGTTGAGCCGACGATCACGTAATTCCGGCGTATCACCGAAATGCGCGGTGGCATCCTGATCGGCTTGGAACGCCTGGAAATTTTGTCCCTCTGCGCTGAGTGCATCGATCAACAGCAGGCGCAAACGCAACACCTCGGGGCGTAGCGCAATCGCTTGTTCGACGCTACTGACGGCCAAGTCATCGTCATGCTGGGCATAGGCCGCGTAGGCTATCTTGGCGGGTTCGAAGGCCGGTCCGTCGAGATCGGAGCCGGCGCCGGGGTCGGCTCCGCGCGCGACCGATGCCGGGGCATCCAGTTGCCGACGGCGTGTCCTAAACGCCATGTCCGGTCCGAGTTGAGCGATTGCGGTGTTCAATGTTTGTCGCGCGGCGCGCCGCTCGCCACCGGCGGCCAGTGAGTTGGCCAGCAAGATACGCAGACTCGCTACGTCGGGCCGCTGGCGAATTGCTTCACGGGCGTCAAGGGTGCTGCGGGCATAGTGGTGCTGATTGTATTCGCGATAGGCACGTTGCGCGACAATCAGCGATGCGCCGGAGAGCGGCAGTTCGAGCGTGTTCGACGTTGCGGCATAGGCAGGCGTGGCGAAACACGCTAGGCCGGCGAGCAACATGATAAGTTTCCGGCCAACGCGCAGATCCCTCATGACGCCAACTCAAAGCGTTCGCGCAATTGACGTTGCCGCCCGACGGCCGAGGATAAGGCGTGCGGAGAAATTACCGCGCGCGCCACCATATAATCGCCGATACGCCCATCCCGCTCGGGGCGGTAATCGTGCAAGGCGGCTTCAAATACTTCACGATGCACATCACCCGCATCGACCAATAAATCGCCGAGCAAGGGCACGCCCCGCAACGCGTTGGCCAGTGCGCCGCCGCTTTGCCCGCCGTTGTGAACCAGGCGTAAGCCCGCCGAGATTTCGCTTTCTCGCACGATGCGCTGGACCAGTGGCCGACCCAGCATCGTGGTCGCATCCTGGAATGCCTCGTCATTTAAGGCACTGGCGGTCAGCAAGATAGTTTGCCCCTGGTCATCTTCCCCTTGCACCAACACCCGGTATCGAACGATGGCCTGCATCGGCAGCCGGATTTGGTCACGCAGCAGCAAGGCTTCATCGAGTACGCCGCGTTGCAGATTCCATTGGAAAGCGATCGCTTCAGCCAGCGTCTCGTCATCGAGCCAGCCGCGCGACATTAAAATCTGGCCCAATGGCATCTGCAGTGTGTCGGCGTCGCTCAAGGCACTCTCAAGTTTATCTTCATCGATCGCTTGCCAGGACATCAACAGCTCCCCCAGCCTCTGTCTGCGGTTGTGTTGCAGATCGGAAGAAGGGAAGTCATGCATGGTCTTGTCCCACGCCAATTTCTTGCCCGTGATCAGATGAATCACAAATAGACGCCAGGCGCGGCTGACCGCAAGGCAGGTGATAAAATTGCCGACAACCATCCGGGGTATCGCCAAGACACCATGCTCCCAACCATACAGGCGGGTCACGAAGTAATAGCGCTGGCCGATACGCAGCCCAATCGCGATGGCATTCGCCAACAGTAAGCGATGCTCCCAAGGGCTATCGAGAAACACCGGCGGCAGCAGATAGGGTAACCAGCCATAGGTTCGGATCATGCCGAAGACAATCAGCTGAATCACCAGCAGGTAAGCGATCATCCCAAAGAAGGTGGTGACGATCCCTTTACGATCGCGCAATAGCAAGTAACGCTCTTTGAGCGAGCCATGCCAGCCGTTCTGCTCCCAACTTTGCATGGCGATGCCGAGGGTCCAGCGCGAGCGTTGCCGGTAAGCTGTGCGTATCGTATCGGGGAAATAGGCGCGCACGCACAAGGGCATGGTGATGTGAATCTCACGTTCCGCGCCCCAGCCGAACCATTTCTTGCGGCGTGTTGTAAAGTGCACCGGGAAGCGCGCAAAAATGGAGCGCATGTTCAAACGGGCCAAGCGCGTGCCGACGTCGTAATCTTCGGTCAAGCTATCGGTATTGAAGGGCTGGTTTTGATTTTGTTCGTTCAGGCTAAGCAAGGCCAAGCGCGAAAAACAGGTGCCTACACCCGCCGAAGGCACGGTGCCGGCGAGGCTTTCACGCACCACCAAATCCTTGGCATGCCATTCGGCGAACTCGTCCATATAGGTGCCGGCGACCAGTTCGGCCCAAGAGCGCTCCAGCGAGGCCACCGGCAACTGGATCATGTCCTTGCGCGGCAACAGATAATTGAAGAACTTGAGTTCGATCGGATGCAGCACATCCTCGCTGTCGTGCATCACGACCCCGGCGAATTCGATGCCGTGCTCTCGCTCATAGTCGAAAATCGCCCGCACCACGACATTCAGGCAATCCGCCTTGCAGGTCGGGCCATCGTGGGGCACTTCGACGCGTCGCAATTGCTTGTAGCGCTTTTGCATGCGCTCCACTTCGGCAATGGTTGCCGCATCGTTGTGATAAGTGCCGACAAAAATCATATAGCGGCGATAATCCAGAACCCGCACCGCATCTTCGATCATCGCGGCGATCACATCATCTTCCAGCCAGGCGGGCACCATGATGGCCAAATACTGTTCCTCTTTGTCACGCAGTTGGGCGATGGTCAGCGGTTGATGATTGCGCCTGACTGTCAAGGCGCGCAGACTTTCGCGCACCCAGTACCAGCAATCGATAAACAAGTCATCCAGGCTCGATAGCAGAATCACGATAGCGACCACGACGACGACATATTCGACGGCGTTGGCATAGCCGATGATGAACAAGTCCCAGCGGTTGCCGACCGACGCGGTCATCATGGCAGCTTCCGGGATTTGCGGCGTGCGTGCCAAGCCAGTAACAACAGCAGGCAGAACGCCACGATCAAACCGGCGGGCAGCGCCCAACGCATCACTTGGCGCCAGCCCTCGACCCCATCACGGCCATAGAGGCCATAGAGGCCATTGGGATGCACGGTGTCGATCTGCTTGACGACATCGGATTTCTCGATCAGGGCGACATCGCCGCGCGACAATTGGAAGTCGGCCGGAAGTACCGGCGCCGGGACGCCGATGGAGCGGTACACTTCACCGGCGTACTTGCCGGCATGCACCACGTCGATCACCGCGACACTCGACAAACCCGATACATCGAACAGTACGCGGTTATGGCCGTCGTTGATGGTCAGGCGATCCGGCGACAAAGAGACCCGTGTGGTTTCATCCTTTAGCTCGACATCGGCGGCGAGAAACGGACCCTCCGGCGAGACCACGGTATTGCGCGGCACGACCGTCAGTACGGCGCGAATCGGTGAAATACCGACTGCGTCGATCAGGCGGGCAATCCGCGGTACGCTATGCAGCGCGTCATCCAAGTAGGCTGCCGGCACCAGCAAGCTCGCATGGGAGGCGTAACGGGCAATCATGTCGGTAAAATTGTCGTCGTCATCGGCATTGGCCACCGCCAGCAGCAAATGGCTGGTGGGCAGCACGGCCACGGGATAAGCCTGGCCGCGGGTGGTACAGCCGATGGCATCGGGCTGGCGCTGAAAGCTGACACGGACGGTATTGCGCGCCGCAAGGGCGTAACGGGGAATGGTCGCGACGATGCGTTGTGGCAGACCGTTGGCGGTGAGCAGTTTCGCGCCGATCAATACGTCATTAAAAAACACCGAGGCGATCGGTGCGCCATCTTGAGGACTGGGCGATGCGGCTAGATCGAGGACCACTTCCGACGGCAATCGGTCTCTTCCTGAGGCGGCGCTGAGATCGAATTGTGCTTCCCAACCGGCTTGATCGGTCACGTCGATGGTGCGCGGGTCGCCGCCCAGATCGGATAAGGCAATGGCATCGGTATCCGCTTGTACGACTGAATCGAGCTGGTGCACGATGAGGTTGTTGGACACGTCGACGGGGCGCCAAGTCTGGGTCAAAACAGATACGCCGCGCGGATCGCCGACCATAATGATAGCTTGCGCGCCCAGATGCGTGAGGCGCACTTCGCCTGGTGTCAATGGCGCCGTCAGCGGGTCGATAAACTGTTTGCGCCAGGCGTCGAAGCTCGCGGCGGAGCCGGGTGCGGTGAGCAGGATTTCCTTACGCAAGGCAGTCGCGTCGGCGGCGATGGTGCTTTGCATCGCTGCATTGACCACCAGCAAGTCGGGCGCGAAAGCCGAGGGCGAGAGCGCAATCAGCGCCGCGACTTCTGCCGGGCTGACGAGTTGATGGGCGCCGTCGCCGGCGAGCGCGGCGAATGAGGGGAAGCGCATCAGGGCCGCCGGCACCGTTTTTTTACCCAAGGTGACCGTGTCGCCCACGGCCGGTAACGCTTGAGTATTCGGCAGCTTGCCGTCGCGTTGTATCAGGGCATGCACGCGCCACGCCGTGTCGAACGCCATGACGTCGAGGGGGCCGGCTGCAATCATGACGACCGGGGTTTGCGGCAAGGCGCTCCAGGCAGTGCGTAAATCGGTGACCGCAGCGCTGTCGAAATGATAAGAAAGCCGACTGCTCGGCGCCACTTGCAACACATTGCCATTGGCAGTTTGGTCGGCGCAGAGATGATCGTTAATGACCGAACTCCAGGCCAGGCCGAGACGCACAAAACCGGCTGCACGGGGGTTGCCGTCGATACCGAGTGTCGCGCTGGCGTCGCCTTGTACTAAGGGGAAGTCGCGGGCCAGCACCGGCGATCCATCCAGCGACAGCAATAAGCCAATTCGTCCGCCATCGCTATGCAGATAACCGGCATCCAATTGCAGTGTGGCATCGCTGAGCTTTACGCCGGCCGGCACCGGCAGATAAAACTCGCGTCTGCTTGCTGCTTGCCCGCCGAGTAGGGTGTTGTGCAAACCCAATTGCGCTAACGTGACCGTACGACTGGCCATCGAGTCGTGACTTAACTGAGAGAAAGCCTCTGCGAGTGCGACGTTATCTGAAATGCCTGCGGCATAAGCAGGCGCTGCGAGCGCCATGGCGGCAATCATTAAGCAAAACTGAGTAACATGAGTCCAAGTGAGAGCGCGAGATGGTACGGTTCGACAAGGGATACCGTGATTGTGAAGGTCGGAGTTCACCATGGAGGATCTACTGAAGATTCGGTTGGATTGGAAATCCACTGAGCTATATGCTCAATGGACAGAAGAGTGAGACCGACATGGGTCTCCTCGCTGCGGACGCAACTAAGCTTTTTGGTTAGCGGTTAAAGCGGGCGTTAGACGTGAATCGCCGTATGTCCTCGTCGGCATGTTTCCACCGATTTTCGGTGTAACCCCAGAACCGCAACGGTCGAACCATGCTCAGTTCGGCACAGTGAGTCAACGTCATGAAAATGTAGAAATCCGGCTAGTCGTTCGTGGTGGTGGGCCACCAGAAATAGCGAACCGTCAGACAGGTTGACCGCCATGGGAAAAAAATAGGCAGACGCGGTGGAAGGCCGGTGCGGCGTATAAGCAGCATGCCGACTAAGGGTCCAGCCCGACAAGCCATATTGAGTTTGCAAATCGACTCGCGTTACCGTCAACGCAAGAAAAAACGCGCCGACGCTGGTTGCGACCGTCGGTAGGCACGGCCAGCTCATTGGCTG
>Ga0302308_10004570_pt1 | contig 10865 bp, 11 predicted proteins | sample III_Palsa_E3_3_FD_200531 | JGI IMG/M metagenome (GOLD analysis project Ga0302308, IMG submission 200531) | Peat permafrost microbial communities from Stordalen Mire near Abisko, Sweden - III_Palsa_E3_3 | ecosystem: Environmental > Terrestrial > Soil > Palsa > Peat permafrost | place: Sweden... | reverse complement strand
AAAGTGATCGTCCAGGATCGTCTGCGCCACCGCGATCGCGATGCCCGTCTCGCTCACGTTCAAAACGATTCCGCCGTTGCCTTCGCCCAATTCCAGGCAAGTCACTTCCGACGGGTTGCGGCGCACGCGCGCTCGGCGGTCGCTCGATTCCGGTAATCCGGCCAGTTGTTCAGGTAAAAAACGCATATCCGGTTCCCCTTCAGATCCACGCCGGCTGGGAAGCTAATCTGGGCCGCACCACATTTTTGTTTTTTGTTCGTCTTCAGAGAAAGCGGGCGCAAATCCGAATGGCGGTTCTGTCAGCGCTTGCGACCCACTTTTCCATCGTGGCGGAGTTCAATTTTCGGATGAGCCGGGGAAACTAGTCCGAAAAGCCGCGCCGGGAACCCCATTCCGCCCATCTCCCGTATACGCAGTTCCAACCCTACTGGATTCTAAAAGTTTCGGAATACCGGAATCACCCTAGGACTCTCAATCGCCGCCATGAACACCCCATAAACGCTCGGCGAAAGCTCGATTACAGCGCGAGCGTACGGGGAAAATGCACCGCGACAGCCGATCCCTCGGCGATGAAGGCCGAAGCCGGCGGTTTGCGGAAGCAGCCCTTAAATTCGGGCCCGTACAAGGTGCCTGCGTCGCTCTCAAAGTGAGATTTTGACGCGCTCCACACCCGCCACGGAATATGCGACACCCGGTACTCCACGGTCTGACCGTCTCGTCTTCCCGTGTATCCCCAGTAATGCTCGGTAATGAATTGTTCTAAGCTACCTTCGGCGGGAAGAATCAGCGCACTTGTGGCCTCGGCCCTCACCGCGTACCACCGGCCGCGGAATTTCCAGCGATATTCGGCCGTCGGCCCGGCGCCTTCCGCCGAAATGACCTGCCGCATGGGACCGCTCACATATTTTTCACCGTACGAAAAGCGCGCCACCGCTGCGATCGCTCTTCGCGGCACGATTTCCTTCACGAACACCACGCCTCGCCGCACTTCTTCGCCTTCTTTTCGGCGCACGTAAAAACGCAGATTCACTTCGTCGAAATTCGCGTGAAAGGGAATCGCCAGCCTTCCGAACAGGCGTGTGCGCAGGAATCGGAAACCGACTACGCTGATGTACGTGCTGCCCTGGAAGGAATCGACTGCAGTGCCGCGCGGAACAAATCGTTCGAGGATTCCCGGATCCACCCGGTAATTCAACATCACTAAATTGCGCCACTCAGCCGCCAGAAATATCCGGCCAAATTCCATCAGTACCCGACGGTAAACCGCTTCCCATCGTATTGCGGCTTCTCGATCTCGTCCAGGATCGCCACCGCAAAATCCTCGGCCGATATCCGGCTCTTCCCTTGCCCATCCACGATCAATTGATCCAGCGCTGTGCGGTATTTTCCGGTCCGTGTTCCGGGCTCGATCAGCGCCGAAGGACACACGACCGTCCAGTCGAACTCCGCGAATCCCGCCTTGCGATACACGTCCAGCGCGTCGCGATGCGCCAGCGCCAGTGCTTTCCACGCCGGCGGAAAATCCGGCGTATCGACCAGCTGCAGTCCCGGCTTCACTTCCAAACTGCCCGCGCCATTCACCACGATCAACCGAATCGGTTCCACCCGGGTCATCGCGTCCACCAGCGAATGAGCTGCTTTCAACACCAGGTTCGCGTCGCCCGGACCCGGGCCATACGCGCTCACCACCACATCGTGATCCACCGCCGCCGCCGCAATCGTCTCCGGCTTAAAAATATCCCCCACGCGATAGTCCAGATTCTGCCGGTGCTCGCCGGTCCGCGAAGTTTCCCGGGTCACCGCCGTCACCCGATGTCCGCGCGACAGCCCTTCCATCAGAATGCGCTGGCCAATCATTCCGGTCGCGCCTAGAAGCACGATGCTTTTCATGGCAACTTTCCTTAGCGCATCATTCTTACGCCGTGCAAGTTTCGAACACTCTGCCTGGATCGATCCGGTGGTTAACGGCGCAAGGATACCCGAATCCCCAACCGCTCGTCCTTTCTTTTATTTATCTAAACAGGAAACTTCCAAGGAAGGGAATTACGACAGCGCCGCTTCTGCTTCCGCCACCGTCCCATACACATCGAACAGCGGCCCAATCCCCGTCAAATGCATCACGTTCTGCACCCGATGCCCCAAACCAACCAACGCCAATTTCCGCCCGTTCTTATGGCACGCCACAAACGCCCGCACCAGCGATCCCACCGCCATCGAATCCACAAACGGCACATCTGTCATATCCAATATCAACCGCGGCGACGCCACCGCCGCAATCGCTTCCACAAATGCCGCAGCCGACGCCGAAGTCATCGGCCCCTTCAACGTCAATATCGTCTGGTCGCCGTTCGACCGCGGCTCTTGCACCACTCGAAATGCTTCGTGCGTCACGCCGTGCATCATAAATGAATCGCGCACAAACAAGCAACGCTTCGCGGCTCGCAGTTTCGCGCTGCTCAATTTCGCCCAGCTCTCCGGCGTCAGCCGCTCCTAATCCGGCCCTTCTAATCCGGCGCTCCTAATCCGGCCCTCCTAATCCGGCATGACCAGTGGTTTGTTTCGCGGCAGCGCGTCCAGCGTCGCCTTGTCCAGATGGAGATGCGCCATCACCAGCTCCGGCGGCGTGTGCGCCAGCCACTCCGACAGCGCCAGGTCCTCGTAGATCGGGCTCTTGAACATTTCCAAAAATTTCAAATCCGTCGTCCCGGTGTTTTCAATGTAATGCGGCAAGGTTTTTTGAATGTACCCGACGTCGCCACTTTGGAAATCCTGGGTTCGCGCCCGCCCGCCGGTCGTGAACACCGTCATCCGCCCCTGGCCCGCATAGAAAAATTGCCACTCATCCGCATTGGGGTGCCAGTGCAATTCGCGCAGCCCGCCCGGCTTCAGCGTCACCATCGCCGCCGACGTGGTCGTCACCGGAAAACTCTTCGAATCGATGATCCGCACTTCGCCGCTCTTGTTGCTCATCGTCGCCGGATATTTCATCGTCCGAAACGCAAAATCGATCGGCGACATTCCCAAGGTCCCCGCCGCCACCCGTTTATCCTCTTCGAGCGACGCCGGCAGGTCCGCCTGAAAAATGAAATATTCTTTTTTGGGAAAATTCGCCAGCGCGCTCTGGCTCACCCCGAAATTCTTGGCCACCACGTCCGGCGGTGTATGCGCCATCCAATCCGTCAGCAGCACCGTTTCGTACTCCGAAAAATTTCCATCGTCGAATACCAGCAGGAATTCGCAGCCGTCCGGCCCCAACCCTTGAATGGAATGTGGAATCCCGGGAGGGAAGAACCACAGCTCATCCTTGGTCACATCGGTGACGAAACTTTTCCCCTGCAAATCGATGCAGGTGATGCGCGCGTCGCCGTACAGCATGATCGCCCACTCGGAAGCCGTGTGCCAATGCAGCTCCCGCACCCCGCCCGCCGTCAGGCGCATGTCCACGCCCGCCAAACTTTTCGACACCGCCAGCTCGCGCTGCGTCACCTCCCGCGACCATCCCCCTTCCTGCAGCCGCTTATGCGCGAACGAAAACGGATACTTGAACGTCTGCACCCCGCCCGCATCCGTCGGCAGTGGATGGTTCGCGCTCGGATTCTGCGCGTCCAGCACCGAGTTCGTCGGCCCCGGATCGCTCCGGCTCTTGTCGGAGATCGTCTTGGGGCCCGCCGTCTCTTGCGCCGCCAGCTTCTCCGCGCCCAACACGCTGGCCGCCGCCAGCGTTGCTGAACTCACCCCCAAAAATCCACGCCTGGTCAACGCATCCTTCGCCGTTTCGTCACCCATGTCTGTTGCTCTCCGTTGACCGCCAAATTCCGCTCACGAAATCGAAATTAAACCCAGGATCATGCGGTTGGCAAGAAATAATAGTGATAAAAACGCCATCCGCAAAACCGCGCGCGCCGTCCGCGTCTCCGCTCACCCGCCCCGCGACTTCTCTTTACATCCGTGTTACAATAAGGTTTCCGTTCGCAAGAGTTTTGCCCGGCCCGCGCCCGCAGCGTGTTCGGTCGAGTCTGGCCATGGGCCGCCGCGATTGCTTGCTAATGCTGCATAAGCTTTCCGGCTTTACAAAACTTTACGTAGCACCGTGGCGCGCAGGGGGACCCGTATGAAGAACCTCTTTGTCGGCAACATGAGCTTTCAGACCACCTCCGCGGATCTGAAAGCCCTCTTCGAACCCTTCGGTCAACTCGCCCGCGTTCACGTCGCTATGGATCGCGAAACCGGCAAAGCCCGCGGTTTTGGTTTCGTCGAAATGGTCAACGATGCCGAAGCGGCTGCGGCCATCGCAGCGCTCGACGGAAAAGATATGGGCGGCCGGAATATCAAAGTAAACGAAGCGCGTCCCAAAGAAGCGGGCAGCGGCGGCCCGCGTGGTCCTCGCAGCGGTGGCGGCAATAGCGGTGGCTACGGCGGCGGCGATCGCGGCGGCAATAGCGGCCCGCGCGGCAAAAGTGGCGGCAACAAAGGCGGCGGCGGTAAAGGCCGCTTCTCAAACGAAGACTACAGCGAAGTAGCGCGACAGCCACGCGAACCTCGCTGGTAACCAGCAACCGATTTCCGCGCCCCGTTTCCGTGGACGCGACGCAGTTTGATGTCCCACCTCATCCCAGGAGACAGACCTGATGACGACAACCTTTAAGAAACGGCAAAAGGAAATGAAGCGCCAAGACAAAGCGCGTTCCAAGGCGGAAAAGCGCCTCCAAAAGAAAACCGAACCAGGCGTCGAGGTCGTCGGCAACGACGGCATCGCCTGGGAGGAAGACATCGCCGAACGCGCCAGACTCGACCTCGAAGCCTTCGACGAAGCGATGAAAGCGGAAACCCAGCAGTAACCAGCCGATTCCCATTCGGCGCCAACCAGCAACCAGACACCGGCGACGCGGCCCAAAGTTCCACCCCGCGCACCGGTGTCTTTTTTTGCTTATCGCTTTTCCTGCATCGATTTTATCTGCGTTAATCTGTGTTCATCGGTGCTGCCGTTGGCCTCCTCAACTCATCCTGGGCGCCGCCAATCCCCCGCGCCCCACCCGCATTTACTCCCCCAGCACCCGCAACCAACCCCGCCAGCCCGTGTTCCGTACAGTGCTATACTACTCTGGCGGCGTTCACGTCCTGCGCCGTCCATCCATAAGGTGCGGCGTTTTTCGGCTTCTGCGGCATTGGCCTTGGGAACACTGTAAAGGAGCTTCACATGGGCATCGAGTTTCAGGAACTCTACGTCTGGATGCGCCGCCGCAAAATTTTCGCCACCCTGCTCATTGTCTTTACCCTGTGCCTCGGCATCATGATCGGCACCATGGTCTCCGGCCACGCCCAGGCCACTCACGACCAGAGCGCCACCGGCGCCACGCTCCTTTCGCTGCCCGATCCCGTGGTCCTTTCGAATTCCTTTTCCGCCATTTCTAAAAAGATCGGCCCCGCGGTCGTTAATATTTCCACCACTCAAATCATGGAAAAGCCGAAGGGCGGCAAGAAACCGAAAAGCGGCCTCGGCGATCCCCTCGAAGATTTCTTCGATCGTTTTCTCCAGTCTCCCGATGAAGGCCCCGACGCCGAACGCAGCCTCGGCTCCGGCGTGATCGTCGACAAAAAGGGTTTCATCCTCACCAACGATCACGTCATCGACCAGGCCACCAAAATTCAAGTCATCCTCGACGGCGATTCCACCAAATACAATGGCCACGTAGTCGGCTTTGACAAGGACACCGATCTCGCGGTGGTCAAGATCGACGCCGACCGCGATCTTCCCGTCGCCAAGCTCGGAAATTCTGACGGCGTACAGGTCGGCGACTGGGTGCTCGCCTTCGGCAGCCCCTTCGGCTTGAACTCCACCGTCACCGCCGGAATCATCAGCGCCAAAGATCGCTCCAACGTCGGCCACCAGTTCCAGCGCTTCCTGCAGACCGACGCCGCCATCAACCCCGGAAATTCCGGCGGCCCGCTGGTCAATATGTCCGGCGAAATTATCGGCATCAACACCGCCATCTATACCGGCAGCCGCGGCTTCGAAGGCGTCGGCTTCGCGCTGCCCTCCACCACCATCGTCGGCGTCTACAACCAGCTCATCACCAACGGAAAAGTTACGCGTGGTTCCATCGGCATCACTTTCCAGGAAGAGCGCAGCAATAACAACGTGCTGCTCAAGGAGCTCGGCGCGCCCTACGGCATCGTGGTCGAAGCCATCGAACCCGGCAGCCCCGCCGAAAAATCCGGCTTGCAGCCCGGCGACGTCATCACCGAAGTGAATGGCCAACCGGTGCACACCGGCGCGGACCTGGTCAACCCCATCGCCCAGACCACCATCGGCGATTCGGTAAAAGTTCGCTACGTTCACAACAAGCTGGCCAAAGAAGCTTCGCTGGTCGTCATGGATCGCTCCAAGCTCTTCCCCCAGACCGCCCAAACTTCCGAAGACCAGCCCGAAGACGCCGAAACCCAGAGCCAGTTCGGCCTCCACGTCGAAGATCTCACTCAGGATCTCGCGCGCAAACTCGGCATGAGCAAAGTCACCGGCGTAGTCGTCCTCGAAGTCGACCCGGCCAGTTTCGCCGAAGACGTCGAATTCGCCCGCGGCGACGTCATCACCGAAATCAATCACGCCACCATCACCAGCATTGGCGACTACAAGACCGAAATGGCCAAACTCAAACCCGGCCAGGACGTCCTATTCAAAGTAGCCCGCCACGGCGACAACGACCGCGTCCTAACCCTATTCCTAGCCGGCGCCGTCCCCGCCGCGCAATAACCGGTGATATCGACGTGCCCAATGTTGCGCCGCTCGCGCACCCGCGAAGCGTAACCAGCGCGCACCCTCAATCGTGCGCGAAGCCGCACTCAGCGCCGTCCGTCACCTGTAGCGGCCGGCGCAGCCGGGCATCCTTTGCGGTTGCTTTTGCCTTGCGCTTTTCGTTGTCATCCTGAACGAGGTGCGCTTTTTGCGCCGACGAGGATCTCTTTTGGATCTCAGCCACGCCCAGCCTGCAGCTTCGGCCCGCCTTTGCCCAGTTACCCGATACGCCTCCCACTCCGCCTCCCGCCTTGAGCCCCAGCCAAAATCGTCGATAATAGGGTCAACGCTCGGCAGGGCTTAGCAACACCAGCGGTAGGGAACTGCGTCAAATCGACATGCGAAACATGTGCACCAAACTCGTGATGGCCGTGCTGTCGTGCGCGTTACTCGCCGCGGCCTTACTCGCCGCGCCCCAATCGAGCTCCACCTCCGGCTCCACCGCGACGCACTCCACCACCAAAAAGAAAAAATCGAGCCATCACCACAGCTCGCGGCGTGAACCATTTCAGAAGGCACCTACTGCGTCCCGCATTTCCGAAATCCAAACCGCGCTATCCCGCGGCGGCTACTTCGAAGGCGAACCCAACGGCAAGTGGGACTCGAGCACCATCGCCGCCATGCAGAAATTTCAGTCCGCCAACGGCCTCAACTCCAGCGGCAAGATCGACGCCACCACCCTGCAAAAACTCGGCCTGGGCTCCAGCACCGCCGGCGTTGACGCCCCCAAACCAGTAAAAAAATCCGACTCCACCGGTTCGGCCAATGCCGCGCTGCACCCGCCGTCCGCCACCAGCTCGACGTCCGCAGCGAACGCCAACTCCGCCTCCAACGTCACGCCCACTCCAGCAGCCGCGCCCTCCCCAACCGACACCAAGCCTCAGCACTAAACGCGTCACCACCGCATCACCGAGTCCGCCACACCACCTGTAGCGGCCGGCGTAGCCGGGCATCCTTTGCCTTTAGCATCTGCCGGCCTTTATTTTCCGGGTGCTCCATCTTTCCCGCCTCTGGAAGAGTGGGAGCCTTTGAAGTTCCGTTGTGCTTCGTGTTCCTCCATTTCCGCTTACCTGCTCTCATTCATCCGGCATGCCCGGACCGAGCTTGTCTTCATCCGCGCCTTCCTTGCGCCGAATCTCGGCGATCTTCGCGCGTTCCGCCTCGCGCATCGCCTCAATCTCGCGCTCTTCATCCCGCCAATTTTCAATTCGTCCGCGTACTCCGCCGCCGGGGTGTTCCGCCTCGTACTTTAAACGCGCCGCCTTCTCGGCCACCGTCTCCTGCGACCGTATCTGCGCCACCGCGCCACGCTCGCCGGCCCGCAACTCCAGCTGCTTCTCGCGTTCGATTTCCAGCTGCTCCAGCAACCGGTTGTGGCCGGTCACGACGCCGACCAGCGCGCTGGTGGTCCACGCAAACGTAAACAATCCGGATATACCGATGATCGGGCTGATGTTCCGCCACAAGGGATCCAGGTCCACCGCGCCGTATCCCAAAGTCGTGTACGCGTTGGCGCAGAAATAAATCGCGTCGTTGGCTTTCAGGATCAGCCCCAGATGATCCAGGATAAAGGCCCAGACCAGCACCCCAAAAATGTGTAGGCCCAGCATCAGGAATACCGAAGTGCCGAACAGGATCGTGGCCTCGATGTGGTGCGGCTTTCCCAGCCACAAGCGCCGCCCGTTGCGTTGGTGATAAATCAAAATCCAGTGAATCCCCGACCCGTGCACCAGCACCAGGCCCACCAAAATGAACGAGCCCAGGATCAGCGCGGCCCAGGGCTTAAAATCGTCCGGAATTTGCAGCAACAGCGAATGCAGGAAATTCGTCAACCCGCCCTCCGCGCCTGGCCACTCCCGGCCCGCGCCCGACCGGCATTCTAGCACCACGGGTTACAGTTTCCGCGATGCCTGCCAGGGCACAACGCCCCTTCGAATTTTTGGCAATCGCCCCAACTCTTGCTACGTTGTAATTATGTCGATCGTGCCCACCAACGATCTGCTCCCGCAGAATCGCCGGCGCAGCAAGCGTTACCGCGCCCGGGTGCCGATCTGCGTCCGCTTCCAGGACGCCAGCAAACACTCCGTCTCCGAGCAAACCCACACCGTCATCGTCAACGAGCACGGCGCGCTCCTGCTGCTCGCCGCGCCTGTAAAAGTCCAGCAAATCATTCGCCTCGAAAATTTGATTCTCGGCAAAGAACTGCTCTGCCGCGTGGCCCTGATCGGTCCCACCTTCATGGGCAAAACCCAGATCGCCGTCGAATTCATCATGCCCATGCCCGGCTTCTGGAACATCGCCAGCCCCGAGTCCAAATCCGCCAGCTCCGAACCTGTCGTCAGCCTGAAAAAGTGATACCCTCGCGGCGCGGGATGCGCCACGCAACGTAAGTCGCGCCACCCGAATCCCACTTACAGCTCCGCAGGTTCAAGATTCCGCCAGGCTACACTGTCGCCGAGACTGTTCCCGAAACCACCGGCCGGACTCCCGGCTCTTCGACCTTCGTTCCAACGCCAAACTCCTCGCAGTAGTTGCTCGCTGTGGTAGTATCCACTTCGGCTGAACGCTCAATCTCGACGAAGTCACCGCCCGATCGCGCATCTAAATTCGTGCCGCTGGAAAATCAGGAATTTCTATGACCACAAATCTTTCGCAAAAAGCTTTAGCCGTCCTGCTCAGTTCCTTAATGGTCGGAACGACCATTCCGGCTGGCGCCTCGCCACCGCAACAGCAGGCGCCCCCCGCCGCGCAGCAATCAGGACCTCCGCCGGATCAAAACGGCGACGTCGCGCCCGAAGACGACTACGCGCCGCTCACCCCCGATGAGCTCGACGGCGTCGTCGCTCCCATCGCGCTCTATCCCGACGCTCTGGTCGCCCAAGTTTTGGGCGCCGCCTCGTTTCCCGACCAAATCACCACCGCCGCGTTCTGGCTTCGCGACAATTCGAATCTGAAAGGCGACGCGCTGATGAAGGCCGTCGACACCCAGGATTGGGATCCTGCGGTCAAAGCCCTGACCCAATTTCCCACCGTGCTCGACACTCTCGCCAAGAATCTCGCCTGGACTTCCACTCTCGGCGAAGCCGCCACCACCCAACAGAGCGACGTAATGGCCGCGATCCAGCGCATGCGCGCCAAAGCTCAGGCCGCCGGAAACTTAAAATCCAGCTCCGAGATCCAAGTCGTGCAGCAGGCGCCGCAAACCATCGTCATCCAGCCCGCAAACCCGCAAGTGGTCTACGTCCCGACCTACAATCCGGCGGTCATCTACGGTGCGCCAATCGTGACTCCCGGATATAGCTCCGGAGACCTGGCCGCGGCGGCAATCATTTCCTTCGGCGCCGGCATCGCCATCGGCGCCATGATCAATAACAACAATTACTGTTGTGGATGGGGCTGGTCCAGTTGGAACACGAACTGGCACAGCCACACCGTGATCTACCAGCGCAACGTGTACCGCGGGAATCCTTACTGGCGCGGAGGCGGCGGTCGGTATCCCGGATACCGCCCCGGCTATCCGTCGTACGGCCGGCCGCCCTACTATCGCCCGCCCGGCGGAAGGCCGCCATACCGTCCGCCGACAGGAGGCCGTCCACCGAATGGTGGGCGCCCGCCGTACCGGCCTGGCACGCCCGGAGGCAATCGGCCGCCGAACCGCCCCGGACGTCCGACGATTCAGCCGGTGCCGAATAAGCCGTCGCGTCCCGGAACTCCCGGCAATCGTCCCGGCAGGCCGACCATTCAGCCAGTTCCCAACAAGCCCGGCACGCGTCCCGCGCCGGGTACGCCGCGGCCGAGCACGCAACCGGCGCGCGGTTATCCCTCGACGGCGACGCCCAAGCCCGGCTCGAGGCCTAACGCGTTTAACTCCGGCGGACGCCAGGCCAGCACCCGCGGCAACCAAAGCCTGGGCAACACTAAGCCCGCGCCCGCACCACGCCCCGCTGCTGGCGGTGGAAACCGAGGCGGCAGCAACGGTGGCGGGAACCGCGGTGGTGGTGGCGGTGGCGGCGGCAAGTCACGCGGCGGCAAAAACAAATAATTCGCGGTGAAAATATCGCCGGCGGTTTTT
>Ga0302308_10004568_pt1 | contig 10866 bp, 11 predicted proteins | sample III_Palsa_E3_3_FD_200531 | JGI IMG/M metagenome (GOLD analysis project Ga0302308, IMG submission 200531) | Peat permafrost microbial communities from Stordalen Mire near Abisko, Sweden - III_Palsa_E3_3 | ecosystem: Environmental > Terrestrial > Soil > Palsa > Peat permafrost | place: Sweden... | reverse complement strand
TGCGGCGGTGAATATAGCTGCGAGTGGTGAAACGAGTGCGCAGGCAGCACTGCCGGAGACGAGTCCTGCGATCCAACCATTGGCGCTGAGAGACGCATCTGGTTTGCGGTATCGGATCCGGGTGGTCATGACAGCGGCGAGGAATCCCGCAGAGGCCGAAAGAACGGCGTTGATGATGACCCCCACGATCTGTTCCGTCGCCACTCCGTAGAAGAGCATGGAAGAGGCTGACTCAAGCCCGATCCATCCGACGAGCGCGAGGATGCACCCGAACAAAACGAGAACGATATTGTGGCCGGGAATGGCGGTGGCCATGCTTTCGTCAGAATACTTGCCGCGACGGGGTCCGAGTATCCACGCGGCGGAAAGAGCGGCCAGGCCGCCCGTGATCTGGATGACTCCTGCTCCGCCCACGTCTTGAAATCGCGCGAGGCCGAAATTGGCGCTCAATTCCGAGAGCCATCCGCCACCCCAGACCCAATGTGCGAAGACGGGATACACAAATCCAGAGAATAGGGCAGTTGCGAGGCAGATGGGAGCGAGTCGCCAGCGGTCGGTACCGGCACTGAGCGGGATGATTGAGGCTATACCGACTGCAAAGACCTGCAGACAGAGGGTGAGCGATCCCAGCGAACCCTCGCGTAAAATGCCCTGAGCGAAGAAAGCTTCATTGCCGAGCCAGTTCCACTGGGTTCCGCCAGCTTGAAACGAGTGCGCAGCGCCGCCGGGGAAACCGGTCCAGGACGCTCCAACGAGAACGAAAACAATGGCTGCGACCGACAGGGCGCATAGGGTTGCCATCATGGAGTGAGCGGCGCTGCGAGACCGTCCCAGCCCCTGGTGGATGAGTGCCAGGCCTGCGGCGGCAAGCGGAGTCAAGAGAATGCAAAGCAGGCAGAGCGCGAGATTCATCGTGGCCTCCGCTGCATGGCGGTATAGCCGCGAGTGAGCAGGACGAGCCCGAGAAGTTCAATGGCGACTCCGGCAACAACAAAGGCCGTGCGCTGCGTCACGGCGACGAGCATGACAAGGGCAGCTAGAACGATGAACCAGCCGGATAAGAGTAATAGACATCCAATCAGCTTCAATGAAACTCCTCTGTTGCGTTAGGACGGATGCATAGGATCTGGGAGTTCCAGTGTACCGATAACAGTACGGTTTTGAGGGATGATTTCGTTTGCTAAAGCTTTATGAAGTGTCTGCTAGGATTCGGCTAATCGAACAGTAGAATAGAAAGGGTCGGAAATGAAGAATGTTCTCAGCCAGATTGTCAATACCCCCGTGGGCGCCTTCGCAGTCTTGTCTCTTGCAGCGATCTTAGAGGTTTCCGGCGACGCTTGTTTTCAATCTGGGCTGTACCAAGCCACCGGAGCTACAAGGGGATTGTGGTTTTTGGCCGGCGCTGTTGTGTTGGCTTCGTATGGCATTTTCGTGAATACGCCTCAGTGGGATTTCGGGAAGCTGTTGGGAGTCTACGTCGTTCTGTTCTTCTTGGTTGCCCAGATCATTGCCAAATTGCGATTTCACCAGTCTCCGTCTACGCCAATCCTAGTAGGGGGTGGATTCATTGTTGCTGGCGGGTTGGTGATGACATTTTGGAAGGGTTGATTCCGAGGGAGTGTCAGGCTGAAACGAAGAGGGACTTGGCCGCGCGGCAGGCAGCCGAGTTCAGGACGAATCGACGCCGTGCCGAGAAGTCCAGGGCTCCTGTTTCCAGCCTCGGAACGGTGCCTCTACACATGACCAGTCCCGGAATCCCACTTTTGTGACAGCTCCTCGGCACTAAAGTACCAGAAGGTAATACCGCGGGGGTGTTGAGTAACCTATTACCCAGCGCTATGCTTAGAGCATTCTAGAGAGGGTTGCGCGCTTTTGACGGGTCAGGTGGCAACTGCTGGAAGCGACGGAGCAGCAAATTGCGGGGTTGAGTATGAAAATGGCGACAGATGTCTTGAAGATAGTCACCCACGAAGACACGGAAACAGCGAAGAAGCCTCCGATGCGTGCGGGAGAGCAAGAGATAGTGAGCGAAGTTGAACCAGCGAATCTGGTCGAGCTCTTGAGCGATATAGACAACATAAAACGTGAGATTCACGAGCGAATGCGGCGCGTCGAAGCGGTTAAGCAGGCGAAGTCTTTGCTGATGGAGGATGCGGCGAGAACGGAAGCGCTGAATAAGAAATTTGCCGAAATCGGGAAGCTCATGAACTCCGTCAATTCCGGATTTCTGGCGGCGAAGAACGAATACGAGGATATTGAACCGAATGACGGGCAATCAAGAGGAACCGGCGCGAGCGGAGAAGGTCGAAGTGCGAAAATCAATACCGCGGTGCGCATCCTGAACGAAAGCGCACCTCTTCCTTGGCCAAAGCTTGAGGAAGTTGAAGATCCTGTGTTGATCGCATATAAGTCCTTGGAGCCGCAACATGTGGTTGCGGAATCGATTCCTTTCTTGGAACCGCAGCCAGAGCCCGATGCGCTTCAACCATCGCCGATCGTAGCCGCGCGGCAATCCGTTGAGTTGCCGGTTACTAGCGCTTTTGAAGTCGAGACTGTCGATCGGTGCCCTGTTGTTGAAGTCGCTGCGACAAATGAAGTGTTGGCAGTCACTCAGGAATTTTGGAAGCAAGCGGAAGAGGCGACTGTCGAGGCGAGACGGTTATTTGATGAATCGAGATCCCGCCTAGACGAATCGGTGAAGAAGCAGGAGCAGGTCGCGGCCGATTATCAAACTACCCAGGAAGCGCTGAACGTTCGCTATCAGTCTGCCAACGCCCGACTGGAAGAGGCTACCCAGTGCTGGAAGCAGACAGACCTGGCTTCAGTCGAGGCCAAGCGTTTGTTTGAGGAAGCGGCTGTAAAGCTTAACCGCGCGATTACCGTTGAAGAGAAGGCAGCAGGTGATTTCCATTCCGCACAGATTTCCTTGACGACTGCGTATGAGTCGGCATGCAAGCGTCTGGAAGAGGCGGAACGGTTCTGGCGGGAAGCAGATCAAACTGGTCTGCACGTCAAGCAAATGTTGGAGCAGGCGAGCTCTGAACTGGCTCAACTTCGCAGTGGGGAACAGACAGCCACTGCGGATCTGCTTTCTGCGCGCCAGGAACTGACGACTGCCTACCAGTTTGCAGCGGTAGCGGCGCAAAGAAGGCTGGACGCAGCCGAGTTCTTCAAACGGTCCGCCAAGTGGGCTGTCTTTGCTGCTGCGTTTTCCTGGGTTGCAATGGTCTGGGCGGTTTGGTTCGCGCTCAGAACGATCGCGCCAGTTTGGGTTCCGTGCGTTGCATCGACCCTGATAGTATGCCTTGCGATCACGTTTGGCCGGCTGGGAACACGCGAAGACTGATTGAAGCGTTAATGGCAGGAATTATTGATTCCGCAGCATTTCAATGGGGTCGGGAAGAGAAGCGCGCCGGGCATGCGGTGGGCCAGCGGTTGTCGCAACTAGCGGCAAGACGGCCAATTGGAGCCGTATCTCGGCTTTGTCTCCTGTTTCACGCTCTACATCAGGGTTCCGACGAACGCGCGCCTGCTTCAGGTCCGCCGAGGCGAAAAGGTATCCTGATCTTGGTTGAAACCCAGATTCTTAATCAGCAAGTGCTCTTAACGTCAGTGAGCGATTGCGGCTTCAATGGCCGCTGTTACTTCGGGAGAATCCGGTTTTACAGCCGGCTCAAAGCGAGCGACTGGATTTCCGTTCCGATCAAAGAGGAACTTGGTGAAGTTCCATTGAATCTCTCCACCGAACTTTGGATCTTCTGACTTACTGGTGAGAAATTGGTAAAGAGGCGTCTTGTCGTCTCCTTTGACGGAGAGCTTGGACATCATCGGGAAGCTCACGTTGTAGTTTTTCGTACAGAAGGTCTTGATCTCTTCATTGGTGCCTGGCTCTTGGCCCATGAAGTTGTTGGCTGGGACGCCAACGACGACCAGACCTTTGTTTTTGTATTTCTCATACAGGGCTTCAAGGGCCGCGTATTGCGGGGTGAAGCCACAGCGGCTGGCTACGTTGACCAGCAGCAGAACTTTGCCGTTGTATTCGGAGAGCGGAGTGGGCTGACCGTCAATCGACTTCAGAGTGAAGTCGTAAACGGATTTCGGAGCTGCGTTGGCAAGGGGTGTGAGCGAGGTGATGAAGCCAAAGGCGAGGCCGAGCAGGGCGAATTTGCGCATTTCTCCTCCAGAGGTAGAGCAGGCTTGGAGTAGCGGAGCGAACAGAAGTCGAAACAGGTTGAATCATAGCCCATTCCGGAGCCGTTGTGTATAGATAGCATGCGGGGACAGAAAGTTACGTGGTTCTCCGGAGTCCGATGAGCCGGAGTGCTATCGGTTAGGATGGCGATGATGCCCGGTTTTGCTGTCGTTACAATTTCGGATCGTTGTTCTGTTGGTCAGCAGGTAGACACCACTGGCCCAGCTGTAGCACAGCTGTTGGCGCATGAATGGCCTGGGGAGACGATCGGCCGGGGGCTAGTCCCTGATAACGAGGATGCGATCGCCACCTTGCTTCACGAGCTTTGTCACCAGGAGTATGAGCTGATACTGACCGCCGGTGGAACTGGACTTGGGCCTCGAGACGTGACTCCGGAAGCAACGCGGCGTGTGATCGAGAGGGAAGTTCCAGGGCTGGCGGAGGCAATGCGCACCCTATGCGCGCCCTCGTATCGATTTGCGTGGCTGGGAAGGGGCATCGCGGGGCTGCGGGGCTCGACGTTGATTGTGAATCTGCCGGGGAGCGAACAAGGCGCGGTGGAGAGTCTGACGGTAATATTGCCTCTGTTACCCCACGCCCTGGAGGTTGCGGCCGGTGGCGGAACGCACCCAAAGAGTTAGTGGTACATCCCTCGACTAGACTGTTTATGGCACAAAAGATGAATTGTCCTGCACCTGTGCGGTCTCTATTCTTGGTTTGTAACCGAATCGGTTTTCGGGGGAGGGCTGATTCGAGTTGCAACTAGGGAGCCCAGGTCGCGGAAATGTGACCTGGGCTCCCAGTTTATTGGCCCAAAGAAAATTTGCAGTGTTGAAGAGAGATTGAGGGAACGATGAAAGGTATTCTCTTGGCCGGCGGTTCAGCGACGCGGTTGTATCCGGTCACGCAGGTGGTTTCAAAGCAGCTTCTTCCGGTTTACGACAAGCCGATGATCTATTACCCTCTTTCTGCTCTGATGTTGGCGGGTATTCGGGAAGTTTTGATTATTTCGACGCCGCGGGATACGCCGAGCTTTCAGGCTCTGTTGGGTGATGGCAGCCAGTGGGGTATGACACTGAGCTATGCTGTCCAGCCCAAACCCGAGGGTCTAGCACAGGCCTTTCTTATCGGCCGCGAGTTCGTTGGGGGCGAGAGCTGCGCTCTGGTGCTTGGGGACAACATCTTTCATGGGCAGACGCTGGGCTTGTTGCTCGCGACGGCGGCGAAGCGCACAACCGGCGCCACAGTGTTCGCTTACCAGGTGCATGACCCGGAGCGCTATGGAGTAGTGGAGTTTGACCTGGGTGGCCGGGCGATCAGTATTGAAGAAAAGCCGAAGAAGCCGAAGTCGCGTTACGCAGTGACAGGAATCTACTTCTACGACCCTTCGGTGGTCGACGTAGCTGCGAATCTGAAACCTTCGCCTCGAGGTGAGTTGGAGATTACCGATGTGAATCGCCATTATTTGGAAGCCGGAACGCTTCAAGTGGAGGTGATGGGGCGAGGCATGGCCTGGCTTGACACAGGAACCCACGATTCGCTGTTTGAGGCTGGACTGTTCATCAAGACGATCGAGCAGCGCCAGGGATTGAAGGTAGCGTGCCCGGAGGAGATCGCGTATCGCAAGGGCTGGATCGATCGGGAGCAGTTGAGAGAGCTGGCTGGTAGGGCACAGAAAAGTGGCTATGGAGAATATGTGCTGTCGCTTCTGGATGAGTCGTTTGTGGAATCGGAGGGTTTGCTTTGAACGTGATCGAGACCTCATTGCCTGGTGTGTTGGTGTTGGAGCCGCGCATATTTCGCGATGAGCGGGGTTTTTTCTTTGAGACTTTCAATTTGGCTCAGATGGTGAACTTGGGGCTCCCGGCGGAGTGGAAGCAAGACAACTTCTCTCTTTCCAAGAGGAATGTGATCCGTGGGATTCACTATCAGATCAGCGAGGCGCAGGGAAAGCTGGTGCGGGTCGCCGCCGGCATTGCGCTGGACGTAATTTTGGATCTAAGACGAAGTTCGCCAACTTTCGGTCAGCACACGACGGTTGAACTGAGCGGGGATAGTTCTCGGATGGTGTGGATTCCCGTGGGATTTGGACATGGGTTTGCCTCGCTCACAGAGACCGTCGCTCTGAGCTATAAAGTGACGGAGTATTACTCTCCCAAAGCGGAGCGCGCCGTGCTTTGGAACGACCCGGAGCTGGGTATTGACTGGAAGGTATTAGCGGACGACGCAATCGTATCAGCGAAGGATCAGGCGGGAGTGCCGTTTGCTCAGGCTGAGGTCTTCGACTAATGCCACGGATTCTATTGCTGGGTGCAGGTGGGCAGTTGGGAATGCAGTTGAAGCGAACGCTAGCTGGTATGGCGAGCGACGGTGTTGAGCTTGCTGCACTGGGTCGAGCGGAGTTGGATTTTACAGATTCGGATGCGATTCGCGCGGCGATTCGACTTGCCAAGCCAGAGATCGTGATCAATGCCGCTGCCTACACGGCAGTCGACAAGGCGGAGCAAGAAAAGGATTTGGCGCGGCTCGTGAATTCGGTCGCTCCCGGTGTGATTGCCGGCGAGGTGGGTAAGAACAATGGGTCGCTGATTCACTATTCCACGGATTATGTCTTTGACGGGTCTGGCAACCAACCTTGGCGGGAGACGGATGCCACAGGGCCTTTGAGCGTCTATGGGCAGACAAAGCTAGATGGAGAGTTGGCGATCGCGGACAGCGGCTGTCGGCATGTGATTCTGCGGACTAGTTGGGTTTATGACGGTGAGGGGCGGAACTTTCTACGTACGATGCTTAGATTGGGCAGAGAACGAACACAGCTCAAGATTGTCGACGACCAGATCGGCGCGCCGACTTCCGCACAGGCCATTACCGAGGCCACGATGTCGGTATTAGGATCTCTTGCAGGTTCGGTTGCTTCATCCGAAGCCAGCGGCGTCTATCACCTGACTTGCAGGGGGGAGACCAGCTGGTACGGCTTTGCCAGGGAGATCTTCTCGGAGTTTGCATTGCAACAAACACCGCCTGAAGTGATACCGATTCCGACAGAGGCTTATCCAACGCCGGCGCGCAGACCGAAGAATAGCCGACTCTGTTGCGATAAATTCACGGAGCGATTTCGATTTCGGATGCCAGAGTGGAATGATGCGCTGCGAGAGGTGGCGCGGGGAATGCTTATTGTCAAGGTTTAAGGCATTTTCCGAAATACTGTGAACTTTCTCAAGGCGGTGAAAGTTGATTTTCTTGAGGAAAATCAACTTCGCAACCGTGGTTCGGTCTACATCATTTCGGAAAATGTTTTATTTGACGGCCTTTGCATCGCGGAGTTTCCATTGCCCGGGTCACGACCTGATCTCGATTCTGAGAACAAGGCCCAATGATTCTGCGCCAAGACTCGGGGCCGGGATCTTAACGAGGGGATTTATTGCGCGGATTCTGGCTACCCCGCCACCCAGAGGTTCCGGCTGAGGCTCTGGATTTGGCGAGATCGACTTCGACCTCAATATCGTGCGTTGACCAGATGGTCATGCCGCCAATGACCAGAAGCAGCGGCAGAATGATGGCGCTGTTCAGTAGGCTATCGATTGCCGAGATGAGCACGGCGGCCGATAGGGTGTGTCGCATGTTGGTGTAGCCAATGTCGGAGCGCGCGAGGGGGAACCAAACGGCGCGGAGCGCGGGAATCAGGAGCAGCGCTTCCAGTGAGACGAGTCCAACGCTTCCGTACATGCCAAAGACGAGCAGCCAGAGACTCCAGGGTCGCTCGAAGCCTTCTTGCCACCAGTTCCATTGACCATAGCCGAGGATCGGCTCCATGAGCGCGGTATCGATATGGCGCTCATCTTGCGAGAGGCGCCAGCCCAATGAGCCCTTTCCTATGTGTTTGAGGTAACCGTCGATGGCGCGCGCTGCTGAATTCTCTTTTACTAGGTCGCGTATTGAGACCACGTTGGCGATGCGGAAAGCGGCGAATGCCACGATACCCACTACGAGGACAATACTCACGGTCCGGGAGAGATGACGCGGATCTACGAAGACGAATGGAATGAGCGCCAGGAGCAGGAGAATAGCGCCAGTCGACTGGCAGAGGATAGTTACTATGAAGAGCGCAATTGCAACGAGGAGGATGGGAATTCCGAGAACGGATTTGGCCGTTTTTCGCCTCCAGAGCCACATGGCGATGAGCGTGGCAGTCGCCATCCAGATGCCGAGTTGGTTGCCATTTTCGAGGAGACCGATGGGCCGAAAGCCGATGAAACGCTCGGCGCCGTTCAACTGAAATGGCTGATACCCGTAGAGCCAGGCGTAGATCTTCGGCCCCTTGATGAGTTCGAAGATGCAGAAGGGAATATAGCCTAGACCGCCGATGACGAAAGCTTTGGCGGCGAGCCTCAGGGACTGGGTATCTGTGAAGTAGAGCCGCCCAATCAGGTAGGGGCTGCCCCAAGCCAGGAGTTGGTAGATTTCACCCGCGCACCCCTCTCCGAAATTGTCAGGGTTGGCGATTGCCGAGAGCAGAGGAGCGATCAACCACATGCCCATGGCCAAATCCCAGACAGTTAGGCGGAACCGTTTGATGCTGGGACGGTCAAAGAGAAGGACGCCGAGGATGCCGCAGAATCCCAGAATGGTGGCTTTCGTTATGAAGTAATCAGATTCAAGGCTGGTGCCTAGAATCCAATAAGGAAAAACTTCCCCGCTGGAGGCGTAGTTAGCCGCAGGAAGGAGGGCCCATCCTCCCACGAAATTGACGAGGACAGCGATTCTCACCGGAAATCGACGAAAGGCTAAAACACTGATGGGAACCCAGGCGAACAGGGCAACCAAGGGGGGTACGATCATGCAGACTCCCGAAGATCGACAGATACCATCATAAAGTACACCATAGATTATGGTTGCCAGTTACGAATGGTTTTCGCCAACACGAATTACAGGGCTCACGGCTTACACCTGCGCGATGGTGGCGTGTGCTGTTGAATCAGTAAAATGCCGCCGAGCCGGTGTTCCCTTCCGGGTATTCACAATTCTGACGGGAATTCAGTTTGTCCTGCTTCTGGACATGGCCTTTGACTGGCGATGGAAGATTCATGAGTTTTGGATGCGTGAAGCGTTGGACCTCAAGCTTTACGATCAACGCAGGCCACCACAATTGCTGGCTCTGGCGGCGTTAGGTCTCATATTGGTACTCGGTTGTGTTTTGGTCTGGCGTCAGTTCCGACAAAGACCTGGCGTTTCGCTCGCCCTGACAGGCTCATTGTTTTCAGTGGAGTTGTGGTGTTGCGAATGTCTTTCCTACCACTTTGTCGATGTAGTTCTGTATCGTACTGTCGGAAAGCTGATGGCAATAACCCTGGTTTGGATCGGGCTGGCTGCGGTCACCTGCTTAGGAGCCTGGATCGATGGCCGTGAAATCAAGCCCATTTGATAGCCGATTACAGCTCTTTCGATTCGATTCGGCTGATCGCCGCCCAGCTCTCAATCGAACTTCCAGGGCCTTGGTGGAGAAACTCTGCCTCCTCGCGTGTCTTCCCAGGCCTGGTGCATCAGACGGCCCAGATTGAGATTGCGCCGAGCACGCTCTTTTCTTACAAGGTCGTTACTCCAGCTGTTTCGCAGCGCGGTGAGGCGGTAGAGTGACAGCTCCAGCGCTTTTGCCATCCAAGCCCCAGCGCCGTGGTGTTTGCGGTAGTAAAGGAGAGTACTACGCATGCGCCAGCGGATGAGTTGGGCTCCAGCCGAAGACATCTCCAAAGTTTTGATCTGACGGGAGGATTCACCTCCAATATGGATGACGACGATATCCGGCCAGTACATGATCTTGTAGCCTGCGCTCTGAATGCGACGGCATAAATCAACTTCTTCGCAATAGAGAAAGAATTCAGGATCGAAGAAGCCGACCTTCTTGAGCACCTGATTACGGATAATCGAAAAGGCGCCGGGAACCCAGTCAACTTCGGCTGGCTCCGTTGGGTCCGCCCAAGTGCGGTCAAACTGGCCGAAGAATCGAGATTTGGGAAATCTGTGAGCCAGACCGGTGAGGACAAGAAAATCAGAGAGAATGCTTGGAAACATGCGTGCTGAGGGTTGCAAGGAGAAGTCCCGGCCGACCAAACTCCCGCCGGCCAGGCCGACCTCGACGTCATCATCCATATGCAAAACGGCGAGTTGTAGCGAATGGAGGCACAGAAAAGCGTCAGAGTTGAGCAGAACAACGTAACGCCCCTTTGCCAATTCAAGAGCGACATTATTGGCAGCGCCGAAGCCGAGGTTTACTTCACTGCGGATCACTCTTACGTGAGGAAATTCCTCCTCAACCATTTCGACAGAGCCATCGTGCGAGTTGTTGTCTACGACGAATATCTCGACGCGAAGTTCGCCGGTTTCGCGTTGTACAGATTGCAAAGACTCGCGCAAGACATCGCGCGTGTTGAAGGACACAATAATGAGTGAAATATCGAATGGGTGGATAGGGATATCGTCTCGTGTCATGCGCTCTCAGGTCCGAAGTGGAAGCGGCGTTTGAAAATCCAAATGCGAGGCGTGAGCGGATTCATTTGGAGCATTCGATCAGGGGCAACCAAACCGACCGGCCACCAACTGAAATCCTTGATATCCATGGTGAAACTGCAATGCCAGAGTTCGTCCGCCGAGGAAGACTGAATCGAGCAGCCGAACCA
>Ga0302308_10004559_pt1 | contig 10878 bp, 5 predicted proteins | sample III_Palsa_E3_3_FD_200531 | JGI IMG/M metagenome (GOLD analysis project Ga0302308, IMG submission 200531) | Peat permafrost microbial communities from Stordalen Mire near Abisko, Sweden - III_Palsa_E3_3 | ecosystem: Environmental > Terrestrial > Soil > Palsa > Peat permafrost | place: Sweden... | reverse complement strand
GCAAAATACTTAGACCGCATCCATATAGATGTGCAGATCACACCGGACGGACATTATGCTGTCGCCTTCGCTGGAGCGGACTGGATGGATAAATCCGAATTCATCCTCTTTTCCCCAAGAGGCTATACCGTACGCAAACCAGACACGATCATTACCGTCATCGACCTGGAGCAGTGGAAGATCATTGGCAGTATCCACACGACAGATGTGGCGGACGGCGCTCTTGCTGGAGTCCGAGTTGTGAACGACAAAGGGATCGTGTTGGATTTTTCTCTCGGACAGTCCTCTCTGAGGCATCTCTTGTATCGATACAACACCAGGTTGATTTCGGTCCCGAATATGCATTCCGGGCCGGGATGCGTATCGGACAGACCCTTCCGTGGCAATCCAATGCTATCTCTGGGAGCATCCGATGCAGAACCATTTAAAAGGCACAACGATGCGGTATGCCAGGACGTGCTTCAGACTACAGGACGGTCTTCCGTTTCGGACCTGGAGACATTCATCTATCGGGGACAGGACGGTCTACCGGAGGAAGTGCGGAAGAGCAGTCATGATTTGCAAGATACGGAGGGTGATTTCTTCCGTGATTGGGGCGAGTTTCCTTACTACCTGCTTTACTCTGAGAATCCGCCATTCGAATCTTCCTCGCACCGGTGGTACGGGCTTTACGATTCGCAGGAGCGCCCTTTCTACGACCTGACGATCTTCGATGACGATGGGCGTAAACAGAAAACAAAAACCGTCCATGAACTCTTGTGCGGCGACACCTCGATAGACAAGCGTATGTCATTCTGCGGATGCCGCGGCATAGATGCCTCCGAGCAACAACACGATCTTCTCGCCTACTGTCGCACACAGAATAGTGACTATGGGGGTTCGGTGCGGCGCGAATGGCTTTCCGTTCTTCACACAGACGATCTTTCCGGAGCCGGGTTCATCAGTCTCTCCAACAAATACCGTCATGAAACTCTGGGAGAGATCGCGCAAGGTGATAGTCATGGCTATGTCGTGACTCTGGAGTCTGGAGAAACTCTCCGTGTCTACGCGATTCCCGACCGTCCATAGGTCACCTTTTAGGAAACCCCATATCCCACACCCACCACTGCTATCCTCAACCCGTGCCGTTAGACCTCAACACCCCGGTCAAATTCATCAAGCGCATCGGCGACCGCGTAGCCGCGAACCTCGCTACCCGCGGCGTCGAAACCGTGGAAGACCTCCTCTACCACCTGCCCTTCCGCTACGAAGACCGCCTCCACCCCAAGCCGCTCTCGCAGTACAACACCGGAGACATGGCCTCTCTCATCGGCGAAGTCCGCGGCACCGTCCTCCTCCGCACCCGCTCCGCGCCCATCTTCGAGATGACCGTCGGCATCACCCCACCAGCTACAAATCCGGGTGCCCCGGGTCCGGATTCTCGGACCCGGGTTTCCACGGAATCCTCAATGGAGGGCCTCCTAAAGCCCCCACCCACCCAAATCCTCGAAACCGTAAAGTGCATGTGGTTCCACGGCACCTACCTCAAAGACAAATTCCACCCCGGCCAACACATCGCCCTCTACGGCAAGCTCGAAGGCTCACGCTCCGGCAACGCCCTCAACGCGCCCCCGGGCAGCACGCGCTTCAAGATGATCCAACCCACCTTCGAGATCCTCCCCGGCCCCAACGCCACCGGCGAAGACGCCGAGTTCATCTCGCTCGAAATGGGCCGCATCGTCCCCATCTATGAATCCCTCGGTGGCACCACCCCCTGGGGCGCCAAGCTCACCTCCCGCTGGCTCCGCCGAGTCCTCTGGACCATCTTCCGCGAGTTAACCGAAAACCAAGACGCCGCCAACACCCCGGGTGCCCCGGGTCCGGATTCTCGGATCCGGGTTTCCACTGCTTCGTCCGTTCCAGAAACTCTCCCCCAAGCCCTCCGCCAGCGCCTCCAACTCCCCAGCCGCATGGACGCTCTCCGCGACCTCCACTTCCCTCCCGCCGGCACCTCCATGACCGAGCTCATGTCCGCCCGCACACCCGCGCACCGCCGCCTCATCTTCGAAGAGTTCTTCTACCTCGAGCTCGGCCTCGAGCTCAAACGCCGCAAGCTCCGCAACCGCATCGGCACAACCTTCACCACAGACGACAACGTCCGCAAGGCCCTCAAGCAGGTCCTCCCCTTCAAACCCACTACCGCGCAAAAACGAGTCCTCGGCGAGATCGTCACCGACATGCGCTCCACCAAACCCATGCGCCGCCTGCTGCAGGGCGACGTAGGCTCCGGCAAAACCATCGTTGCGCTACAAGCCGCTCTCGTCGCCATCGAAAACGGCTATCAAGCCGCCATGATGGCCCCCACCGAGATCCTAGCCACGCAACACTACCTCGCCGCAAAGAAGCTCCTCGCCGACGCCATCTCTCCCCACACGAACCGCCCCTATCGCGTAACGCTCTTAACCGGCTCGTTAGACGAGCGCGCCAAACGCGACGCCCGCGCCCGCATCTTCCGCGGCGAAACCGACCTCGCCATCGGCACCCATGCCCTCGTCGAAGAAAAAGTAGACTTCGACAACCTCGGCCTCGTCATCGTCGACGAGCAACACCGCTTCGGCGTCCAGCAGCGCTTCAAGCTTATGCGCAAACCCGGCCCCGACGGCGTCGCCGCCGAACCCGACGTCCTGGTCATGACCGCCACCCCCATCCCCCGCACTCTCGCCCTAACCGTCTACGGCGACCTCGACACCAGCATCATCGACGAGCTCCCCCCCGGCCGCACTCCCATCGTCACCCGACGCATCCCGCAAGAGCGCTCCTCCGAGGTCTGGGACTTCGTCCGAAAACAAGTCGCCGCTGGCCGCCAGGCCTACATCGTCTACCCCGTCATCGAGGGTGCAAAAGACGACCAGCCCGAACTCGACTTCGCGGTCACCGTCGACGGTGAAGCCGACCGTAAAACACCGTCCGTAGCACCGTCGAAGCAACCGTCCTCTTCCAAGCGTTTCACCGCAAAAACAGGCCAAAAACTGCGTTCTGCCACCGAAATGTTCGACGAACTAAGCACCGGCCCATTGGCCGGTTTAAAGCTCGGTTTGCTCCACGGCCGCATGTCCTCGGACGACAAAGAAGTCACAATGGCCCGCTTCAAGCGCAATGAAATCAATGTCTTAGTCTCCACCACCGTCATCGAAGTCGGCGTCGATGTCCCCAACGCCACCCTCATGGTCATCGAGCACGCCGAACGCTTCGGCCTCGCCCAGCTCCACCAGCTCCGCGGCCGCGTAGGTCGTGGCAAACAAAAGAGTTACTGCGTTCTAGTCACCGGTGAATCCATCTCCTCCGAAGCCGAAAACCGCCTGAACGCCATGGTTCGCACCCAAAACGGCTTCGAACTAGCTGAACTAGACCTAGAACAAAGAGGCCCTGGCGAATTCTTTGGAACTCGCCAGGCCGGCCTCCCTAACTTCCGTATTGCCAACCTCTTACGAGATTTGGACATCCTCGAACTAGCAAAATCCGAGGCCTCCAGCTTCGTCGAAACCCCCGACAAAACCATCCCCCGCCCCGAAATCGAAGCCGTCTGGACCCGCCTCAAGCACCAGTGGCAACGCCGCTACGGCCTCGTCGAAGCCTAGGCCACAGCAGCCGTAACTTCAACCGCAGCAACACCTTGCGGCTGCTTCTTCGGCCCGCGTTTCCGCGCCACCAGTATCCGAATCCGATCCAGCATCTCCACCGGCGTGCAAGCCCCCTTCGGCAAAAACGCATCCGCCGCAGTAGCCCGTTCAAAACTAGTCACAGTCCCCGAAACCAACAAAGCCGGCAGGAAGGGATGCATCTGCTTGGCACGCTTAACTAGTTCATTTCCATCCATTTGCGGCAATATCAGGTCCGAAAGCAGCAGGTCGATTGACCCCGGCAGCGCCCGTTCCAACTCCCCAATCGCCTCCGCCGCCGTCATCACCGCAACCACCCGATAACCCCGTGTCTCCAGCAAAAACTTCCGTACCGAGAGAATCTGTTCGTTGTCTTCCACACACAAAATCGTCTTACGAGGGCGCATCATCGTTCCTTTTTCTGACCGGTGTTTTCCGGCCTTAGTCGTTCGTTATAGTTCTCGGCACTCCGCCCAGCAGTTCCGCTGGGCGGCTTACCGTTGCCTTTTGTTGTACTTACGTTGCCATTACTGCCTTCCCATCCATCACGTCCTACTACCTCGGCCCGCCCGAAAAAAGGCGCAAGCCGGGGCCTTCACGCCATCCCCTTGCCCTTGCGGGCGCAGGTTTCCTGGCGCGTGTTTTGCACATGCGCGACTCAACGGTGGAAAAGCCGAGGCTCTCCCTCCGCTCCGCAGAGTCGTAATTGACCCGGAGCAGTGCCCGAACCCGCAACGGCAAGCTTTTCAGCTCACAGTCGCTACATCCGGATTTTGTGAAATCGGTCTGCTAGCCCGCGATGTTTCGCCCACCACCCTTACGCATTGTTGCGTTCAGGTAAATACCGCGAAACCACGGGCTAGCTGGCCCTTTTCAACACATATTGTCAGTAAAAACAGGCGAAAGTTTCTCGCTCCTTGGCTTTGAACCTTGGTGCGACTTGCTGACTCTACGCGGGGGAATCCCTCATGGCAACAGCGAAATTTTGGCGAAAATTCGCACGATTAGGCCTAGCGCATCCACCGCTCCTACGAGTCCCTGCGTCGCTATTGGCGATTGTGGTTCCCGCCCTGTGGGAAACTCCCCGTTCAGGGCAGGAAAAACGAGCCACTTGCAACAGGAATGGTGCGCCCAGAAACACGCACGTAACCAACACGGCCACTCTCCAGACTTGCCCTTGCCGTGATAAGGCTCGGCCGCAAAATCTCAATCCCCTGCTCAATCACCACCGCTTCGTCCGGCTTCGCCAATCCTTGCTTCACCAGCCACGAAATGCAGCATCCCGCGGCAGAACCCGTAGCCGGATCCTCGCCGCCATAGAACTGCATGCGTGCGTGCCAGGCCGCTTGTAACGCTGCTGTAACCGAACTTTCATGCTCTATCGCAGCAATGCAATAGAAGAACTTCGCATCGCTCTTCGCCAGCCACACAGCAGCCTCACGTTGATTGATCTGCAACCGCCTCGCAACCGCCATTGACCGCAGCAGCACAATACAAAACGGCATCCCTGTAGAAACTGTCTGCGGCGCATGCTCTTTAGATAGGTCCTCGACACGCAATCCAATCGCAGCTGCTACCTCCCCACGATCGTGTATTGCGCCAAACACTGGATCGTTCTGCCTCATCGTCGCCAGCACGCCATTCCCGTTGCCATTGCGCTCGAACCGAACCGTGATCGGTCCCACATTCAGTTTCAACGTAATGCTCTCGGCCCCACGCCACGTCGGATGATTCAGATACAGCCAGCTCGCCGTTCCCAGCGTAGGATGCCCCGCAAACGGCAACTCTTCCTGCGTCGTAAATATCCGCACCCGCACGCCGTTCTGTCGCTCATCCTCGGCACCATCGTTCGGCAGCACAAACGTCGTCTCAGCCAGGTTGGTCTCACGCGCCAGCGCCTGCATCTCCGCATCCGAGAGCATCCGTGCATCATGGAACACAGCCAGAGGATTCCCCTCAAGCGCCCGCTCTGCAAACACATCCAACACCGAGTACTCCAGTTTGCGCATCATCCCTCCAGTCTATCCAGTCGTGCTCTCCAGCCCAATCGCATTTGACACCCGCGCTCTGCCGTCTTACCCTTGAAATCACCGCACATGGAGCCAAACTGCTCCATGCTGGTGCAAGTCACCGGCGGCGGTTCAAAGATCTCTTATGACGTCTGCTCTTCTCAATTCGACCACCGATTGCCGCTGCTGTGGTAGCTGCTGCTGTTGCTGCGGCCCCTGCGGTGAGTAGATGAGCGAATCGAGACTCTAGCGTCGAGAAGCGAACATCAAGACCCACCCAAGGCCAAGCCGGGGTGGGTCTTTCGCTTTGACCCAAACCGGCCCACGAACCAAAACGCGAACACCTGGCACCAGCCAGAAGAAATCACTTCAGGAAGAGGAAAAACGATGTCTCTCCGCATCAACGACATAGCGCCGGACTTCACCGCTGAAACCACCCAGGGCACCATCCACTTCCACGAGTGGATCGGCGACAACTGGGCCGTGCTCTTTTCGCACCCCAAGGACTTCACCCCTGTCTGCACCACCGAGCTCGGCGCCGTCGGCTCGCTTGAAGCGCAGTTCGCCGCTCGCGGCGCAAAGCCAATCGGCCTCAGCGTCGATGGTGTCGAGAACCACGGCAAGTGGGCCAAGGACATCGAAGACGTCACCGGGTCCAAGGTCAACTTCCCCGTCATCGGCGACACGGAGCTCAAGGTTGCCAAGCTCTACGACATGCTCCCCGCCGAAGCTGGCGATAGCTGCGAAGGCCGCACCCCCGCCGACAACGCCACCGTGCGCGTCGTCTACATCATCGGTCCCGACAAGAAGATCAAGCTGCAGATGGCGTACCCCATGACCACCGGCCGCAACTTCGACGAGATCATCCGTGTGCTCGACTCCATGCAGCTCACCGCGAAGCACAAGGTTGCTACTCCAGCAAACTGGAAGCCCGGCGAAGATGTCATCATCACCGGCGCGGTTTCCAACGAAGAAGCCGACAAGATCTTTCCCGGCTACAAGACAGTAAAGCCCTACCTGCGCACAACCGCGCAACCTAAGTAACAGGGCCCAAGGCTCAGGGTATAGAAGCAATAGCTTTCTGAACCCTGGGCTCTGAACCTTAACCCCTGACAATGAGCACCGGTGGCGAAGTGGCTAACGCGCTGGTCTGCAAAACCAGTATTCGTGGGTTCGATCCCCACCCGGTGCTCCAAAACTTCAATAACTTACGGATGATCCAGCGGCCTGCAAATTGATCGGCATAGCAACATCTTCCTGTGCCAACAAGCGGTGCGCGAAACGCATCGCCCGACTTGGCTTTCAGCCGTGGCGATACCGCATCGATGGCAGCTTCTCTTTCGACAGTCTCAAACAGGGCTACAGCAGCTCCATGTCCGCAACCCCTGGAAGCACGAAGCTGTCACCGTCACGGGGGATATCTACACAGCCAAAGTTCCGCCGGATGGAGTTGTTCTGCTTAAGGTCTCCACCTCAGCAAAAATTCCGCAAAATAGCGCAGCGGCAGCGGAAACAGGCTGCATTTAGCGGCTCTCGGCGTATACGTGTGCGTTCGCCACATAAACAACATAGGAACCGGAAACAGCGCCTTCGGTCGACGGCAACGAGCCTGTCCACGTAGGGGTAGCGCTTGTGACCGAGAGTATCTGGTTGAGCGCAGGAACATAGACATCGCTGGAGTCGACGGGTTGGAAGTTGATCACATCATTTAGAAGTGATGTGCCACTGACAGTCCCTGAGTTGTTGTAAATTGTGGCACCAGTGAACCCCGGCTCTCTGGTGCCAACATATATGTTTGCGAGGAAGTGACTGCTGTCGAGCCAGCCAACAACCATGCCAGTAACGGCATTCGTTAGCGTGCCGTTCAGAAGTATCTGCGTGGTAGCACCGTTAGTGCTGGAGGGGGTAGTAACCCCGATATAGGTGCCGTCTGGCGAAAGAGCCACACCGTCGTCCACGGCTTCCGACCAGATTGTTCCGCCACCGACCTGCTGCACCGTGCGCAGGTACACGTAGGTCGAAGGTTGAACCAGCATGGAAAACACAGTCCCGGAACCTGACAGAGAGAAGTTTAGGAGATTGCCGGTATAACCGTACGATCCAAGGGTCGAATTGCCGGGGAGCGAGTAGATGTTCACGTTGCTATTGCCGGCCGCGCAGAGAACCGTGCCATCGGTTGACAGGGTAAGACCGTTGCTCGGGAAATTGATGGTTCCGGTGGGCGTGGTAACTGAAGGGTTGAACTCGTAGATCGTTCCAGTGGCAGTGGCGATTGCCGCGTCTGCCGTGCCGCCGGCAATGCCTGTAGCCGCCCCGAGAGTGAAGTAACGAGGAGATGTGGGAGTATCCGCGACTACGCCGCGACCATCTCCGACAACCCACTGAGATGGCGAGGTGGCAGCGTATGAAAAAGGTTCGATCGGCATCGCGTAGGTGGAGAGGCCCAGAGTTGAGAGATTGAGGATGGAGATGTTATTCGTGCGGCCGAACAAGCCGATTGTTCCACCAGAGGCGACCGCAGACTCGTACGACACGTTGGAGTATGTGCCAACAGGCGATGCCGACCCAATTATATAGAGTGTAAGGGTGAATTGAGACTGGACAAACGACCAGAAGTAGTTGCCCAAGCCATCTGTCGGTACGGTCGTAGTGGACAGGATGCTTTGTTGCACGCTGGCGGAAGAGTAGATCCACACTGTATTGGAAAGCTGGGTAATGAAGTTACCGCCGTCGGAAAACCATTTGACGAATGTGCCAGAGAAGGCTGGGCCAGTAGTGGAGGTAAAGGTGGCAGTCGCGACAGTCTCAATGACGTTTGCCCCGGCAGGACCTAGTCCGATAGTGACTTGAGTGGGGGAGGCGAAGGCTTTCGCCGTTGAATAATCACCATACTCATTGAAGAGAAGACTCCCGCTGGTGGTTGACCAAATGGCAAGACCCGCGGTCGAGCCGGAAACCACATAGTTGCCATCGGTAGAGAGCATCCACCAGGAGGTGGCCGTGTTGGAATCAATCACCGGTGAGGAGATTGTCAGGATGAGGTGTGCATCGGTGGCGGAACGAATATCTACGCCGTTCGCGACGCCGATGGCAACCACCGAGCCGGCCAGTGCGCTGGGCCACGCAGACCCCCCGGAGGAAGTCCCCGCACTCCCTTCGGAGATTAAGGCTGAGGTGGTGAAGTTGCTTAACACCCAGCGACCGCTATAATCCTGGCTAAGGGTACGAGTGGAGGCGGCCTGAAGAAGACTGATCGCCTGAGTATGACCGAGATCCAGCAGCATTGTGAGACCTCCAACCACCGTAATCTGGATGGTCGCCGTCGTGTTGCCGAGTGGGCCGGTTGCCGTCACGGTATAGGTGGCCTGTGCCACAGCGGTGGTCGGCGAGCCGGAGATGACGCCTGTTGATGCATTGAGGACTATCCCAGCAGGAAGCGCCGGGGTCACAGTGAACGACGTGGCCGTTCCTGTGATGTTTGGAATGTCGGAAGGGAGCAGATCACCGATGACTGCAATGATCGGATTCGTTGGATAGCTGAAGGCAGAAGGAGGCCTTGTAGCCGCAGAAACCGTAATGGAGATCGTGGCTTGCGTTGTGCCGCCGGAGTTAGTTGCCGAGACGACGTAATTGGTCTGTGTAGCGGCAACGGTGGGCGTGCCGGAGATGACGCCGGTAGTGGCGTTGATGGTAAGTCCGGCAGGTAGTACGGGTGAGGTGGTAAACGTAATACCTTCGAAGCTGTCGATCGTCGGAGTATCGGGGTTGACGGGAATACCTACCGTCGCGGTGATGGTGAGCTGAGGGTAGGTGAGAGAGTACGGAGGGTTGTAGACAACTTGAATTGTGAGCGGGGCAGTAGTTGAGCCGATAGAGCTGGTGGCGGTTGCGATGTAATTGGTTAGGGGAGTGATAACAGTTGGCGTGCCAGAGATGAGACCGGTGGTGGAGTTGATGCTGAGTCCGGCAGGCAGAGCTGGAGCGATCGAAAAAGTCGCCGTTGGTCCGGTATATTTCGGCGTGTCGTAAACAATCGGGTTGTTTAGGTAGCCGACGATGCTGTTGTAGGTTAGCGTAGGTGCCAAACCGACCGTGATCGAGAGGGTGGAGGTAATTGATCCGGCTGAGTTGGATGCGGTGACGGTATAAGTGGCCGTCGCAGTGACCACAGTAGGTGTACCGGAGATCGCGCCTGTGGTGGAATTGATACTGAGTCCCGCAGGCAGGGTGGGACTGACGCCGAACACGGGTGTCGTTCCCAAAAATGTCGGCGTATCGGTGGCAATTGCGGTATTGACCGTGGCATTGATCGTGGTCTGAGGATAGACAAGCGCGGAAGGAGGTGCCGCGTTGACCGTAATCGGGAGCGTATCAGTTGTTACACCGGCTGAATTAGACGCGGTGATGATGTAGGTAGCCAACGAAGCGACAGAAGTAGGTGTGCCGGAGATCGCGCCGGTGGTGGCGCTGATGCTGAGTCCGGCCGGCAGAGCAGGGGTAACGGTGAAAGTGGGTGAGCTTCCCAAAACTGTGGGCGTGTCGGTTGTAATCGCAACACCGACTACAACGGTGATGGCGGTCTGCGGGTAGCTAAGAGCGGATGGAGTGACGGTCGTCGGAGTCGGCGTGCTGGAGCCGCATCCTGCCAGGAGGAGTGTGGGAGCAAGAATCGCAACGAGAATTCGGCGAAAGCAAAGCGGCAGGTGGTTTGCAGCGCAATAGGGTACGACGAAGAATTTAGGAATCCGCACGGCACGGAGCCTTTCGAACACAGACGATCAATATACTGCATCATACTGCATGCTGCGCTTTCGATCAGGTTACAAGGGCGTAGCTTCCGGGTGCAATTATTTAAGGATGCGCCGCAAGTATATTCCCACCTCGTGCTCCAAACTTCCTTCACATCGCGCAGCGAAAGCCAATATTCGACGTTGAACTATCGGGTGTATTCGAGCTCCGCGCCGCCACCCGATAGCGATTGCAATAAGATTTGTGGCAAAGGAACGACCCACCCTTCATCACCCGGGACACACCTGTCGCTGGTCCCTTCGGATTGTTCCCATCCGCCGTCCGGTGGAACTCCCGATCGAACCAATCCGCACACCACTCCCACGTATTGCCGGTCATGGAATAAAGCCCATATCCATTGGACGCAAAGGCATCCGCCGGACACGTCCCCTTGTACCCATCATCACCGGTGTCGTGCTTCGGAAACTCGCCCTGCCAGATGT
>Ga0302308_10004556_pt1 | contig 10882 bp, 8 predicted proteins | sample III_Palsa_E3_3_FD_200531 | JGI IMG/M metagenome (GOLD analysis project Ga0302308, IMG submission 200531) | Peat permafrost microbial communities from Stordalen Mire near Abisko, Sweden - III_Palsa_E3_3 | ecosystem: Environmental > Terrestrial > Soil > Palsa > Peat permafrost | place: Sweden... | reverse complement strand
CTGCGCCAGATAATTGCGGTAGCGGTTGAGGATGTCGTCGCGCGAGGTGGCGTGCGTCTTAGGATTGGTTTTCAACGAGGCGCGGAAGCTGGCCAGATCGGCAAAGCCCTGCGACTTCGCGATGGTGGTCATCTCGCCTTCGATACGCTTCACCTCGGCCAGGCCCAGCGCGTGGATCTGATCCGGCGTTTCCTTGGTGGTGGTCATCTGTTCGACGTCGAAACGGTAGATCGCGTCACCGTTCGGCAGGTTCCAGATACCCGGCTCGGCGCGCCCGTGCGGCGCATAATCCTTGGCCACGAACTGGCCGAGCTTTTTATAAGACGGGCGCACGTCGTGCTCGATCGCGGCGAGAATCGCATCGTGCAGTCGCTTTTGATCGGCCGCGGATACCGACTTCGGAAAATGCTTCAACGGCTCGGCGAATACGCTATCCATGCCGGCGGATTTCTCGATGCTGTCGATCTGCACGACCACTTTTTCCAGCACGTACTTCGGCGGCATCATCTTGTCACGCAAGCCCTGCTTCGCCACTTCCGTCACCTGATCGAACAGCTTCGGCACGGCCTTCAGGCGCGCCAGGTAGTCGTCGTATTCCTTGGTATTGTCAAACGGAATCGAGCTGACAAAACCGGCCAGCGCGATATGCGCACCGCTCATCTGATCCAGCGGCATCTCGTACAGCTTCAGATCGTAGCTGCGCAGGCTGTCCTGGAGCTGGCGCACCATCAGCTGTTGGTTCAGCGCGTCGGTATCGGAAAAGCCGGTGGTATCGATCGCGCGGAACCGTTCAAGAAAACTCATTGCGACCCTGTGCTCGCTCTCCGCATGCGCCAGCGACGCATCGCTCCACTGGCTGTTGTAGCGAAGATCGCCCAGCGTGGTCGCAAACTCGGGGCTCGTCTCCAGCTGATGCTGCCACTGCTCGGCCAGTAGCGCGTTCAGCGCCGCGACGCGGCTGGCGACATCAGTCGTCGCAGCCTGCGCGGCAGGCGCGGCCTGCACGGAGGTAACGGCGGTCACCGAGCCCAGCAGGGTCGCAGCGATCCATAACGGCAGCGTTTTCATCAAGCATCTCTCCCCAAAGTGTGTACGTAGATTGTGACCGTCATCGCTCGGATCCTCCCGTGCCAGAGTGCATGGATTACACCGACCGCGTCGCCACGACCGGCGGTACGGCCGCCGCCCGCAGCGCCGGCCCCAACACCGCCAGCTGACCTAAAATCCACAACAACAGCGCACCGATCGGCAGGTAGTACATCGGCAGGCGCGGCAGCTCGTAGAACTTCATCAGGGTGAGGTTCAGTGCAAATGCCAGCAGCATGCCCAACACAATGCCGAAACTCACGATCAGGAGGTTCTCGGTCTGAAAATAACGCAGGATGTCGCCGCGCGTGGCGCCGATGGCGCGGCGGATGCCGATCTGCTTTTGGCGCTGGCTGACCCAGAAGCTGGAGAGGCCGACGATGCCGCCGACTGTGGCGGCCAGAAGCACCCCGCAGATCATGCTGAGGAGAAATGCCATGCCTCGATCACTGGCATAACCGATGGCTCGCAGGACGCTGTAAGGTTGCGCGGCCGCCTCTCCGTCGAATACGCGCATACGGTTAAGGGATAACAACGCGGCCGGTGCAGCGTGCACAACGTCGTCGAGTTGATTGGGCTTGGCGCGCATCAGGTAGTAGCTGCCGCTGTTATTGAAATTTCCGCTACGCAAGGGCAGCAATATCGAGCAATAGGCGAAGCTGTGTGTGCCTATGGCTGGCACTTGCAGGTGCTTGATCACGCCGATGATCGTACTGGGCGTATCGCCGATATATATCGCCCTCCCCACCGCCGACTGGTCATGATAGAGCCGCTCGGCGAGATCCTGAGTGATGATGATGACCGGCGGCGTAGCGTTATCTGAATCGCTGGTAGCACTGATGTCATCGGACCTGAAATTACGGCCGGCAATGAGCTTGAGGCCAAGCGTGGATAACGTGTGCTCATCCGCGTAATAAGGTTCTGCGTACGTGGTCTTTTTTGGCTGATCGCGGGTATACCGAACGCTCGATAGTTGCGCCCAGGGACCTACCGCGGGGTAGGTGTAATCGGCATAAGCATCGACCACACCTGGCAGTTGCCTCAGCACGGCAAGATCACTCAGCACCATCGCGTTCAACTGGGCTTTCGTAAAGTTGCCGATCCACTGGTTATGGACAACAGCGAGATTTGCCTCATCGATGCCCGTGGGTCGCGCCATGTGTTCCAGCCGCTGCTGGATGATGAAAAGCGCATTGCAAACAATGCCCAGCGTCAGCGCGATTTGCAGCACGATAAGCGCAGTGGCACCGCGGTGCTGCTTGAGCGCCGCAAGAATTGGCCTGATCTGCATGGTCGCCATATCAGTTGGACTTAAGTTGCCAGGCGGGCTGCACTTGCGCTGCGCGCCAGGTGGGATACACCGCCGCGATCAACGTCGCCACAATGGACGTAAGCAAGGTGAGGCCGAGCAAACTCATATCGATGTGCACCAGCCGCGCCACGCGCGCTTCAAAAAACGATCCCATACCGAACACACCAAAAGCGGTGAGCGCGAGCCCAAGTAGGCCGCCAGCGGCACCCACCATGCCGGCTTCGATCAAAAATTGGGCGTGAATCGCTCCGCGCGATGCGCCGAGAGCCCGCCGAACGCCGATCTCGCCACGGCGCCGCATAAATTTGGCCAGCAGCAGTCCGACTGTATTGACGAGACAAACTAACTGCAGCCCAATCGCCAGCAAAAAGGCGACGCGCGTTTCCTCCGTCACCACGTGCAGATAATCCAACCACTGCATAAGGCTACGTAGCCGGTTGTTGGGCGCCCATGGAAACCGCCCGATACGCTGCTGTTCGGCGGCATAACCATCCAGAAAAGCCTTGTATCTCTGCGCATCGGCGGCGGTCGGGAGTTGCACCCAAAACGAAATCCAGTCGCACTGCGAATGCAGCAGATCGTTCCAGCCGGCACCCTTGTAATCGTTGGTGCAATTTTCGCCCCAGCTATCGATTAGCTGAAAATTGATGGCAGTCTCGAACGGTACAAAAAAGTCTGGCGGATTACCCACGTCGGTGACGCTATGGATCGAACCTTCCGCGTAAAACCGCGGCTGCGGATTCCAGTCCGCCATCACACCCACTACGCGATAGTCGTGACCGCCCAGGCTGACGCGGCGACCAAGACTCCTTGTGCCGCCGAACAGCTTTTCGCTCAGCTTCCAGCTGATCACGACCGAGCTTCCACCCTTCGCATCATCCTCTGCACTCCAGCTACCGCCATTCGTAAATGGCACTTCAAACATGGCAAACATGTCCCGCGTTGCGGCGTAGCCTTTGACAGTGAACGGCGCTCGCCGGGCATCAGCGGGGACCAGCGATAGAACCGTCTCGTAAATGGCTGTCTGACGCAGGGCCTTGTGGGAATTAAGTAGAGCCACCGCGTCGGTATAGCTGAGCTCCTGCGGCGGTTCATCATTCGTGCCGCGATTGGCGGGCCCCCAATTGTCGATCTGCGGCCCGAAAAGTTGCGCGGATTTTTGCGGCAGCGGATCAGCCGTCAACGCCCGCAGCGCCGCGAACGTAATCATCGACGACGCCACGCCTGCGCCAATCAGCACGATCATCAACGCCGTGAGCACGGGATTTCGCCGAAGGCTATGCAGCCCCAGACCGAGGTAATAACGAAACATCCGTCAGTCTTCCCCTGAGTTCATATCAATCACACCGACCGCGTCGCCACAACGGGCGGAACGGCCGCCGCGCGCAGCGCCGGCCCCAGCACCGCCAGCTGGCCGAGCAGCCATAGCAGCAGCGCGCCGATGGGCAGGTAGTACAGCGGTAGGCGCGGCAGTTCGTAGAACTTCATCAGCGTGAGGTTCAGCGCGAACGCCAGCAGAATTCCGAGCGCGATGCCGAAGCTCACGATGAGGAAATTTTCGGTCTGGAAGTAACGCAGGATGTCGCCACTGGTGGCGCCAATGGCGCGACGGATGCCGATGGTGCGGCGGCGCTGCTGCACCCAGAAGTTGGCAAGGCCGCTGATGCCCAGTGCAGAAACGAACAGCAGGCCCAGCGCCGAGGCGAGCAGCAGGCCGATCATGGTGGTGTCGCGCTGGAAATATTTCGCACGTATCTGCGTATAGGTCTGCATGCGCTGCGGATCGATAAGGCGGTTCGGGTTGGCCTTCAGCAGCGCGGCTGCCGCAGCTTTCAGCACGCGCTGACGATCCTGCGGCACGCTGCGCAACACGTAGAGCACGCTGGAGCTGTCCGGTCGCTGCGGCCAGATCATGCTTTCGTCGTCGACACCCGGATTGCGCAGGTTCGGACGCAGGAACGTGTCGACGATTCCTACGATACGAATGTAGTTGTCGCCGTCGTACGTGCTCTGTCCCAGTGCCTGTTTATCCGGATACAAATGCCGCGCCAGCGCGCGGGTGACAATAGCGACCGTTGGTTTGCCCGTGCTCACATATTCGTCCGGCCGGAAGTCTCGCCCCGCGACCAGACGCAGGCCCAGCGTGTTGATCAAACCCGGCGTGCCGTCGTATTGCGCCGGCTGCACGCATCCGCTGCCTTCGATGGAATTGATCTGCTCCGCTCGGTCCAGCGCTTGCTTGCTAGGGCAAGTGCCTCGGGAAGCCTCGCTTTGATCCAGCGGCAGCGAATAACTGACCGCCACCGCGGACTGGACGCCAGGAAGTCCGCGCAGTGCCGCCAGATCGGCGGTATGTTGAGCCTGCTGATTCTGTCCCTTCTCGATGCTCGTGCTCTCGATCACGGCCAAGGTGTTCTCGGCCATGCCGGTGGGCACGCTGATTCGCTGTACGCGGCCGGCAATCATGAATGCTACGTTGCAGACGATGGCGCAGGTAAAGGCTACCTGCAGCGTCAGCAAGGTCGCGGTGAGCTTGTGTCGACGCAGGGTCGAAAGTATCGGGCGCAGTTGCATGCTGGATATACTCATGAGGTTTTCAACTGCAGCGCGGGCTGTACGCGGCAAGCGCGCCACGCCGGCAGCAGACCGGCCACCACGCTGGCGACGATGGCCAGCGCCAGCGTGCCCAGCAGCATCGGTATATCCATCTGGGCCAGCTGCGCATAGTCGTCGGGGCGATGGCGAACACTCCACAGACCGATCTGGGCGATCACAATCCCGAGCATGCCGCCGGCCACGCCGATCAGCGCCGACTCGATGCCCAGCTGCAGGAAGATGTCACGTCGTCGCGCCCCGAGCGCGCGGCGTACGCTGATCTCGCTGCTACGGCGCAGGAACTTGGCCAGCAGCAAGGCCACGATGTTGACCATGCACACAAACAGGAAACCCAGAGCCAGCCAGAGCTGCAGGCGCACGTCGTTGGGCACCAGGTTCTCGTGATTCAGCCAGTCCATCAGGGTGTACAACTTCGCGTCCGTGGACGGACGCTCAAATCGGCCCAACGCCTTCTGCTGGGCCGAGTAGTCGACAAGGAACTGGCGATAGGCCTGCACCTGTGCCGGGCTGTCCAGTTGCACCCAAAATTGCAGCCACGTCATGGTGGCGCCGGTAAGACTGGTCGAGTCATTGTTCTTGCCCCACCCGGATTGATTGCCATTGGTCGACAGCTTCAAATCCACTGCCGCGGAAAGCGGGATGAAGAACTGGTCGGCATCGCTGTAGTGCTGCGCTCCCGGGTCCGCATAGAACAGCGGCTTGGGCTGCCAGTCCGCACTAACGCCGATCACACGAAAATCGTGATCGCCTAGTCGAACGTCCTGACCGATGCCGCTACCGTTGCCAAAGAGTTTGCGATGCAGCGTGTCGCTGAGTACCACGACATGGGCGCGCGCCGCGTCGTTCACCGCCGACCAAGCCTCCCCGTACTCGAACGTCAGGCCGAACATCGCAAAGAAGTCTGCCGTAGCGAAACGGCCATCGACATTGAACGGTCGCAAATCGGCACGTGCGGGGCGCACTAGCAAGGTGCCACCCGCCATCGCCGCCTGCCGCTCGGCCCGGTGCGCTTTGAGCAAGGCCATAGCGTCCGGCCAGGTGACGTTGTCGGCTGCATCGGGGCTGTCGTCACCTTGCTTGTAGTTCAGCGGCAGCGGATCGAGGTGCGGCGTGAACAACTGCGAGCTGCGTCCCGGCATAGGATCATCCGTCAGCACGTGCAGCACCGTCATCATCGTCATGCTGGCGCCGATGCCCAGGCCGATGGCCAGCACCATCAATGCCGTAAGCACCGGACTGCGCTTCAGGCTGTGCCATGCCAGATCGAGATAATAACCAAACATTACTTTTCCTTGAATGCTTGTTGGCTTCTGAATACTGGGTTGATCACACCGACCGCGTCGCCACCACCGGCGGTACGGCGGCAGCGCGCAGCGCCGGGCCCAGCACGGCAAGCTGACCGAGCAGCCACAGCGCAACTGCGCTGCCGGGCAGGTAATACCAGGGCATGCGGTCCATCTCGTAGTGCTGCATCAGATACACGTTGATGCCGAAGGCCAGCGCCATGCCGAGGACCACGCCCATGCCGGTGAGCAGAAAGTTCTCGGTGCGGAAGTAGCTGAGGATGTCACCGCGCGTGGCGCCCACCGCGCGACGAATGCCGATCTGCCGACGACGCTGTGCGACCCAGAAGCTGGTCAGGCCGACGATGCCGAACGCCGTCACGGCCAGCATCACCACGCAGACCAGCACCAGCATCCAGGCCATGCTGCGCATGTCGGCAAAATATTTGTCACGAATGTCGCTGTAGGCCTGCCCCTTCGCGACCGCGCCGGGATTGATCTCGCCCAGCTTCTGTTCGGCTTCGCGCACGATGCGCGCACGATCCTGCGGCGCGCTGCGCAATACATAACTACTGAGCGTGCTTTCCGCCCGCAGCGGAAAAAACGTGGCGGCATATGACCGCTGTGTGCTGCGTATGTTGGCATACGGTCGTACGACATTGCCTACAACGCCGATCACGGTGTAGTAACTCGGATTGGAATAGAGCACCTGACCCAGCGCCGGCTTGCCCGGCCACAGCTGCGCGGCCACGCTCTCGTTCACGATCACCACGTGCGTGTCGGGCAAGGCGGCGCCGCCCATTGTGCTGTTGGCATAGTCGCCTGCATTGAAAAAACGGCCTTGTTTTAGCTGCAGTCCGAGCGCCTGGTCAGTGCCGGCGCCGAGAAAATACATCGAAAGGTTTGTGGCGCTCTTGTCACTGACCAGCGAGTCGGACTTAAGGCCGAAGCTCCAGCCCCAGTTGTTTCCGCTCAGCGGCAGGCTATTGGTCACGCCCACCGCCTGCACACCGGCAATGCCGCGCAGCGCGGCAAGGTCGCGCGGTATATCGCTGGCTGCGAGCTTGGGGTCGGTGCCGTCCAGGTTGACAACCGACAAGCCGCTCTCGTCGATCGCGTTAGCCATCCCGATATCACCCACGCGTTTGCTGATCATGAAAACGGCGTTGCACAACACGGCGCAGGCTAACGCAATTTCCAGCACGATCAGGATGGCCGGGATACGGTGCTTGCGCAGGCTGGCAAAAATCGGGCGAATTTCCATAAAACTACCTTGAAGAGTTTGGCCATGGTTGGCTGCTTTCACGCTGAGGGAAGACGCATCAACTGGCTTTCAATTGCGGAGCGGGTGCAAGCACGCAAGCACGCCAGGCCGGCAGCAACCCGGCGATCAGGCTCGAGACGAGGGCGACGAAAAACGTGAACGCGAACATGGTCAGGTCAAGATGCGCCAGGCTGGCGTACTCGGCCGGCTGATGGCGAATAGCCAACAGGCCCATTTCGGTAAATATCAGACCTAGCACGCCACCGGCGAAGCCGACGATGCCGGCCTCGATCATGAACTGCGCGAAGATCGTGCGCTGAGTAGCGCCAAGCGCGCGGCGCACACCGATTTCCGGCGAGCGCCGCAGGCATTTGGCGAGCAGCAGTCCAACCGTGTTGATTACGCAGATAAGCAAAAAGCCGAAGGCCAGACCTGCCTGCAGGCGCACGTCGTCGGGCACCACCATTTCATCGCGCAGCCACTGCATCAAGTCTGGCAAGTTGGTGTCAGGACGATGGAAGCGGCCCAGCGCAATTTGCTGCTGCGCGTAATTGACGAGAAAATTCTTGTAATCACTCACCGCTACGACGCTATCGAGCTGAACCCACACGCCCAGCCAGTTACACGGCGCGGTTTCCAATTTTTTGAGATCCTTGATCGTGTCGAAGCAATTGGTGTTACCCGCACCCATCTCCGCTGCTCTGGCGGATTGCAGCGGTAGGAAAACCGCATCGCCGTCGCCGTAGCTACGCCCGCCAAGCTCCTGCGCGTAAAAACGTGGCTGGGGCGCCCAGTGCTTCAGCACACCGACGATGCGAAAGTCGTGGTCGTTGATGCGCAGCGTGCGACCAACGCTGTCGGCGCCATCAAACAGCTTGTCATTGAGAAAATCGGCGATCACAACGACTGGTGCACGGCTGTCGTCATCCCCCGCCGACCAACCAGTGCCGTATTGGAATGGTGCATCGAACATGTCGAAAAAATCCGCCGTGGTCATCACGCCATCGCTATAGAACGGATGTGCATTGGCGCGCTGCGGCGCAATTTTCGCGTTCGTGAGCGCCATCGCCGCCTGATGCGTAGCTTTGTGCGCATGCAGCAAGTTCATCGCATCGGTATACGTCATGGTGGGCGGCGGCTTGGTTTCGCCGGCAACGTATCCCTCCATCGGAAAAGGATCGACCTGCGGATAGAACAGCCGCGCGCTTTTCTGCGGCAGCGGATCACCCGACAGCAGCTTTAGCACGGTCAACGTGGTGATGCACGCACCGATGCCAAGCCCCAGCGCGAGCACCATTAGCGTCGTCAGCACTTTGTTGCGCCGAAGGCTGCGTATGGCCAGTTCGAGGTAGTAGGCAAACATGGTCATGCTCCGGTGAGCGGCTAGAGACAGGGGACGAGCAGCGAGGGAACCACTACAGAACTTCGGCAATAGGCAAGCGACATCAGGTAGCACGCGCTCCTAAACACTCGCCCCTCGTCCCTGCTCTTCATCACACGCTCCTCGTTGCTTCAACCGGTGGCACGGCAGCCGCGCGCAGCGCCGGGCCCAGCACCGCCAGCTGGCCGATGACATACAGACTCAACGCGCCGATCGGCAGGTAGTAAAGCGGCAGCCGCGGCAATTCGTAGTGCTGCATCAACAGCAGGTTGATCGCGAAGGCCAGCACCATGCCCAGCACGATGCCGCCGCTCACGATGAGAAAATTTTCGGTCTGGAAGTAGGACAGAATGTCGCCGCGCGTGGCGCCGAGTGCTCGTCGCACACCGATCTGTCGCCGGCGCTGCTGTACCCAAAAGCTCGCTAGGCCGACAATACCCAGAGCAGTCACTAGCAGCAGCGCGCATATCACGCCGAGCAGAATGCCGGCCATGATCCGATTTTGCTGGAAGTAACGCTCCCTCAAGACTTGCATCGTTTGGCTGGCTTTCGTATCCACCACCGCATCCGGTGCAATCTTGCTCATGGCGTCACGCGCGTCACGCAGTACCCGCGGCAGCTGCGACGGCGACGCCCGCAACAAGTACAGGCCAGACAGATGCGCCCCGGGTTGTCCGGGCACGAACACAGACCATTGGATCATACCGGGGCCGCTTTCGCCTCCGCTGGGCCGAACCATGTTTGCCACCACTCCAGCTACACGAAAATGGAATTTTTCCACCCAGAACTGGCTACCCAGCGGATCGGTATTGGGCCACAAGTGGTCGGCCAAAGCGCGCGTAACCCATGCCGACGCATCAGCGGGAACAAAACTGCTAACCGGCTGATAATCGTCGGCCTGCGGCTCGCGCCCGGCGAGCAACTTCAGTCCCAGCGCGTTGAAACTGCCAGGTCCAGCAACATAGAAATTCACCACGCCGCCAGAGTGCTTGCCGCCTGCATCCAGAGAGATACCGGCAGCTCCGTTGTCCTCGCCAAAGGGTACGCTGTTGATCACGCTGACCGATTGCATGCCTGCTATCCCGCTTAGACCGGACACCACTCGAGCATTCAAGTCTGTCGCCGAAGCCGCGTCATAGCCGGTTATTTTCAAGACCGCCAATGCACGCTCATCGACGCCACTTTGCACGTGCGTCTGCTGCACCCGACTGACGATAAGAAAACAGGCGTTGCATAGCACCGCGCAGGCCAGCGCGATTTCCAGCGCCAGCAGCAGGGTGGCGAGGCGATGTTTGCGCAAGGCGGCAAAAATGGGGCGGATCTGCATGGTTTCTCGTCCTCACAGCGTCTTGAGTTGCAGCGCCGGCGCAACGCGGCTGGCGCGTAGCGCTGGCAGCACGCCGGCTAGCAGGCTGGCAGCGATCGCCAGGGCGAAGGTGAGCCCGAACATCGATGGGTCTAGATGAATCAGGTCGGCGTATTCGACCGGCTGGCGCCGAATCAGCCACAGCCCGAGCATCGTTAGCAGCAAGCCACCGAGGCCGCCCAGCAAGCCGATCATTCCGGCCTCGACCAGGCATTGCGCGAATACCGCTGTGCGACTGGCCCCCAGCGCACGGCGTACGCCAATCTCGCCCGCGCGTCGCAGAAACTTCGCCAGCAGCAGGCCAATGGTGTTGAACAGGCAAATCGCCAAAAACGCAAAGGCCAGCCAGGTCTGCAGGCGCACGTCGCTGGGCACCACCCGGTTGAAATCGAGCCATTGCATCAGGTCGAACATGCGCGTGTTGTTGGCGCGCGCGAAACGCCCAACAGCCTTCTGTTGCTCCGCGTAGGCCGCCAGGTAATCGCGGTAGGCTCCCACCTTGGCAGTACTATTCAGTTGCACCCACAGGGCCACCCACACACACGTCGAGTTCTGCAACTTCACGCCGGGATCC